>Ga0256832_1001442_pt1 | contig 16062 bp, 15 predicted proteins | sample 134614metaG_FD_190534 | JGI IMG/M metagenome (GOLD analysis project Ga0256832, IMG submission 190534) | Hydrothermal vent microbial communities from Lau Basin, Pacific Ocean - 134-614 | ecosystem: Environmental > Aquatic > Marine > Hydrothermal vents | place: Pacific Ocean: Lau Basin | collected...
TTTCTGAACGCTGAACGCTGAACGCTGAACGCTTTCTTTCCCCCAACCTTTCGTATGCTGCTCAATCACCCCCGCCAGCACATCAATATGCTCCTCTGTCGCATTTAAAGCCGGAATATAACGATATTGTTTTCCGCCAGCCTTTATAAACACATCCCGGTTTTCTACGGCTATTTCTTCCAGGGTTTCCAGGCAGTCGATGGCGAAGCCGGGACAGATCACGTCAACGGACTGGGTGCCCTGCTTTGCTAATTCTTTTAGGGTGGCGCTGGTATAGGGTTTTAACCATTCGGCTTTGCCGAAGCGGGACTGGAAAGTTAATTGCCATTGTTGTTCATCCAGACCCAGTGTTTCGGCCAGTAAACGGGCGGTTTTATGGCATTGATGGTAATAGGGATCGCCTTTATCCAGGCAGAATTTTGGCAGGCCGTGAAAGGACATAATCAGTTTGTCAGCCTGTCCCTGTTGTTGCCAGTGGTTTCTGACCGAATTCGCCAGTGCTTTAATATAGGCATGGTCATCATGGTATTGATTAATAAAACGCAGTTCAGGTACCCAGCGCCAGTGCTGTAATTCATTAGTGACTGCATCAAAAATAGAGGCTGTGGTAGTGCCGGAATACTGGGGATACGTTGGAAAAATCAGAATTTTCCGGGCATTTTGTTCAGCCAGCTGCTTGAGGGCGGAACGGATCTCCGGTTGGCCGTAACGCATGGCCAGGGCAAAACAGATATCCTTTTTGCCTGCTTCCTGAAACTTTTTTTCCAGCTTCTGCTTCTGTTGTTCAGCAATGGCCACCAGGGGCGAGCCATCATCGGTCCAGATAGACTGGTATAAGGGTACCAGTTTACGGGGACGAAACGGCAGGATAAAAAGATTCAGGATAATCTGCCAGATCGGCTGAGGGATTTCAATGACCCGGTGATCGGAGAGAAATTCTTTTAGAAAACGCCGGATTGAAGGACCATCCGGGGCATCAGGGGACCCCAGATTGACCAGAAGTACACCTGTTTTTTCAGCCTGATCAGGTTCAATCGGCTTGCCGTAAAATTTCATCCATTATTTCCACAAACGGCTCTGCAAAAGCAGAGCCTTAATAGGCAGATTTACTGTTTAGTGGCCTGTTCAGCCTGCTGCTGTTCGATGTCTTTTCGGACCTGATCCATATCCAGACCTTTAGCCTGTTCTATGACCTGTTCCAGCTGTGAACCCTGCAGGGCACCGGGCTGGGCAAATAAAATAATCTGTTCACGGAACAGCATTAAAGTTGGAATAGAACGGATCTGAAATTCGGCTGCTAACTGCTGCTCTTCTTCAGTATTCACCTTGGCAAAGACAATATCAGGGTATTTTTCTGACAATTCTTCATAGACTGGAGCAAAACCTTTGCAGGGTCCACACCAGGGCGCCCAGAAGTCAACAATCACAAAGTCATTGTCTTTAATTAAATCATTAAAATTTTCAGCGGTTACTTCTATGGTCGCCATAATAGTTCCTTAAACAGTTTCTTAAGCATGTGCTTAAATTAGTAAAATTTATTTGCCGCCGCCATGACAGGGAGGCGAATCCGCCACTTCACCATTGCGTTTCTGCCATTCTTCAGTGGTGAACGCATGAATGGACAGGGCATGGATAGGACCTGCGAGTTCTTCTTCAAGTACCTTATTAACAGCTCTGTGACGTTTTATTAACATCATGCCGGAAAACTCATCGGTCACAATCTGCACCTTAAAGTGCATTTCTGAACCCGCAGGCACATTATGCATGTGACTTTCATTTTCTACCCGTAGATAATCAGGAGAAAAGGCTTCTGACAGCTTGGTTTCAATAGTACTTTGAACGCTCATATGGTATATCACCTATCACTTATATTCAACTCAATAAAAAGTATATTTGGCTGAATAATTATTTTTCAAGGTGCTATTGTAATACGACTATAATAAGACAGGAAAAAAGCCTGCTTTAAGCAGGCTTTTAATCATGGTTAATATTCTGCTTTTAACTACCGTGAATGGCAATCCCGACATCCAGATCTTCAAACCAGTCCAGAAAGCGTTTGACATCATCACCTTTAAATAAACGGCCATGCTGGGGCGCCATAATATCAATATCCAGATCCCGTACCCGCCGGATCCAGTCTTTTTTAGCTTCATTAGACGGCATCCAGCGTTTATGGAAAAACTGCATTTTTTCCTTATGGCTGTCGAAATCATCCACATACATAGGGCTGCCGGGGGCTTCCAGGGCTGCACCAATATCACCGCTCATTAAAATTCTGGCTTTTGGATCATAGATATTAAAATTCGCTGAAGAATGCAGATAATGTGCCGGGATATACTGCAGTTCAGTGGTTTCCAGTCGTATACTCCCTCCCTTGTCAGGAATTGGCACGTAATTAACATCACCACTGCTGAAATGCCTGAGAAAACCTTCCCATAAGTTTGATGCATGAAGATTAATATCCGGCAACATCTCATGCCAGAGCCCCAGGGAAGAAATAATATCCGGATCCTGATGAGAGGCAAATATATCGGTAATATGCTCTAACTTTGAAACACTTAGAGTTGCAGCCAGAACAGCAGAAAATATTTCCATACCGCCGGGATCAATTAACAGGGTACGATCACCGTCAATAACCATATATTGATTGGTGTCGATAATTTTTTCCGGCTTGTCCGGATCGCGCCCCATAACAATCCATTGATAACTACCGTCATATAATGTCTGTGTAATCATTTATCTGTTCTCTTTATATTCTTTAACCTGCCAACCGCTTATCTTAAAGACAGCTGTGACAGATGGTATTTGCTGCTTTGCAGAGTTTCTTTAATATTATTTACCGCCAGTGATACTTCATCAGCAACCACCTCAAGATTGGACTGAAAATCTCCGGCCCGGGTAGCTTCGGTACGGGAAGTAGTGCAGATCATTTCGGCGGCCTGTAACTGGTTTCTTATTTCGGCCAGAAGTTCCAGCAGGTCACCATTTTTACGCTTATAATCCACCATAAACTGTTTTTTCTTTTTTTCCAGTTCCTCAATACGCTTTTTCATACCATTGTGATCAGCATATTTAACCATGTTACGGGACGAGACTTTCATTTCTTCAATGGTTTTACTTCTGTTACGGTTGGCAATGGCAAAACTGGAGAGTTTTAAGGCTTCTGCATTAATTTTTTCCACCAGTTGCGTAATATTAATAGCTACATCATCAATAAAATCGGTAATTGGATGAAAGCCCATCGCCTGACTGCCGGCCCTGGCGGCAATGGCCTTGGCATTTTTAGCACTAAGTGAAATGCGTTTGGAAATCTGTTTAACAGCAAATAACTCCGCCTGAACCGATGCAACGGCCAGGAACTGCCGGGCGCTGGCTTCCATGTTTTTTTGATCAACGGACATAACTTTGTCTCTAATCATTAATTTAAATATAAAGGGCTTAAAGGATGTTTCGGCACGGCACCAAAAATCTTTAATTTTTAGTGGATAAAAAACAATATAAATTAAGGTATAGAACAAAAAGAATGAATTTGCATGCTGCAGCTGAATATTTTTTTAGAATGCTTAAAAAACCAGTTCACGCTGCAGAATATTAGAGAACTGGTTAAGAACCTGACTGTAACTTTGAAATTCTGAACTGTCCATAAACGCTTTACGTCTGCCCAGAAAATATTTTTCCCTGCGTATTATTTCCTGCAGTTGCTCCGGCTCAGACAAGGTATTAGACTGATTTGAAAGTAAATTACGTAAATGCTTATATCCGGGTTCAGTTGTCTGTACCAGGTTCTGCTCAATTTCTGATAACATGCCTGCTATATTATCCGGAAGAACAGATAAATTACCTTCAGTAAAATTAGACTGAAGCTGTTCTGTTAATGCAGATCGTTCAGAATCCTGTGCGGCTCCCGGTTTTAAGAGTTCCGTTTTAGCAGTTATTCGATCCTTATCCTGTATTTTCTGCTGTTCAAATGCACTTAAACGCATTACTGCCTGCCAGGAAATATTAACAGTACTTGAGCCAGGTTCTCCAGTACTGTTATTTATGGCCTGTAATCGTGCATGAGACGGCTCCCCCTCATTTCTGCCTCGGGCCTGATTTTCGGTAATAAGATGTTGTTGTATGGTAGTCATACCCTTTATCCTTTTATACCTCTATAAAACCAGCTAAACGTCACCAGATCAGTTTTAGCTTAACCCTGCAACAGGGCCAGAACACTTTGAGGTACCGCATTAGCCTGAGATAGTACCGTAGTACCCGCCTGCTGTAGAATCTGGGCTTTGGTCAATGCCGCAGTTTCCTTGGCAAAATCTGCATCCTGAATACGGGAACGGGATGCTGAAAGTTGTTCGGAGATGTTTTCACCATTTCTAATAACCGATTCAAAACGATTCTGAACTGCACCAAGTATTGCCCGTTGAGTATTAATAACCTGTAACAAGTTATCTGTACGTCCAATTAGACTTAAAGCAGCATTTGTCATTTGGCCAATGGTTGTTGCACCTGTAACATAAACCGTTGCAGAAGTACCTTGCATAGCGGTAAATTGAGCATTCTGTGTAACATCAATAGTATTAACTACAATACCATCTACAGAACGAATACCATTAGGCCCAACCTGAAAATAAAAAGAGCCGGCATCCTGCCCGATAACTTCAACACCATTAAACTGGGTATGCGTGACACGCAAAATTTCAGATTTCAAATCTGAAATTTCAGTCTGAATCGCCAGCCTGTCAGTGGAACTATTGGTCGCATTGGCGGCCTGAACAGCCAGTTCACGAATACGCTGTAAATTATTAGCTAATTCATCATAAGCACCTTCAGCTGTCTGAGCCAGTGAGATGGCATCCGCAGCATTTCGCACTCCCTGATTATAACCTCTGATCTGGGCAGTAAAACGTGAAGCAATGGCCAGCCCGGCCGCATCATCTTTAGCGCTATTAATCCGTAAACCGGAAGACAGTCGCTGCAAAGCCGTTTGTAACTGGGTTGAAGTTTTATTCAAATTACGCTGTGCGTTTAATGAATAGATGTTAGTATTTATTACTTGTGCCATTGTTATTCTCCTTAAGCATAGTAATCAACAATATTTAAACTCTGAGCCAGATTTTTCGACAGTAAACCGTCATTTCCTTGCTCATCGCCTAGTTCTGATAATTGTTCGTCACCTGGCATAGTGGAATTACCATGCTCATTGTTTGAACGTTCCTGACTTGAACTTCTATTAAGATTGGCAGCTTCCTGCTGCGCCTGTTTATCCTGATGAGACACATTCACATCAACCTGTGAAAATCCATTCTCATTCAGCATTTCTTTTAACCGTGGGATAGCCCCATCTATAGCATCACGTGTACTGACCTGTACGGAACTTAAATTAATGACAGCCGTTTCTTTGGTTAACTTGATATTGACTTCTACCGGACCAAGATGAACCGGGTTTAATTTTAGTTTTGCCTGCTGTATGCCATTACCAGCCATAATAATAATCTGGTTATTAAATGCCTGACTCCAGCCCGGCTTACCTACACCCGGTTTAATATCAAAACCTGCCACAGCAGAAGACAGTCCCTGAATACTGCTCGTTGAAGCTGTACTGGTCAGATTATTTATGTTTGAAGCCGATATAGAAGCAGGTATCTGGTTAAGCGAAGCAGCCTTATCCGTCTGTAATATCTGTCCGTTTAACTGTTCAGACTTAAGTGTATTTTCAAAATTTTTAATACTGCTTATGGGTTGCCCGTTAAGAACCTTATTCCTTGAGCTTTCCATATATTGCTGAAAATCGACAATACTCTGTCCAAATGCAGATTCTTTTCCACTTCGACCACCATCCTGCATACCCGATTTAACAGCTGCAGACATTTCTGATTGATTATTTTTTAATGAATCCTGCAAAGTGTTTAATACTTTAGAGACCAATGACTCTGTTTTATCTTTTGATAGTGTTGCTTTCTGGTCTGAACTAACATCTAATGCAGAACCTTTTTTTTGTTCATCCGTTAACGCTACTGCAACAATAGACGACACAGCTTCATCTTCGAAATATGTCCCTTCTGTTGCTGACTGAATACTTTCCTCAACAGCGATCGATTCCTGTATATTGTTTGCCTTACTAACTTCAGAAGCATTCTGTTCAGCCCCTGACGGAGTATTTTCTGCCTGTTTTTGTTCTGTACCTTCTGATTGCTCATCTGTTATCCTGGATGCCCCCCGGTCTGGCAAGTCATTGCCGTTGTGCGGCAATTTGCTTTCCTCTGACTGTTTATCTCCAGGTTCCACTTTAAGATGCTCCTTATAAGCAGATTTAAAGCTTTCCCGCGACTTATCAGCAGTGTTAGACCGGTCAGACGTATTAGCAGCAAAGCTTTGCGTCTTTTTTACAGGGTCTGGCTTTATATTAAGTAAAGTGGCTGTATCCATTGTCATATGTCTGTCAAAAATTTAACGAGTACGTTTTAATACTACATAATGCAACTGGCGTACCAACTTTTGATGTGGATTGAAAATATATGGTTTTTAGGGGGTTAGAGTGGGAAGTTAGAATGGATGTTTAAAGGGGAATATAGGATTGAGCGTTGAGCGTTGAGCGTTGAGCGTTGAGCGTTGAGCGTTGAGAAAAGTATAGAGGGGGATTTATAGTTTGGTGTTTTTTCTGTGGTAGAGGTTCTGGTTGTGTTCGTCGAGGTTTTTCTGTTCCTGTTTGTTTTTCTGTTGTTGTTCTTCGTAGAGGTATTTTTCTGTGACCTTGTTATAGATTCTTTTTTTATTATGCATGTTCATCCAGGTTTCCCGTTTTTCAATGCATAGTTCTTTCTGTTTCCGGATCTGGTTGAGGATGGTTTCGATACTCTGGTTCAGGTTATTCATAAACATCAGAGTGTCCTGCAGGCGATAGCTGCCCATCCCCCGCTGCGACTGTTCCAGCATTTGCTGATTATAGCCGTCTCTGTATTGATACAGTTTTTCAAGCTGCTGTTCCAGTTCCCGAACTCTGGCCTGGCACTGAGAAAAGACAATGGCAGACTGCTGTTCCTGCTTATCAGCAAGCCGGTTGACAGGTCGCATTCTCTGAGATTTGGGTTTAGGCATGGGTCAGGTTTCAGGTTTTAGTTAATAGTTTATTGTTGTTTATAGGCATTGGCGGATGCTGCACCCGGGGTGACGGCCGGTTGGTTGTTTATAATTTGCTGTTGTTGTGTGGGTTGTGTCATTACAACCTCCAGGTCGTGCAGGCTGGCTTGCAGATCCACTGCGGTATTCATACCCTGTTGTAAAAAGTCCATTAAAGAGGGCTGCAGCTCTATAGCTTCATCTATATTTCTGTCTGTACCATAAGTATAGGCGCCAACATTAATTAAATCACGGTTTTGTTGATAGGTTGAAAATATCTGTTTAAAACGCCGGGCATATTCAAGATGTTCTTCATCCGCTATTTCGGACATTACCCGGCTGATGGAGGCTTCGATATCAATGGCAGGATAATGACCCATTTCTGCCAGATCTCTGGATAATACAATATGACCATCCAGAATAGCCCGGGCTGCATCAGCTATGGGATCCTGCTGATCATCTCCTTCGGTAAGTACAGTATAAAATGCAGTGATGGAACCACCGCCCTGTTCACCATTACCGGCACGTTCCACCAGTGCCGGTAGACGGGCAAATACGGAAGGCGGATAGCCTTTGGTAGCCGGTGGTTCACCAATAGCCAGGGCAATTTCACGCTGAGCCTGAGCAAAGCGGGTTAAAGAATCCATCAGTAATAACACATGCTTACCCTGATCTCTGAAATCTTCTGCAATACTGGTAGCAACCTGTGCGCCATGCAGACGCATGACAGGTGACTGATCCGCCGGAACGGCCACCACCACGGAACGGGACATGCCTTCAGGCCCCAGAATATTTTCAATGAACTCCTTAACTTCCCGTCCACGTTCTCCAATCAGACCAACCACAATAACATCCGCATTGGTAAATTTGGTCATCATGCCCAGCAGTACACTTTTACCCACACCACTACCGGCAAATAACCCCATACGCTGACCACGCCCTACGGTCAGCAGTGCATTAATTGCCCTGACTCCGACATCCATTGGTGTACTGATGGGTTCCCTGGCAAGGGGGTTCATGGTTTCCGCACTGAGTGGGGCGGTATGGGTATTTTTTAGAGGGCCTTTACCATCCAGGGGATTGCCGGCCCCGTCAATAACTCTTCCTAATAACATACTGCCCACCGGCACCTGGTAGCTACTGCTGGTTGGAATAACCCGGGCATTGGGCAAAATACCGCTAATTCCGGTGGTCGGCATTAGATACAGTTTATCGCCAGAAAAACCCACTACCTCGGTTTCAATCAGCTGCTTATCCACGCCTTCAACCAGACAACGACCGCCAATAGCCGACTGGCAGCCGACCGCTTCCAGTGTCATCCCCACCATACGTGTCAGGCGCCCTTCTACTGTCAGACCAACCGGCTGGGTTTCTATAATTTCACGGGCATTTTTCAGACGCTGCAGCCAATGGGAATTGAAATCTGGTAAGATTGCATCTTCACTGTCCATACTTATGACTCATCTTCAGCTTCTGTTTCCGTATCATCATTAGAGTCTTCCTGACGACTGATCCGCTCACTGCCCATTATCTGGGCCGCTATTTCTGCCACCCGGGTTTCAATAGTAGCATCAATCAGAGAAGACTCGGACTCAATACGACAGCCGCCCCTGGTTAATACCGGTTCATCGATCACCATCCAGAGAGGTTCATCATCCTCGGTACCGTTTTCAGAATGTTCTTCAGCAGATAGTTTCAGGTTTTCACGGGCAATTTCGGCATCTGCAGGGTGCAGATACACTTTGATTTTACTGGCTCCTGAAGGTAGGGCCGCAATACCTTCTTTAATAACAGCAATGATCTGACCGGGATCGGCATTAATTTCCCGTCGAATAATCTGTTTGGCAGTGGCCATAGCCAGCAGCAGTAATTCTTCTTCTACTTCCAGGTTCACCTCTTCTACCGGCTCACTGAGGAACTTGATGATCTGTTCAAAGCGCTTAATAATCTGCTGGACTTCTTCCTGACCTTCAACCAGTCCCTGAGCATGTCCCTCCTGCTTTCCCAGTTCAAGACCCTGCTGATAACCTTCATCCTTACCCTGTTGAAAGCCTTCATCATAAGCCTGTTTTTGCAGGGCTTCCAGTTGAGCCGCCGTCACCAGACCAGCCTGTTCATTTTCTTTCTGCTGGCGGGATTTTACATTAGGTAATTCATAGCGCTCATAAACAGTCTGCTCATCCCCCCTGATAACCCGACTGCCCGGACGATCAGACATATTCGTCACCGCCTGAACCCAGAGCTATATCACCGGCTTCAGCCATACGCCTTGCCACACTGAGAATTTCACGCTGCGCATCTTCCACTTCACTGAGTTTAACAGGACCGCTGGCTTCCAGATCATCACGCAGCATTTCCGCCGCACGTTTGGACATATTTTTAAGAATTTTCTCTTTAACCGCTTCATCAGCACCTTTAAGTGCCACAATAAGGATATCGGAAGACACTTCACGCAATAGTGCCTGAATACCCCGATCATCCACTTCGGCCAGGTTGTCAAAGACAAACATACTGTCTTCAATTTCCTGCCCCAGATCTTCATCAACACTCTTGATGCCTTCCATAATAGCGGCTTCAGCAGCACCGTCCACAAAGTTAAGAATATCCGCAGCCGTTTTAATACCACCGACACTGGAGGAACGAATATTGCCTTCATTGCCGGCAAACTGTTTTTCCAGGATCTCATCCAGTTCAAACAGCGCTGCCGGCTGTATCGCATCCAGACTGGCAATACGCATCATAATATCAGCACGGGTATTTTCCGGCAGGTGAGAAAGCACCTGGCCGGCCTGATCCGCTTCCAGGTAGGAAAGGACAATGGCAATAATCTGTGGATGCTCAAGACGAATCACTTCTGCAATTGAACGCGGTTCCATCCATTTCAGTGCTTCCAGCCCTTTGGACTGCCGCCCCAGTAAGATACGGTCAATAACACCACCAGCCTTATCTTTACCCAGAGCTTTATTGAGGACATTACGCAGGTAATCTTCTGAGCCCATACCCAGGGCAGTCTGTCCACCGACAATGGTATTAAAATTCTGCAGCACACCGGTTGCCATGTCCTTATCCACATTTTTAATGGTGGCCATGGCTTCACCAATACTCTGTACTTCTTTGGGTCCCAGGTGCTTGAGTACTTCAGAGGCTTCTTCTTCACCGACAGACATTAAAAAGACTGCCGCCTGTTTGATCCCTTCCAGATCATCAGAATCCTGTTGTTTTTCATCGGCCATATTTACAATCTCAAATATTTATCTGTCTGTTTTCGGCTTATAGGCCGTTCATCGTTTCACTAATAGCTTTAGTTTAGGCTGCCAGCCAGTTTTTTACGACCTGAGCGGCAATTTTTGGATCTTCAACCACCAGTTTTCGGGCAGTGGCTAACTGAACTTCATAATCATCCGGCGGTTTGGGCAGGGCATCGGCCGCTTCTTCACCCATTTCTCCACCAACACCGCCTTCCAGAGCCGCCTGACCCGCTGCACCCGCAACGCCCTCTCCTTCAACACCGACCACTTCTTTATGCGGTCTGGAAAGGTTTTTAAATACCGGTTTAATGACTCCAAAAATTATATACAGTACCACCAGAGCTGCCAATACCTGTTTAACCAGCGGCATAAACCAGGCCTGTTCCCAGACGGGTATTTCCGGCAGGGCTTCTACCTGCTCTGCTTCAACAAAGCCGGCATTAATGATATTGACACTATCCCCTCTCTGAGCATTAAAGCCAACAGCCTGTTTGACCAGTTCGGTGATTCGTTTCAGCTCTTCTTCATCTCTCGGTGTACTGCTTATAGTACCATCTTCTGCTACTGTTTTTTTATCATCAACCACTACCGCAATGGAAAGCCGTTTAACGGTACCTGTTGACAAACGGGTGTGGCTAATGGTTTTATCCAGTTCAAAATTCTGAGTAATACTTTCCTTGTTTTTAAAGACTCCGGCAGATTCGCCTTCTGTACCGCCCGCACCTGCAGTTCCGGCATTTTCCGGTGCAATAGCCCCGCCAGGTGGCTGGTTGGATAACGCACCGGGAACCCCGGCATCACCGTTGCCGGATACCCGCTCTATTAACTGCTGTTTACTGCGGGTAGCTTCGACATCCGGATTATACATCTCCGAAGTTTTTTCTATACGGGTAAAGTCCAGTTCAGCGCTGACCTGAGCCTTAAAACCCTGACGTCCTAAAAACGGGGTCAGTATATTACTGACCCGGTCAATATAATTCTGTTCAACTTTATTAGCGTATTCCAGCTGCTCAGAATTCAGCATGGCCTGTTTATCATCCTTATCCGTTAACAGACGTCCCATCTGATCCACCACAGTGACATCTTCAACCAGCAGATTGGGCACACTGGAAGCAACCATATAGGTAATGGCTGAAATTTGTTCATCACTGATACGATGCCCGGAATACAGGTTAACCACCACTGAAGCACTGGGCTTTTTACGATTGCGGACAAAAACTGATTCTTTGGGAATGGCCAGATGCACTCTGGCGGATTTGACATTTCTTAAGGCACTGATTGAACGGGAAAGTTCCTCTTCCAGGGCATGCTGATAACGTGCCGCCTGGATAAACTGACTGGTGCCGAAACTCTGTTCCTGATTAAGGATATCAAAACCTTCCGGCCTGATATTAGGTAATCCCTGGGCTGCCAGCTGCATTCTGGCCCTGTCCACATCATTAGCCGGTACCATAATCCCGCCAGCAGTCAGCTTGTACTTAATACCTGACTGTTTTAATGAGTCCGCAATCTGAGTTAATTCTGTATCAGGCAGATCATTATAAAGACTGGTATAATCGGGCGATTGTGCCCAGAAAACAATAGCAACACCTAAAGCCACACTGGCAGTCAGTCCGACCAGTAAGGCCAGTTGACGTAATAATGGGTATTCACTGATATTCTGTAAGGCCAGCATGGTATTATTACTGCTGGTTTTTGCCTCTTCTGCCATTACCTGTTACTCCATCCCCGACTTACGACCTGGTATTAAACCCGAATATTTTTAACTTCATCATAGGCTTTTAATAATTTGTTTCTGACTTCCACCATGGCGCCAAAAGCGACACTGGATTTTTCTGAGGCAATCATCACCTGCACCAGATCCACCCCTTCTTTGCCGGAAACAAAGTCATTTTTTAAGCCTGCAGACTGTTTCTGAATAGCATTGACCTGCTGTACCGCTGATTTAAGCAGACTACTGAATTCAACCCTGTCACCTTCACCGGTCTTAACTCCGACCGCCTCAGCCGCTCCCGGCAAGCCCTGGTTATTTACCTGTAAAGGAGTAACACCTGAGGATGCCATATCACTCATAGAGCGCATCTGCAGCAGCATACTGGACATATTAATATCATTACTCATGGTTTTTCCTTAATCTGTAAATAGTGTCAAATTTTCAGCTTTTTCAAGCTCTACTGATTTATTAAGCAGTTTTCGCGCCAAATCCACCGGGAACGGTAATTCCATGCTCACGCATTTTGGCCAGCTTATAACGCAGGGTCCTCTGGCTTATTCCCAGTTTTTCTGCAGCCATTTTCCGGTTACCCATAGTGGCATGCAAAATTTCCAGAATTTTATTAAATTCCCGGTTTTTTAATTCATCATTTAAGCTGGATACGCTTTCATCACCTGATGCAACCGGTGCAGCACTGGTAACAGTCGCCCCGGATTCAGACTTAGTCATAATGCTTTCGGCTATAAAAGCCGGTTCTACCGAACCCGCAGAAATAACTTCCATAGATAAATCATCCGGTGTGATCACATGGTCAATATGCAGAATAAAGGCTCTTTGCAGTACATTATCCAGTTCCCGGATATTTCCCGGCCAGGAATGATTAAGTAATTTGTGTTCAGCTTCAGAAGATATCTGAGGGATTTCACAGGCATTCTGTTTGGCAATTTTATTGATTATATGCTGTGCCAGCGGAATAATATCTTCTTTACGGTCTTTTAAATCCGGCAAATTAATAGGAAAAACATTTAAACGATAAAACAGATCTTCCCTGAATTTATGTTCCTGAACCTGCTGGAGCATATTGCGGTTGGATGTTGCCAGTACTCTGACATCCAGAGGGATCAGTTCCTGACCACCCAGACGCTCCACTTCTTTTTCCTGCAGTACCCGCAATAGTTTAGCCTGCAGGCCCAGATCCATTTCCGAGATTTCATCCAGCAGCAGTGTACCGCCCTGAGCCTGCTCAAACTTGCCTGCTGAAGCCTTGTAGGCTCCGGTAAAAGCCCCCTTTTCATAGCCGAACAGGGTAGCTTCAAGCATATTTTCAGGGATAGCAGCGCAGTTAATGGCCACAAATGGCTTACTGGCTCTGGTAGAATGTTTATGTATAAAGCGTGCCAGTACTTCTTTACCGGTTCCACTGCTGCCGCCAATCATTACCGTGGCATCACTGGCAGCTACTTTTTTAGCCAGCTGGCTAATTTTCTGCATAGACAGGGATTCGGCAATCATTTGATGATCTTCGACTGTTTTACCAATATAACGGCTGACTACAGACACCAGTACTTCCGCCTCAAAAGGTTTAACCAGGTAATCCACAGCCCCGTCTTTCATCGCTTCAATAGCCTTGCTGATGGTGCCGTAAGCCGTCATTAACAGAACGGGTAAATCATATTGACGCTTGAGCTGTTTTAATAACTGATGACCATCCATTTTGGGCATCTGTACATCACTGATCACAATGTCTATCTGTCGCATAATATCCTGGGCCAGGTAGTCCAGAGCTGTACGTCCGTTATCGGCTTCAATAGTATTGTAACCGGCCATTTCCAGGGTATCACACAAGGCTTCACGCAACGCATCATCATCTTCAACCACCAGAATCAGCGGCGTCTGGGGATCATTCTTTTTCAGGATCATATTCATATCATTCATTAGACTGATTCCTTATCTTTATTCTGTTTTTGTTCTGACGGACTCAGGGGCTGGATCTGTACCGGCAAACGCATTCTAAATACACTGCCCTCTGCCCCTGTACTCTCCAGCCATAATTCACCATCATGAGCATTAGCAATGGCCTTTACTACAGCCAGCCCCAGGCCAGTACCATGTTCCTTGGTGGTAAAAAACGGCTGAAAAATTTTATTGATATGCTCTTCACAGATTCCGTTACCTGTATCCTGAATAACAAAATCAAGGGTACCACCCACCGGCTGTTCAATCCTGATACTGACTGTGCCCTCTGAAGAAGTAGCATATACCGCATTGGTAATTAAATTATTCAAACCGCTGATCAACAGGTGACGATTGCCAGAAATAAAAAATTCATCTTCGGGAAGGTAGTGAAAGTTAATATGAACAGCCTGTTTTTCTTCCGAAATATCCAGTGACTGCTGTAACTCAGCTAATAACTGGGTGACCGATATGCTTTCCCGGTTCTCCATACCGCTGCGGGAAAACAACAGCATATCGTTTATGAGCTGTTCCAGGCTCTGAATGCGGGTCAGGATTTTATCAGCAAAACGCAGACGTTTTGCTTCCTCCAGTTGTGGTGATTTCAAATGAGAGGCATAGAGTAAAGCCGCTGAAATGGGAGTACGTATCTGATGCGCCAGTTGTGCCGCCATCTGTCCCATGGAAGCCAGTCGGGACTGCTGGTCATAACGTGCCTGCATCTGACGTTTTTCTGTCACATCCTGTAATAAGACAATCTGACCGGGAACCCCTTCACCCAGAGGACAGGTTGAGATACTGACAATTCGTCCCTTATTGGTCACGGAATCCTGACCGGATATACGGGTATGATCAAATGCTCGCTGAATAACCGAGCGCCAGGACATCCCCAGTAAAGGCTCATCCAGAAGTTCAATGGCAGCCGGATTGCACTCCTGTACTTTACCTTCCCCATCCAGCACAATAACACCGGCCGGCAGAGCTTTTAACAGAGTTTTAAGCCGGGTTTCAGTCAGAGACTCCTGTAAGCTGTTTTCATCCGTTGTCGATGGCTGTACAGCCGAACCGGTAAAACGCTGTTTGGATTGATATGTTTGTTTTTCAGGCAGTACACTCAGGCCCATAATTTACTCCCGTTAAGCGAGCTGATATACAAAGAATTGTCTCAAGCTCTGCAAGAAGTAAACCATGTTTTATTTTTTATTTATATTTCAAACAGTTACAAAAAACAACAGATAGTTCATCCCTGATAACGACAAGATTTTGTCGCATGTATTGAATAGGAAAACAGGAGTGAATTAATTTTCAGGGGATATAGCGTATAACCAGGTTTCAGGGAAAAACGCTCAGGAAGAAAACATGGCCTCATATTTACGCAGTTTTTCAACCAGCGTAGTACGGCGCATATTAAGACGTTTAGCCGCATGCGCCACAACGCCATCGGATTCTTTTAAAGCCTGCTGGATAAGGGAATATTCCAGGTTGGCCATATGCTCTTTCAGATCAAAATCATGCTCCGGCAGGGTATTAATTTCTGCTGGTGATAGACTTTCCTGCACAGGCTTATTCTGCTCTGAATTTTGTACTTCATCCGGTGATCTTATTACATCGTCAGTATCTTTTTCGGCTGTTATTTCCATCTCCGCCCGGTTATCCGGTTGAAGCTCGGGATCCAGTTCCGGTAACTCACTTAAATGCGATATATCGTACTGGTATTTCTCCGGTAAATCGTCCCAGCTCACTGGTTCTTCTGGATACATTATCCCCAGACGTTCCACCAGATTGGATAATTCCCGGACATTACCGGGCCATGAATGCTGCATAATAGAAGCCATGGCTTCCTGGGTCAACTGCACAGACAGCTCCATATCTGCCTGCATATTTTTATTTAAAACTTTAAACAATAATGGAATGTCTTCTGATCGATCTCTTAAGGGCGGGATTTCGATAGGAAAAACATTGAGACGATAATACAGATCTTCTCTGAAACGACCATCTTTTACTTCATCTTCCAGATCTCTATGTGTAGCCGCTATT
>Ga0256832_1001443_pt1 | contig 16059 bp, 9 predicted proteins | sample 134614metaG_FD_190534 | JGI IMG/M metagenome (GOLD analysis project Ga0256832, IMG submission 190534) | Hydrothermal vent microbial communities from Lau Basin, Pacific Ocean - 134-614 | ecosystem: Environmental > Aquatic > Marine > Hydrothermal vents | place: Pacific Ocean: Lau Basin | collected...
GCAAAGAAGATGAGCGCGCCGACCAGCCACAACCACCAACGGCGTTCGGGCGAGGAAAGAATCCGGGCGAAGCCTGAATGCGCAGTCACGGCGTCACCGTGGAGGCGTCGGGGTGGGGGTTGGGGGTGGCGGCGGCGTGGGCGTCGGTGGCGGCGGCGTGGGCGTCGGGGACGGCGGCGGCGTAGGCGTGGCTGTGGGGGTGGGCGTAGGTGGGCGCGGCGTGGGCGTGGGCGTGGCCGTGGGGGTGGGCGTGGGCGTGGCCGTGGCCGTGGGGGTGGCCGTCGGCGTCGGCGTGGGCGTGGCCAGCGCCTCCAGGATGACGGCCTTCAACGCCAGGGCGTTCTTTTTGTCCCGACATGTCTGCTCGATCTCCAACGCCCGATTCACCTGCTCCAGAGCGACTTCATACAGCCCGGCATCCACATTCTTTTCGGCCAGACGCACGTAACTCTGATAGAGATAGCAGGCGGCCCGGCCTCCGGCATAATCGGGATTGACCTCGTACACTTTTTCCAGATCGTCCACGACGCTCCGCCAATCCTCCCGTTGAATGGCCAGCAGGGCGTCCAGATAAAGGCTGGCCAGCCTGCGATTTTGCGAGGCCCGTTGATTGTCAGGATGGATGGTGAGGGCGGCGTTGAAATGTTGCAAGGCTTCGCGCACGCGGTCCGGGTCGTCGCCCTCTTCCTCCATCAACCGCTCTCCCTCTTCCAGATAGCTGATGAAAAGGGATTCCTTCACCGCGTCGGCCCGAAATGTGTCGTCGCGAGCCTGGATGCCCTGGAACAGGGCGATGGCTTCCGCCCAGCGATTGGCGTTGTAGGCCGCCACCGCCTGGTTGAACAGCTTGTCCAATTCCTGCTGACGTCTCACATAGTCGAGCAGTTCACTGGCATCCTCATAGGTGGGATATTGGGCCACGATGACTTCCAGGTTCTCGCGCGCGGCGTCCCAATCCTCCGCGGCGATGGCCTCCTGGGCCGCTTTGTAGCGCTGGGCCATCTCCTTGAGCAGTTTGGCCTGCTTGAGGCCCGTTTGCGCGGCGATGTCGTTGGGATCGCGCTCAAGGATGCTCTCGAACGCGGCGATGGCTCCGTCGTAATTGCCAATGGCGAGCTGAGACTGCCCTTCGTTGTAAAGCTCCACCAGACCGGGATCGGGCTGGCGGCCCGGAAAACCAAACAACCTGTCTCCCGCCACCAGCACAATCACCAGCGCCGCGGTGACGAGGATGATGAGGGAGATGACCCAGGGCAGCCAGCGCAAACGGGTGGTCGCTGTCGGGCTGGCCTGATTCTGCGCCTGCCCCGAATCCATCTCCTCCAGCTCGATGAACCAGTTGATCTCGTCGATGAGGGCGGCGATGCCAGGGCGCTGAGGCTGCAATTCCTGCAGGCGCGAGAACGCGGCCAGGGCCTGACGCCACTGGCGCTGCTGGTAATAGGCCATGCCTTCGGCGTAGAGGTTTTCCGCGAATTCCGCCTCGGAGACGACTTCGTCGGGGTCGGGCTCCAGCAGAAATTCCTCATCGTCCGTCGCAGGCTGGGGTTCGACAGGCAGGGGTTTTTCAGTGGCCATGAAATGACAGTTTTTGGGGCGGGCGGCATGAACAGCGGCTCGCCGATACGGATGACAATGAGAACGCTGATAACGCGGATGCGACGCTGATTTTCGCAGATGATTTTCACAGATTTTTATCTGCGTTCATCCGTTTCAATCTGCGTCATCTGCGTTCCCTAATCCTATTTTCGGAACAGCTCAGCGAGGGAGGTGGCGGGCGGCCCGGAATCGTGAGCGGAACGCCTCGACATCTTCTTTCTGAGCGGCGCTGACGCCGCCTCCGCCCGCGATCTGGGGCAGGAACACCTGATAAGGCTCCCACACGCGCACATCGGTGACCTGCGACCAGGTGTTGAACCAGCCATCGTTGCGATTCCAGTTCTCGATGCTGATGCCGATGGTCTCATCGATCATGTTGCGGGGGATGGGGATGAGCGCCCATCGCCAGCCGAGATCGGCCAGTTCCTTGCCTTCGGTCTCCAGCCATTGATCATAGGGCTGGCCATCGCGAAACACGAGATGCAGATCGCCGCCGAACTTCAATTGCACGTCCAGAGTATCGTAAAGCTTCTGATAGCGTTCGCTGAAGACCGTATCATAGGTGCGAATACGATACCAGAAGGTGAGGGTGGGCCGGTCGAGCGCGTCGGGGCCGGGGATGCGCAGGGTTTGCGTGATGGCGGCGGAGCCAATGGGCACCCGGCCCGGTTGGGTGAGATCATTGTTGGGGCCGTAGTCAGGCGATCCCAATTGTGCGACGTTGATCACATCGCCTTCGGGACCGGGCGCGCGGATGACGTCGGCATAGAGCGGGCCGCCGTAATCCCAGACGCCAAACTCGCCTCCGGCGAAATCGCCATCCTGCAGCCGATCCACATACACCCCCCAGGGCATCTCCACCCAGTCGGAGATGTTGCCCGCCCGGTCGTAGGCGCGAATGCGGAAGAAATAGCGATGTCCGTAGGAGCCAGTGAAAAAGCGGGAGGTCTCGGTGGTCTGTGACGAGCCCCAGAACACCCAGGCGCCATTGCGACCATCCCGATATTGCAGATCGAAGCTCTTCAGCCCGCTGCCGTTTTCCTGATCAAAGCCCTCCCAGGAAACCAGGAAATTAGGCTGGCGCTGATAACGGTCGGCGGCCAGGAAGCGGGGCGTGGGCGGGGTGATGTCGATCTTGAATCGGGCGGTCTTCACCTCTTCCCGATTACCCGCGACATCGACAGCCTGATAGGCCAGTTCGATCTCGCCGGTGATATCGATGAGAATGACAGCTTCGTGCTCGGCGTACTGCCAGGGCCCGTCGTTGATGCGGTAACGCACGCCCGCAGGGCCCGAGCCATCGTCGCTTGGGCTGATGAGCACTTTGACAGGCGACACATACCATCCGCCAGCGCCCAACGTTCCCTCCAGAATGGTCAGCACGGAGGAGGGCGGCGTCACGTCGTAGCGCAGGGCTTTGTGCAGGACCACGCCATGGCTCTCATCCACATTGCCCGCCCGGTCCTCCAGCCACAGATACACATCCCATGCGCCTTCGCCAGGCACAGCAATGCCGGAAGCCAGTTCATCCGGGGGAATGGGCGAGCCGTCGCGCGGGCCTTCGGGCGGGGAGCCGATGCGATAGTAGGCCTTGGCCACGCCCGACAGGTCGGAAGGATTCGTCCAGGTGAGGGTGAACGCGTTGGTCGGAGTCCAGTCATAAGGTTGCACCGCCACATTCTGCGGCTCGCCCGGCGCTTCGAAATCGAGGCGAATGGTCGCCAGGCGGACGTCTTCCAGATTCCCCGCCCGGTCGCGACTGAAGTAACGCAGCACGTGTTTTCCCTGTTCATCCAGATACAGCGTCGTTGCCGTGATGAGCTCGCCGCCATCGACGCTCACCCTGGTCAGGTCCGGGCCCGAAAGCGCGTCATCTGGGGTGAAGGTAATGGTCACCGGCGATGTGTACCAGCCATTTTTGCCCGCGTCGCCTGCGATGGCAAGCTGCGTCACGGGCGGCGTGGCGTCGTATTTCAGGCTCAATTCATCTGTCCACACGGCGTAATTGCCATGATCCACATTCCCCGCGTTGTCCTGCAGCCACACGTAAGCGTTGAACTCGCCTTCGTCAGGCGCTTGCAGGCCCTCGATGGTGCTGTTGGCGCCCGGATGCCACTGGCCATCGGTGGGCGAAAGGGGCGGTTGACCGATCTTCACATACGCGCCCGCGATGCCGCTGAGGTCGTTGGGAGGCAGAGCCATGACCAAGCTGAACTCATTGGTGTTCGTCCAATCGCGAGGGCTTATATCCCAAGGAATGGGAGATTGTGGCGGCAGCGTGTCGATATGCACGCCGCCAGGGATGCTGGCGATGGTTTCCTGATGCCCCAGAAGATCCATCGAGTAGAATTCAATCTCATAATTGCCGCTTTCCGACAACTGGAACGAATTGCCCGTCTGCCAATCGCCGCCATTGATGCGATAGAAAGTCTTGTCCACGCCGATGCCCGCGTCCACCGCCACCAGGGTGATGGTCACAGGTTGATTGTACCAGCCATTGACAGGGCTTTCGGGCGAAATCACGGCGTAAGATGTGGTGGGAGGGAACTGATCGACCCAGACAGCCGCCTCTTGTTCCGCCTCCTTGTTCCCGGCCTCATCGGCGCTGAAATAGCGAAACGCGTGTTTGCCATCCTCCTGGATGACGGTCTGGCTCCCTTCCTGCCATGCGTCATCGTCCAGACGCCAAGAAGTGGACGCCACGCCCGAGGTCGCATCCTGGGCCTGGAGGGTGAGCGTCACCGGGGTCTCATACCACCCCTGGGCATTGGGCGCCCCCTCGACAGTCAGCGTCGTGATGGGCGGCGTGGCGTCCCGCTTGAAGGATTGCGTCTCGGTTGCGCTATTCCCGGCCACATCCTCCGCCCGGGCGCGCAAGATGTGCTCCCCGTCCTCATCGATCTCGAGCGAGGTCGTTTCGACCCACCCCTGGTCGTCCAGATTGGCATAGGTCGCGGCGACGCCCGAGGCGGCGTCACCGGAGGTGATCATCGCCAGGATGGTGTCGGTATACCAGTCATTTTCGCCAATGGCGCCAAAAAGGTCGATGATCACCGTCGGCGGGGTTTTGTCCCACTGCACGCCATCCGTGATGACGCTGCGGGTGGCGATATCGCTGTTGCCTGCGGCGTCCTGCAGCCACAGATGGAAATCGAAGCTGCCCTCGCTCGCGGGCTGAATTCCCTCGATGCGATCGATGCCATCGCCGAAGACGCACGTCCCGTCGTTTTCGTCCGCGGGCGGGCCTCCCAATTTGTAGCAGGCTGCGGCCACGCCGCTCACATCGGCCGGATTCGTCCAGGTTGCAGTCCAGGAAGAATCGGTCGCCGTCTGCCAGCCGGTGGGCGCGAGCTGGAGGTTTTGGGGCGAGTCGGGAGCCTGGGCGTCTACATTCACCGTCTGGATCGGGCTCTCCTCGCGGGTTCCCAGCGCGTCCGTAATGGCGTATCGGATATAATTTGCGCCTTCGTCCAGGGTGATGGCGGTGATGGTGAGCGTGCGCCGGGTGGCGATATCCCCTCCCACCAGCAGGTTCCGGGTCATCCATGTGCTCCAGACGACGCCGTCGGTGGAGTATTGATAGGCGGCGTCATCGGTTAACCCATCGTCATCGGTGACCGTCACCGACGCGAGCACGGTCTGAGTGGTCTGCCAGACGTCCTCGGGCGGTTGGAAATCGCTCCAGACAGCCGTGGCGTCACCGATGGCGGCGTAAGCGAACAAGCCGATGGGCAACAGCATCGCCAGCATAGCGGCTGTGACCAGGGCCAGAAAAAGTCGGCGAAGGGGCTGAAATTGGTCGTTCATAGGACTCACAGAAAGAAAAAGGGACACGGACGTGCGGCCAGCGCGGCCCATCCAGGTCCCTGACAAAGATGCTGGGAAGAGATGGATGACGGGGAATCAAACCTCGAACCGATAACCCACGCCCCGAACGGTGGTGAGGTATCTGGGATCGTCGGGGTTCTCCTCGATCTTGGTGCGCAGACGCCGCACATACACCGCGATCTGGTTGGGATACCCCCCGTAGTTCTCGCCCCAAACGCTGTTCAGGAGCTGATCGTGGGTGAGCACCCGTCCCGCGTTGCGCATCAGCGTGTGCAGCAGCCGGGTTTCGATGGGGGTCAGCTCCACCACCCGGCCATCGGGCAACTCCGCCCGGTTGGTGAGGGGGTCCAGACGGATGCCGCCGCTCTCGATGCGGTCGGAGGGTTCGCCCAGGGCGTACGCTTCGGTGCGACGTAACACGGCCTTCACGCGGGCCAGCAGTTCGGAGGGCTCGAAGGGCTTGGCCAGATAGTCGTCCGCGCCCATCTCCAGGCCCGCCACCCGGTCGGAAGTCTCTCCCTTGGCGGAGAGGAAAATCACCGGGATGGCGTGGCGGGACCGAATCTGGCGCAGGGTTTCGAACCCATCCAGACCGGGCATCATCACGTCCAGCAGGATGAGATCGGGGCGTTCCTGCTCGATGAGTGCGAGCGCATCCCGACCATTGTTCGCGGCCAGCACGTCATAGCCTTCTTCTCGCAGGAGAAAGGCTGTCATTTTGACGCTGGGAGGATCGTCATCAACGACCAAAATTCGCATGGCGTTTTCTAAGGTTGGGGAATAGGTTGACATAGCACGTGGAGTTTCATTATACCATCGGGCCATACTGCGAGCAAGGAAATGCGGAATTTTTGGCGGATGGTAAGGGTGGAGGGTGGTCATGGTTGCGGAGATCGAAGATAGACAGGAAGGTAGAGATAGGATTGGGTGGAGGCGAAGCCCAGCAGAGCGTCCACCTGCACGCCCCTTTCGAGATGCACCGCCACCGGATACCCCGTGGTGGGGAAGTAGCCCAGGGGTTGGGTCAGGGCCCACAGGGTGTAATCGCCCGGATCCATGTTCTCGAAGATGACATACCCATCCCGGTCCGTAGGCGCGACCCCCCGGGTGATGTTCTGGGCGTCCTTCAGAGTGACGACCATGTTGCTGATGGCGGTGTCCTTCCCATCGAAAACGCCATTCTGGTTGGCGTCGAAGAAGACGAACAAGGAGATGCGACTGGGCGCGGGCGTGGGCGTCGGCGTGATGGTCGGCGTGGGGGTGGGCGTATGAGTGGGCGTGGGCGTGATGGTCGGGGTCGGCGTGGACGTCGGTCTGGGGTCCTGCCAGCGCACGATGGTTCCGGCGTCGCCCGCCACCCAGGCATGTCGCGGCGCGGGCGCGGACGCGGCCAGCAGGTCAAACCCCACGCCAGGGTTATCCTGCAGCCAGGTGACGCCGCCATCCCCAGTGTAAAGGGCGACCCCGGCGTCCCCCACCGCCCAACCGGTGAACCGATCGGCCATGGAGACGCCGCGCAGCGTCTGGGAGACGCCGCTGGTTTGCAGCCGCCAGTTCATGCCGCCATCGGTGGTGGCGAGAATGACGCCGCCTGTGCCCACAGCCCAGCCATACCGGTCACCGGCGAAATCCAGGCTGTAGAACGCGTCCGCGCCGCCCAGGGTCTGGATCGTCCAATTGGCGCCGCCGTTGGTCGTGCGCAGGATGATGCCTTCATCGCCCGCAGCCCACCCGGTCTGATCATTGGCGAAAACGATGGCGTAGATGTCGTAAGATGCGGGCAGGGTTTGCTGACGCCAGGCGCTGCCGTCGAAATGGTAGACCTGCCCGTTCTCACCCGCCACCCAGCCCTGATCGGGAGCGAGGAAGCTAAGGGCATGGAAAGCGCCAGGGAAAAGCAGATTTTGCGCACTCCAGCTCTGGCCGCCATCCGCTGTGGTGCGCAACATGCCCTCCGCCCCCGCGATCCATCCCCGCTGTGCGTCGAAGAAATGGATGGCGAGGATGTCGGCGTCCACGCCCGAGTTCAAGGCGGCCCAGGTGGCGCCGCCGTCGAAGGTGCGCAGCAGGACGCCGCCATCGCCCGCGGCGAAGCCCAGGTGATCATCCAGGAATTGAATGGTGCGCAAGGGCTGGCCTGTGTGAGACGCCTGCTTCGTCCACTCTCCCAGGCCCATGGGGGCGAGGATGGAGACGGGCTGCGCAGGCGACTCAGGCGCGGGGGAAGGGGGCGCGGCCAGCATGGGCGCGGCGAGAGCCGCAGCGATGAGGACAAGCGTCAAAAAAGATAGGATGAGAAGAATGCGGCGCATGTCTTTCAGGGAAAGTAATCAGTGATCAGTTTTCAGTCATCAGTGAGAGCAAAGCTTACACCTCAGTATACCTTTTTCAGGTGAAAAGCGGATGAAGGCGTTTGCGGGAATTGATGACAGTTTTTTCATGCGCGTTCCGTTTTCGTGCTATACTTGCCCGATTCATTCTTACCAACATGGAAGGCGCCACGCTCGGCAGCGCGCCGATACCGATGAAAATGGGAACGCAGATACCCGCAGATGCTTCGCAGATTTCCACTGATTACTGATAACTGATCACTGATTACTTTATTTTCATAGCAGTCCGACGGCGGGCCAACCCGCGCCGATACGGACGAAAATGAGAACGCTGATAACGCGGATGCTTCGCAACGCAGATCTACGCAGATCATTTTTTGATTTTTATCTGCGTTCATCTGCTGCAATCTGCGTCATCTGCGTTCCCTAATCTTATTTTCATAGCAGGCGACACGAGCGATAGCTCGCCGATACCGATGAAAACGCCTCGCGGCCAGGCTGGCGGGCCGTGAAACGTAATGCGTGATGCGTAACGATCTCACGTTTCACGTTTTCACGCATCACGCCCGTTGCAGACTCGCTCAATGTTGTCCTGACGATCCTCAATCCTAATCCTGATCCGAATCCTATTTCCATAGCAGGAGACAAAAAAATGACCGACAACACAACTTTAGGCGTCGTGGCCGTCATTGGCGGCACGGGCGCGGAAGGCTCTGGATTCGCCATGCGTTGGGCCCGAGCGGGCCTGGACGTGGTCATCGGCTCCCGGTCGGCGGAGAAGGGCGCGCGCGTCGCCGCGGCATTGCGAGAAAAGCTGGGCGATGTGAAACTGCGCGGGACCAGCAATCTGGAGGCCGCGCAGATGGCCGATGTGGTCGTGCTCTCCGTGCCCTACGAATCCCAGTCCGCCATTCTGGAGGATATCAAGCCGGGACTGGCGGGCAAGGTGCTGGTGACGGTGGTGGCCCCTCTGCTGGGCGAAAAGAAAGGGCGCTACGCGCCCCCGCCCGGCGGTTCGGCTGCGATGGAGGCCCAGGCCCAGGTGGGGCCTGAGACCCGGGTCGTGGCCGCGTTCCAGAATGTGAGCGCCCACCACCTCGTTGACCCCGATCATGTCGTCGATTGCGATGTGCTGGTGTGCGGCAACAAGCGCGCGGACCGGGAGATCGCCATTGCTTTGGCCCGGGCCGCGGGCATGAGGGGCGTCCACGCGGGCGCGTTGCAGAATAGCGCCGTCACCGAGGGCATGACCGCGGTGCTCATCGCCATCAACGCCATCTACAAGACCCGCAACGCTGGCATCCGCATCACGGGTATCGAAGCGTGAACCGTCTCACCCTGACTGCGCTTCCTGGCATCCCGCTCATCCAGCCCGGGGATGACCTGACGGCCATCACGCTGGAGGGGCTGGAACGGGCCGGAATCCAGTTGGCCGATGGGGATGTGCTGGTCGTCGCCTCGAAGATCATCTCCAAGGCCGAAGGACGGCTGGTTCCCCTGGCCGATGTGACGCCCACGCCCGAGGCCGAAGCCCTGGCCCCCTATCTGGACAAAGACCCCCGGCTGATCACCCTCATCCTGGCGGAGTCTGCGGCCGTGCTGCGCACCCGTCCCGGCCTCATCATCGTGGAGCATCGGCTGGGGTTCGTTTGCGCCAACGCAGGCATCGATCAATCGAATGTCGAAGGCGAGGATGCGGCCCTGCTACTACCCGAGGACCCGGATGCGTCGGCCCGGCGGTTGCGGGAGGGGTTGGCCGCGGCCGCGGGCGTGGACGTAGCCGTGGTGATCAACGACAGCCACGGGCGGGCGTGGCGGCAGGGCACGGTGGGCGCGGCCATCGGCGTGGCGGGCCTGCTGCCCCTTACCGATCGCCGGGGGGACGCGGATCTGTTCGGGCGGGCGATGCGGGTGACGGTGTTGGGAACCGCGGATGAGATCGCGGCTGCGGCCTCGCTGCTGCAAGGGGGCGTGGACGAGGCCCGGCCCATCATCCACATGCGCGGCGTCCCCTATCGCCGCGGAGAAGGCTCGATTCGCGAGCTCCTACGGCCCAAGGAGATGGACTTGTTCCGTTAATCTCGATGGGGCAAGACGCGGATAAGAAGAAACACGGATAAACATCCGTGTTATAAGCGAACAAAATCAACGCTCATCGCGCACATTTTGCGGAGCGCCCCTGTATTCGATTTCGCTCTCTTCCTCCTGAAACGCGCCCACGGGATGTTCGATAATGGAAGGGTGCTGGAAAGGCGGGCGGGTTTTCTCGGGGAAGGCTTCCCGCAACATGGTGACGAATTCCCCCAGGGCCATGGCGGTCGCGCCCCACACCTTATGTCCGTCAAGGTCGAAGTAGGGCACGGCCCAGGTTTTTCCATCCCGTTCCACCTGGGCGACCTGACGGGTGGCGGGATCGAGAAAGCGGGAGATGGGGACTTCGATCAGGCTTTCCACTTCCGCGGGATTGGGCCGCCAGGCCGGGGGTTCGGGCGTGTAGCCCACGACGATCTGAATGCAAAAGTGGCTGGGAGGGATGTAAATGTGCGTGAGGCGTCCCAACACCTCCACGCGGTCGGGATCCACCCCCACCTCCTCCTGGGCTTCGCGCAACGCGGTTTGGGCCACAGTCTCCTGGCCGTCCCGCGAGCCGCCCGGAAACGCGATCTGCCCCGGATGATCGGGCAGATCGTGGCGGCGCTCGGTGAGCACGGTGTAGAGTTGATCCCCGCGCGGATAGAGTAGAAGCAGCACCGCGGCGCGGCGGCAGGTCTTGGAGCCCTCGTCGTAACTCTTCTGATCCAGCGGGCGATAGCCGGGGGCCATGAGCTGCTGGCCCCGCAGGCCGGGCTTTAGACCCTGAACAGCTACTGAAATATCGTCAAGCGTCAGCACGAATCCGGTCACAAGAGCAGTTGATGCTTCGCACTACAATCGTTCGCTTGCCCCATGTTGACTCTTCTTTTCTTTTGAGAAAAATCGTATCATTATCTTGGATATGGGTTTTTCATAAAATGGCCAAAAAAGAAACACAACCCATGCTTTAAGCAAATTATTTTCTTTTTCGTTAGATACCGTCACGAAATACAGACCTGCAATCAAATAAAAAATGAAAAAATTCAGAATAATGATTTCAAAAATTTCCATATCGACCTCGTTGTGTTGGAAGAAGAAACATGAAGAGATTTGGTTTGTTGAGAGAAAAGTTTGACTACATAAAGCTCTATGTTGATCATATCGTCGATAGCATTACGCCTATTCACAAAAAGTACAAGCAACAATAATAAAAAAGTTGAGAACGTAGTAAAAAATGGCCAGTCGACAACATGTTTTTGTATGTGCGTTGCTGCATTCTCATGAAGATCATTGTGAATTGCTTGAAAAAAGAAAGCAGAGAGCACAATAACAAATGCATGCACGATCCAATTTCCCAGCCTACACGCCTTCTTTCGAGGAGACGAAACTGTTAAAGAAATAAGCGAAAAATTCCATGTAATGATAATAATGCCAATGAAGACTATTTTCAAAATAAGGCCAAGATTAATTTCTACGCCAAAAATCGCTGTTGTGTAAGTTGAAAATGCAGGATTTAGAAAGATGTTCAGTGTCCATAATGTAAAAACGATTTGTAAGGGAATATGAGCAAAGCAAACAAGACCATTCGAAACACAAAGATTACACTGAATTGGTTCAGTTTGTGGGGAACCCTTTTGGGGATATTCACGATACAACAGATAAAGAAATGCTATAGTAAGAATAAGAGAAAAAAAGACATAAATAAAAGGGGGTAACGTATGTTCGTAGTAAACTCTTGCTATTGTATACACAAAAAATGCAAGAACAATCGCCGCTATACTCGCTCCTAGCGTATGAATGACCTCATACAGATATCGGTGTCTCTCATAAAAGCCTGGCCCTTGAGTTCTATTATCGAGATATTGGCATGCTTGCAAGAAAAAAGTTTCTTTGTATCTATGGATCGATCGAGCATCTCCCGCATAACTCGCGAGCACGGAACTGCGCCAGTGCTCTTCCAGGATAAAATCGCTTTCATCGATCCCCCACTGTGGATAGTTAAACATTTTTTCTCCCCGAAGCGAAGCTGCATAGCCTCGAAACGGCGAATTCCAGCGGATAAAAAAGTACAATTGGTATATCAAAAATCCAAGGGGGATGCCTGCTAACGCGACGACGATCGAGGTTAACAATGGACCAAATTGGTTTAGGAATTGTCGAATTTGTTTTTCAAACTGTTCCCATCCTGGATATTGAAAAGATAAATCGATGGTGATAAATATTGCAACCGTGAGAAAAAATGTCCACCCAGGAATAAGCCACCTGGTGAATCGTGTTAAGTCTTCGGCCTTCATTGGATTTTATGTCGGCGATAGCAAAACCAAAACATGCAAAACAAACAAAATAATCTTAACATTAAGACAAGAAGCAATCTCTTGCCCCGAATAATCTTTCGTAAATTATATCATACAAAAAACTTTTTTGCTTGTCAATTCCTTTGGCGACGCTCCACCTCTAAAGAGTCCTCGCCCAAAAGCTGCCGCACATCCGCGACGAGCTCAGGGCAGTAGCGGGTTTTACGGTCGGGAAAGTCGATGCGCAGGGTTTCGCCCGCGCGGGCGATTTGCAAGTAGAAGGGCTCGTCACCCGCGTAGCTATCCAACAGTCGCATGAGCGCATCCAGACGGCGCAGGTCATCCGCGCTATCGTCGGAGAGCTGGAAATGGATGCACAGGGTGCGCAGGGGACGGTCGGGCGTGGGAGGCATGGGGGGCTCCTCGGTGTGATGGCCGTTGTCGCGGGCGGCCGCAGGCGGAGGATCGGGCGGAGGCGTAAGCAAGTCGGCGGCATACGTGGGCGTCCACGTTTCCCTCAGCGCGCTTTCATCGTCCAAAGGGAACGCTTCTTCCTCATCTTCTGCGAAATCAGACTGAGCGGAGCGGAGCAGGGCGTTGATATCCTCATCGGGCTCATCCAACGAAGGCAATGCATCCGCCCGCACGGGGATATCCTTCATGATGTCATCGGCCAGAATGCCCGCGCGCTCGTTCCGCACGTCCACCTTGCCCCGCACCAGCACGATGCGCCCCTCCACCAGCAGGTCCCGGGCCTTTTCGTACAGCTTGGGGAAGACGGTGACGTCGCAAGCGCCCTCCATATCCTCCAGAGTGACGAAGGCCATGCGGTCGCCTTTTTTGGTGAGGATGGTGCGCACGCCCGCGATCATGCCCAGCACAGAGACGAAGCGCCCCTGACGGGCGGGGGTGATGTCGATACAGGTGGCGTTGACCGCGTGGGCGTAATCCACCGAAAGCTCCATGAGAGGATGGGAGGAAACGTAAACGCCCAGCAACTCCTTCTCCCAGGCCAGTTTCTCTTTGGATGGCACGCGCTCGTAATTGATGGGCAGACGCAGTTCGCTGCGCATCCCGCCCATGTCCATGTCCCCGAACATATCGAACAGGCTGACCTGTCCCACGTCCTTCGCTTCCCAAACGCTCTTGGAAAGGGCCTGCATCTGATCGATGGCCGCCAGCAATTGCTCCCGCTCGCCCCAGGCGTCCAGCGCCCCCACCTTGATCAGGGCCTCCAGCGCCCGGCGGTTGACCTTGCGCAGGTCCACCCGTTCGCAGAAATCGGTGAGGGACTGGAAGGGGCCGCCCTCGCTGCGGGCGCGGATGATCTCCTCCACCGGGCCTTCGCCCACGTTCTTGATGGCGGCCAGGCCGAAGCGGATGGCGGAGCCGGGCGGCACGCGGAAATCGAAGCGGGTGCGGCCAAAGGTCTTGACCTCGGCGGCCTCGGGCGATTCCACGATGGTGAACCCCGCGTCGGACTGATTGATATCGGGCGGGAGCACCTGGATGCCCATGTGACGGCATTCTTTGATGAAGTTGGTGACCTTGTCCAGGTTGTCCCGCTCCACCGTCAGCAACGCGGCCATGTATTCCACAGGATAATGGGCCTTGAGATAGGCCGTCTGCACGGTGATGACCGCGTAATCCGCGGCATGACTGTTGTGCACCAGGATGTCATTGGCGATGAAGTTGTGGGTTTCGGGGATTTCGAGGTCATACGTCTGTTTTTCGCCCACGAAATCAATCGCCGCGATCTTGTCCCAATGGATGTCGTTTTGGGCGTAGCGGCGGAGATCGTCGTCATCGAAGAATTCCGCCAGGCGTTGGATGGTCTGCCGCCGGAAACCGGTTTTGTTGGGATTGTCGGCCGGATAGAATTCCCGCTGCGCCACGCCCGTGCGCTGGTTGATCTCCTTCCAGCTCATGCCCGACCGATCTTTGGCCTCCCGAACGAATGCCTTGACCGCCAAGGGCACGATATCCTTGCTGGATTGATCCTGTTTGACGTCAGTCAGCAAACCATTCAGGGCGGCGCGGCATTTTGAGCTGACAAAATAGACGCCTATCTGAGCGGCAAAGGCCCGGATATGCTCATCGCCCGTGATGAAAAGCTGGTAGCCTGTACGCCCTTCTTTGTAGGGGAATTCGACCGTGCGCAATCGGGAGAGAATGCCGAACCGCAGCAGCAGGTGCTGGAGTTGGCGGGCGAGTTTTTCCGAGGCAGTGGCGTAGAACAGGCTGCGTCCGCCCACGTTGATGTGGCCGTCCCCCTCCCACATGCGGCTGATGAGAAGCGCGATCTGGCGGTTGGTGAGCTCGAATGCGTCGGGGGGAATGGTCTTCTCCGCGGCCTTCTTCCCCCAGATGCCGATGGCTTTGGCCCAGGTCACGATGCCCGCTTCCCGGCTGCGGTCGATGCGCTTCGCATACGCCGAATGCGTCCCCTTGTGGAGGGTCACCCGGCATTGGGTGTTGTCGAATGCTTCGGCCGCCCGGCAATAGTCCGCCAGCAGGGCGTCGTCCTGAGTGTAGAAATAGACGGATGCAGGATGACGCAGGTTGCCCTCGGCCAGCAGGTGGCCCAGGGCGATGACCTCATGGTCGGGCCATTGCTTTTGGCCCTGGATGGGAATAACGCGCGGGGTGGCGATGAGATCGCCGGGTCGCAGGTCGGCCAGGAGTCGCCAGCCATGAAAGGTGTAGAAAGGATGGTTGGCCGTGGCCTCGATGACCCGCCCCGATGCGGTTTTCAGGCGGAATACAGGCTTGACGCCGTTGTCCATGACGCGGGCCACGGGCTGCGCGCGCAAGGTGAGCGTGTCGACGTCGCAGCTCACGGTGCGAGTGAGCCGCGCCCGGCCATGATAGAGGTCTTCGATGCGCACCAGGCGTCCGGTCTCGGCGTCCAGCACCTCGACGTCGCCCGGCAAACATTTGTTGAAGCCGTAGTTGGCGAAGAAGACGATATCTTCGTAGATTTTCGTGGCCGCGTCCGGCGGGATGCCGTTGGCCACCGCGCCCTCGATGAATTTCACCTTGTGCGCGGCCATCTCCTTTTCCTTCTTCTTGGCCACGGCCCGCCGCATGAGATCGGCCTCGCCCGGGGTGTAGCCTGCAAGCTGGGACGCGATCTGGATGATCTGCTCCTGATAGACGATGATGCCGTAGGTTTCGGCCAGGATGGGCTCCAGCGCGGGATGGACGTATTTCACCGGCTTGCGGCCATGCATGCGGTCGATGTAGAGGGGGATGTATTGCATGGGGCCGGGGCGGTAGAGGGAGATGGTGGCCACGATGTGCTCGAATTTCGTGGGCTTCATGCTGCGCAGCACGCCCCGCATCCCCTCCGATTCCACCTGGAAGACGCCGGTGACCTCGCCCGAGGCCAGGAGTTCGTAGGCGCGGGGATCGTCGGTGGGGATGTTGTTCAAATCGTATTCGACGCCATGCCGTTCCTTGATCAGCTCTGCGGCCACGCGCATGATGGTGAGGGTGGCCAGGCCCAGAAAGTCCATCTTCAGCAGGCCCAGGCTTTCCAGCACGGGGTACGTGAATTGGGTGATGTAGTCCCGCACGGCCTTGCTGGGCGCGCGCACCAGGGGCGTGTAGTTGATGAGAGGCTTGTCGGCGATGATGACCGCGGCGGGGTGGATGCTGATGTGCCGGGCCACGCCCTCCAGCTTTTTGGCGTTGTCCAGCAACCTCCGCACCTGCTCATCCCGATCATAGAGCTGCTTCAGCTCCTTGACCTCTTCCAGGGCTTTCTTCAGGGTGACTTTAGGGCCGGCCGGGATCAGTTTGGCGATCTGATCCACTTCATCCAGGGGGATGTTCATGGCCCGGGCCACGTCGCGCACGCTGGCCCGGGCTTTCATCGTGCCGAAGACCACGATCTGCGCCACCCGATCATCCCCATATTTCTCCAACGTGTA
>Ga0256832_1001444_pt1 | contig 16052 bp, 10 predicted proteins | sample 134614metaG_FD_190534 | JGI IMG/M metagenome (GOLD analysis project Ga0256832, IMG submission 190534) | Hydrothermal vent microbial communities from Lau Basin, Pacific Ocean - 134-614 | ecosystem: Environmental > Aquatic > Marine > Hydrothermal vents | place: Pacific Ocean: Lau Basin | collected...
GCTCTGTACATTAAATTTTCGATGCGTAGCAGCGCTACGTGAGAAAATTTTTGCAAAAACAGGGGCAAAAAGGCCATTTTAGCGCAAAAACAGCGGGTACCTAAACAGTTACACACAAAGAAAAACAGACCACCTGACTCTTAAAGTTAGCTTATGCTGCCATCCGTGCAGACCCTGAAGAAGAGCCGATTTCGCGACACGGTGGGTGACAAACTCCGCCACGAGGCCCACCGCGCCCTCGGATTCGACACGGGCCGCGTCCGGCATTCCCGGCACTTCTCCTTTGCCTATGATATCAGCGAAGCAGACTTGCGGAATTTCGCCACACACTGCATCCAAGACCACATCACCGAAGACGTCTTTGTAAACGACTTCCCGGCCCCGGATGACTTCCGGTCCTTCATCGCCATCGCCAAACGGCCCGGCGTCACCGATGATGAAGCTATGTCCTCACAGGCTGCCCTGGCCGATTATTTCAATACGCCGGCCGACCTCCGCACCCAATACATCTTTACACAAGATATTTACTACATCGAAAAGGCCCTGTCCGAAGCACAATTGCAGGCCATCGCCCGTCTGATCGCCAACCCGCTCATCCACCACATTCAGGTCTTCTCCCGTGCGCAGGCGCGCGAGGCCTTCCGCAATCTCTACGTCCCCGTTGTCCGGATGCAGGCAGATACCACCACCCGGTTCTTTGACCTGTCGGGCACCGACGAAGACCTCCTGGTTCTTTCCCGCGAGCGCCTGCTGGCGCTCAATCTCGAAGAAATGCAAGCCATCCGCCGCTACTATGACAACCCCGCCACCCGGGCCGTGCGACACGAGATGGGCTTGCCGCCGGAGCCGTCCGATTGTGAACTCGAAATCCTGGCGCAGACCTGGTCCGAGCACTGCAAACACAAAGAGTTCAACGCCGTCATCGAATACCGCGACCTGGATACCGGCAAGACGGAGACCATCCGCTCCCTGTTCAAAACCTACATCCAAGGTGCCACCAAGCGCGTCCGCGACCACCTCCTCGCCAACCAAAACGACTGGCTCGTCAAAGTCTTCTCCGACAATGCCGGCGTCGTCAAAGCCTCGGACGACCTCCTGTTCGTCTGGAAAGTAGAAACACACAACTCCCCCTCCGCCCTGGATCCCTACGGCGGCGCCATCACCGGCATCCTCGGCGTCAACCGCGACGCCCTCGGCACAGGCATCGGCGGGGCCCGCCTCTTTTTCAATACCAACGTCCTGTGTTTCGGCCCGCCCGACTACGACAAAGAACTCCTCCCCGGCCAACTCCACCCCCGGCGGGTCTTCGAAGGTGTCGTCAAGGGGATCGAAGACGGTGGCAACAAATCCGGCGTCCCCACCGTCAACGGCGCCATCGTCTTTGACGATAGATATGCCGGCAAACCCCTCGTCTATTGTGGCACCGGCGCGCTTATGCCCTACACCTACGGCAACCGCCCCACCTGGGAAAAGCGCATTGACCCCGGCGACCACATCATCATGGCCGGCGGCCGGGTTGGCAAGGACGGCATCCACGGTGCCACTTTCTCCTCTGCCGGCCTGGACGAATCGGTACCTATGTCTGTCGTCCAAATCGGCAGCCCCATCACCCAAAAAAAACTCGCCGACTTCCTCTACATCGCCGCCCGCCGCGGACTGATCAAAGCCAGCACCGACAATGGCGCCGGCGGACTCTCCTCCTCCGTCGGTGAACTCGCCGAAATTACCAACGGCGCCGTCGTCTATCTCGAAAAAGTACCACTTAAATACGCCGGACTCAAACCCTGGGAAATCTTCGTCTCCGAATCCCAGGAGCGCATGACACTCGTCGTTGAACCGGACCAACTCCCCGCCCTCTTCGCCCTGGCCGCAAAAATGGAGGTCGAAGTCACCGACATTGGCCGTTTTACGGACACTGGCTTCCTGGACGTGCAGTACAATGGCACCCGCATCGCGTATCTCGATATGGACTTCCTCCACAATGGTGTCCCCCAAAAATATATGCAAGCCGAATGGCAAAGCCCCCCCATCCATCCCACGCACTTTGACCGCTTCGACAATTTGGACGTCGCCGAAGCCATCCTCGACCTGCTCGCGGACTACAACGTCCGTTCGCGCGAAGCCGTGATCCGCCGCTACGACCACGAAGTGCAGGGCAAGTCCATCATCAAACCCCTGATGGCCAACGGCCACGCCCCCCAAGACGCCGCTGTCCTCCGCTTGGACTTTGACTCCTACCAGGGCATCGCCGTATCCAACGGACTGATGCCCAAGTTTGTCGAGCTGGACCCCTACGCCGCCGCCTGTGGCGCTTTTGACGAAGCCGTCCGCCAAATCATCGCCGTCGGCGGCCGCCTGCCCAATACACAAGCCAACGACGGCATCTTCTGGTCCGCCAACGACAATTTTTGCGTGCCGGATTCCGCCTACCACCCGGAGCGAAACCCCGACGGCAAGCGCAAACTCGGCCAACTCGTCCTGATGGCCAGGGCCCTCTATGATATGTCCGTGTTCTTTGACATTCCCATGACCTCGGGCAAGGACTCCATGAAAAACGACTTCGTTGCCGGCGGCGTCAAAATATCCGTTCCGCCCACCCTGCTCTTTTCCATGACCGCCAAGATACCGGACGTGCGCCGCACGACTACATCCGAGTTTAAGCACGCCGGCGACATCATCTATCAAGTCGGCAAGACCTACGATGAAATGGGCGGTTCCACCTTCTTCACGCGCCGCCATGTGGAAGAAGGTTGCGCACCAAAGGTGCGCGAGGTTTTGGCCCGGTCTCGTTATTTGAAGATGATGCAAGCCCACGATGCCGGTTGGATCGTCTCGGCACATGACCTGTCGGACGGTGGCCTGGCCGTCGCGCTTTCCGAATCCGTGCTGGACGGCACACTCGGAGCCGATGTATCGCTGGATCGTCTCGGCGACCTGCACCTGATCGTCAAGCTGTTTGCCGAGTCCCATTCCCGTTTTATCGTGTCCGTATCGCCGCCGCATGCCGAAGCCTTCGAACAGCTCTTTGGCGATGATGCCCACCGGCTCGGCGTCGTGACGAGTGCGCCCGCACTCGTCATCCGCCTCGCAGGCAAAAAGATCGCCGATATCCCTTTGACAAAACTCCGTGCCGCATGGACCACACCGTTTTGACACCCGTACCCGTCAAGGCCCTTGTACTCACCGGCTTCGGCATCAATTGCGAAAACGAGATGGCTGCCGCCTACACGCTGGCGGGTGCTCAAGCACACATCGTCCACATCAATGACATCTTCGATGACTCGGTCCAAATTCACGACTTTGACATCATCAATTTTCCCGGGGGCTTTTCCTTTGGTGACGACCTCGGCTCCGGCAAGGTCATGGCCAATAAAATTAAGTATAAAAAATTGCCGTCCGGCCGCACACTTTTCGATGAATTAATAAAATTCATCCGGGCCGGCCGCTTCATCCTGGGTATTTGCAACGGCTTTCAGTTTCTCGTCCGCCTGGGCCTGTTGCCCAACACATCGGGACACTTTGAGCAGGAAGCCGCCCTCGAACCCAACGACTCCGGCCATTTCGAAGACAGGTGGGTCTATTGCCGCGTCAACCCGAAAAACAAAACCCCGTTTTTGCACGGCCTGGATATCTTCCCCGTCCCCGTGCGCCACGGAGAGGGCAAACTTGTTCTCACCCCTGCAGCCGAAACGACAGTCGTCCGGGACGGGCTGGATGCCCTGACCTACTGCCTGGCCGATGGCAGCCCCGCCACCACCTATCCGGCCAACCCCAACGGATCTGTGCGCCAAATCGCTGCCCTGACCGACCCGTCCGGTCACGTCCTGGGCATGATGCCTCACCCCGAAGCATTCTTGTCCGTGTACAACCATCCCAACCGGATGCAGTACACCGGCGAGGCTGCCGGCCTGCGGATTTTCCAAAACATTGTCAATCACATACATGCGCGCAAGCGCAATCAAACCTCTGTCAAAGCATGAGCATCCACGAAAATCACGACAGTGCCCCGATCGTCGAGCCGGATAGCAGCGGCCTGATCCGCATTCGTCGCGCCCTGATCAGCGTATCGGACAAGACGGATATTGTCCCGCTGGCGGCCCGTTTGGCACAGACCGGCTGTGAGATCATCTCCACCGGCGGCACCCGTCAAGTTCTCGAAGCCGCCCGGATCCCCGTCACGGACATCACCTCGGTCACCCGCAATCCCGAAGCCTTTGCCGGCCGCATGAAGACCATCTCTTTCCGCATCGAGTCGGCCCTGCTCTTTGACCGCGAAAAGGACGCCGCCGAAGCAGCTGCCCTCGGCATCGAACCCATTGATCTGGTTGTGTGCAATCTCTATCCCTTCGCCCGGGTTCTGGCCGAAGGCGCCGGCCTGGATACCCTCATCGAAAATATTGACATCGGCGGGCCGACGATGATCCGCGCCGCCGCCAAAAATTTCAAGTATGTGACGGTGCTTACCGCACCGCCACAGTACGAGGCCTTCTTGCATGAGCTGGACGCCCACGGCGGCACGACGTATGCTTTCCGCAAGCAACTCATGGCCGATGCCTTTGCCCACACCGCGGACTATGATGCCCTCATTGCCGATGCGATGGACCGGGAGACCGGCCGCCGAAGCCTGCGTCTGCACTTTGCCGGCGGCAGGCCGCTCCGCTACGGCGAAAACAGTCACCAAACGGCGACCTGGTACTGGCCCGCTTCCCCGTCCGGCCTTACCCTGGCGGACATGGTCGTCCACCAGGGCAAGCCGCTGTCGTACAACAACATCCTCGACATCCACGGCGCCGTCCGGGCCGTCAGGCATCAGCCCGCGCCGGCATGTGCCGTCGTCAAACATACCAACACCTGTGGCGTGGCCGTCGCCGGACAGCCGCGCGAAGCCCTCGAGTTGGCCTGGGCCGGCGATCCGGTGTCGGCCTTCGGCTCTATCATCGCCTTCAATGCGCCGGTGGACCGGGATACCGTGGCTTTTTTGGATCTGGACGACAAGGCCGGGCGCAAGTTTGTCGAAGTCATCATCGCTCCCGGTTACACGCCCGAAGCGCTCGCCTATCTGGCACAAGCCAAAAACCTGCGCGTCATCAGCCTCGATGTGCGCAACTTGCCCGGGGATACCGACTACCGCTTCATCGGCGGTACCTTGCTGGCCCAGTCTCCGGATGACCGGCTCTATACGGAATTGCAGAACGTCACCCGCGAAGTCCTGGACGTCGAAGCCGACAAGGACTTGCTTCGCTTCGGGCTGGAAGTCGTCAAGCACATCAAGTCCAATGCCATCGCTATCGTCGGCGAAGTCAACGGGCGGTACGCCTTGTGGGGCATGGGCGCCGGCCAACCCAACCGCCTGGTGGCTACGCGCCTCGCCATTGAGAAAGCGACGGACTTCATCAAAAAACAATTCGGCGGTCACGCCGAAAACGCTTCTTTCCTTTCCCGCGCTTTGCTGGTCTCCGATGCCTTTTTCCCGTTTCCGGACAATGTGGAGTTGGCTGCCGCTGCGGGCATTCGCCGGATTGTTCAGCCGGGCGGATCTATCCGCGACAAGGCCGTCATCGAAGCCTGCGACCGCCTCGGTGTGGCCATGGTATTTTCCGGATTGAGACACTTCAAACACTAAACCACCACTGCAAAACGTACAAGAGAATATGGAGGCATTTACCCGGTTCAACTCTCCCCAACTGCCGCTCATCCATCGCGGGAAGGTGCGGGACAGTATGCGCATCAACAGCAAAAAACGGCTCATCGCCGTCACCGACCGCATCTCCGCTTTTAATAAAAAAATCAAAACCCCGATCCCGGGAAAAGGTGCGGTCCTCAATGGTATCACCAACTTTTGGTTTGAGAAGACCAAAGACATCATCCCCAACCACCTGGTGGAGGCCGTAGATCCCAATCTCTCCGTCGTGCGCGAGGCCAAACCCATACGCGTGGAGATGATCGTGCGGGCCTACCTGACCGGTTCGATGTGGCGTGGTTATGAAAAGGGCCAGCGCACCTTTAGCGGTGTGACCGTTCCGGACGGTATGAAAAAAAACCAAGCCTTTGACGCACCCATCCTGACGCCGACCACCAAGGATGAATTGGATACGGAAATTTCCGAAAAGGAGATTATCCGGCTCGGCCTGGTCTCCAAACCGGTCTATCAAAAAATGAAAAAAACGGCGCTCGCTCTCTTTGAGCGCGGCAGCCGCTATCTGGCAAAAAAGGGCATCATCCTGGTGGATACCAAGTACGAGTTTGGCCTGCTTGACGGCAAGCTGATTTTGATAGACGAAATTCACACGCCCGACTCCTCCCGCTTCTGGCGCGCGGCGGACTACAAAAAATCGCGCACCAAAGTGGCGCAAATGGACAAGGAATTTGTCCGCCAGTGGATGCTCAAAAACAAGGTCGCGGGCGAGGTGCCGCTTGTATTGCCCGCCCGCATTGTGCGCGAGACGGCCCGCCGGTACCGGGAGATTTACGAATTGATCACCGGACGGGAATTGCAGCTGCCTCCCGTACCGCCGGCTGCGCGTATCTATCACAATCTCATCCATGCCCGGCTCATCCGCCCTGGCTTCGTCGCCATCGTCATGGGATCGGCATCAGACCTGCCCCACGCCGAAAAAATTCAGTCCTACCTGGAACGCTACGATGTGGCGATTCAGAAACGCATCATCTCCGCCCACAAAAACGGCGAGCGCATCGTCGAGCTGGCGGCTGCCTACAACGAGACAGTGGAACCGGCGGCGGTCATTGCCATCGCCGGTCGCTCCAACGGCCTGGGCGGCGCCCTCGCCGCCAATCTGACCATACCCGTCATCAATTGTCCGCCTTTCAAAGACAAGGCGGATATGCTGCTCAATCTGAATTCCTCCCTGATGATGCCTTCCAGGACGCCGGCCATGACGGTCGTCCATCCGGACAATGCCGCTTACGCCGCCGTCCGGGCTTTGAATATTTATTCTTTCAAACCGCACCTGCAACGCGAAATTGACGAGCTGAAAAACGAATTGAATAAAGCAGACCAAAAACTCATCCAATGACCTATCCACACAAAATAGCGGTGCTGGGCAGTGGCGGCCGCGAGCATGCCATCGCCTGGAAACTCGGCAAAGACATCGGCCCCGAAAACGTGTTTGTCCTGCCCGGTAATGCGGCTATCCCCAACAGCCACGAGGTGAATATTAATAGTTTCGATGCGGTGCGTGATTTTTGTATAAAAAATAATATCACCCGCATTTTTGTGGGGCCCGAACAACCGCTGGCCGCCGGTATTGTGGACTTCTTTAAGCAGACAGGCATTCGCGTCCTGGGTCCGGATGCCGCCGCCGCCCGGTTGGAATCTTCCAAGATTTTGCCAAAGAGTTTATGCAGCGGTACGGTGTGCAGACCGCGCCGTTTCGCACATTTGACCATATCGCCGATGCCCGGCGCTATGTCCGCGCGCACGGCGGCCCGCTGGTCATCAAATTCGATGGACTGGCCGGCGGCAAGGGCGTCTTTGTGTGTGGGCACACACAAAACGCCCTTGCCGCTTTGGATGAATTGTCCCGAAAATACGGGGATGCCGCCCGCCTGGTAATCGAAGAAAAACTTGACGGTGACGAGATCTCCGTCATCGGCTTTACCGACGGACGCGACATTTTTCTGCTGCCGCCGAGTCAAGACCACAAACAGCTGCTCGATGGCGACCGCGGCCCCAATACCGGTGGCATGGGTGCCTTTTGCCCCGTGCCCGGCTGGCACGACGATCTGCAAAGAGAAATAGAATCAAAAATTATTCGCCCGACCTTGCGCGGCATCGCTGCGGAGGGGATGCACTACAAAGGTGTGGTGTATTTCGGTATCATCATCACGGCCCGCGGGCCGTACCTTCTCGAATACAATGTCCGCCTGGGGGATCCGGAGACGGAGGTCCTGATGCCGGCCCTGCGCAACAACCTCGCGGAACTGATGGAGGCCTGCCTGAACGAGGAAATCGGCCGGCACGTGCCGGCCTTCGCCGACGGCTACTTCGTGGATGTCGTCTTGGCGTCCGGCGGTTATCCCGGTGATTACGAAACGGGCTTCCCGATTGAGGTGCGACCGACGGGCGACGTCCGGTTGTTTTATGCGGGCGTTAGCGCACAGGGGGATAGGATGGTGACCGCGGGCGGCCGGGTGCTCCATGTCGTCGCGCAGGGCGCGGATCTGGACGAGGCCATTGCGCGGGCTTATGCCGGTGTGGAAACTGTCCGCTTCCGCACCAAATATTTTCGCAGAGACATTGGGCGCCGTCTCAATGCCATATTGTCGGGAAAAACCGTAGCACCGTGAAACGACTGGTCATCATGATATCCGGCAGGGGCAGCAATATGGCCGCGCTCATCGAAGCGTGCCGCACCGGTGCGCTGCACGGTATCGCGGAGGTGGTGCTCGTCATCTCCAACCGGCCGGATGCCGGAGGACTGCAAGTGGCGCGCGAGCAAGGTGTGTCCGCCGTAGTCATTCCGTCGCGGGGCCGGACGCGTGAGGCGTTTGAGCAGGAGGCCGTCGCCGCCATCCGGGAGGTGGGTGCCGACTTTATTGTGTTGGCCGGTTTTATGCGGCGGCTGACCCCCTTGTTCACGGATGCCTTTCCCGGGCGCATAGTCAATATCCATCCGGCAGATACGCGATTTCACCGGGGCCTGGGAGCGTATGAATGGGCCTGGGAAAATCGCCTGCCGGTAACCAAAATCACGGTCCATTTTGTCAATGACAAGATAGACGATGGTAGGGTTGTCGCCCAAGCCGATGTGGACTTGCGGGGCGCCCGTTCTTTGGAAGAAGTCAAGCGGCGCGGCCTGGCGGTCGAGCATCGCTTTTATGCCGAGGCGTTGAAAATGGCGTTTGACCTGGTGGGTTAGCGCCCGGTTTTGCGGGTACCTAAACAGTAAAAAAACATGTGTGGAATCGTAGGCTTTACGGGTAAGCGAAAAGTCATTGCCGACTTGATTCTCGGGTTGACGGCACTCCAGCACCGCGGTCAGGATGCGGCCGGTATCGTCACCTTCAAGGATACATTTAGAATCAAAAAAGGCTTGGGCCTGGTCAATGATGTGTTTAAGGAAAAACACCTGAGCCGGCTCAAAGGAAAAATCGGTATCGGCCATGTCCGCTACACCACGCATGGCACCAACGATGTCGGCAATGCCCAGCCCATCGTGACCAACTATCCATTCGGCATTGCTATGGTGCACAACGGCAATGTGACCAACTTTGTCGAGATGAACAAGGCGCTGTATCACGACTACCACGTCTTGCCGGCATCCACCAATGATTTGGAAATCATTCTATACACTTTTGCCGCCGAGCTGGAGAAAAAGGATCTGGCCCATATCACGCCACAAGATATTATGGCTGCTGCCCGTGCCACCCAAGAGCGTGTCGAGGGGGCGTATTCCGTGATTGCCGTGATCGCCAATCACGGCTTATTGGCCTTTACCGATCCGCACGGCATCCGGCCGCTGATCCTGGGGCGCAAGGCCACGGACAAGGGCTGGGTCTTTGGCCTGGCGTCTGAAACGGTGGTATTTGATCACCTGGGCTATGAGGTGATGCGGGACTTACAGCCCGGCGAAATTCTGTATATCGAAAATGGCGAGGACATTTACCGGATGGATGGCTATCGTGCCGAACAAAAGTTTTGTGTATTTGAATACATCTATTTTGCGCGGGAGGATACGCAGCTGCATGATACGCTGGTTGCCGGCAAGCGCGTTCGCATGGGCATGCAATTGGCCAAAAAGATACAAGCGGCCGGTCTGGAGCCGGATATTGTGATAGACGTGCCCACGTCAGGATATTTTGCGGCATCGGGGCTGGCAGAAGCACTCGGTATCCCGCACCACCGCGGCTTGGTCAAATCCAACTATATCGGCCGGTCTTTCATCTCGCCCAAACAGAGCGAGCGCGAGGCCATCGTCAAGCGCAAGCTCAATCCGATCAAGAATACCATCAAAGGTAAAAAACTGGTGGTCGTGGACGATTCTATCGTACGGGGGACGACGTCCAAACGTATTGTGGCCCTCTTGCGCGAGGCCGGTGCCGAGGAGATTTATTTTGCATCGGCGGCACCGCCGATCACCCATCCCTGTATTTACGGTATTGATATGTCGGTGCGTACGGAGTTGATTGCCGCCAACAAAAGCATTGAAGAAATCCGCGCGTACATTGGCGCAGACGCGCTGTTTTACAATGCGCCGGAAGATTTTGCGCATATTTTTGATGGCTTTTCGTACTGTGATGCCTGCTTTACGGGCGATTATCCGACGGAGCAGGCAGAGGCCGTGGTGGAGGAAATTGAAAAAGAGCGTTTGCGCTTTGAGCGGTAAACGTGTCGCTCCCGCCGGAATGCAGGTGCGCGGCGTCTATATGTTACCTTTTTTGTAGCTTTGCGGGCTGTGAAAAAACCGGTGTGATGCCGGATGTTTCACAAGAACCGGTAAGGGGCTTTGCTGTGTGCTTTTTGGGATAGCATGCATCGAGGCCGTACCAATTGAAAACAGAAAGTCGGGGGACTTTCGCAAAAGCGAGATGTATGGATTTGAAGACAGTTACGATTTTGGTTCCCGTTTTGGGATTGATTGGTCTGTTATTTACATTTTGGAAGTCTGCTTGGGTGAGTAAGCAAGACGTAGGGACGGACCGGATGGCTCGTATCGCCAATGCGATCAGCGAGGGCGCCATGGCCTTTCTGAAGGCGGAGTACCGCGTATTGACCCTTTTTGTCATTGTGGTGGGCGTCTTGCTGGCCTGGAGTGGCAGTGGTAAGGCGGATTCTTCACCGCTGATTTTGTTGTCATTTGTGTCCGGCGCGCTGTGCTCGGCGCTGGCGGGTTATCTGGGCATGAAAGTGGCCACCAAGGCCAATGTGCGGACTACCAATGCGGCGCGCACGAGTCTGGGCAAGGCACTGGAAGTGGCCTTTGCCGGTGGTGCGGTGATGGGCCTCGGCGTGGTCGGTCTGGGCGTGCTGGGCGTAGGCATCTTGTTCTTGCTGTACTCGAATATGGGCTGGGATATCAATCGCATTTTGACGGTGATTACCGGCTTTTCCTTCGGGGCGTCGTCTATTGCATTGTTTGCCCGTGTCGGTGGCGGTATCTACACCAAAGCGGCCGATGTGGGTGCCGACCTGGTGGGCAAGGTAGAGGCCGGCATTCCGGAGGACCACCCGCTGAATCCGGCTACCATCGCTGACAACGTCGGCGACAATGTGGGGGACGTGGCCGGTATGGGCGCAGACCTGTTTGAGTCGTTTGTAGGCTCTATCATCGGTACAATGGTCATCGGGGCGGCTTTCTATAAACTGGCCCCGTTTGCCGAAGATTCGCGCTTCGGCGGACTGAATGCGATTGTGCTGCCGCTGATGTTGGCCGGTGCCGGTATTTTGACCTCCATCATCGGCACGTTCTTCGTCAAGGTCAAAGACGAAAACACCAATCCGCAAAAAGCGCTCAACCTGGGAGAGATCATCTCCGGTTTGCTGATGTTGATAGCCACCTATCTCATTGTAACCAATGTACTGCCGGAGCGCTGGGAGCTAAACGGCAAAACATACACGTCCATGGGCGTCTTTTGGGCAGTCATCATCGGTTTGGTGGCCGGCTTTGGGATTGGTTTCATCACCGAGTACTATACCGGTACCGGCACGCCGCCGGTGCGCAAGATTGTCAATAAATCTATTACCGGTACCGCGACCAATATCATAGCAGGCTTGTCCGTCGGCATGCTTTCGACCCTGGTGCCGATCCTGATCATCGCCGCCGCCATCATCGGCGCGTATCAGATGGCCGGGCTGTACGGCATAGCGATCGCCGCCGTTGGTATGCTGGCCAACACGGGTATTCAGTTGGCGATAGATGCCTACGGGCCGATCGCCGACAACGCGGGCGGCATTGCGGAGATGGCCGAACTGCCCAAAGAGGTACGGGGCCGTACGGACAAGCTGGACGCCGTGGGCAATACCACCGCCGCCATCGGCAAGGGTTTTGCGATCGGTTCGGCGGCCCTGACGGCGCTGGCGCTGTTTTCGGCCTATATGCTGACCACAGGTATTCCTGCCATCAACATCGCCAATCCGAAGGTGATGGCGGGCTTGTTTATCGGTGGGATGCTGCCGTTCTTGTTTTCTGCCCTGGCTATGGATGCCGTGGGGCAGGCAGCCATGGATATGATTCAGGAAGTGCGCCGGCAGTTTAGCAATATCCCGGAGCTGAAAGCGGCATTGAAAGTGATGCAGAAGTATGAGGACAAGCCGATGGAGGAGTGGGCGGAAGCCGACCGCCGTACCTTTGAAGCCGCCGATGGCAAAGCGGAGTACGGCAAATGTGTGGAGATCTCCACGGCGGCATCTATCAGGCGCATGGTGCTGCCCGGCTTGGCGGCGGTGCTGACACCGGTGGTAATCGGCTTTGGCGGCGGTGCCGAGATGCTGGGTGGCCTGCTGGCCGGTGTGACGGTCACCGGTGTACTGATGGCGATTTTCCAATCCAATGCCGGCGGCGCCTGGGACAACGCCAAGAAGATGTTTGAGGACGGGGTGGATATCGAAGGAAAGACCTTTTACAAAGGCTCCGAGCCGCATAAGGCGGCGGTCGTCGGTGACACGGTCGGAGACCCGTTTAAGGATACGTCCGGCCCGTCGCTCAATATTTTGCTAAAACTCATGTCTGTGGTGGCGCTGGTCATCGCGCCATTCATCGGACATTGATGCCGGTCTTTTGATGAAAAAGCCCCCGCAGGCGCGGGGGCTTTTTTGTTGGTGGGGACGCCATCCGAAATGGGCAGTGAGCTATTCATCCTCGGGGCTTTTTCTCTCTTTTTCGATTATTTCCTCTAAATCAGCCAGTAAATTGAGAAGGTGCTTATCTCTTGTATTCCATAAGATTTCCGGGTTGATTCTGTAATATTCGTGAACCAATATGTGTCTTAACCCCTGGATTTTTCTCCAATCAACTTTTTTGTATTTATCTTTTAATTCGGGGCCAATGTGGTAGGCGGCTTCGCCAATTACCTCAAAGTTCTTTACCACGGCATCCTGGATCAATTCATTGTTATAGAACTCATCGAAGCTCAAATTTTCCGTATAAGAAAAAATTTTGTGAATGCTTTCAATCATGTGGAAAACTCTCTCGATATCGGAAGGTTTAGCTGGCATAGACTAATATTTTTTCTTTCCGGATGGTGTTTTTAAAAGATTTTAATTCTTGTCCTTGTTCAACCAGATCAATCTTCCTACCCGTTTTATCGGAAAGCTCTTCTTTCATTTGGATAAGGTCAAATAGCGTTATTTTGTTGGGTTTTTCAAATTCAACTAAAATATCAATATCGCTGTCAAGGCTTACGGACGCATTTCGAGCAAATGAACCAAAAACGTAGGCTCTCTTTACCGGTTTGTCCGAGAAGTATTCTTTGATGGATGCAAAAATCTTTTCTTTAGTTTTTTTCTCCACGGTGCCTTTGCCCTCTGTGGCGATTCGCCTTTTTACAGTGTCCAGAATTTCGTCGGCATATTCCGAATGTCGTAGCCGGTAGTAGATGTCCTCGCTTAAATATTTTACTATCAACTCTCTGTATGGGACATTAAAAATCTTCGACAGCGGTTTAATAAGTCTTTCCGGGGCCTTTTTCTCATTCTTCTCTATTTTGCTTAATAGCCTCGGGCTATAGCCTATCTTTTCCCCTACAAACTTGAGAGAGTAATTCAAGTTCGTTCGAAGCTCTTTTAATTTTTCGCCAAATGTTTGAGATTTCATATTACTTGGAATCAATCTATTGGTCACCACAAAAATAACACATATCGCCTTAACTGGCAAGCCGTATCTCCATAAGGCCGGAAAGACAAGAAACGCGACAGTCACCGTCCATCCCGGTATTCACCCATTTCAACCGCCCGATTCGACAGTTTACGGGAAAAAGGGGGCGCACGAACTGCGGATGGGTGTTCTTTGCGGCTGATAGACAAAACTACGCGTATGAAAAACCCGCTGCTTCTTTTCTTGCTTTTCTTGTGCGGCGCGACCGCCGCACAAGGCCAGATGCAAACGCTCAAAGGCCTTGTCATTGACAAACAGTCAGAATACCCGCTTATCGGAGCCTCTGTGGTCATTCCGGGTACGGACCCGCTTCTGGGCGCAACAACTGATGCCGAAGGCTTTTTCCGGATAGACAATGTGCCGGTCGGCCGCTATATGCTGGAAGTGACGTATCTCGGCTATGACCCGGTGCGTCTGTCCAATATAGTCGTCCGGTCGGCCAAAGAGACAGTACTCACCATCCGTATGGAGGAATCTCTTGTAAAGGTCGCCGAAGTCGTCGTCCAAGCCGGTGCCAAGACGAAAGGACAGGTGGCCAATCCACTGGCTACGGTCAGTGCCCGCAGTCTGTCTGTCGAAGAAGCGGGGCGCTACTCCGGTACCTTCAATGATCCGGCCCGGATGGCACAGAACTATGCCGGCGTGAGTGGGGCGAGTGATGACCGCAATGATATCATCATCCGGGGCAACTCCCCTCTGGGGGTGTTGTGGCGGATGGAGGGTATTGACATTCCCAATCCCAGCCATTTCTCCGCGCTCGGTGCCACCGGCGGTCCCGTGAGTATGCTCAATATCAATAACTTGAGCAACTCGGACTTCTTTACATCGGCTTGGAGCGCCGATTACGGGAATGCTTTGTCCGGTGTGTTTGACATCCGGTTGCGCAACGGCAACCGCGATAAAAGAGAATATCTAGGACAAATCGGATTCAATGGTTTTGAATTGGGTGCGGAGGGTCCTTTCCGTAAAGCCGGCAAAGCCTCGTACATCGCCAATTACCGCTACGCTACTGTGGGTGTGCTCAAGAAAATCGGTCTGGACTTCGGGTTAGGCGATGCCGTTCCGGACTACCAGGACCTAAATTTCAAATTCAACTTTCCCACTAGTCGTGCCGGCATCTTTTCGGTCTGGGGGATAGGCGGCTTGAGCGATATACACATCGCCCCGCGGACGGAAGGTGATAACAGCGAACTGTTTGCCGAAGATGCCACGGATATCTTGTTCGGTTCAAACACAGGCATCACCGGACTCACCCATACTTACTTTTTTGATAAGAACACGTACACACGGCTTATGCTGGTCGCCTCCGGCACGGAAACCACGGGCCAGATAGACTCCGTGCGTGCCAACGGCACGCAAACTGATTTTTTTAATTTCCGGCATGGTCAGTATAAACTTTCCGCCCATGCAAAGCTTAATAAAAAGCTATCTGCCCGGCGGAGCATAACGGCAGGCATCATGGCCGATCGCATCGGACTGAGCATTCACGACACAGCGCGCGTGAAGGAAGAATATAAAGAAATCAAGGCTTATGACGGCACCACGTGGCTGTGGCAGTTGTATGTCAATTGGCGGTTTCGTCCCCTCGACCGGGTCTCGATAGTGGCCGGCGTCCATGATCAATTTTATACGCTCAACCGGACCAACAGTTTGGAACCACGGCTGGGGCTGCGCTACCGGCTTTCTACTGCGTCCGATCTCTCCCTTGGCTTGGGTCTTCACAGCCAAATGCAGCCGGCGGTCACCTACTTTGCGCAGGATAGCAGCGGCGTAGAGACCAACCGGGATCTGGATTTTAGCAAGGCTGTCCATGCTGTGGTGGGATACACACACAGATTGGGCACTGATGTGCATCTCAAAACGGAGCTGTATTATCAGTATCTCTACAATATTCCCGTGGAAGCCAAGGCCTCGTCCTTTTCGATGTTGAATGGTGGTGCGGATTTTACTATCCCTGACGTGCCAAATCTCGTAAATAATGGTACGGGTGAAAATTATGGAGTGGAGTTTAGTATCGAAAAGTTCTTTTCCAAAGGCTATTATTATCTCGTAACGGCTTCGGTGTTTGATTCAAAATATACCGGAAGTGACGGTGTTGAGCGCAATACGCGGTTCAACTCTAACTATGTTTTTAACTTTTTGGCCGGCAAGGAGTTTAAAATAAGACAGCACCGCTTGTCCATTGACACCAAGGTGACGTATGCCGGCGGCAGACGCTAT
>Ga0256832_1001445_pt1 | contig 16050 bp, 20 predicted proteins | sample 134614metaG_FD_190534 | JGI IMG/M metagenome (GOLD analysis project Ga0256832, IMG submission 190534) | Hydrothermal vent microbial communities from Lau Basin, Pacific Ocean - 134-614 | ecosystem: Environmental > Aquatic > Marine > Hydrothermal vents | place: Pacific Ocean: Lau Basin | collected...
GTAAAGTTACAAGCATCTTCTTCAGATGTAAAATGCTTACCGTAGTTATTGACATTTTGCCCCAAAAGCATCACCTCTTTGGCTCCAGCATCTACAGATTTTTGAATCTCACTAAGAATTAAATTAGAAGGAATAGAGACCTCATCCCCTCGTGTGGCAGGTACAATACAAAAAGTACATGATTTATCACAGCCCATTGAGATATTGACCATAGCCTTAAAAGGATTGGTTCGATACTCACCAAAAGCATATGAGCTATCATCATAATTAATGTCTATCTCAACAGCATGTTTTTTCTCAACAACTTCTGTTATTTTAGAAATGTTTCTAGCACCCAACACAAAATCGACAGAGGGAGCTCTTTTTATAATCTCTTTACCCAAATGTGATGCTGTACATCCAGCCACACCTATTTTTGCAGATTTCTTTTTATGTTTATTGAAAATACCTATCTCTGAAAAAAGTCTGGAGACAGGTTTCTCTCTTACACTACATGTATTTATAATAATTAAGTCAGCATCATCCAACTCTTCTGTTAACTCATAAGGTTCTTTTCTATTTAACTCTGCAATCATATGCTCACTATCTCGAACATTCATCGCACACCCTAGTGTTTCTATATATAGCTTTTTCATTACAACCTTACTTTACAATATGAACCTCATAAATGTATTCATCATCATTTAGACCAAATTTTACTTCTCTCATATATACAGAATATTCTTTTGCTTCAAAATATTCAATTAACTCTTTTAGCTCTTTATGTGAGTTGTCTTTATCAAAATAAAAAATAGATTTTTTCTCTAATTCCTCTTCAATCTTCTCTATCTCTATCACTTTTGGTTTTGATGTAATTGATGCTCTCGCTAATTTCATTACCCATTCCTTATAAATATTTTTAAAATAACCTCTATACTCTTGATTTAAAACATGTTATTTTTTATTATAATAATTATACCTATTTTCCTTAAAGGTAGGTTTAGATATAATATAACTCTTCAGACAACTGGCAAATCCACTAAAATAGTAACGTAATTGTTAAGTTCACTTTTTGAAGATTTCAAAAAACATGTATTTTGATATGTTTTACAAAATAAAGGAAATAAATATGGAAAAAATTGTAGATATTATAGAGGCAATGGCTCATGAAAAAAACATTACTATAGAATCAGCTGTTGATGCATTTAAAGAGGCACTGATTAAAACTGCAAAACGATGTACTACCCAAACATCTCACTTTGAAGCTACTGTAGATATGAATATAAAAGACTACAGTGTCGAGCAAGTAATTACTGTGGTAAAAGACGATGATGAAAAACTTGAAACAGAGCCAGATGCTGTTATTACTTTAAAAGAAGCACAAGAAGAGTATGGTTCAGATATTGAACTGGGCGATGAACTACGTTCTGAATTTACTCTTGAAGAGTATGGTCGTACAGCATCATATAACTTATTTAAAGAGCTACAATACCATATTCAAAGACAAGTAGAACAAGACCTTTTTGAGAAATATAGAGAAAAAGTCGGCTCTGTGATGATTGGAACAGTAAACCGTGTAGATGATGATGAAAATACTTTTGTTGAAATTGGTGAACTAAAAGGGATGTTAAGTCAACGTAACCGTATTAAAGGCGAAAAGTTTAAAAGAGGAGATACTGTAAAAGCACTTCTACGTTATGTAACCATTGACCCTGAAATGGGAATGTTCTTAGAACTTACAAGAACCTCTCCCAAATTTTTAGAAAAACTTATGGAAAAAGAGGTTCCTGAGATTGGAGATGGCTCTGTAAATATTATGGCTGCGGCGAGAATCCCTGGACAACGAGCCAAACTTGCCCTTAAGACAGACTTTCCAAACATCGACCCTATTGGTGCTGCTGTTGGGGTAAAAGGTGTTAGAATCAATGCTGTAAGTTCAGAACTTTCAGGAGAAAATATTGACTGTGTTGAGTATTCACCAATTCCTGAAGTGTTTATTACTAGAGCTTTAGCACCTGCTATTGTTCAAAGTGTAAGAATTCCATCAACTACAGACAAAAAAGCAAGTATCAATATTACCTCTGACCAAAAAGCAAAAGCGATTGGTAAAAGTGGTATCAATATTCGTTTAGCATCAATGTTAACAGGATATACACTAGAGCTTAACGAAATTGAAGGTATTACAGAACGTTCAAGTAATAACAGTTCAAATGCTCATGTAGAGATTGAAAAAACAACCAATACAGATGCATTGGCTGACTTATTTAAATAGGTAGTATTTAACAAAAAGGGGTAGAGACATCACTCTACCCCTACAAGTCCCCTCTACAAATTTTTAAAAACTCATTTTCTTCTCATATATTTACATTATAATATGTCTCTTAAATAAAGGACATACATGAACATAGAACTATTAAGCGACATCGTTGATTATGGAGTGCTAGGGTTACTTGCACTTATGAGTTTTTTAACCCTCTTTTTTTGGATAGAACGTCTTCTTTTTTATAGGGGTATAAAAGTGGAAGAGTATAAAACTCAAGAAGAGTTAGAGATGAAAGTAACCAATAACTTAGCAATTATCTCTAGTTTTGGAGCCAATGCACCCTATATAGGTCTTCTTGGTACAGTTCTTGGAATCATTATTACTTTCTATACTATGGGACAGACAGCTGACATGGATGTAAAACATATAATGACTTCTCTAGCTCTCGCTCTAAAAGCTACTGCTATGGGTCTAGCTGTTGCTATTCCTGCTATATTTTTCTATAACCATCTTAACAGAAAAGTAGAAGTTATTCTAAACAAGTGGATTATTAACCAAAAGGAAAAATAATGCGACGTTCAGCAAAGTTTGACACCATTAATGTGGTTCCTTTTATTGACATTATGTTGGTACTCTTGGTTATTGTCTTAACTACTGCCTCTTTTATTCAAACAGGTGTTATAAAGTTAGACCTACCAACATCAACTTCTCAAGTAAAAGAGAAACCTAAAAAAGAGTTACGTATATCTATTAAAAAAAATGGTGAAATATTTTTTGATAAAGAGAAAATAGAGCATGAAGATGTAGAAAAAAGACTATTAGAACATAGTAAAGAGACTCCAATACATTTATATAGTGATAAAGAGTCTCAGTTCAATAACTTTGTTTTTATTTTAGATATTTTAAAAAAGAACGAATATGAAAACTTAGGAATTGTTACCAAAAATGACTAATTTTCGCTATGGCTCCTCTTTTATCATTAGTTCACTGCTCTATGGAGCTTTGGGCTATTTTTTGTTAACTTTTTTAGAGACCCACAAAAAACTTATAAAAGAATCTCCCCAGAAAGTTATAAAGATTGCACTCATAACACCTAAACCAAAACCTGTAGTTGTTCCTAAACCTCCTGTCGTTACTCCTCCAAAAGAGATTGTAAAGCCAAAACCAAAACCTAAAAAGATTATAAAAAAAATTGTTAAAAAACCTAAACCTAAACTAAAGCCAAAACCTAAAAAAATAGTTAAAAAAATAAAAGCTAAACCCAAACCAAAATCTAAGCCAAAACCTAAAAAGATAGTTAAAAAAAGAGAACCTGTTATAGAAGAGAAATTTATAGAAGAGGAGTATTTTGAGCCTACAGAGGTAGTAAAAACTGTTGAACCTCAAATCATAGAAGAGCCTACACCTCCTAAACCTGCTCCAAAACCAAAAGTTGACAATAGTGCAGAAAAGAGAGCTTTTTTAAGAGGTGTGAGAAACCAGATAAAAGCCAATAAAAGGTACCCAAAAATGGCACTAAGAAGACATGTAGAGGGTTCAGTAGGAGTTATGTTTGACATCGGAGCCAATGGTGATGTCTCTAACATACGCTTTTTAAATGGAAAGTCTATTTTGCAAAAGTCTGTAAGAAAAGCCGTTATACAAAGTTTTCCTATTGCTATACCTAGTAATATTAGAAGTGAGTTTCCTATGTATAATATCTCTGTAACTGTTAATTTTAGGATACATTAGTGTAGGTTTAATTAAAAATCTCCTTAGCCTCAACCTCATCATGCGTACCAATATTAACAGGAATAATTTTACTATCTTCAATATAAAATTCAATACTGATTTGATATTGCATATCAATAGAAACAGAGTGTAAATCTTTTAATTTCCCTTGCAATGGATGGAGTCGTAAAGAGGGATGAAAAGGGTCAACTTCCATTAGTAGTATGTTTTTTTATATCTTGATACAATATCTTTATGCTTTTTAAGAAACTTAAACAGTTTCTTCTCATATCTTTCGGTATACTCAATCTCGTAAGGCATTGTCTAACTCTTTAAAATGTTCCTCTGCACTTAAAAACTCTTGAACGTCCATTTTCTATGTCTTCACGAACATCTCTCAATGCTTTTTCAAGCTCACACTTTCTTAGGTAGTTATATCGGTTCATGTCAATAACCACATATTTGTTTTTACCTCTTATTGATATGAGTACTTCATCCAATTTGTCAAGCATAGCTTCTATAACCGAGACACCTTTTATCTTTAATTCATTTGCAGGTATTACCATTTCATATCCTTAATAGTATTATATAGAATATTTTTTTAAAGTAAATGTAATTTATGTAACACAGAACATAAATATATTTTGTTATAAAATCCTCCCTACCATCACAACACTCAATCCCACAAACTGAGCTATCTCAGCCTTACTATACCCATACTCCCAAGCCCTCTTCAAAAAAACTCTTTAGTCGTTTATAGAGCAAACTTGACATAGTTTCAAAATGGTCAGAGTCAAGCTGTACGACTACCAAAAGAGTTTAGATTTGAGAATCTAAAAGAGGTTTTTATTAAAAAGATAAATGGTATGGTTGTACTTATTCCAAAATCAGATAAAACTGTATGGGATACCATGTTTGATAATCTTGATAATTTTTCTGATGATTTTATGCAGACTAGAGTACAACCTACACAGGAGAGAGAGGATTTGTTTTGAGAAAAATGATGCTTGATCCCAATATCTGTATCTACATAATCAAAAATAAGCCTAGAAGTGTCAAGGAAAAATTTAGAGAGTTTGAGATTGGTGAGCTGTGCATCTCTACCATAACTGTTTCAGAGTTAATGTATGGTGCTTACAAAAGTGAACAGACAGAGAAAAACCTAAAAGCCATAGAGAGTTTTTTAATGCCATTTGAGATAGTGGATTATGATTATATCGCTTCTATTGAGTATGGAAAGATTAGAGAAAACTTAGAAAAAAAGGTCAAGTCATAGACAATATGGATATGCAGATAGTAGGTCATGCTCTTGCTTTAGATTTGGTGCTTGTGACTAATAATACTAGAGAATTTGAGAGGGTTGAGGGATTAGGGTTAGATAATTGGGTTTAGTTTGGCTTCGTGACGATGTTTAATTTCGTCACGAAAAGAATTAACCATTTTTAGATAAAGTATAAATTAAGTTTAGTTATCTATATGGAGTCAGACCCCGTAGCTCTTATACTTGTTCCTGCAATTGCTGCTACAATTTCAGCACTATTAGAAGACAAGTTGAAAACACTTCCATCTGTTAAGTTTGCAATTTCTATAACATCATCAATATCTCCTCCAGATGGAAGAGGAGAGAGGGTTTAAGTGGCAGAGTAACCTACCACTCCACCATACCCCACTCTTTCAAAGAGTTTTGTAAACTATCTAAGCCCTTATCTTTATGACAAGCAAAACAAGCATTGGTCTCTTTTGGCATATTGTACTTTTGAGTCTCAGCAGGTGAGGTAAACTTAAACTTATGAGAACGTACAGTCAGTGGTGATTTACCTGTATGTTTCGCCGTTTTAGGCATATGACACTCTATACATAAAGAGCCTTTTGAGTTAGCCTTATGGTGAGTATGTGCCTCCAAAGAGTTTTGATGAGGACCTACCACAGAACCAAAAGAGTGACACTTCATACAAGCATCGTTGCCCTCTGGTTTGTCGGCTCTGTTACTTAAAGTATGAGGGTTATGACAGTTTACACAAGTAATCCCATGAGCATACATGGTATCGTGAATATACTCATTACCTTGAGTACGGTTTTTCTTAGCAGCTCCATTTGCCCAAAACTCTTTAGTCTCTTTTCCTAGCTCAAATGGTGCTATCTTTTTATAGTTGATTAATGGTTTCCCTGCTTCATACCCTGATGGGTAATCTTTGGCTTTCATCCACAGCTCTTTCATGCTCATATTCATATCTAAACGTTTGTCACGGTTTCGCATGTGACACTGCAGACAAACCTCATTGGTACGAATAGGGTCAGATACTGTTGCTCTATAGATTGCATTGCTCGGCTCTTTGGCATGATTGCCCCCTGGTCCATGACAGCTCTCACAAGCAATGGCTCTCTCGACCCGTTTTTCGGTTGACATATAGCCTGTAAAGTGACAACCATCACAAGTGTTTGAAGTAGGGAATTCTTTGTTATCATGTGGGTAGGCATCTTTATACCAATACTTATAGGGTTTAAAATGTTGCCACTTTTGAGTCTCTACATTCCATTGGTAATTTCCAAGTCTAAAGTCCTCTTTGCCATCTATGGTTGCAGGAATCATATAACGCTGTTTAAACTTTCCACCAACGGTATAGATAGCATCTTTCAAAGTAAAGTCTGCATCTTTAGGCAACTTAGAGAAGTCTGCTTTCACTACAGAGGAATCCTCTTTTATATTCTGTATCATTCTTGAGTGCATTGAACTGTTCCAGTCATGATACTCCTCTTTATGACACTCTTTACACTTTTTAGAGCCAACAAAGGGTGCATCTTTTTGTGCTTGAGGTTGCAGGTCTTTACTAAGCCCTACTCTCTCTTGTGTAAGTTGTTTATAATAGGGTAAGATTTTTGGTTGATTTAACCAAAAGAGTATTCCTACTGTTAATAACAGTAGAAAAATCACCAATGTTTTTTTCATAGATAAACTCCATTTTTTTTCGTAATATATCCAAAGAAACTAAAATCTACAAATTTCATTAACTTCAAATTCATTTTTCAATATCATTTTACATAAATTTAAAAAATATATGAATATAAGGTTTCATCATGGCACACTCCTGTCCCATCTCACTCAATCGTATCGATGCCCATCTTGTTCGGATTATTGCACTTCAAGTTATCGTCGTAGCACTTCTACTCATAGGAACAAATCAGCTTTTTTTTGCTTTTTTACTACTCTTTGACTTTTCAGTTCGTACTCTAAATCTAAAAAAGATTAGCCCTTTTGCCACAGTTGCTAAACTAATCATTAAAAGCTTTCAGATTAACCCCCAACTCTGTGATGAAGCACCCAAACGTTTTGCTCTCTATTTAGGTTTAGGAATTATTGGTTTTTTCACTTTGCTTTTTCTTTTTGGATTTTCTAAAAGTGCCATCATTTTAGTTGCTATTTTAATCATTTGTGCCTCTTTAGAAGCTGCTTTTGACTACTGTATTGGTTGTAAAATCTATCATTATATACAAATGATTATTCCTCATAAATAATATGACCACTATCTCTGTGGTTATATGTAAAAAACTTCAAAGCTCAACCCTTTAACTGCTACTTTATCTCCATCATTGATGAGAAAAACTACACAAAAAACATAAACTCCTAATTTTTAAACAGTTTTGACTATAATATCAAGATGAAACCTGTACAATTTTTAAGCAATTCGCCTCAAATCGACAACATTGTTAAAGGATTTACCCTCACCAAATCACTTTTTGTATCCTCATTACTTGTGGGTGAAGAGTATACAGGTAAAAAAAGCCTTGTTCAAACTATCTTCCCAAACTCTATTTATATAGATGCTAAAAACCGTGAAGAGCTATTTTCTGCTTTAGAGAGTCAAGATGAGATTATTATCTATAATTTTGAAAAAATACTCGACCTAGATAGTTTGAACTTCGAAAACAAGCGTATTATTGCTATTGCTAATCATATAGAGAACACAGCAAAAATAGAGAAGAAATTTGCTTTTATTTACCAGATGCCAACCCTTGAAGAGAGAGAAGACAAAGAGTTAATTATAAACCATTTTCAAAGTGAGATTCAAAAAGAGTTAATGATTGAAAATAAAGTCACACTTGATTTCCAAAAACTTGACCTTTCGCAAAATATTCGTTCACTTAAAGCCTCTATCTATAAACAACTAATGAACAGAACACTAAGTAGTGAAGAGATAGAGTCCATACTTTTTGAGTATCTGCTAGAAAATATAGACGGAAACAACGCCTATAGAGAGCATCTCTACCTTTATGAAAAACCTCTTATAGAAGCTGGTTTAAAAAAGTATAAATCACAACTTAAACTCTCTAGTATACTTGGTTTAAACCGAAACACCTTACGAAAGAAGATACAAGAACATGGACTCGATTAATTTTAAATTTTTCATTGAAAATGACAGCAATCCTTTTATACTTTTTTCAAATAGAGGAAAGATAAAATATCTAAATACATCAGCTGAACTACTCATGGGGTCATGCCAACCGAGAGAGCTTTTTAAGATAGCCCTAGCCCATGCACCCAAAAGTTTCGGTTACCAAAAAACACTTATTAGTCTCTCTTTTGGCTCTTTCGAGTTTTATGGTATTAATATTCTTTATGAAAACGAAGATGTTTTAGGAATGCATCTCTACAACAAACCTATGGCTAAAGTAGATGAAAATGCTCTTCTTGATGGTTATATATTAACCGATATCAACGTTCTACTTCAAGCCAATATAGAACTTTTTAATATGAATTATAAGGGAAAAATTAAACTCCTAACCGATTATGACATCCCTCCCTTTCAACTACATCAAAACAATTTTTCTCTACTTTTACGCAATCTTTTTGCTCAGTTTGAAAACTCTACAAACTTAGAGATAAACATTAAAATAAAATTGGGTGAACGTATTGTTGTTAAAGAGAAACGCTACTCTATTATTGTCCTTCAACTACGTTGTAAAAACAGAGATGGCAGTCAAGACAAAGAGTTGGAACTCCTTGCCTTAAAAAACCATATCAATATTCATTTTAAAAAGAATGCAACACTCTTAGAAATTCCAGCCATTATTTAATAATTAACAAAAACTATTTCTTTAAATCCAACCCACTATCTGCAACAGCAGCATCAACAATCTTATTTAAATCTGCAAGAACTATACCTGCTAGAGTCTGATACTTTGCAGCATCTGTTTGACTTAGGTTTGTATCTTTTACAGCATTTTCTACTGCTCCTTTAAACATGTTTTCAAACATGAACTGAGGACTTAAAATACTAATACTAAGCGTCTTATTTGTATCATCTGTTCTATCTAGGTATGCTGTGATTTCACATGGAAGAGCTGTTAGATACTCTGCACCCAAACGTGTTGCCATTTTAGCATAGGTAGGGGAACATGCCTCGGTTACAAAAACACCAGGAATCGCAATAGGGTCTGGTCTTGCACTTCTCCATTTAGAGTTTACAGAGAGTCCTGTTACTAAAGTATCTGCATTAGAATCATCTGTACCCAGTTTAGTTATGATTGATTTTGCCAATTTTTTAGCATCTGCTGTACTAAATGTAGCTCCTGTCTTACTGGTATATTTTGTAACCAAGTAGATATCTTCATCTTTAATCTTAGCTATATCTGATTGTGTAAATTTCGGACCAAGAGCAAGAGTTGACTCTTTAAAGCCAGCCTCATTTTCAAGAGCAGCTTTAATCATACCTCGAATCTCACCTTGAACAGCTTCTGCCATACCTTTAAGCTTTCCATCTGGGTCTTCAACTCCAGGGAAGAAAATACTAAAAATTGCATCGGCATCTAACATATCTACATAGACATTCTTTCCATCACTATGAACACCAACCTCACAAGGAAGAGCTGAACCATGCTGTTGACCTGTATTGATAGCCTGTTTAGCATATGCACCGTTACAGAACTCTATAACTCTACTTTTATAGACTCCACTACCTGTATCAATAGGAATAGGAATAAAGTCCTCATTACCATCATAAGTCTCATTAGCATGAGGATTTGCCCCAGCAATTACCCAGTTACTAGGATAATTAAGCGTTTTAGACTCATCATTATGTACAACATAGTCAGAAATTTTCAGTGCTATTTTCTCAATATCTGCCTTTGTCCCTGGAATAACAGCCACTCTTTTATATGGTGTTATCGTTGTCTCAGTTGTTTCGTCATCTCCACATGCTGTCAATGCCAACAGTGCCATAGCACTTAATAGAGTCTTTTTTCCTAAACCTTTTATCATTGTATTCCCTTAAGTTAGTAGTATTCATAAGTCAAATGAATTTATAAGAAGAATAATACAATTATTCTTAAACATAAGAATAAATAATGATAAAAGTTAACAAAACACTATTTAATTAAAATGCATAACTAGCATTAAGATACATATACCTTCCTGGCTCATTTATAAGCATGGTATCCGACCCATCTGTCATTAAAATCAAATCTTTATAGGTATTGGTAATGGCATAGCTCTTATCAAACATATTATCAACCCCTGCTGTTAACTTAATACCATTGTCAAACTCTCGTGTAGTTTTAAGGTTCATTACCCCATACCCTGCCAACTTCTGCTCACCATTGTCACTGTCTATGTCATCCCATGCACTGGCTGCTTGAAGTGAGAGTTCTACACTCCCTTGTGAATCATAATCATAAAGAACAGAAGCATTAAGTTTTAAAGGGGTAATCTCTGCTAAGTTACTGTTGGTTTGCCCTGTAGGTTGTGTATCTTTTTTACCTTTTTTATAAGATAATCCAGCATCAAGTGTTATAGAATCAGAAGTAAAATAGCTTCCACTAAGCTCTGCACCATATATAGTAGCATCTATATTTTCAAAATTGTTCTTCGGTAAAGAGCCGTTGTAGTAGATATAATCTTTTAACTTAGAGTAAAACGTTTTTACTTTAACCTTTCCATCTCCATAGTATTTTTCAATACCAAGGTCAAGCTCATAATTATCTGTTTGATTTAGGTTTGGATTACCATTTACAATGGTTTTTTTAGGCTTATTTGGTTTTAAAACATACTTTGTATTGTACAACTCTCTAGCATCTGGAACCCTACTCGACTTACCTAAACCTGCAAAATATTTTGTATTTTTGTCTGCATTATACGTAGCAAAAAGGTTTCCTGAAAAGGCTCGGTAGTCATTGTCTTTTTCTGTTGTTGATTTTGTGTCTACTGAAGTATCATCATACCGTACACCCCACTCAAGGTCAACTTTTCCAAGAGTTCGTTCACACTTAGCAAACACTCCCACATTTTCAGTGTCCACATCGGCAATACTTGCACCTATATGTTTAACAGGAAAGGCATTGGTTGTAGAGGTCACAGTGTACTCTCCATCCCAGTTTCTCTTGCTTGTATCAACACCATAGGTGAATGTTCTATCAAAAGCATCTACACTATTTTTTAGTTTAACTCCTGTCACATCTGTTGTAAGATGATGGGTCATATATTTACCCCCTGCCTTAGCCAAAGCCCTATACTGCGTACTCATAGGGTGGTCAACTTGTGAGTTATAAATCTGAAAATCTAACTTTTTAGAATATTTTGAGAGGTCAGAAATAGAATATTCCAAGTTCATAATATCACTGTCATCATAAGTAGCATCCATCTTACTTGAAGGATAAAGCACATCGGTACTTCTGTTGGCTGTATAGCTAAGTTTTAACTCTTGATTGTCAGCAACATCTATAAAAACTTTTCCCATATACATCGTTTTATCAAATGCGTCCATTCCTCTATGTTCAGGAGCATAGTTAAATCTAGCTGCTGTTGTTCCTGCTGTATAGTTTTCTAACTGCTCTGCAAAATCATTACCATCACCATCTTCATACTGTCCCCCATTTTCTGTAGAAGCCGTAAAAAGAGCTCGTACCTTATCTGACCCACCCGATAGGGTTCCTGAGAGTTTTTTATATCCAAAAGAACCAGCATTAACATTCAACTCACCACTTAGCTCTTTGGTAGGTTTTTTAGTACTTACCTTAACCGAACCACTAAGTGTTCCAAACTCCTCTACATCAAAAGGACCCTCTCGTACTTCAACCTCATCTATGGCATGTGTTACAACATGTGAAAGAGGTGGATCCATTCTGTTAACACAAGCACCACAAACTTTTGTACCATCTATAGTTACATTGATATTGTCTCGTTTCTGCCCTCTTAAAACAATATCATTGGCGATACCACTTCGTCTTATAAGTGAGATACTTGGAACCTTTTTAGCCAAAGCCTCTGATAAGTCAGCCGACTTAACCTCTTCTCCACTTACATCTTCAACTATCTTGGTAGTTACAACTGTCTCCTCAACATCAATACTCTCTAACTCTTCAGCCCCCTGAAGCAGAGCCACCACAGCCAACGATAGATAGATACTCTTTTTCATCTATAAACTCCTCTTATTTTAACGATAAGATAATGATAGAGGAAGTTTGTTAATTTAGTGTTAAGTTAACTTTTTATTTATATGCCTTCTTAATATCAGCTTCAATCTCTGCAGGAATAAAAGAGATTTTCATAAATTGACTCATTGTTAACTGAGGTAAAGAGAGTGCTAAATAATATTTAGGATTCATCATTAGCACTTTATTGCTATAGACAAGTGCCTCATACGGGAGTATTTGAGAGTTTGCTGTCTGCCCAAGTGTAGCTAAAAAACCATTGATTGAATCATTTAATTTATGCCCTACAAGTAAAGCACCACTTGGTAAAGGTAGACTATACGCTATATTTGCATTCCCAGCTACCTTTTTATCAATATTCACACCTTCTGCAACTGTAATTGCATCTTGAAAATAAGGCATACTCATCATAAAATGATAATCAGCAATATCAGAAGAATCCAACTTCTCTTTAGACCCAGTCATGCTTCCAAGTGCTTTAGTTAAAGCAGCTACTGTATTTTTAAACTGACCTTTAGTATAGGCATCTTGAAGATAAGCAGCTCCAAAATAAGCAGGATTTTGCACACGTACGTCTGAAGCACCCACATACACATGAAGTGTTGCGACATAAGTATTAGAAGCTTGAAGTTCAGGATTGGTAATGGTAATGACATTTCTTGTGGTTGCCAACACATCAAAACCATTTGATTCTAACTTACTCTGTACATCTGAAAGTGGAGCAGATGCAGAGATAAGATAAGCTGAAACATCTTCAGCCATCGCTGATGTAGTAACTATAACCATTGCTAATAAAGTAGTAATATTTTTTCTCATAAACATCCTTTGAATATCTGTTAGATATTATTAGTATAACGATTATTTACTTAAATAAAGAATTAAGATAATTTTTTTTAATAATATAAAATTAATAATTAAAATATCACTCCTAAAGTATCTGCTCACTTTTTTAGTTATTTATTAAAAAATAAATCATTACTATATATTATAATATAGTATAATTAAAACAAAAAAAGGATAAATTATGAAAAAAATAGTAATAACACTGATTTTATCTGCCTCGATACTTTTAGGAGAAAATTTCTTAAAAGAGTTACAAGAGAATGGCATAATTGTAAAAAAAGATGGAAAAACCATTCATATAAAACGTGAAAAAAACAACCAATGTACAAAGAAAAATCTCCAACCTGAACCTCTTTTTGGGGGAGATTATGCTCATGAAACTGTCCCTAAAGTTTGTAAAAAAAGCTTTGTTACACATGTTGGTGTTTTGCAACCTATGACTTTGTTGGAAGGGCTAAAAACTGTGGGAGAAGTTGAAGTACTACAACATATTGAAGCCTCTTATAAAGAGCCTTCAAAGTACCTACTTATTGATGCACGAACGCCGAAATGGTACCATCAGATGACCATTCCTACAGCTATAAATCTTCCATTCAACACCTTAGCCTATGATGAAGATGTTGATGAAGATGATTTTCCAACGCAAGATAAGTATGAAGAGTATATAAAAAACTATAAGACAATGTTCAAAACTCTAAACATAAAGCAAAGTAAAAAAGGTTTAGACTTTACAAATGCTCCAACACTTGTACTCTTCTGTAATGGAAGCTGGTGTTCACAATCACCAAATGCTATTAGAACGCTTATAAATTTAGGCTACCCTAAAGAGAAGCTACAGTGGTATCGAGGTGGATTACAGGACTGGCTTATTTATGACTTTACTGTGATTAAACCATAAAGTATAGGGAGGGAAAAGAGGTCAAGCTAGTTTATTAGGTACATTAATTTCACTCATTATATTTTCACCTCATAACGGACACTTCTCCCTAAACTTCCCTCTATTTGGGCTATGCACCCATACTCCAATAACTCATTTATATCTCGCACAGCAGTTGCTCGGCTTGTTTTGGTCATTGCCATATATTTTTTGGTATTGATTCCACCCTCAAAATTACCCTTGTCCAAAACCTTAGTCAACACCTTTAACTGTCGTGCATTTAGACGCTTGTCTCGACATCTGTCCCAAAACTTTGTCTTGGCTATCACCTCATCTATTCGCTCTAGTGCCATCTCCATTGCACGGTTCAAAGTTTTTAAGTGCCACAATAACCAAGGGGTAAAATCATAATCACGATTCTTAAAAAGATTGGTTGTTCGGTCTAAAATAGCATAATACCCTTTTCTATCACTGTTGACTGCCATTGAAAAAGAGTAGAGCTTAAACGCTTTTTCATTACTTTGACTAGAGAGCAAATAGTCGGTAATGGCTCGTGCAATTCGTCCGTTACCATCATCATAAGGGTGGATAATCACAAACCACAAATGAGCCAATGCACTTTTAACATAGATATTTTCATCAACACCATTACACCACTCTAAAAGCTTTAAAACATCCTGCTCAATCAACTTTTGAGGAAGAGCCAAATAGTGTACCTTTTCATGACCAATTGCTCCAGAGACCACTTCCATGTCGTCATGAGTTCTAAACGAAGCCACATCAATCTTGGTCAACACATCAAAGCGTTTCCCCTCAAACAGTGCATTGTGCCACGCATGAAGTCGCTCCACCTCCAAAGGCTCACGGTTCAAACTACAATCCAACAACACAGCCACCAACGCATCACTTTGATGGGTTGCACTATCTTCTAAGTTCAAAAACTCTCTGTCGAGTCTCTTTTTTAATGAGTTCTGAACACTCTCTCTGTGCAGATACTCCCCCTCTATCGCCGAAGTATGCAACGCCTCTTCGGTCAATATATCAACCTCAACATTTACCCTATCTCGTTCACTAAAAAATTTTGCCACCCCATCAAGCAGACCACGCTTATACTCAATAGAAACCAACAACTCTTTTAACTGACTTTTATCATAAGGAAAATGGGGATAGCTCTCATGTTGCCATACCCATTTTTTGATATTTTGCTTCATTTTAACCCTTTTGATACAATTAACTCTTCTAATTGTATCATAATTTGAGTCGATTAATCTCTTTAATTGACTCATCTCCCTCATAAATCATATTCATAATCAATTTAATAACTATATCTTTCTGTTCAGGCATACTTGTAGCCACCAAAGAAGCTAAGGTATTATCATTTCAAAAAGCTATCTTTTGCCAAATTGTCATATAATTAGACCATTCAAATAGAAAGAGAAAATATGGACAACAACAGTCACAACCCCTTACATGGTGTAAAATTAAAAGACATAGTAGAAAAATTGGTCGAACATTACGGCTGGGAAGAGTTAGGAAAGAGAATAAAAATCAACTGTTTCAACAATAATCCTCACATTAAAGCTTCTCTAAAATTCTTACGAAATGTTGACCATGAGTGGGCGAGGATTAAAGTAGAGAACCTATATATTGATACTTTTGTAGAGAAGTAGAAGCTTTATTTATGCAAGTAATTTAAAAAATAAATTTAATTTAAAAAATAAGTTTACATTAACATAACATCCGTTATAATCCGTCCAGAAAGTATAAGAGAACCTTGCAATTTGCATAGTGTATCGCTATGTCTGTATAGAGTCTAACAAAGCTTCATTAACCTATTCTTTACTATTATAAATAAAGTACTAGTGTACATATTTCGTAGTAATCTTGTAAAGATAAATAGTGTACACTAGTACATTATTTATGTCGAGTTGAATAGGCTAATATTTGAACGAAC
>Ga0256832_1001446_pt1 | contig 16041 bp, 11 predicted proteins | sample 134614metaG_FD_190534 | JGI IMG/M metagenome (GOLD analysis project Ga0256832, IMG submission 190534) | Hydrothermal vent microbial communities from Lau Basin, Pacific Ocean - 134-614 | ecosystem: Environmental > Aquatic > Marine > Hydrothermal vents | place: Pacific Ocean: Lau Basin | collected...
TACCCACGGTTAAAACCGTGGGCTATGTTTGTTCCCGTTTAGGCGCTTTGATCCGGGGATGAAGGGTTGCAGTTAATCTTGTGGGAACTTTATTGCAGGAGCGTTCGAACGCCTTTTGCCCAGCTCGCGCATCACCTTCCGGAGGCTCTCGAGGTTGTGCGCCGAAGCCATAACATCGATGTAGGGCAACGCCGCTTTCAGCCCGGTCACCTCCGGTGAAAAATGCGGACTTCCCGCCATGGGGTTGAGCCAAATCACCTTCTTTGATGCTTTATAAATCCGGCGCATGGCCGTACGCATAAGCTCCGGATGACCGGTATCCCATCCGTCACTCAGGATGAGTACAATCGTCTTTTTATCCAGCAGACTATAGCCGTAATCCTCAGAAAATCGATTCAAACACGAACCGATGGTCGTCCCACCCGACCAGTGCGGCACACGCTCCGAGATGATCCCAAACGCCTCTCCCGGCGGGTTATTGTCCAGAATCTCAGTCACCCGGTGCAGGGCAGTACTGAACACGAAGGTCTCTATCCTGTCATATGCATTTTGAAAAGCATAAATCAGATGAACGAAAAAACGGCTGTACAAATCCATGGACTTACTAACATCGCAGAGGAGTACCAACTTCAACCTCTTCTGTTTTCGTTGGCTGAATTGGAGTTTTTCGATATCCCCTCCCCTACGCATATTGTACCGGATCGTCCGCTTAATATCGAGGTTCCGGTATCGCTTGGCAGGTTTGCGAAGCCGGCTTTCCCTGTGGGCCAAGCGCTTGGCCAGACGTTCGATCAAACGAAACATCAACCGCAATTCTTCTTCACTCAACTCATTAAAATGCTTCTTGCCCAGCACCTCGAGATCGCTGTATGCCGCCACTTCCTTCTCTTCACTGGCAGGGGATAGATTCAACCATTTTTTCAGGGCTTCAAACTGTTCCTGTTTCTTTTGTGCTTCCGATTTATTATTTTTCTTTTGTTGGATATCCTTGACTTTAGAGTTGGCTGCCCGCTCCAATTGGTCCCAAAACTCAGTGTACAATTCATCAAAACGGCTTTGTTGGTGCCGGTTTTTGCAAAGGACGGCGCTCAATGCCTCTTTAAACAGCAATTCCGAATCAACTGGAAGGAGGGTCAAAGCCCGCAGTGCTTCCGCCTCCTCTGTAGAAGAGAGGTTAAACCCGTTTTTCCTGAGATAACGGCAGAGCAACACCACATTGGCGGATAGGGAGGTCTGGTATGAAAGGAGGACGTCCATAGCAAAACACTAACCTATACGGGATTGGACACCGGTCTTTTCCAGCAATTCGGATAACGCATCTTTGGTATGCCGCATATCCTGCCAGTCTTTGAGGACGACCCCGAGCGTATCTTCCACGATTTGTTTGTCGAGATGGTCCAGATGCATGCCGGCCAGGGCGCGCGCCCAGTCCAGGGTTTCGGCCACTCCGGGTGTTTTTTCGAGTTTCATTTGCCGTAGGGCATCCATAAAGATGCAAATCTGCTCACTCAGTCTTTGGTCTATCGCCGGGACTTTGGCACGTACGATAGCCAATTCCTTTTCATACCCGGGATAATCAATCCAAAGATATAAGCATCTTCTTCTCAGAGCTTCGGACAACTCTCTGGTGCGGTTGCCCGTGAGCACGATAAAAGGATGGCTCGTCGCTTCGATCGTACCAATCTCGGGTATCGTCACCTGCCAATCCGACAGCACCTCCAACAAAAAGCTCTCAAACTCCTCGTCGGCCCGGTCAACTTCATCTATTAACAGAACGGGGGGTTCCTCCCGGGTGATGGCTTTGAGAATGGGGCGCTTCAACAAAAAACGCTCGGAAAAAATACTTCTTTCCAATTCATCCTTGGATACCCCGGACTCCGTGTTCATCTTCAAGTAAAGCAACTGATGCTGATAATTCCATTCGTATAGCGCATCGGTACTATCCAAACCCTCATAACACTGCAGCCGGATCAATTGCGTATCCAGTGCCCGGGCCATCACCTTGGCAATCTCCGTCTTGCCTACCCCGGCCGGCCCTTCGACCAATAGCGGCTTTTCCAACTTCATCGAAAGATATATCGACATAGCAATACCGCGTTCACTGATGTACCCCTGCTCTCTCAGCATCCTTTGTATGGTATCCAATCCGACCTTTTTCATATTATTAATTAACGTTTATCTTAATGAGCCGGCTGACGACTTACTCCACATCGTTATTTGGATGTAAAAATGCGATAATTTTCGCATTAACCCAACTATTTCAATAAGGAATAATACGCCAGCTACTTTAACGCTAAAATAACGGACATCAGAAGCCCCATACTTGCTAAAGCATTTTCAAACTTCAAGGGGGGCATAAACAGGACTTATTAATATCTCAACATGTTCAAACATCTCCCCCACCATCATTTCAAAGAGGACATCGACAACTCTACGCATGTACCCTTTCTTCCTCCGGATGTCTTCGGCCTGTGGTCATGGCGACACAGCTACAAAAGAGGTATAAAAAACATCAAAAGAGGTTCTTTTTCTCATAACTCGAGACAAATTTTTTCCCGATTTGCCAATATCGAGACTACAGGTGGGGTAAACGGATGTATTTTTGCACCATGAACACCTTAACACATCAGACTGACACTCTGAATCGGGCTGATACACTATGAAAAGAGGCTTCCCTTGAAGCCTCTTTTTTTGCCTCTAAAAGAGCTTTCCGGGAGGTTCACCTATTCCCCGTCCCAACATCAGGAATGGGGGAATTGGATAATTCTGAAGGAGGAGAAGGATGAATAATGATTTTGCCCCCTCACTTTTTAAGAATCCCTACTGCAAATCATAGCTCCATTTCCCGCCAAGGATGTACTTTTGCATCGTCGGTTGTTTGCCAAATAGTCGAGATTCAACCATTTCATAACAAAAAAACTCATTATGGCTTATACCATCTTCACTGTACAAGACGGGGTGGCGACGCTCACGTTCAATCGCCCTGAAAAATACAACAGTATCCACCGGGAAATGGCCCTACAGATTCAAGCACACCTCGACACGGCACAAGAAGAGGACAGTATCCGGGCATTGGTTATCACAGGAGAGGGCAAGGCCTTCTGCGCGGGACAAGACCTGGCAGAAGTAGTGGAGCCGGACGGGCCGCCGCTGAAGGACATCGTCACAAAGCACTACAACCCGATTATCCGGAAAATCACCTCGCTCAAAAAACCCGTCATCGCTGCGGTCAATGGTGTCGCAGCAGGGGCCGGAGCCAATATTGCACTCAATTGTGATATCGTCGTCGCCAAAAAGTCCGCAACTTTCATTCAGGCTTTCTCCAAAATCGGACTCATCCCGGACAGTGGCGGAACCTATATCTTGCCTAGGCTCGTCGGCTACCAGAAGGCCTTGGCCATCACGATGCTCGGAGATAAAATTTCTGCTGTGGAGGCCGAACGAATGGGAATGATTTACCAATTCTTCGAAGAGGAGAGCTTTGAAGAAGGGGTGCAGGCTCTTGCTCAAAAATTAGCTCAGATGCCAACTTACGGCTTGGCTTTGACCAAACAAGCCTATCAATTGGGCGCACAAAACACGCTGGAACAGCAGTTGCTCGTCGAAGGACACCTTCAGACCCTTGCCGGACAATCCTACGATTATAACGAAGGAGTACAAGCCTTTTTAGAAAAGCGAAAACCCAGTTTTAAAGGAAAATAGTATGGATAAAATCACCATTGGAATCGCAGGCGCAGGAGCTATGGGCTCCGGTATCGCCCAAGTGGCGGCCACCGCCGGACATCCGGTATGGCTCTTTGACATCTCGGAAGAAGCCCTCGTCAAATCCAAGAGTAAGCTGGATAAAATCATGGCCAGGTTAGTCGAAAAGGGGCGCATTTCAGCAGAGCAATCCTCCCAAATACGCGAGGCAATACGGTATACGACCACTTTGGAGGATTTGAAGGATAGCGAACTGGTAATAGAAGCTATTGTCGAGCGCCTGGAGGTAAAATCAAAGGTTTTTGAATCCCTCGAGACCATCGTTTCCCAGCAAACCATACTCGCATCCAATACTTCTTCGCTTTCGATCACCTCGATTGCCGCTGCCTGCAAAATCCCCGGCAGGGTTATCGGACTTCATTTTTTTAATCCGGCCCCTCTGATGAAATTGGTGGAGGTCATCCCGGCCATCCAAACGGAGGAGAGCTTAGCTTCAAAAATGGCAGATTTGATGAAGATGTGGGGCAAATACCCGGTCATCGCCAAAGACACTCCGGGCTTTATCGTCAATCGCATAGCCCGGCCTTACTATGGGGAAGCGCTCAAGATATACGAAGAGGGATTGGCAGATATTCCTGTTATTGATGCGGCCATGACGGAGGTGGGCTTCCGTATGGGCCCGTTTACCCTGATGGATTACATCGGCAACGATGTCAATTATACCGTGGCGAATACCGTGTTTGAAGCCTTCTATGGAGATCCGAGATATCGACCTTCTATCTTGCACAAACGCATGATGGAAGCGGGCTATTTGGGACGCAAATCCGGACGGGGTTTTTATCGGTACGATGAAAACCTTCGCCCTGTACCCATCGCAGCTTCACAGATGGTGCTCAACAAAGAGCAAATCGCTCATCGCATCATTTGTATGCTAATCAATGAAGCGGTGGATGCGCTCTATCTGCAAATTGCCAGCCGGGAGGACATAGAGACGGCTATGACGATGGGCGTCAACTATCCGAAAGGGCTTTTGGCCTGGGCGGACGAAATCGGAATAAAGAGATGTGTGGATACCTTAGATGAATTGTATGATTGGTACCACGACATGCGATACCGCTGTTCGCCGCTCTTACGGCAAATGGCGAAAGAGTATAGAACCTTTTTTCATTAGGTAATAGCAGCAGCCTTTTTCTTCCTCTTTTTTTGGAGGTACCGAAAAAGCAAATAGAGCAAATAAATATGTATCAGGCCAAACACCTGAATTCCTATGAGGTAATACGGCCATTCACCGATGATAAGCGGATTGTCCACCAAGGGTTTTTGACACAGATAGATATAATTAGACCCTATGAAATGGTTGATTGTGCCGACAATGATTAAAAACAGGTTGCCCAACAAAAAAGCATTGAGCCAGCTGTTTTTCCGGATATCCCGTTTCTCTATAAAAAAGAAGTACAGCGGCATAGCGATGATGACTGCATGGCCGAGATAATATTCGATTATCAGGAGAATCGAACTATCCCCGTGCGGCATTTCAGGGGTCAAGAAGGATTGAAAGGCTCCGGCCATACCGAGGAGAATAAGAAATTCGTATAGCAGCTGGTTAAATCCAAACATTAATACGAGGGTAACAAATCTTGAAATGGCACACATATGCAAGGGCAAGGACTCTTGAATATTCCAAATCCCCAGGTGATTCAAGTAAGGATGAAGCAGGAGCTCACGCAATATCAATGCTATTCCTATCGCTTTTTTAAGTGTTTGTCGATGCTGTGGATACTTTTTGCCGATATAAAAAACAACAGCAATAAACACGACCAGCGACAACATACCTTCAAACCACCTCGTGCTAAAAAACGCTACAGTTGCATGATGTTCCATGTAATTTAATTTTTACCATAAAATCCAAAACACTATAAATCAATGTAATTTTGCATGGGTGGGGGTACTCAGAAGGACATCTCCTTCTTGTCCAATCCACCATTTCAAGCGATCTAATACTACTTCATCCGGAAAATACTTTCTCGCCATTTCGACAAAGAGGGATCCATGCGTAGCTTCCGCCCGCCAAAGCTTATCGTAATACGCCTTCATCTTCTCATCATCCAAATGCTCTGACAAGGTCTTAAACCGCTCGACTCCCCGGACTTCCACCACCCCACTCACCAGCAACCTGTCCAGAAAGCGCTCATCCCTGCCATGCCGACACAATCCGTGCAAAGCTTGCATATACATATCTTGGGGGATCTTATGTGGTAGCTGCAGGCCCCTTGACTCCATCAGGGCATACACTTTTTGGAAGTGCTCCAATTCTTCGATAGCGGTTTCGATGAGCTCAGGAATAATCTCGGTACGATCGGGGTATTTCGCTACGAAACTCATAAGCATGCTGGACGCCTTGCGTTCACAGTTGGCGTGATCGATCAAAAATGTATCAAAATCAGATAGCACCGCATTGACCCAATCCAAGGAAGAAGGCAAAAGGTCCCCCACGCTCACCCAAGGGGTGGTCGTAACATCTAAGCTATGCATTTCTGATAAACATTAGATAAATAATAATCAAGACGATAATGGTCACAATAATTAATACTCTAAAGAACTTGCGCTCTTGTTGCTTCAACGCTTTTTCTTTTTGAATCTTCTTCTTGCGTTTCATAACCCACGGTATTTTTATATTGGCAAATCAAGTTGGTTGGCAAAGCATCAAACTTTAACCAGGCCGTTTTGTCCAACGGATAATCGATAGTAACAATCGCATAAAGTTAGTAAAAAAAAGACAGAACAAAAGAATTCGGATAAAAAAACCAAGGAAAGCCAAAAAAGCACACCATCGGACCGGAGAGTTGTCCTATACATTTATCGCGCACTGTAATAAAAATCAATTATGTCCGGATCGGTAATGATATCCCGGCCGGTAATGGGCTTACGGAGATAAACACCATCCAGGGATGTACATCGACTAAGTGCAACATAAGTTTGGCCGGATTCGAATGCTCCACGTCCAAGATCTATATAAACGCTTTCGAAAGTTTTGCCTTGGCTTTTATGAATCGTCAGCGCCCAGGCCAATTTTAAGGGAAGTTGGGAGAAGGTTCCAACCGTTTTGGTGTCAATCTTATTGCCGTCTTCGGATAATTCGTACTTAATAATTTCCCATTCTTCCCGGACAACTTTAATAATCTTTTCTTCTCCCGAAGAGGAACGAACACGTACGGAGACACTATCATCGGAGAGCTTCACCACTGTCCCAATCGTTCCATTGACATATTGCCCTTCGGCGTCATTCTTAACAAAGATAACCTGGGCATCGATTTTTAGCCTAAGAAATGCGTCTGCAGGGGCGCGTCTTTCGGGGAAGTTACCGGAGATTTTCGCATCATATTGCCTCAATGGACCTTCGATGGCATCGAGTTTTTTTTGGTTGATGGAGTCCGCTATCCTGTTAGTCGTACAGAGGTAAATATACGGTTGACCGGAGGGAGGGGCGGCAGCCACCCGCTCATTCAATGCCTCCAGCACATCCCAATCGATCTCCCCTGTACGAACGGCATCCAATAGCCGGACGAACGACCTATTGCGCTGCCGAAAGACTGTCTGCAACTCAATCATCTCAAAAGATGCGCCTAGTGCATCAAAAGCATGTGCTGAAAAGAACCAGGGAGAGTTATAATGCATCGAAAGAAATTGGCGTTCTTCCGGGGAGCTAATCACCGGAGGCAACTGAAATAAATCCCCGAAGAAAATCATCTGTACACCTCCAAACGGTGTGGCATTGGATCTGTTTATTCGCAAAAAACGATCCATGGCATCCAATAAATCTGCGCGTACCATGGATATTTCGTCGACAATAATAGTATCTATAGAGCGGTACAACTTACGATTATGACGCTTCTTTATGTGTTTATGCAATTGGAGATGCGCCGGAAATCCAAAAAACGAATGAATGGTTTGTCCTTTGACATTGACTGCGGCGATCCCTGTAGGAGCCAAGACGACCGCCTTCTTTTTTGTCGTATCTCTGAATAGCTTAAGAAGAGTGGACTTTCCGGTACCTGCCTTACCTGTTATAAAATAATGCTTACGGGTATTCTCCATCTGCTCCAAAGCGTACTTGAAGTCAGCGTTTAGAACAAGGGGGCCGCTTCCCAACGGTGATTTATTTGGGCCGAACGACATACATATATACTGGAAAGTGATCACTGTATCCGCCTTGCCAGGTATCCCCGACAAAACTCCTTTTGGGGTATCCTTTGTATTTCCCCAAAGAATTTATCATAAACCTGCGGTTAAAAATACCGGTTTTAACCAAATGCCACCCTTTCTTATCCTCCAACAATGGAATAGAGACAATGGCTTGATCAAACAGGCTCCAGGCATCTCGATAGGCAGTAGATCCAATACCCGACTTGTAGAGGTGATAAGTGGTATTGTACAGGGCTGTCCGATCTTTTGGATGCTTATCCGGCCCTGCTCTAAGAAAACGGACGACGCTTTCATTGTTGGGGTTGTCATTAAAATCCCCGACTACAAATATTTTCGCTTGAGGTTCTTGAGCAAACACCTTATTGATGGCCCTTCTCGCAACGGCTGCAGCACTATCTCGCCGCCACCTCGAAGCCTCTTCCCCACCACTCCGTGAGGGCCAATGATTTACAAAATAATGAATGCGCTCTCCGAGTAAATCTCCTGTCACTTCGAGTACATCGCGTGTATAATCCCGACTCCCATCCGCATTGTAGAGAAAGACCGGATGGGTCTGCACATCTGAAGGATGAAAGTATTTGGGCTGGTACAACATCCCCACATCGATCCCCCTTTCATCAGGAGAATTGCGATGAATCACCTGAAATCCCTTCGCCTTTAATGGGGACTCTTTAACCAAGTCCTTGAGAACTCCATAATTCTCCACCTCACTCACTCCCAAGATAGCCACTCCATCAGGAGTAACATCCTTTCCGATTTGGGCGATCACCTCCGCCAATTTGCCCAGTTTTTCCCGATAAATCCTGGTATCGTAATGCCTTTTGCCCGAAGGGGTGAACTCGGAATCCCGTACATCCGGTTGGTCGATGGTATCGAAGAGGTTCTCCAGATTCCAAAAACCCAAAGTCACCACCTCTTCCTGTCCGGACACCCTTGTCCTATGTCCTTTCTTAGCGGTACTGCAGGACTCAAAAATCAGGAAGGCGAGAACAATCATTGTCAGGGAGGACCTCCATCCGGAGAGCATCGTCGTCATGGTCTATCAGTTTTACTTCAGCCCACAAGGTACAAATTGTTCGCCAGCTACAAGGCTACATTTTCACAAAATGCTTTATTATCTCCATTTGCCGCTGATCATCAAAACATCGCAGAAAATAATTCCCATGGCTTAGATGAGCCACGGATATGACTGTCTCCTTATCCTTTAATTCACCTTTTAACAGTGTCCTCCCTTCAGTGCTTACGATTTCATACCTCGTAACCATCTTCTCCAATTGTTTTATATGTATGAAATGGGAAGCCGGATTGGGAAATAATGAGATATTCAAATCGACTTTGTCTACTGACTTCGTAGCTACTACCGGAGGAAAATCGGCCATCCAGGCCCCACGTCCATGTGTAAATACAAAGAGTTTATTATCTCTCGGACGGATTTTGACCTGAAAAACCGCCACGTTTGGGATAGTGGGATCTCTTTGCCAATGGATTCCCCTATCCATAGTCGTATAAACCCCATAATCGGTTGCCGCTGCCATTTCATCAGGATTCACCACCGATACTGCAATATCGTTAACAGGTAAGAAGGGCGGCAAATCGCCCGATATATTGGTCCAAGTCGTGTTCTTCTCATCAAAAATATTATCCACTAACCAAATGCGAGGTTCAGGAGAGAAAGTAGAATAACACACCATGAGCGACTGGCTATCCTTTGGCTCGACAGCTATTCCCCTGATAAATGCTTTCTTCAATATTGTAGGAGCATTCTCAGTCAAATCAACTGCTGGACCAAAAGACCTTCCGTCCTGTGCCAGCTCGTATCGATTCAGTGTATTATTTCCTCCCCCAGCTATAATATGAAGCCCATCATCCTCTCTTATAAATACTCCGTTGTAAGGTGCGTAGAAGTTTTCGTCCACCGCAATCCAGGTCTTACCTAGATTTGGAGTGTACCATAAACTCTGCAATTTCATAAAAAGTAATTCTTCCGAATTGCGTGGATTCAAATAATATGGGGCAATAAAATAATTATTTCCTCCTCGACCACCTGCGAAAAAGCTTATAATCGGCTTGAAGTCCAGTTGGTTTTTATCAAAGGACCTATTCAAATAAATCACTCCTCTTTGTGTCCCGCATAAGACTTTACCCGGATCATCTTTGGCAACAGCGGTGTAGGCCCCGTCATTCCAATATACTTTTCTAAATCTTTGGTCTCCTTCTCCTCCCACCGTTGTTCCATTGTCCTGCGCACCTGCAATTACGCGATTGGCATCGGGAAAGTAATCACCGGCATAATACTGCGTAACATTGAAAGTCTCTTTTAGGGAGGCATCAAACTTTAGTTGATCCCCTTGGAAGCGGTATGAGGCAAGTCCCCCATCAGATGTAAGAATCATGTGATTTGGGTCATGTGGATCAAACAGGGCTAAATGAAGGTCAGCATGAGGAGTATATTTTTCTTCCCAAGTCATCCCGCCATTATTGCTATATGCCAAGGTAACATTTCCAAATACAACCGTATTCGGTTTTTGGGGATGAACCGACAAGACCAGATTGTATCCGGATTGAGCAGTGTACACCTGCGGATTTTGGACGCGCTTCCATGTGTTCCCACCATCCCCGGAGCGAACAATGGCAAGCAATTGATAATTAAACTCATGAGTCGAAGCAAAACTAGCATATAATATATGTTGTTCTGAAGGGGCTATAGCAATTTCAACTCGAAAATAGTCCCCCCCTAGATATGGCAGTTCAAGTGTCTTCCAATTCGTCAAATCTCCTTCACTTCCTTTGAGAATCCCTATATCCGGAATGCCCATAAAAATATTGCCATCCTTTGTTACCTCCAGATCACTACATTGACCGGAATAGAAGCGTTCAAACGTCTCCCCGGCATTTTTGGACACAAAAGCACCGTAGTAAGAAGCTACGTATAGTGTATTGGGATTGGTCGGCGAACAAACTACCCTCCATGTTTTACTAAGCTCAGAACGCTCGGAATCCGGCAAAAGACGGAAGCTCTGCCCTCGATCTTCGCTTTTAAAAACACCTACACCATTGACATCTCCTGAGCCATAAACTTCTCCTGTACTATAGTAGATTATATCGTGATTAAAAGGGTTTTGAGCAATGTAAGTTACGGACATATTCTCATCATGGTCGGATTGTGGCAACCATGTCTTACCGGCATCCCAAGACTCCCAAAGTCCACCGCTTACACTTCCGGCAAAATGATGATTAGGATTATCTGCATCTATCAAATAAGCCCTGCTGCGACCACTGATATTGGACGGCCCCAATTCTTCAACATTCTCCAATTGGCTACCTGTTCGAAATCTTATCTTGCCTTGTCTATATATCTTATGATAATAAAGAGCAAGATTCTTAGGGACATCTTTAGTTTCTCGATATTTAAACAATTTTAAATCATCCTCCCAGCCCGGTTTTTCTTGGCACAAATTTGCTTCTTTAATATTTGGGGCATGAAATGGTGGACTGTTTTTGGTGCTCCCATAGTCACCTCCTATTAATAATAACGCGAGACCAATCATTGTAAATAATTGTAATGAGTGTTGCTTAAAGACTTTCATGTTAAATCGTTTAGATGATAAAGCAATATTTCTAAGGAAAAGTACCGGCAGCCAAGCACTCTGAACAGGTTGCTATATCGCTTACAGGACATATCACTTCTACAAGTAGAATACTAAAACAGAATGAGTAATCGATTAATACAATACTTAAGACCTGGTGCTCTTATTCCTTTGCTCTATAAAATAACTTGTACAGCACAAACGCTACAATAAAGACAAAAATATTTTCTATGTTAGCTAAGATAATTCGATAGTAACAATAAAACAACTAATAAACAGGGGTTAACATTCGAAATGAATGTAGGTTCTGCTTCATCCCAAAAGATAGAGTTCCAAATAATTGCACCTCTGGTTTTGCTCTATTCGGAAAATTTATTTGCAGGGATAATAAAAATAAAAGGCATAATAAGGCATAATAAGGCATTATACATTTTTGTGATCCCAACTTAAAGGAGAAGCGCCCAATAATCAAGGCATGCAACATTATTCACAAGAAGAAGCCTTCTCATTATATCTCCATATCCAATATATCGGGCCCAACTATCTCTTTATGAAATGGAAGGCCGTCGGTCCTCCATTTTCAGGTCGCAACACAAGAATGTATGTCCCCATTGACAGGCCGGAGACATTGATTCTTTGACGAATATCAGTTAAGACACCGGTCTGTACAGTGACTCCATTGATATCAACAATTTCATATTTGTTAAGCTTCAGTGCAAAATTTAATCTATCTGATGTTCTAAAATGAATTACATCTCTTACTGGATTGGGAAACAATGTAATATTCAAATCGACTTTGTCTACTGACTGCGTAGCTACTACCGGAGGAAAATCGGCCATCCAGGCCCCACGTCCATGTGTAAATACAAAGAGCTTGTTATCTCTCCGACGGATTTTGACCTGAAAAACGGCCACATTTGGGATGACGGTATCTCTTTGCCAATGGACTCCTCCATCGATGGTGGTAAACACTCCATAGCTGGTCCCTACAGCTATTTGATCGGGATTGCTATTGGATATCGCGACAGTATTGACAGGTAAGTACTTGGGCAAATCACCGGAGATGTTTACCCACTCAGGGTCGTCCGAAAAAACACCTTCCACCCTCCAAACTCTCCCTTTATCGGACACCGATGAAAAGCCTACAATGAGGGCATTGGAATCAACAGGATCTAATTCCATCGTCCGAATAAAAGCATTGCGGAGACTTCTTGGTGCCCGGGTATTGAGTCGTATACCAATTAGCGTAGTATCCTTTGGGGAAACGTCATCAAATCTATACAATCGTGTATTAAGGCCACCGACAAACACATATCTTTTATTATTACGCTGCATTATAATGCCGGCATACATCCCATTCAGAAGGGAATCTACCGCATACCATTCTTCCCCAAAATCAGGAGTAAACCAGACTCCCCCACGCTTAACAAAAAGGAGTTCATCCGTACTTTGTTGGTTCATATAAAACGGATTGATAAAATAACTACCTTCTTGAACTTGTAAGGTAAGATATTTCCAGGGAATCTGCGTCCTTTTGAAATGACGTGTCCCAAACAAATTCCCCTGTTGTGTGGACACCACCACCTTGTCCGGGTTGTCTTGAGCTACCGCACAAAATCCACCATCTGCACCAAATTTTTTCTCAAAGACCAAATTTTCATCCGTGCCTGTTGTAGTGCCGTTATCTTGAGCCCCTCCTATGACCCTATTTTCATCGGGAAAGATATCTCCGGCGTAGTATTGGGTCACGTTAAACCCCCTGCTCAATGATTCGCTAAATTGCAATTTGCCAGACCAGTAATAATAGTCATCTATTCCTCCATCATGTGTGGCAATCATATGGTCCGGATCATGGGGGTCGAAATAGAATAAGTGCTTATCCGCATGGCTACTGGTCAACTTATTCCAGGTTTGTCCCCCATTGTAGGAGGCTGCCATCTGTATATTCCCATAAATCACGATATCCGGGTGGGTAGGGTGCACCTGTAATGTGTGGGTATACCAGGCATAATTGTTGGCAATCCCAGGATATCCCACTTTTTTCCAGGTCACCCCTCCGTCATCCGATCGAGCGATACCTAGAAGCTTGGTTGAATTTCCATCTTCAAATGCAGCATACAAGACCTCGGAATGCGCTCTACAATAAGCCATTTCTATTCGTCGAATCACTTTGCCGTCATACACCGGCAAATCGAGCAAGGTAGCTTGTGTTAAGTTGCCTTCATTTCCTCGGTAGATGCCCCGACTTTTGATGGCATAATATACGGTTGAATCCTCCAATATCTCGATATCTGTACAATCGCCCACGACTTCCAATCGGAAGGTCTCCCCCGCATCCCTTGATACGTAAATTCCTTTTGGAGTGGCTACATAAAGGGTATTGGAATCCGTCTTGGAGCATTCTACTCGCCAGGAAGAAAACAAACCGTTTTGCTGGGAGCCGGGCAACAGTTCAAAAGACCTTCCGCCATCTTCACTTTTGAAAACCCCTACCCCATTTAGACGTGTCGAATTGCCGGCAACCTCTCCGGTACAATAATAGATAATATCCGGATTGAACGGATTTTGAGAAAGGTAAGTTACAGACATATTCTCTTCATGATCGGATTGTGGGACCCAATGGCCACCTGCATCCCATGATTCCCACAATCCTCCGGAGACGCTCCCCGCCAGATGATGGTCGGGGTCTTGCCGGTCTATCAAATACGCCCGCGAGCGACCACTGATATTGGAAGGGCCCATTTCTTGCTGGTTAGTGAGGTTGGAAGGCAAGCGGAAAGCGACGCTTTTCTGATGATGGAAGAAGCGATAATAATAAAGACTAAGATTTTCCGGGGCTTCTTTGGACTCCTTGTACTGAAAAACCTTTAAATCTTGCTCCCATCCCGGCCTTTCTTCTGCCAATTGAGCATCTGTAGCATGTGACGTCTTGTGATTTGTGCCGGATTGATTGGTGCAATGAATTCCGACATACATCAGAAATAAGGCCAAAATTGCTATGAAGATTTTCTTTATCATTTCTTAAGATTTGTTGTTTGTCTATTTGAGATACTACCTTATAAGCACTAATCCTCTATGACCTAATCTTTATAAACCGACTAAGATACCGCCCTCCCTTCTTATCATATGTGATCAGAACGTGTGCTCCGGGTACCAAGCTCGAGACATTGATCCCTTCCCGGGTGTCGACTTGCTCTCCTGATTGAACAATTGTTCCCCGCTCGTCAACAATTTCATATCGGACTATCGCCTGATTAGCCCTTGAATTGCCATTCTGTTTGAAACGTAGTATGTCTCTAACCGGATTTGGATAAATCTCCCTCGCATTATCAACCTTTTCTACGTCTTTAGAGGCAATGGGAAAGACCGGGAAATCCGCCATCCAGGCGCCTCTTCCATGCGTAAATGCAAAGAGCTTATTGTCATTTGGACGAATCTTGACTTGAAAGACCGCCACGTTGGGGATAGAGGCATCCCGTTGCCAATGCTTCCCTCCATCCATAGTCGTATAGACTCCATAATCCGTTGCCGCTGCCATTTCCTTTGGATTGATGACCGAAACAGCGATGTCGTTGACGGGAAGGTAAGGAGGCATATCTCCCGAAATATTGGTCCAAGTGGCGTTCTTACCGTCAAAAATATGGTCAACCAACCAAATTCGAGGTTGCTCCGAAACGGTAGAATAACAGACGATAAGCGATTGGCTGTCTGTGGGCTCTATGGCCATCCCTCGAAGGAAAGCATTATTCAAAGAGGATGGGGCGTTGGCGCTCAAATCATCAGGATGACCAAATGACTTTCCATCTTTTGCTATCTCATAACGACTGAGCAAATTTCGACCTCCTCCGACAAATATATGAAGTCCGGAATCATCTCTTAAAAACTCAGCTTTATACGGATTATAGATATTAGAATCCACCGCAATCCAGGTTTGCCCAAGATTGGCGGTGTACCAAAAACTACTCGTCTTCATCAGCAGGAGCTCTTCAGAATTATGCGCATTGAGATAGAAAGGGGCAATGAAATAGTCATTGCCTCCCCTGCCCTTCTCAAAATAAGCGACAATCGAATAAAAAGATCTTCTATTCTTAAACTTAAAATTCCGGCTCAAATACACTTTCCCATTCTGTGTTCCTATAAGGACTTTAGTCGGGTCATCCTTAGCCACCGCGGTATAAGTACCATCCGCCCCATACACTTTCTCAAAATTCATATCGTCCTCTCCACCTGCCGTAGTCCCGTTATCTTGTGCTCCCGCAATAACTTGATTTGTCTCCGGAAAGTAATCCCCGGCGTAATATTGTGTGACGTTAAAGGTTTGGCTATGAGAGCCATCAAATATCAGTTTATTCTTATTGAAATGGTACTCATCGATCCCCCCATCTGAAGTAATTATCAGATGATTGGGGTCATGTGGGTCAAAGTAGGCCAAGTGTCTATCCGAATGGGAGCCCTGTACCTCTATCCAATTCAATGCGCTCAAGGTGGACATGGCCATACTCACATTGCCAAACACGACAATATTTGGCTTTGTTGGATGGACTTGTAA
>Ga0256832_1001447_pt1 | contig 16036 bp, 11 predicted proteins | sample 134614metaG_FD_190534 | JGI IMG/M metagenome (GOLD analysis project Ga0256832, IMG submission 190534) | Hydrothermal vent microbial communities from Lau Basin, Pacific Ocean - 134-614 | ecosystem: Environmental > Aquatic > Marine > Hydrothermal vents | place: Pacific Ocean: Lau Basin | collected...
AAATGGTCATGCCTGGCGACAACGTCAACATGAAAGTCAAACTGATCGCCCCCATCGCCATGGAAGAAGGCCTGCGCTTCGCGATCCGCGAAGGTGGCCGTACCGTGGGTGCGGGTGTGGTATCGAAGATTATTGAGTAAAGACAGAGAAAAGAGAAAAGACGAAAGGTAAAAGAGGTCTTGCGGGAGCACCCGGTCGTTGCCGGGTGTTCTTTGCTCTTTTATCTGGAATCTTTTCTCTGCTTTTTTTAGGCCAGTAGCTCAATTGGCAGAGCAGCGGTCTCCAAAACCGCAGGTTGGGGGTTCGATTCCCTCCTGGCCTGCCATTAAGGCGTGTTGCCGCAGGCAGCCGCTGGAAGGCAGGTGGGCTGAAAACGAAATGTAGTTTACCCAGTGTGGGAAGTCGATATTGGACAAGTTTTTATTAACGGTGGCGGTACTTCCGATTGCAGCAGCAATCGGTGGTTTTTATTACTTTGATGATCAGCCGCAGTGGATGCGCGTCATTGCGTTACTGGTGGCGGTGGGCATTAGCGGGCTGATCGCCCTGCAGACAGCACCGGGCCGGGCGGCCTGGGCGTTTCGTCGCGAGGCGATCATCGAGGCGCGCAAGGTGGTCTGGCCGACGTGGAAAGAGACCTATCAGACCACGATGATCGTGCTGGTGGTGGTGATCATCATGTCGCTGCTGCTGTGGGCCCTGGACAGTATTCTGGCCTGGGTCGTGAGAACGCTGACCAATTGATTGTGGCGGGCCCAGGGGTTCGTTACCAAGGGTTCGTTAATTGAGGAAGACAATAAATGGCAATGCGGTGGTACGTGGTACACGCCTATTCCGGGTTTGAAAAGCAGGTCCAGCGTTCGCTGCTGGAGCGCATCAAGCGCATGGGCATGGAGGACAAGTTTGGCGAAGTCTTGGTGCCCACGGAGGAGGTGGTGGAGATGCGCGAGGGCAGCAAACGGCGCAGTGAGCGCAAGTTCTTCCCCGGTTACGTGCTGGTGCAGATGGATCTCGACGACGATACCTGGCACCTGGTGAAGGACGTGCCCAAGGTGTTGGGCTTTATCGGTGGCACCGGTGACCGGCCCACCCCCATCACCGACAAGGAGGCCGAAGCCATTCTGCAGCGTGTGCAGGAGGGCGTGGAGAAGCCGCGGCCCAAGGTGCTGTTCGAGCCGGGCGAGATGGTGCGCATCATCGACGGGCCCTTCAACGACTTCAACGGCGTCGTGGAGGAAGTGGACTACGAGAAGAACAAGATGCGCGTGTCCGTTTTGATCTTTGGCCGTTCCACTCCGGTGGAGTTGGAGTTTGGCCAGGTTGAGAAAGGCTAAAATTCAGAGGAAAGAGTAAAGATACAAGAGTAAAGGGATGGTTTTCTTTTCTCTTTCCTCTTGTATCTTTTATCTGTAGTTAACGGGGAGCCGCAAGGCGCTTGCACCCACTAGGAGTAAAACATGGCAAAGAAGATCGAGGCCTATATCAAGCTGCAGGTTCCTGCAGGTCAGGCCAACCCCAGTCCGCCGGTGGGCCCTGCATTGGGTCAGCACGGCGTCAATATTATGGAATTCTGCAAGGCCTTCAATGCGCAGACGCAAAACGTCGAGCAGGGCCTGCCTATTCCCGTGGTGATCACGGTCTACAACGACCGCAGTTTCACCTTTGTCACCAAGACCCCGCCGGCCTCCGTGCTGTTGCGCAAGGCCGCGGGCATCGCCAAGGGCTCCGGTGTGCCCAACCGTGACAAGGTGGGCAAGGTGACCCGCGCCCAGCTGGAAGAGATCGCCACCACCAAGATGCCGGATCTCAATGCGGCCGATATGGATGCCGCGGTGCGCATCATTGCCGGTACCGCTCGCAGTATGGGCCTGGAAACCGAGGGGGTGAACTGATCATGGCCAAGTTAAGCAAACGCATGAAGGCGATCCGCGAAAAGGTGGAGCACGGCAAGTTTTATCCCATCGATGAGGCGTTATCGCTGCTCAAGGAAATTCCCCACGCCAAGTTTGAAGAGTCCGTGGATGTCAGTGTCAATCTCGGCGTGGACGCGCGCAAGTCCGACCAGGCCGTGCGCAGCGCCACGGTGCTGCCCAATGGCACCGGCAAGACGGTGCGCGTGGCGGTATTCGCCCAGGGCCCCAATGCCGACGCCGCCAAAGAGGCGGGCGCGGACGTGGTGGGCATGGACGATCTCGCCGAGGAAGTGAAAAAGGGCAACATGGACTTCGATGTGGTCATTGCCTCTCCCGACGCCATGCGCGTGGTGGGTCAGCTGGGTCAGATCCTCGGCCCCCGCGGCCTGATGCCCAACCCGAAAGTGGGCACCGTGACCCCCGACGTGGCCACGGCGGTGAAGAACGCCAAGGCCGGTCAGGTACGCTACCGCATCGACAAGGCCGGCATCATCCACTGCCCCATTGGCAAGGTGAGTTTCGAGGTGCAGGCCCTGCGTGAAAACCTTGAGGCCCTGTTGGCCGACCTGCTGAAGGTCAAGCCCAGCTCCGCCAAGGGTGTGTACATGAAGAAAGTGACCGTATCCACCACCATGGGTCCGGGCATTGTGGTCGACAAGGCATCATTGCCTATTTAGGAGTTGCTAGTGACTGGTTTCTAGTCACTAGGTTTCAGGATGATTATTAAGAAGATCATTAAGAGGTAACAGAATTTGAGGGCGTTGGCTCCTGCGTTTATTGCATGTGCCGATCGCCGTCAAAGACCGCAGGTGTGATCGGGCGTGATGTTGATGCTCGTTCACTTAATGATAGTCGTCGGCCTGCGTAGATGGTGAAGCCCGGAAGAATTTCCGTGCGCCACCGTGGGGTGAGTAACCGACCCTAGCTACTCGATACTAGTCACTTGTTACTGGTTCGAGTTGGCTCATTAAGGTTGCTTACGTGTGGTAAAGGTGGGGGAGACGCAAGTCGAGCCCGAATGAAAGAAAGACTGGAGGTGTTTCAGTGGCGCTGAGTTTGGAGCAGAAAAAAGCAGTGGTCGCCGAAGTGTCCGAAGTCGCAGCTAGCGCGCATTCCGCCATCGCCGCCGAGTATATCGGTCTGACGGTGGAGGAGATGACGGCCCTGCGGGTGAAGGCCCGCGAGGAAAACGTCTATTTGCGCGTGGTGAAAAACACCCTGGCCAAGCGCGCCTTCGAAGGTACCGACTTCGAATGCATGAGCGAGGCCATGGTGGGTCCGTTGGTTCTGGCCTTCTCGCAAGAGGATCCCGGCGCCGCCGCCCGTGTCATCTCTGACTTTGCAAAAGAGAACGACAAGCTGGTGGTGAAGCTGGTTTCCATCAACGGGAAGCTGCTGGAGGCAGGCGATATCAAACGCCTGGCCAGTATGCCCACCAAGGACCAGGCAATCAGCATGCTGATGTCGGTGATGAATGCACCGGTGGAGAAGCTGGCGCGCACCTTGAACGAGGTGCCCGGCAAGCTGGTTCGTGTGGTAGCTGCGGTTCGCGATCAGAAAGACGCCGCGTAATCCTTGCCGTGCAAGGCAGGCGCGTAACGTTTTTTATCGACGATACAAACATTTTTCAGGCGGCTTAAGGCCGCCAAGTTAAAAGTATTTTTTGGAGATTAATATCATGGCTGTGAGTAAAGAAGATATCCTGGATACCATCGCAAACATGTCCGTCATGGAAGTGGTTGAGCTGGTGGAAGCAATGGAAGAGAAGTTCGGCGTGTCTGCCGCCGCTGCAGTGGCCGTTGCCGCCCCTGCCGCCGGTGGTGATGCCGGTGGTGCCGCCGAAGAGAAAACCGAGTTCGACGTGGTGATGACCAGCTTTGGTGACAACAAGGTTGCCGTGATCAAGGCGGTGCGCGGTATCACTGGTCTGGGCCTGAAGGAAGCCAAGGCGATGGTGGAAGGTGCACCGGCCGCGGTCAAGGAAGGCGTGGACAAGGCGGAAGCCGAAGAGATCAAAAAGACGCTGGAAGAAGCCGGCGCACAAGTCGAGCTCAAGTAAGACTCGCTTGTTGAGTGTTGTAATCCGGGGTGTCACTCATCACGAGTGCCTCCGGTCAGACTCCTCGACAGCGGCATTGGCTGGTGACATTTGTCACCGGCCTTTTGTCGCTACTTGAGGGGCATTATTCGTTGATGGCGCGCTGGTGCGGCATCAAGTTGTCATAATAGAGGAACGCAGATGGCTTACTCCTTCACTGAAAAGAAACGTATCCGTAAGGATTTCGGCAAGTTTCCCAAAGTCATGGAGGTACCGTACCTGCTGGAAATCCAGCTGGCGTCGTACCGTAAATTTCTTCAAACCGATGTGCCTCTGGAAGAGCGCGGCGACTATGGTCTGCACGGCGCCCTGAAGAGTGTGCTGCCCATTGTCAGCTACTCGGGCAGTGCGGCGCTGGAGTATGTGGATTACCGCCTGGGTACGCCGACCTTCAACGTGAAGGAATGCCAGCTGCGTGGCATGACCTATGCCGCGCCCCTGCGGGTGACGGTGAAGCTGATCATCTATGACAAGGATTCGAAGAAGAATCCCAAGCCGGTGAAGGAGATCCGCGAGCAGGAAATCTACATGGGTGAGATCCCGCTGATGACCGACAATGGCACCTTTGTCATCAATGGCACCGAGCGGGTCATCGTCTCCCAGTTGCACCGTTCGCCGGGCGTGTTCTTCGATCACGACAAGGGCAAGACCCATTCCTCGGGCAAGCTGCTCTATCATGCCCAGGTGATCCCCTATCGTGGTTCCTGGCTGGACTTCGAGTTCGATCCCAAGGATCTGGTGCACGTGCGCATCGACCGTCGCCGCAAACTGCCGGCCACGGTGATCCTGCACGCCCTGGGTTATTCCGACGAAGAAATCCTCGATATGTTCTTCGAGTATGATCACTACACCCTGGGCAAGGAAGAGGCCAAGCTGAAGCTGGTGCCCGAGCGCCTGCGCGGTGACACCGCCGCCTACGACATCAAGGTCAAGGGCAAGGTGATCGCCGAAAAAGGCCGCCGCATCACCGCGCGCCATATCAAGGAACTGGAAAAGGCCGGCATCAAGACTCTGCCGGTGCCCTTCGAGTACCTGGTGGGCAAGGCCCTGGCGCGTCCCGTGGTGGACAAGGAAAGCGGCGAGATCATTGCCAACACCAACGAGGAGATCACTGAGGAACTGCTGGCCAAGCTACAGGAGGCCGGGGTTAAGGAGATCGAAACGGTGTTCACCAACGACCTGGATCGCGGGCCGTTCATCGCCGACACCCTGCGTGCCGACAATTCCACCAACGACCTCGAGGCCAAGGTGGAAATCTATCGCATGATGCGTCCCGGCGAGCCGCCCACCAAGGATTCCGCCGAGACCCTGTTCCAGAACCTGTTTTTCAACCCGGACCGTTACGACCTGTCCGCCGTGGGGCGCATGAAGTTCAACCGCCGCCTGGGGCGTTCCGAGAACACCGGCCCCGGCACCCTGAGCAAGGAAGACATCGTCGATGTGCTGAAGATGCTCATCGACATCCGTAACGGCAATGGCACGGTGGATGACATCGATCACCTGGGCAACCGCCGCGTGCGTTCCGTGGGCGAGATGGCGGAAAATCAGTTCCGCGTCGGCCTGGTGCGCGTGGAGCGCGCCGTGAAGGAGCGCCTGAGCATCGCCGAAAGCGAGGGCCTGATGCCCCAGGATCTGATCAACGCCAAGCCGGTGTCGGCGGCCATCAAGGAATTCTTCGGCAGCTCGCAGTTGTCGCAGTTCATGGACCAGAACAACCCGCTGTCAGAAGTGACCCACAAGCGCCGCGTCTCGGCCCTGGGCCCGGGTGGCCTGACCCGTGAACGCGCCGGCTTCGAGGTGCGCGACGTACACCCCACCCACTATGGCCGCGTCTGTCCTATCGAGACCCCGGAAGGACCGAACATCGGTCTGATCAATTCCCTGGCCGTGTACGCCCGCACCAACGAGTACGGTTTCCTGGAGACGCCGTACCGTCGCGTGATCAATGGCAAGGTGACGGGAGAGATCGAATACCTGTCGGCCATCGAGGAGGGGCAGTATGTTATCGCCCAGGCCAACATCAACCTGGACAAGAATGGCAAGATCACCGACGATCTGGTGGCCTGCCGTCATCAGAACGAGTTCACCATGTCCCTGCCGGACCGGGTGGATTACATCGACGTATCGCCGCGCCAGATCGTTTCCATCGCCGCGGCGCTGATTCCGTTCCTGGAACATGACGACGCCAACCGCGCACTGATGGGTTCCAACATGCAACGCCAGGCCGTGCCCACGCTGCGCGCCGACAAGCCTCTGGTGGGCACCGGCATCGAGAGTAATGTGGCCATCGACTCCGGGGTCACCGTGGTGGCCAGGCGTGGCGGCCGGGTGGACATGGTGGATGCCAGCCGCATCGTGGTGCGTGTCACCGACGAGGAGACCGCTGCCGGTGAGCCGGGTGTGGACATCTACAACCTCACCAAGTACACCCGTTCCAACCAGAACACCTGCATCAACCAGAAACCCCTGGTCAGTCCCGGTGACGAAGTGGCCCGAGGCGACGTGCTGGCCGACGGCCCGAGTACCGACCTTGGCGAGCTGGCCCTGGGGCAGAACATGCTGGTGGCCTTCATGCCCTGGAACGGCTACAACTTCGAGGATTCCATCCTCATCTCCGAGCGGGTGGTGAAGGAAGATCGCTATACCACCATCCACATCGAGGAACTCACCTGCATGGCCCGCGACACCAAGCTGGGCTCGGAAGAAGTGACCAGCGACATCCCCAACGTGGGTGAAGGCGCGCTGGCCAATCTCGACGAGGCCGGTGTGGTCTACGTAGGCGCCGAGGTGAAACCCGGTGACATCCTGGTGGGCAAGGTGACGCCCAAGGGCGAAACCCAGCTCACCCCGGAAGAAAAACTGCTGCGCGCCATCTTCGGCGAAAAGGCCTCGGACGTGAAGGACACCTCACTGCGCGTGCCCTCGGGCATGGACGGCGTGGTCATCGACGTGCGCGTGTTCACCCGTGACGGCGTGGAGAAAGACTCCCGCGCCCTGCAGGTGGAGGAATCGGATCTCGCCGCGGTGAAGAAGGACCTGCAGGACGAGTACCGCATCATGGAGGACGACATCTACCAGCGGGCGGAAAAACTGCTCTCCGGCAAGGTGGCCGACGGCGGTCCCAACAAACTCAAGGCCGGCGCCAAGGTCACCAACGGCTATCTGGCCGAGGTGCCGCGGGAGAAGTGGTTCGAGATCCGCCTGCGCAACGAGGACGCCAACAGCCAGCTGGAGAAACTCGCCGAACAGCTCAAGCGTCACCGTGAAGAGATGGACGCCAAGTTCGAGGAGCAGAAGCAGAAGATCACCTCGGGTGACGACCTGGCGCCCGGCGTGCTGAAGATGGTCAAGGTGTACATGGCGGTGAAACGACGCATCCAGCCGGGCGACAAGATGGCCGGCCGTCACGGTAACAAGGGTGTCATCTCCATGATCGTGCCGGAGGAAGACATGCCCCACCGCGAGGACGGCACCCCGGTGGACGTGGTGCTCAACCCCCTGGGCGTACCCTCACGCATGAACGTGGGCCAGGTGCTGGAGACCCATCTGGGTTGGGCGGCGCGTGGCCTGGGCATCAAGCTGGGCAAGATGCTCGACGAGCAGCGCAAGATCGCCGAGATCCGCAAGTATCTCGATGAGATCTACAACGGTGGTGTGGGCGAGAAGGTGGACCTGAAGTCCCTCAGTGACGAGGAGATCCTCGAGATGAGCCACAACCTGCGCAAGGGTGTGCCCATGGCCACGCCGGTGTTCGACGGTGTGGACGAGGACGAGATCCGCCGCATGCTCAAACTGGCCGATCTGCCGGAGACGGGGCAGACCCGCCTCATCGACGGCCGCACCGGCGAGTACTTCGACCGCCCGGTGACCGTGGGCTACATGTACATGCTCAAGCTCAACCATCTGGTGGATGACAAGATGCACGCCCGTTCCACCGGCCCGTACAGCCTGGTGACCCAGCAGCCGCTGGGCGGCAAGGCCCAGTTCGGTGGCCAGCGCTTCGGTGAGATGGAAGTGTGGGCCCTGGAGGCCTATGGCGCGGCGTATACCCTGCAGGAAATGTTGACCGTGAAATCGGACGACGTGGCCGGGCGTACCAAGATGTACAAGAATATTGTGGACGGCAACCACACCATGGAGGCGGGCATGCCCGAGTCCTTCAACGTGCTGGTCAAGGAGATTCGTTCCCTCGGTATCGATATCGAGCTGGAAGAAGATCATTAATCGTCGGCATCAGGTTCTAAAGGTGGAGAAACCATGAAAGATCTACTCAAAATTTTGCGTAACCAAGGTCAGATACAGGACTTTGATGCGATTCGTATCGGCCTGGCCTCGCCGGCGAAAATCCGTTCCTGGTCATACGGCGAGGTGAAGAAACCGGAGACCATCAACTATCGTACCTTCAAGCCGGAGCGTGACGGCCTGTTCTGTGCCAAGATCTTCGGCCCGGTAAAAGACTACGAATGCTTGTGCGGCAAGTACAAGCGCCTCAAGCACCGCGGGGTGATCTGCGAAAAGTGCGGCGTGGAAGTGACCCTGGCCAAGGTGCGCCGCGAGCGCATGGCGCACATCGAACTGGCCAGCCCGGTGGCCCATATCTGGTTCCTCAAGTCGCTGCCCTCGCGCATCGGCCTGTTGCTGGACATGACCCTGCGCGACATCGAGCGGGTGCTGTATTTCGAGGCCTTCGTGGTGGTGAACCCGGGCATGACCGATCTGGAGCGCTTCCAGTTGCTGTCGGATGAGCAATACCTCGAGGCCATCGAGGAATACGGCGACGAGTTCGACGCGCGCATGGGTGCCGAGGCCATTTACGAACTGCTCAAGGACATCGACCTGCAGGCCGAGATTGCGCAGATCCGTGAAGACATCGGCGCCACCAAGTCCGAAACCAAGTACAAGAAATACACCAAGCGCCTGAAGCTACTGGAGGCCTTCGTGGAATCCGGCAACCGTCCCGAGTGGATGGTGATGACCGTGCTGCCGGTGCTGCCGCCGGAACTGCGCCCCCTGGTGCCGCTGGACGGTGGCCGCTTCGCCACCTCCGATCTCAATGATCTGTATCGTCGCGCCATCAACCGCAACAACCGCCTGCGCCGCCTGTTGGAGCTCAATGCGCCGGACATCATCGTGCGCAATGAGAAGCGCATGTTGCAGGAATCCGTGGACGCCCTGCTGGACAACGGCCGCCGCGGCCGAGCCATCACCGGCTCCAACAAGCGCCCGCTGAAGTCCCTGGCCGACATGATCAAGGGCAAGCAGGGCCGCTTCCGGCAGAACCTGCTGGGCAAGCGCGTGGACTACTCCGGCCGTTCGGTGATCGTGGTGGGCCCGACCCTCAAGCTGCACCAGTGTGGTCTGCCCAAGAAGATGGGCCTGGAGCTGTTCAAGCCTTTCATCTTCAGCAAGCTGGAGCTGCGTGGCCTGGCCACCACCATAAAGGCAGCAAAGAAGATGGTGGAACGCGAGGGTCCCGAGGTGTGGGATATCCTCGCCGAGGTGATCCGCGAGCATCCGGTGATGCTCAATCGCGCCCCCACCCTGCACCGCCTGGGCATCCAGGCCTTCGAGCCGGTGCTCATCGAGGGCAAGGCCATCCAGCTGCACCCGCTGGTGTGTACCGCCTTCAACGCCGACTTCGACGGCGACCAGATGGCCGTGCACGTGCCGCTGTCCATCGAGGCGCAGCTGGAGACCCGCACCCTGATGCTGTCCTCCAACAACGTGCTGTCGCCCGCCAATGGCGAGCCCATTATCGTGCCCTCCCAAGACGTGGTGCTGGGCCTGTATTACATGACCCGTGAGAGGATCAATGCCAAGGGTGAAGGCATGATGTTCGCCAGTATCAAGGAGGTCCATCGCGCCTATGAGAATGGTGCGGCTTCCATGCACGCCAAGGTCAAGGTGCGCGTGCTGGATGTGACCCTGGACGAGAATGGTGAAGAAGTGGAACAAAGCCGGGTGATGGACACCACCGTGGGCCGCGCTCTGCTTATGGAGATCATGCCTCGTGGCCTGAGCATGGATCTGGTGAACCAGACCATGACCAAGAAGGCCGTCTCCAACGTGATCAACGCCTGCTATCGCCAGGTGGGCCTGAAAGAGACGGTAATCTTCGCCGATCAGCTGATGTACATGGGCTTCAGGCAGTCCACCAAGGCCTCGGTGTCCTTCGGTATCAACGACATGGCCATCCCCCCGGCCAAGTACGAATTGCTGGCCGCCGCCGAGGAGCAGGTCAAGGAAATCGAAAACCAGTACGCCTCCGGTCTGGTGACCAACGGCGAGCGCTATAACAAGGTGGTGGATATCTGGTCCGTGGCCAATGACGCCATCGCCAAGGCGATGATGGATGGCCTGGGCTTTGAAGAGGTGGAGGACAAGGACGGCAACATCGTCAAACAGAAGTCCTTCAACTCGGTGTACATGATGGCTGACTCAGGCGCCCGTGGTAGTGCGGCGCAGATTCGCCAGTTGTCCGGTATGCGCGGCCTGATGGCCAAGCCCGATGGCTCAATCATCGAGACGCCCATCACCGCCAACTTCCGTGAAGGCCTGGACGTGTTGCAGTACTTCATCTCCACCCACGGCGCGCGCAAGGGCCTGGCCGATACCGCGCTGAAGACCGCCAACTCCGGATACCTGACCCGCCGTCTGGTGGATGTGTCTCAGGATCTGGTGGTGCTGGAAGAGGACTGTGGCACCGATAAGGGGTTGCTCAAACAGCCCCTGGTGGAAGGTGGCGACGTAGTGGAAGCCCTGGCCGAGCGTGTGCTGGGTCGGGTCACCGCCACGGATATCCTGATCCCCAACACCGACACAGTGTTATTCCCCGCCGGCACCCTGCTGGACGAGGATGCGGTGGAGACCCTGGAAAGCAACGGTGTGGATCAGGTCATGGTGCGTTCCGCCATCACCTGTGAAACCCGCTATGGTATTTGTGCCCAGTGTTACGGGCGTGACCTGGGACGCGGTCATCGCGTCAACCAGGGCGAGGCCGTGGGCGTGGTGGCGGCGCAGTCCATTGGCGAGCCGGGTACCCAGCTCACCATGCGCACCTTCCACATTGGTGGTGCCGCTTCCCGTGCCGCTGCCACCAACAGCATCGAGGTGAAGTCCAGCGGTAGTGTGCGCCTGCACAACATCAAGACCGTAGAGCGCACCAATGGCAACCTGGTGGCGGTGTCCCGCTCTGGTGAACTCACGGTTCTGGACAAGCAGGGCCGTGAACGTGAGCGTTACAAGGTGCCCTATGGTGCGGAAATTACCGTGCACGACGGTGACACAGTCGAGGCCGGCGACGTGGTGGCCACCTGGGATCCTCATACCCACCCGGTGATTACCGAGGTGGCGGGCAAGCTGCAGTTCATCGATTTCATGGAAGGCGTTACCGTGCAGCGTGAAACCGATGACATCACCGGCATGACCAGTCTGGTGGTGATTGATCCCAAGCAGCGCAGTTCGGCGGCCAAGGATTTACGTCCCATGGTCAAGCTGGTGGACGAGAAGGGCGCGGACCTGTGTATCGCCGGAACCGACATTCCCGCTCACTACGTGTTGTCCGCCGGTGCCATCGTCGGCCTGGAGGACGGCGCTGCGGTGAATGTGGGCGACGTGATTGCGCGTATCCCGCAGGAGTCCTCCAAGACCCGTGACATCACCGGTGGTCTGCCCCGTGTGGCCGAGCTGTTCGAGGCGCGCAAGCCCAAGGAGCCATCCATCATGGCGGAGATCTCCGGCATCGTGTCCTTCGGCAAGGAGACCAAGGGCAAGCAGCGGCTGATCATCACCCCGCCGGAAGGCGACCACTACGAGGCGCTGATTCCCAAGTGGCGGCACATCACCGCGTTCGAGGGCGAGCACGTGGAGAAGGGTGAGGTGATCGCCGATGGCGCGCCGGATCCCCATGACATCCTGCGCCTCAAGGGGGTCTCCGAACTGGCCACCTACATCAGCAACGAGGTGCAGGAGGTCTACCGCCTGCAGGGTGTGAAGATCAACGACAAGCACATCGAGGTGATCGTGCGCCAGATGCTGCGCCGTGCCGAGGTCAAGGATCCCGGTGACACCAAACTGCTGCGTGGTGAACAACTGGAACGTACCCGCATTCTCGAGGAGAACGAGCGGGTGGAGGCGGAGGGCGGCATGCCGGCTACCTTCGAGCCCATGCTGCTGGGCATCACCAAGGCCTCGCTGGCCACGGAGTCCTTCATTTCCGCGGCCTCCTTCCAGGAGACCACCCGTGTGCTCACCGAGGCCTCGGTGAGCGGCAAGGTGGATCACCTGCGTGGACTCAAGGAAAACGTCATCGTGGGTCGTCTGATCCCGGCGGGTACCGGCCTGGCGCACCATCAGGAGCGTCAGCGGCGGGCCGCTGCGGCCGCCGAGGCGGAGGCCGAAGCCGCTGCCGCCGCCCTACGCGCCGCGGAGGAGGCCATGCCCTCGGCCTCGGCCGCCGACGACGAAGCCAGTGGCTCGGAAGGTGCAGAGGAAGCGGTGAGTTAAGTTAAGGCGTCTTGCGGGCTTGACAGCCCGGGGTCATGCGCCTAAAATTCGCGCTCCTTGGAACAGGCGGGGTCTTCCCCGCCTGTTGTTTTATCCGAAAAGCCCCTTTGCAGGGCATGCATCGGGTAGGCGCTGAACCAGATCAATTTTCATTATTTTTAACCCGCTGAAACAAGGGTGGAGTTGCTTAAATGCCAACGGTAAACCAGTTAGTTCGCAAGGGCCGTAAGCGCCAGATTGCAAAGAGTAATGTACCGGCGCTGGAGGCCTGCCCGCAGAAGCGTGGCGTGTGCACCCGCGTGTACACCACCACACCGAAAAAGCCCAACTCGGCACTGCGTAAGGTGGCCCGTGTGCGCCTGACCAACGGCCAGGAAGTCACGACCTACATTGGTGGTGAGGGCCACAACCTGCAGGAGCACTCGGTGATCCTGATTCGCGGCGGTCGTGTGAAGGACTTGCCGGGTGTGCGTTACCACACCGTGCGCGGCAGCCTGGATACCTCGGGTGTGGCGGATCGCCGCCAGGGCCGTTCCAAGTACGGCGCCAAACGTCCCAAGTCCTGATTTGGGCTGAAACACTTTAATAGACATTGATGAGCGAGATCGAGTAAGCACATGGCACGAAGAAGAGCGATACCCAAACGAACCATTTTGCCGGATCCCAAGTACAAGGATCTGATGTTGGCGAAGTTCATCAATATCCTGATGCTGGACGGTAAAAAGGCCGTGGCCGAGCGTGTTGTTTATGGTGCGTTGGACCAGGTGGTGGAAAAGGCCAAGGGTGAGCCGGTGGAGGTGCTGAACAAGGCGCTGGAAAACATCCGGCCCATGGTGGAGGTGAAGTCCCGCCGTGTGGGTGGTGCCACGTACCAGGTGCCCGTGGAAGTGCGCGCCGACCGTCGCATGGCCTTGGCAATGCGCTGGCTGGTGGAAGCCGCGCGCAAGCGCAGTGAAAAGTCCATGGATCGCCGCCTGGCCGGTGAGATCATGGATGCCATGGAAAGCCGTGGCGCCGCGGTGAAGAAACGCGAAGACGTGCATCGCATGGCCGAGGCCAACAAGGCATTCTCGCACTACCGTTGGTAATGCAGTATTTGTAGTACCCCTGCGTGGACGTTTCCACGAGGGTTGTTCTTTAACATTGATGGTTGTGCGTCGACAGTTGCAGTCGGCGAATAACGACACGATAACGGGATACCTGTCTCGGCTTGATTGAAAGCGGGGCGGGGCAGTCTTGAAACAGGAAAAGGTTGTGGCACGCAAAACGCCAATCGAACGCTATCGCAATATCGGCATCATGGCCCATATTGATGCAGGTAAGACAACGACCACCGAGCGTGTGTTGTTCTATACCGGCGTGTCGCACAAGATCGGCGAAGTCCACGATGGCGCCGCCACCATGGACTGGATGGAGCAGGAGCAAGAGCGCGGGATCACCATCACCTCCGCTGCCACCACCTGTTTCTGGTCGGGCATGGACCGGCAGTTCCCGCAGCACCGTATCAACATCATCGATACGCCGGGACACGTGGATTTCACCATCGAGGTGGAACGTTCGCTGCGCGTGCTGGATGGCGCCTGTGCCGTGTTTTGTGCCGTGGGTGGCGTGGAGCCGCAGTCCGAGACGGTGTGGCGCCAGGCCAACAAGTATCACGTACCGCGCATGGCCTTTGTCAACAAGATGGATCGCCAGGGTGCGGATTTCCTGCGCGTGGTACAGCAGTTGAAGGATCGCCTGGGGGCGAACCCGCTACCGATGCAATTGAACATCGGGGCGGAAGAAGAATTTAGCGGTGTGGTGGACCTGATTCGCATGCAGGCCATCTACTGGAACGAGGAAGATCGCGGTGTGACCTACGAGGCCCGCGAGATTCCCGCCGAGCTGCAGGCCCAGGCCGAGGCGCTGCGCGAGGAAATGGTGGAGGCTGCCGCCGAAGCCAACGAAACATTGATGGAAAAGTATCTCGAAGAGGGAGAGCTTTCCGAACAAGAGATTCGTCAGGGGATTCGTCTGCGTACCCTGGCCAACGATATCGTCCCCTGTTTTTGTGGCTCCGCCTTCAAGAACAAGGGGGTGCAGGCCATGCTGGATGCGGTGGTGGAATACATGCCCGCGCCCACGGATGTGCCGGCGATCCGCGGCCATCTGGACGACAAGAATGAGACCGAGGCCGAGCGCCACGCTTCCGACGAGGAGCCGTTTGCCGCGCTGGCCTTCAAGATTGCCACCGACCCCTTCGTGGGTACGCTGACCTTCTTCCGGGTGTATTCCGGGGTGGTGAAGACGGGGGACTTCGTGTTCAACCCGGTGAAGGGCAAGAAGGAGCGGTTTGGCCGCATCGTGCAGATGCACGCCAATCACCGCGAGGAGATCAAGGAGGTGCGCGCCGGCGATATCGCCGCGGCCGTGGGCCTCAAGGATGTCACCACCGGCGACACCCTGTGTGATCCCAATGCGGTCATCATCCTGGAGCGCATGGAGTTCCCGGAGCCGGTGATCTCCGTGGCCATTGAGCCCAGGACCACCGCCGACCAGGAAAAGATGGGCATTGCGCTGGGCAAACTCGCCCAGGAAGACCCGTCCTTCCGGGTGCACACGGACGAGGAGTCCGGGCAGACGATCATCTCCGGCATGGGAGAGCTGCACCTGGAGATCATCGTCGACCGCATGAAGCGCGAGTTCGCCGTGGAGGCCAACGTGGGTGCGCCCCAGGTGGCCTACCGCGAGACCATTCGCAAGCGGGTCGAGGCCGAAGGCAAGTTCGTGCGCCAGTCCGGCGGTCGGGGTCAGTACGGTCACGTGTGGCTGCGACTGGAGCCCCGGGAACAGGGCGCAGGCTACGAATTCGTCGACGAGATCGTCGGCGGTGTGGTGCCCCGCGAGTACATCGGCGCGGTGGACAAGGGCATACAGGAACAAATGGAAAACGGCGTACTCGCCGGTTTCCCCGTGGTGGATGTCAAGGTCACGCTGTTCGACGGCTCCTACCACGATGTTGACTCCAGCGAGATGGCCTTCAAGATCGCCGGCTCCATGGCATTCAGGAACGGCGCCATGCAGGCGGATCCCGTGCTGCTGGAACCGGTGATGAAGGTGGAAGTGGTCACGCCGGAGGATTACATGGGTGACGTGATGGGTGATCTGAATCGCCGTCGCGGCATCGTGCTGGGCATGGAGGACGGTCCCGCGGGCAAGATTATCAGCGCCGAGGTGCCGTTGGCTGAAATGTTTGGTTATGCCACGGATCTGCGTTCCGCGACCCAGGGTCGCGCCACGTATTCCATGGAGTTTGCGAAGTACGTCGAGGCGCCCAACAGTGTCGCCGAGGCGGTGATCAAGAAAGCTTCTTAACAATTTGAGTTGAACCGTAGAGATAAGGGGTAGTTACCGTGTCCAAGGAAAAATTTGAACGAACGAAACCGCACGTCAACGTAGGCACCATTGGTCACGTTGACCACGGCAAAACCACGCTGACCGCGGCGCTGACCAAGGTCATGGCGGAAAAGCACGGCGGTGA
>Ga0256832_1001448_pt1 | contig 16030 bp, 17 predicted proteins | sample 134614metaG_FD_190534 | JGI IMG/M metagenome (GOLD analysis project Ga0256832, IMG submission 190534) | Hydrothermal vent microbial communities from Lau Basin, Pacific Ocean - 134-614 | ecosystem: Environmental > Aquatic > Marine > Hydrothermal vents | place: Pacific Ocean: Lau Basin | collected...
TGCATTTAAAAATGCTCTTCCGATTCTTTTATCGTATCCCATTCCATCTGCAACCTCATTCACATCTGCACCAACCTTTTCACAAAGGTCTGCTATCATATTGATGTAAGAGATTTTCATTGCAAGAAAAGAGTTTGATGCATGTTTGATTAGTTCCGCTGCAGCAGTATTGGTTATAATCAAAGGAAATCCTTTTTCTGTAAATGGTCTGTAAAGCTCTTCAAAGATCTTTTTTGCTCTTTCTGTTTCTACACCTACAACAATTCTATCTGGATTCATAAAGTCATAAATCGCAGAACCTTCTCTTAAGAATTCAGGATTTGATGCAACATCAAAGTCAACTTCATCATTTTTTAGATATCTTCTGATTGTTCTTTCTACCCACTGGTGTGTATTTACTGGAACAGTTGATTTTTCAATAACAAGTTTATATGTATCCATGTTTTCAGCTATCTGTCTTGATGCCTCTTCAACCTGTGATAAATCTGCTTTTCCTGTTTCACTCTGTGGAGTCCCAACACATATAAAAATAATATCAGAGAATTTAACACCTTCTTTTATATCATCTGTAAAGTGAATTCTCCCTGCAGCGATGTTTCTTTTTAACATTTCAGAAAGCCCAGGTTCATAAATAGGAGACTCTCCCTGACGTAATTTTTCAAGTTTTGAACTCATTTTTTCAACGCACATTACTTCATTACCTAATTCTGAGAAACATGCTGCTGTAACTAAACCTACGTATCCTGCACCAATTACAGTAATTTTCATCTAAACACTCCTTATAATGTATTTATAGATATTATTTTATCACGACTTAGTAATGATATATCCGTATATATTATTGATATGTCTATCTTTAATCAATTTAAATATTTCTCTAATTGTACTTCCTGTTGTCAAAACATCATCAAAAATAAGAACATTTTGATTTTTAAAGTCTGCGTTTTCCTCTATATCAAAAGCCCCTATCAAATTGGTTTCTCTTTCTTCTTTTGAAAGATTCATCTGCATCCGTGTTTCTTTTATCTTTTTGATTCCTTCAAAAATCATAAATTCAGGCACTAACTCTACTAATATCTCTTTCAAATGGTTATATCCTCTGCTTTTCTCCAACTTCTTTGATTGAGGTATATATATTACTTTCGTTATATTTTTAGTTTTTATAAATCTTTTAAAATCATCGGCAATTATATTGGAAATAATTTTGGACATGGTTTTTACTTTATTAAATTTTAGTTCATGTATGATCTTACTGATAGGCGGAGAATACTTTGTATAAACCTGTATATCTTTAAAAAATCGATTTGATAAACATCTTTGGCAGTTTGTTACACCATCTCCACAACTTCTACAGTAAAATGTTTTTTGATGTTTTATTAAGCTGAGACATTTATCACAAAAGTAGTTCTGAGTTTTAAAGAAAAATAATTCCCCACAATTTTCACAAGCATTTGGAAATATACTGTTTAACAACAAATCTCCTTTACTGTAATATATTTAAGAGCTTACTATTTAATAATAATGTATGGTTAATAAATTGGCAAAAATACAGCCTTTTGAAAAATTCACAAAACGATATGATGAATGGTTTGAAAAACACAAATATGCTTATTTTTCAGAGCTTAATGCCCTGAAAAAAGCTTTACCACCTTTCAAAAAAGGTGTCGAGGTAGGTGTAGGCACAGGTCGGTTTGCAAAGCCATTGGGAATTCAGTATGGTGTCGAACCGTCTGAAAAAATGGCGGAAATTGCAAGGAAAAGAGGAATTAAAGTAGTAAACGGAGTTGCAGAAAATCTGCCTTTTAGTGATGAAAGTTTTGATCTTGTTTTGATGGTAACCACAATATGCTTTGTTGATGATCTGGAAAAAAGTTTTAAAGAAGCATATAGAGTGCTCAAGAAAGGTGGTTATATCCTTATCGGATTTATTGATAAAAACAGCCCTTTAGGAAACTATTATCAACAGATAAAAGAGAAAAATCCTTTTTATAAGGACGCTGTTTTTTATTCTACTGAAGAAGTTTTAGATCTATTAAAAAAGGTTGGATTTAAAAATTTTAAAATTTACCAGACCATTTTTCATAAATTAGATGAGATAAATAGCATAGAACCTGTTAAAGAAGGTTATGGTGAAGGTTCATTTGTGGTGATTTTAGCTCAAAAGTAGATATAATTTTAGTATGGAAAGATATTTTAGTATAAAAATAAGAAACTCTTTAGAAGGAAAACATATTTCTGGAAGTGAGAGGATTGTAAAAGAGTCTGAAATCCAAGATACAATAAATTACCTTTATAACAGAGCAAAACACAAGCCTGCAGACAGTATAAACATTAAAATAAATCAAATTAAAAACCCTATCATAAACATAAAAAAAACATTAAAAATAAAAGAGTATAAATTCGATTCTTATTCAGAGGCAAACAGGTTTGCCATTGATCTTCTTAATAACATCACAGGGATCGATAAACTTCGATTAGAAAATCTAATCGATCTTATTCACAAAGGAGCATCATCTGACGGTAGTAATATGCGTGGTGCTATGGTTGTTGATACAAAAGGTAATAGACTTGAGTTTGATAAAAGAAAAGGAGTAAGAACAACAGAAATAGATTTTAAAAATAGGGAAAAAATAGAAAAAGAGTTAATAAAAAAAGGTTTTACCAAAAGAACTGCAGATGCCCTTGCATTAACAACGAAAAATTTGCACCATCCAGATATCATAGCAGAGTACTGTATATCTGATGAACCTGACTATCTGACAGGATATGTATCCACAAAAGAGTTTTACAACAGACTCACTCCTTTAAAAGAAAAAGGAAATCCGAAAGGTGGAAGGATTTATTTTGTAAAAGAGAATACAGATATTAAAAATCTTTACGAATATTTAACCGAAACACCTGTTTTAATAGAGGAACTTGATTTTGATTGAGAAAATCGTTTTAGAAGTTTTAAAAGAATGCGTGTCAGATAAAAAAACCATCTATTATTCAGACCTTGCAAAGTCAGTAAATCAAAAGGCAGGAAAAAAGATTATTCCAGAAAAAGGAACAGCATTAGGAACTGTTCTGTCAAAATATCTTCACAGTTTATGTAAACAGAGTGTAAATCAAGGAAAACCTATGATAGGTTCTGTAGTTGTCTCAAAGAAAAATAATATGCCGTCAGAAGGATACTTTAAGTATGCAGAACATTTATACGGTATTCAGTTAAAATCAGAAAGAGAAAAAGAAATTTTCTGGGAAAACGAGTTAAAAAAATTGTTTGGAGAAATCAGTTGAAAAATGTGTTTATACACGGCTGGAGTTTTTCAAGTCAGATATGGAAAGACTTTTTCGGTATTAAGGATTCTATTTTCTTAGACTTACCATTTCACGGAGAAAATAAAAATTACGTTGAAAAAGATATAATAAACCATTTTGTAAATGATCTTATAAAAAGGCTTGATTCCGATGAAAAGATAAATCTGATAGGCTGGTCTTTAGGAGCATCTATATCTTTTTTAACGGCTTTACAACTCCAAGAAAAAATAAACAAGCTTATTTTAATCGGATTTAGTCCAAAATTTAAAGATAAAAATTTAGGGCATAATCCTGTCGCAATAAAAGCTTTTATGGTTGCATTAAGAACAGCTTTTGAACCGACAATATATACATTCAGGAAAAACGCAGCAGGAGATCCTTTTAAAGAAATTCCTCTACCACAAAAAAATGGAAGTATAAAACTGTTAAAAGAGTTTATAGAACTTAATCTAACCGATAAACTCATCGAACTAAGAACAAAAACAATACTGATCCACGGAAAAGAAGATATAATAATTAATCCAGAAGCAGCAGTTTTTACAGCTAATAGATTAAAAAAATCAGAACTTTTTTTAATAGATGGAAATCATGCACCATTTCTAAAAAATAAAAATTTAATTAAAAAAATTATAGAGGAGTAAAGATGGAAAATATCGATTTACTGATTATAAATGCCCATATCCTTACAATGGATGATAACTTAACAGAATATCCCAATGGAGATATAGCAGTTAAGGACAGGAAAATTTTAGAGATAGGTGAAAATCTATCAAACAAATATAAACCAGAAGAAACAATTGATGCTTCCAATAAAATAGCACTTCCTGGGCTGATAAATACACATACACACGCAGCTATGACTCTGCTAAGAGGATACGGAAGTGATAATCCTTTAAATGTATGGCTTGAACAGTATATATGGCCTGTTGAAGGCAAGTTTGTAAGTTATGAGTTTGTAAAAGATGGGACAGATATAGCCATCTATGAAATGATAAGAAACGGTGTTACAACGTTTGTTGATATGTATTTTTATGAAAATGCAGTTGCAGATTCTATCTTAGAAACAGGTGTTCGAGGTGTTTTATGCACGGGAATATTAGATTTTCCTAATCCTGGGGCAAAAACTCCAGATGAAGGTATTGAAAAAACAAAACAGTTTATACAACAGTATAAAGACAATGAATTTATTTTTCCGTGCATCGGGCCTCATGCACCATATACTTGTTCACCTGAAACACTTCGAAAAGCAATGGCAGTTGCTCAGGATTATGATGTTTTATTTCACATACATGTGGCAGAAACGGAATGGGAAGTAGGCGAGATACAAAAACGGTACGGCACCACGCCTGTCAAACACCTGAACAATGTAGGTGTTTTAAATGAAAGAGTGTTGGCTGCTCATATGGTTCATCCGACTGAGGAAGAGATAGAACTTCTTGCACAGAAAAATGTAAAAGTAGCACACTGTCCAGAAAGTAATCTTAAACTTGCTTCAGGAATTGCACCTGTCCCAGAGATGATAGAAGCAGGAGTAACTGTCGGTGTTGGAACAGATGGGACTGCTTCAAATGATGATTTAGATATAATAGGAGAAATCCATACATCTGCCCTTATACATAAAGGGTACAGAAAAAATCCAGTAGTTATGAATGCAAGACAATCTTTAGCAATGGCAACCAGAGAAGGTGCTAAGGCTCTAAGACTGGAAGATAAAATAGGGACTTTAGAAAAGAATAAATTTGCCGATATTATTTTAATAAATAAAAGCGAGGTTCATTTACAACCTATGTTTGACCCGTACACTCAGATAGTGTATTCAGGAAAAGGATTGGATGTTGATACGGTTGTGGTTCAGGGGAAAATTCTTATGGAAAATCAAGAAGTTACAGTTTTAGATAAAAAAGAAATTTTAGAAAAAGCAAAAATGTGGCGAAATAAAATACAAAATATGGAATAAAAGTATTGACTTATGAATAGATTATGATATAAATTAAGAGTATCAAGTTTTTGCAAAGCAAAAACAAAATTTCAAACAATACTAATTTTTTAGGAGGGTTCATCATGACAAAAGCTGAGTTAGTTGCAAAAGTTGCTGCAGAAGCTGGTTTAACAAAAGCGGCTGCAGAAAGATGTGTTAATGCTGGAATTAACGCATTGGTAGAAGCGTTAGCAAAAGGTGAAAGAGTTGCTCTTCCTGGACTTGGTGTTTTCAACGTAAAAGAAAGAAAAGCTAGAAAAGGTAGAAACCCAAGAACAGGTGAAGAAATCAAAATACCTGCAAGAAAAGTTGTTACTTTTTCTGCTGCAAAAGCATTAAAAGAAAAATTAAACAAATAATTTCCACAATAAAAGGGGCTTTTGCCCCTTTCATTTAAAAAGGAGAAAACCTCATAAGACTCGATAAATTTCTCGCACATCAAGGATTCGGCACAAGAAAGGATGTCAAAAAACTGATCAAAAAAGGTTTAGTTCAGATAAATGAAGAAACAGTCAAAAATCCTGCCACCAAAATAAACCCTGAAAAAGATACCGTATATGTGGAAGGAGAACCGATAGAATATAAAGAAAATTACTATTTTATGTTTAATAAACCTTCAGGATACATAACAGCCACATACAGTGAAGAACTCCCCACCATAATGGAATTTTTTCAGGATTTTCCACTCTGGGAAAAATTATTTCCCGTTGGAAGGTTAGATGTTGACACAGAAGGACTACTTATAGTAACAACAGACGGACAACTGGCACATCGTATAGCCCATCCAAAATGGGAGATAGAAAAAGAGTACTATGCAGTCGTTCAAGGAAATATAAACGATGTAAAAGATTTAGAAAGATTTGAAAAAGAAGGTATCGAACTTGAAGACGGTTATAAAACAAAACCTTTCAGGATAAAAGTGTTATCTGCAGACGATAAAAAATCTGAGATATTAATAACGGTAACAGAAGGAAAGTACCATATAGTAAAAAGAATCATGGAAAAGTTAGGTCATCCTGTTTTATATCTGAAAAGAATCAAAATAGGAAACCTGAAGCTCGATGAAAGCTTAGAACCAGGAGAATACAGAGAACTTACAGAAGAAGAAATCAAAGAACTGAAAAAATTAGTTAATCTAGATTAGAATCTAAAATCTGTTTGAGAATTCTTTTAACATTTAAAACATATCTACTTTTTCCATCAGCATTAAATCCCTTGTTATAACAGTCAACTGCCTTCCATGTATAATCAAATTTCAATATACACTGAGCCAATATCCATGCACCTACCATTATGTTCTGACAGGGATTATAAAGATCATTTTCCATTATGTTAAACTTTTTCAAAAGAGGTAGCCATCTGGAATTAATCTGCATTATACCTATATCATAGCTACCATTTTTATTACTTTTATTTACTGCTTTGTGGTTAAAATTGCTTTCTATTTTAGCTATGGCATAGAGCAGTTTCGGATTAAGGTTATACCTTTTCCCTGCTTCGGTGAAACAATTTTCTCCATAGGACTGAACGTATAAAAAAGCTATCAACAGAAAAATAATTCTTTTCAAATTTTTATAATGATTCAGATATTTTGATATCAGTTCGGAAAATTTTCAGTTTGATTTAACTTTCCAGTAAAGTGCCAATCCTAATACAGGAAAAATAACCATCAAAAGTGCAGATAATCTAAAGTTGTCTCCTGTAAAAAATAATAGTGCAGTCCATGTAAGCAGTCCTGTAGTGGAAGCTATCCTTTCAGACAAAGATAAAAAAGAGAATCGTAAAGAAGCCTCTTCTTGCGGGAATTCTTCAAGTATAACTACCCTTGAAACAGTCCACAGATGGGCAAGTGAAAAACCTGCAAGAAAACCGACAGTTAAAATGATCTTTGCAGGAGCAAGAGGTAAAAATATAAGAAAACCTATCCACAAGAAAAAACCAAATGTAAAAAGCTTTTTTGCACTGAAAATATCCACAAGTTTTCCCCAAACGATACCGCCTAAAATTCCGCCGATTGCCGAAAAACCTATAATTTTATAGATATAAACATCTTCAAATCCATAAACCTTTTTCAGATAGATACTCATCATTGCTAATAATGTGTTTGCAACCTCCGTCAAAGAGAGAATAGAAAGAATAACCAACAAAAATCTTCTATCTTTAAAAACCTCTTTTATTGAAACCTTTTTAGAAGGCTGGGGATTTTCAAGGAACACCATAGAAGGAAAAGAAAGTATCAAAAAGATGAGAGCAGTAATATAAAAAACATCAGGAATATGCAAAACCCTTGCTAAAAATATCAAAGCGATGGCAGATCCAATATAACCAAAGGCTACACCTAAACCAGAAATAAAACCCTTCTTTTCAAAATCAAGGAGCATAGAGTTGTAAAAAACAAAAGCCTGCTGGTGTGAAATAGCCATTAAAGAAAATAAGAAAAGTGCAATGATCGGAAATTGCTCAAATATCCCGATAGAAATACATAAAAAACCCGTCAGCAAAATAAACAGTATATAAAAGGGTTTTCTAAGTCTTTTTTCATCTGCAATTTTTCCTAAAAAAAGTGCAAAAATAAATGAAAAAATAAAGGATATTCCATAAACAAAACTGTATATTTTAGTGTCTATGTGCTGTGTTATGTAAAGAGGGAAAAATGTTGAAAATATCAAAGCTCCTAAGATGGTCTCACCGCTGTCAAACAGAGCAAAAGACAGATTTTTTACAAGATTTTTTCTCAATCTAAGTCTAAACCTTTTGAGAAAGTTTAATAAAGCTGTTTCTTATATTTGTTTTTGTCTGAACCATTTTATTCCAGAACTCCTCAGGTGTATAACCAAAAGAATAACTGACTCTAAAAAGATCACTTGAGTTTTTCTGAATCTTTGAGCTTCCAGTTCCTTTAATCATTCTAAGCCTTGTTTCTATTTCCCTTAAAAAGATATAGTCATCTAAAAGATAAGGAAAATATTTCTGAACACCTTCTAAAATATTCGTGTTTCTGTCCTTTTCTTTTAATAACTTTAACTGAACTAAAAACTCTATATCGGATATACCGCCTTTTCCGAGCTTGATATTTATAACATTAAGACTTTCACCTGATATTCCTTCAAGCCTATATCTCATCTCAATAGCTTCATCTATAAACTCTTTAGTTAGTTCCTTAGAAAAAAGAAATTCGTTTATCAGATTATCCATACTCTTTCTTGTCTCTTCCTCTCCAGCGATAAATCTTGATTTTGTCCATGCAAGTCTTTCCCACGATTTTGCGTGATTTTCAAAATAATTTTTATAAAAATCAAGGGTAGGTGAAAGTTCACCAGACTTACCATAAGGTCTAAGCCTTAAATCAAGCTGATAAAGAACACCTTCTTTTGTGTAAGATGTCAGGTCTTTTGTTATTTTTAAAGGAACATTATGGAATTTTTGTTTCAGTTCTTCATTTTTAAACGCAAAAATAAGGTCAAGGTCAGAGCCTATATTCATCTCTTTACTTCCTAATTTGCCTAAACCATAAACAACAAGCCCTTCATAATCATTTTCGTTCAGCAACTTATCCAAAATAAAATCTGCAAGGTTTGTTAGTGTTTTGTTCAATTCTTGAACTCTTTCTTTTCCATTTTCTTCATGAATTCTTGATAAATATTTTAAAGTAGCAAGAACTTCCACAATTTTTTTAAGTTTTTTCAATCGATCTCTTAAATCCTGTATATTTAAGATTTCCAACTCTTTCTCAAAATCCTGTGCTGTGGTTAGGATATCTTCAACACCAAATGCAAAGTCAAGAATTTCTGGATCTTTTGACATTATATTGGTTATGTAGTCTGAGCTTTTTGCAATGTTCAGGATAAATTCAACAAGGTTCTTATTTTGCTCTAAAGCAGAAGCAAAAATTCTGAGCATTTTACCGTCTATTAAGAGCTTAACAAGATTTACTAAAAAAGAATCCTTATCTATAAAATTTTTAAACTCTTTTTCAAGTTCAGGAATATAATCTATTAAAAGTTCCTGCCATGTTTTGTTCATCTGTGCGAATTCAACATTTTTAAAAATGTTGAGTATAAGGTTTAAAGCCTGTTCAGGATTTTTAAAGCCTAACTGTTTAAGATGGTCAATCACTTCGTCTTTATCTTGCTCCGTCAGGATATACAGCTTTAAAGGGGTTGTTTTAACTTTTTCTTCTGGTGTTAGTCTGTTAAATATTCTTCTAACTTCTTTTCTGTACGACTCAAATGTCTCTAAAAAATCTCTTTTAGACTTAAATCCCATCTTTTTTGCATACTCTGATGCATTTTTATAATGAAAAACCTGAGTCTGCGTGCAATTTTTTATCTGAATGATATGCTCTAATCTTCTTAAAAACAGATACGCTTCTTTTAAAATATTTCCATCAATCGGAGGTATTATCTTTTTTTGAATTAATTTTTCCAGAGCTTTTATTGTCCTTTTTTCTCTAAGCTCCTTATCCGAATATCCGAATAATAACTGGTGTATCTGTATGGTAAATTCTATCTCTCTTATCCCACCTTCTCCTCTTTTAACATCAACTTCATTAAGAATCTTCTTACTTGCCTCAAGTTCTATCAATTTTTTCATTTCAACAATTTCTTTAATAACTTCTTCTGAAATCTGTCCCTGAAAGATAAAAGGCTGGATAATATTGTTAAACTCATCAAACAGCTTTTTACTGCCAGCAGAATGCCTTGCTTTCAAAAGCATATGCCTTTCCCAGGTTCTTCCTACTGACCAGTAGTAAGCCTCTATAAAAGGAAGACTTACAGCAATAAATCCTTTTTTTCCTTCAGGTCTCAGATCAAGGTCAACAATCCACGCCTGCCCCTCTACATTTCTTTTTGACAGGTATGTTGTAACATCTGTAAAAAGCTTTATAAAGAATTCCCTATTCGAAATGGATCTTTCACCATCTGTCATACCTTCATCTGAATACAGATACATAACATCAACATCTGAGTAATAGTTAAGATCCAGCCCACCTAATTTACCTAATCCGACAACAACTCCTTCGGCGATGTTCCCGTCTGAATCGTTTAGAGGATAACCAAATCTTTTAATATACTTGTTGTATGCTCTTTCGTAGGCAACTTGAAAACTGACATCTGCCAGGTAAGAATACTCTTCTGTTAAATCTAAAAGTTCTGATTTTTTATAAATATCTTTTGCCACTATTCTGGCAAAATGTTTCATTTTAAAGTATGTTAAACTCTGGATAAACTGATTGTCGTCTGAAATATCTAAAAGTTTTTTTGCTTCTTCTAAAAGCTTTTCTTTTCCGTATAAAGGCTTTGAAAGATTATCATAAATAAAATCAAGCTCTTCTGTATGTCTAAAAAGAAAATCTGTTATACACTGGGAATAATCTGAGATATCAGCTAAAAGGTTGTATTTTTCAGTTGGAAGGGAATTTAAGAAATCTTTTTTTAAAGTTTCAAATTTAGATAAATTAGGCATTTCATTTTCCTACAATTGCTTCGATTTCAATCAATGCACCTTTTGGAAGATTACTTACTTCTACTGTGCTTCTTGCAGGTTTATATTCGTCAAAATACTTTCCATAAATTTCATTAACTACAGGAAAATCTTCTATATTTTTTAAAAAAATTGTTGTTTTTATTACATGGTTGAAATTAAGATTCAGTTCTTCTAATATTCCTTTTATATTCTCCATTACTCTTTCTGTTTGCTCACGGATATTTCCGTTTATAAATTCCTGTGTTTTAGGATCTATCGCTATTTGACCAGACAAAAATATTATTCCTTCATATATCACACCTTGAGAATACGGCCCAATTGCCTTCGGAGCTTTATCTGTTTCAATCATCTGCATATTATTAACCCTCCTAATCTAACTCTTCTAATCTAATTTTTCCCTCATAAAGTGCCTTTCCTACAACAACACCATAAATTCCAACATCTTTTATCTCATAAAGCTTTTTTACATCTTCTAAACTTCCGATTCCACCAGACGCAATAACTGGATGTTTTAGATTTTCAGCAAGATGTTTAGTTCCTTCCACGTTAGCACCAACCAGTGCACCATCTCTGTTAACATCTGTATAAAGGAATCCCCATATATCTTTATCATCAAACTGTTTTGCAAATTCAAGGGGTGTATATTCCGTCTTTTCTAACCATCCTTTTATTGCAACCTTTCCATCTTTTGCGTCGATTCCAACTATTACTTTGTCTGGAAATGCTTCTACAATCTTTAAAAACAGATCTTTATCCTGATAAGCAAGACTTCCAATAACGACCCTTTCAACACCTATATTTATCATTGTCTCCACAGCCTCAAATGTCCTTAACCCACCACCGAACTCTATCGGGATAGAAACAGCTTTAACTATCTGTTCCACAATTTTATAATTTTTAGGTTTTCCTTCAAATGCCCCGTCTAAATCGACAATATGAAGATGTTTTGCCCCTTTTTCTTCCCACTGCTTTGCCATATCAACAGGATTTTCTCCATAAACTGTAACTGCATCTGGATCACCTTTAAAAAGTCTTACTGCTTTTCCTTCTTTTATATCAACTGCAGGAATAATGAATTCTTTCAGTCCCATTTTCTCTCCTAATGAATTTAATCTTTTAGATATTATAATAAATGATTAGATTAAATGATTAGATTATATGAAATTTATAAAATTTTACAAAGGAGGGCATAATGGAAAATATTAAAGAAACGATAATAAACGAAGCAAACAAAATGAAAAATGAACTGATTGAGTGGAGAAGGTATCTACACATGCATCCTGAACTAAGCGGTCAGGAATACAACACTGCAAAATTTGTGGCAGAAAAACTGAGAGAATTTGGCGTAGATGAAATAATAGAAGGATTTGGTGGAACAACTGCAGTTGTCGGACTTATTAAAGGAAACGGAGAAAATACCGTTGCTCTCAGGGCAGATATGGATGCTCTTCCTATGGATGAACTTGTAGAGAACAGACCGTACAAATCAACTGTGAAAGGAGTGATGCATTCCTGTGGACATGATGCTCATACAACAATTTTGTTAGGAGCAGCAAAAGTTTTAACAAAGATAAAAGATAAACTGAAAGGAAATGTAAAACTTATTTTTCAACCTTGTGAAGAAAGACATGATTGCAAAGGAGCAAAGGCATTAGTTGAGGCAGGAGTATTGGAAAATCCAAAAGTTTCAGCGATTTTTGGGATTCACATGTTTCCAGAACTACCGGCAGGCAAAATAGGGACAAGAGTTGGAGAATTTATGGCATCAAGTGATATTTTTCATATCAAAATAAAAGGAAAAGGTTCCCATGCTTCAAGACCACATATGGGAATAGATCCTGTTATTATTGCAGCACAGGCTATAAACTCATTACACCACATAGTAAGTAGAAAAGTTGATCCTCTTCATCCTGCAGTGTTAACGGTAGGAAAAATTAGCGGTGGACACGCAGAAAATATAATTCCTGATGAAGTGGATATGTCAGGGACAGTCAGAACTTTAAGTATTGACCTTCGAGATGAAATCCCAAAATGGATGGAACATACATTATGGGGAATCACAACAGCTTACGGAGGGGCTTATGAGTTCCATTATGAACACGGAACACCTCCTGTAATAAACGACGAAAGAACCACACGATTTGCACTTGAAAAGATGAAAGAGATTTTAGGAGAAGAAGCAGTTATTGAACTTGAATATCCAAGTATGGGAGGAGAAGATTTTTCAGAGTATCAACAGGTTGTTCCAGGAACATTTATAAGATTAGGGATCAGAAATGAAGAAAAAGGAATAAAGGCTCCTTTACACAGCCCTATATTTGATATAGATGAAGATGTTCTTCCGATTGGAGTAGAAGCTATGTCCTACTTGGCAGAAGAATGGTTAAGACAAAATCAATAGATTTTAGGAAATCCCCTCATATGAGGGGATTTATCATTATTTTCTAAATTTTCTTCTTAAGTATAGGAAAACTGGAACTAATAGATAAGCAGGTAAAGTTGGAACTCCACCAAATGAACAGCCAATATCTATACCATCATCTCCACCGCCGTTATCTTCACCTTCTCCATAGTAGATACCACCTGAATATAAATCGGTATCACTTTCTGTATCATATTTTATTTTTAAAATTGTGAACTTAAACCCTTCATCGTCAGGTTTAAAAGTTAATTCCACAGTACAGCTTTCTCCTGGATCAAGGGTTGGAGTAGTTGTTCCACAAGGATCATTTCCACCGTCTTCATCTATTTCAAAATTGTCATCGTCAACCTTTAGATCCATTCTAGTTACTTCTATCCTTTCAAATCCTTTATTTTTTAACTTTACAGATATAGATTCTGAGTCATCAGTATCAACTTTTCCAAAGTCATGGCTTGCAGGATCAACTGACAAAGCAGCACTTGTAGTTGCTATTCCAGCAAGGGGAACTTCTTCAACGCCGTTTGTAGTTAAAATCGAAAGTAACGCTGTTTTTGTCCCCTTAGATTCAGGCTCAAAAACAAGTTCAACAGAACAGTACTGGTCTTCCTTTAAATCTTCAAATTCACAATCCTCATCTACAATATCAAAATCATCTTTATCATCACCTAAGATTTTCACATCAATAATATAAGCCTTTGAATCCCCTCTGTTATAAATCTTTACTATTTTAGTATCTGATCTGTCACCTACCTGTGTTACACCGAAAACTACAATATCCTTATCAGGCTGGATATCAACTTTTGCGAATGTTTTTTGTGAAAATATAAATAACGATAAAAGTAAGGCTGGTAAGATAGAAATTAGTTTTTTAAGCATTATCTCCTCTCCTTCCGATATGATTTCTACTCATAAATTTAGGCAATATTAGATATTGTCAAGTTTTATATTAATTTCGGAAGTTGGAGATATTTTAGTGAATATAAAATGAAAAAGGAGCCTAACGGCTCCTTCTTTTTTTATCCTTCTTCAGGTAAAGCAGGAGGTGTTCTGAGTGAAATTATTTGTTTTGTTCCATCTTCTTGAATAACTTCAACTCTTTTTAATCCGTCCACATCTTCTTCAACATAAATTTCAACAGGATGTGGTATTAAGTGATCATGTTTTTCTGCAGCGACTTCAAATTCATCATCTTTTGGATCGTAAGATAAACCTATAATCGGTTGCCATGCAGTTTCAACCTGATCACCAATTTCTTCATTCACAACTTCTATCTGTACTTCTTTTGCACCTAACTTCTTAGATACTTCATCAAAGTACTTTTCCCATTCTGCCTTTTCCAACTTTCTTACTGCCATTTTCGCCCTCCTTAAAGTATTTACAATGTTTACTTTAAATAATATAACAATAGTCTACTAAAATTTCAATGGTTATTTTTTTATTTCTTTTTCCAAATTTTGTATGTATTTCTTATTTTTGAAATTTTCTTTTAAACTTTTCACAAACAGTGCCCCGTCTTTTCCGTTAATTATTCTATGGTCAAAACTGAACGTCATTTTCATATGTCCTTTTATCTCTTTTCCAACGGCAACTATTCCCGTATAGTCTGGCGGAATAATAGCATCAAACTGGGTAACATCAAACATACCTAGATTAGAAACTGCAAAAGTCCCACCTGTTAAATCTTCTGGAGAAAGTTTGTTTTGCCCCGCTTTTTCTTTAAGGGTTCTCAGATCTTCTTTTATTTGTAAGAGATTTTTCTGATTTACATTTTTTATGACAGGAGCATAAAGTTCTTCTTCCACCGCAATTGCCACGGAGATATTACTGTTTGGATAAACTTCGTAAACATCATCCCTTATTTTTGCTCTTGTTCTGTAATGCTCTTGCATTGTATCCCCGATTATTTTTATAATCCATACTGTTAGTGTAACATTCTCATCGTGAGGGATTGTAGAAGCATCAATATCTTCAAAAATATGAAAAGTAGGAATTTCTAAACTTTTAGAAAGGTTATTAATCAAACTTTTTTGTATTGAAGATATCTCTTTAATTTCTGGGATATTATTTTCTAATATGTACTGTTTAACCTCTTTTTCGGTTATCTTTTTACCGTATTTTTCCACCAGTTCTTTTGGATCTATTTTATATCTTTGAACAAGTTCTAAAGCTTTTTTAGAGAAAAACTTGGAAATATACAGATTTTCTATATCTTTTTCATGGGCAGGAGATGGGAGATTTCCTTTCTCTTGCTCTTTTTTAATATCTATTCCGTACTCCTTAGCTAATAGCTTGGCTTTCGGAGAAGCTGTGCCTTCTGGTAAGGTTATTTTTTCCACTTCTGGAACTTCTACTTTTATCTCTTTTTTCTCTTCCTCTTTTTCTTTTGTTTCCTCTTTTTCAGTTTCTTTCTTTTCTTCACTTTTTTCTGGTGTTTTTTGTTCTTCTATTTTTGCTTTTTCAGGCTCAGTTTCAAGTATAGCAATAGGTTCTCCTACAGGAACTTCGTCTCCTTCTTCTGCGAGTATTTTTACAAGCACACCACTTTTAAAAGATGGAATATCCATAACAGCTTTATCAGACTCCACTTCTACAATAGGTTCATTTTCCTCTACTTTATCTCCAACATTTTTTAACCATCTTACAATTTTTCCAACTTTCATTGTGTCTGTTAAGGCAGGCATAGTTATTTTATATTCCATGTTTCTTACCCCACTCTGTTATCTTGGAAGCTATCTTATCTGGTGTCGGGATAGAAGCTAATTCAAGCGTTCTGTTGTAAGGAGTTGGAACATCTTCAGCGCAGATTCTTAAAGGTGGTGCATCTAAATTATAAAATGCTTCTT
>Ga0256832_1001449_pt1 | contig 16026 bp, 14 predicted proteins | sample 134614metaG_FD_190534 | JGI IMG/M metagenome (GOLD analysis project Ga0256832, IMG submission 190534) | Hydrothermal vent microbial communities from Lau Basin, Pacific Ocean - 134-614 | ecosystem: Environmental > Aquatic > Marine > Hydrothermal vents | place: Pacific Ocean: Lau Basin | collected...
GCAGCGAAAGCAACACGGGGAAAATAGCCACGATGCGCAGTAACTGGTTGACCTGCTGGGCGTCATATTCGTTGGAGAAAATGGAACTGAACATGATGAAGATGGCTCCGAAAAAGAGATAGCCCAAGCTGAAGTAGAGCAAAAAGTACAGAGCGTTTTCAAAGGTCAGATAGCTGAGGCTGCCCCCGGAGATAATCCCGCCGGAGTTGAGCAGAAAAGTGATAAAAAGCCAGATCAGCACCTGGGTCAGCCCCACGGTTCCCAGGCCCAGAATTTTTCCGCCCATGATTTCTCCCGGAGCGGCATAGGAAAGCAGTACCTCCAGAATACGGTTGGCTTTTTCCATCATCATACCGCTGAACAGATAGCCCCCCGAGGTGAAAATGGCGATAAAAAGCAGAAAAACACCGATCAACGGTCCATAGAACTGGGCGTAGATATTCCAGGACTCCTCATTGTTACCGCGGATTTTATATTTGTCCAGATGAACGGGGCGCATCAGTTCGCGCACCTTGCGCGTGCCCAGATTCAGTTCCTGCAAGCGGCTGCGGATGATCAGGTTTTGCAGGGTTTTCTCCAGCCGTTCGGAGTCCAGCAAATCGGCCGTACTGCGGGAGTGGTACTCGATGCGGCCGCTTTTTATGAAATCGCTGGGAAAAAGCAGATAAGCGCTGAGTACGTTGTTGATGATCATCGAATCGGCCACCACCCGTGCCTCACGGGCATAAAGGCTGTCCATAGCCGTGCGATAACGCTGTAATTCTATGGAGACCAGTTCCTTCTCTTCGCGCACTTTCCGCAGCCGTTCATAGGAGCGGTTTAATGAAAACTGGCGGTTGGGTGTGGCCTTTTGCGTAAAATAGGCCGTCCGTTCCTGCTTGATGCGGTTGTGCAGACGGTTAAGGGAGTCGTATTGCGCTTCAATATCCTTCAGTTCACTGCTCAGTTCGCGGTAGGCCGGTGCGTTTTTTATGGAGATGGTGTAGATGCCGTATTGTGACAGGGTGTTTTCCAGTTTGTAGCTGCGGTTCAGGGCATTGGAAAGCTTGTTGGCTATGTTTTTTTCCGGCGAGAGATCGATAACGCCGATCAGTTTCACCGAGGTATCGGGCTGATGGGTGGTGAAGTAGAGCGGCAACAGGAACAGCATGGTAAAGATCAACGGTGATATAAAGGTGTTGAACAGATAGGAACGCGTCCGCACACGATTGCGGAACTCCCAGCGGGCGATACGCAGCATGTTACGCATGATGTTCTTCCGTTTCCTGCTGTATAAGGCGGATAAAAATATCGTGCAGGGAAGGCTCGAACATCTGAAAATGTCGAACCAGATGCTTGGAACTGACAATCCGTAACAGATCTCCGGAATCGAGACCGGAAGAAAGGCGGAACTTAATACCGTTGCTGCCCGCCTCCAGCACATCCACCTTGTCCATCATCTGCAGGGTTTCCAGGGCATGATCGGCCTCCAGCAGATAGGTGTTGTCCCGGAACCGTTTTTTTATCTCATTCAGGGAGGCGTCAACAATCAGCCGTCCCTGGTGGATCATGCAAACGTGTTCGCACATTTTTTCGGCCATCTCCATCTGGTGGGTAGAAAGGATGATCAGCTTGCCCTCTTTCTTAAAATCGTTGAGTATTTCCCTCAGGGCGATCTGATTGATGGGGTCGAGACCGGAAAAGGGTTCATCGAGTATCAGGATATCGGGTTTGTGTAAAAAGGCGGCGATAAACTGCACCTTTTGTTGCATACCCTTGGAAAGATAGTGTACGGGGTAGTCGGAATAGTCGATCAACCCCAGGCGGTCGAGAAAACGGATGGCCTCCACCTCGGCCTTGCGGCGCGGCATGTGGTTGAGGGTACCGAAATAGACCAGCAGTTCCAGCACCCGGGCATGGGCGTACAGGCCGCGCTCTTCGGGCAGATAGCCGAATCGGTTGCGTGGCAATCCCGGGCGGGGGGAACCGTTTATAAGAATGTCGCCGCTATCGGGACGGACAATATCCATGATCATGCGCATGATGGTGGTTTTTCCGGCGCCGTTGGGACCCAGCAGGCCGAAGACCCGGCCCGCCTCCACCTTAAAGGAAACATCCTCTACAGCCGTGGTGTCGATAAACTCTTTGTGCACGCTATCCACCTTTAACAATAGCGCCTCTTTTTCCACTGTCTTTTTTTTGCCCATAAGCCATTCTACTAAATATGTCCGATTAAAAACAAGTTTTTAGAATACTTTTTCCGCCGCACAGGAGAAAGAAACTTGTTGGCCGCCGTTGCGTAAATTGGGGCCATACAGGGTAATCCGGCGAAAAAATATTTTGGAGGAGAGGAATGAAAGCGTTGATCCGGTTCAGTGTGGCTTTAGGTCTGCTGTATTTTTTAAGCGTGAGTTGTTCGCTTTCCAATTTTTTGGGGCACCATGTGGTGGAGACACAGCAAAAAGCCCAACCGTTGAAAAAAGGGGATATCCGCCTGTATGTTTCTTTGGAAAAATCCTTTGATCCCGCGGATATTTTGACTGCTTTTGATTCCACCGCCGCTTATCAGCAGGCGGGCCGGGCGCAGCTTTTGTTTGTACACGGCATGGGGGATTACCCGGAACGGGCCCGCTACAATCTTCTGTTTGATCGCCTTCCCGAAAAGTACGATGCCGGCGTGGTGGTTTTTAAGTGGCCGGCCTGGATCGATGTGCGCACCATGCCGCGCATTAACGGCCGGGAGGCCGCTCCCTGGCTGTTTAAAACCCTCAAGGCCTGGGCCGCCGATACCCTGCATCGCCAGCGCCGGGTATTGATGACCCACAGCATGGGCGCGGTGGTTCTGCGTAAAATGCTGGAAGATTATAAGGGGGATTTACCCGCCGCTTTTCTGGATGCGGTACTGATCGTGGCTCCGGAAACGGACTTGCGCGGCCACGCCCGCTGGCTGGAAAAACTCGACTTTGCCGGAGAGGTGTATCTTTTTTATAACGCCTCCGATCAGGTGCTGGAACCGGTGGAAGTATATACCCATAAGGAACGGCTGGGTATGCGGATTGTCCGCGCCGACGGCAGCCCCGAACCGCTGGCCCGCAACACCATTTACATCGACGCCACCCGGGCCACCGACTGGCACGCCTATCATTTGTGGCGGCAGAACGAGCGGCTGGAGCGCTTGATGCGCGACCTGATCACCGGCGGCCCCGATCCCCTCAACGGTCTGCGGAAACTTTCCTCCCGGGTTTATCTGGTGCCGGGCGAGGAGCATGAGGATTACCAACCGTTCAAGGCCTCTTCCCCAAAATAGTCCCCCGCCTGGATGCCGGGCGGTAAAAATTACACACCAAATAAAAGGCTGCCTCCGCAAGCGGAAGCAGCCCTTTTTGCCTTAGGGGAGATAGGCCATTTTTTTTGTGATCGTACTTTTGCCGTCGGACAGGGTATAGTAGTAAATACCCGCGGCCAGCCCGGCGGCGTTAAAGGAGAAGCGGTGCCGACCGGCCGGCCGATGGCCCCTGAACAGCGTGCGTATCAGGCGCCCCGCTCCGTCATAGACGCTTAAGTTTACCGTGGCCGCCCCGCGCAGGGCAAAGGCGATCTCCGTTGCCGGATTAAAGGGGTTGGGACTGTTTTGCTCTAAGGTAAACGTTGACGGGATGATATTTTGCTGTGTCTGCAAAGCGGTGGCAAGCGGTTGACGTTCCCGGTAATAGACCCGGAACAATCCGCTGGAGGGGGTGTTGGGCGACTCGTAATTCATGCCGATGGTTCCGTCTTCCAAAACGAGAATGGCCTTAAAACCGATGGCATTGCTGCCATTGTCCGTTACAAACTCCGGCGTGGACCAGCTTACGCCGCGATCCGTGGAATAGGCGGCCTTGATTTCGATCCCTCCGCCGCTTTGTTTTTCGGATTCATCCTTCCAGAATGTCCACAGGGTTCCGGTGACCGCCTGATAATGAGACCCCTCCACCAGCAGGCTGCGGGAGTCATCGGAAACAATGTTGTTAAAGGTGGACGAAGGCTGCCAGGTTTGGCCCAGGTCATCGGACCAGCCGTAGACGATACGCATGCCGTTGTAGCGGTCGTTTTGCGGATAGTTGTGGTAAAACATATGTATGCGTCCCCTGGGGTCTATGACGACGTCGGGATCGCCCTGATAATCGGTTGAGGCGTTAACGGTAAACGGCGCCGACCAGTTCGCGCCGCCATCGGTGCTGGTTACCATATGAATGTCCCAGTTATATTGCGAAACCTCATCGCGCCAGGCAATGGCCAGGGTGTCGCCGTCATAGGCGTTAAACTGTCCGCGGGGGAAGGCCGACCTTTGACTGTTGTCATCGCTGATTTTTACGGCAGGGCTCCATGTAAGGCCGGCGTCAAGGGAACGGCTGTAATAGCACTCGGCAGGGGAGGTGGTATTGACGTCGCCGTCATGCCACATAAGGTGCAGGCGATCCTGGCCGTCAACGTTCAGATACACACCGTTAAAAACGCCGTTTAACGGATTGTCGGCGATACGTACGGAGTCGATCACCACATTCAGGGCACTGTCCATTTGTGTGTAATAGATGGCCCGGGGTTGGGGACGGGCCCATATCAGGTGCAGCCGGTCCCGGGAGTCGCGAAAAACCTTTATGCTGTTTATACCGGGGACATCCACCGGTTTGAACCGTTCCATGGCCGACCAGTTTATGCCGTCATGGCTGTAGCTATAGTAAATCCCGCCGCCGCTGTCTTCATTGTTTACAAAAACAACACGCTTGTTGTTGGAAAAGGCCGCCGAATTTTTATATAAAAAACCGCGCGCGCTGTTAGAGCCCGGCGGCAGGGGCAGCTCCACCCTGTCGCCCCATTGGGCGCCAACGCCATGTTGACCGAAAATTAAAAAACAGAATCCGCTTAGCCCAAGAATTAACAGTTGCCTCATGGTAACATTCTCCCAATTTAGTTTAGACGTTTCAACAAAACCCCTCCTACCGCTAAGAAAGCGGCGGCCCTTCCCGTCGGGATGTCAGCCGTCCCGGAAACTCAGACAAGCTTTGCCCGGAAAACTTGCACATCTGTAAAGGAAAATATCAGCGGTGCGGTAACAGGCCGCGGTTTCCGGTCTTTTTTCCGGCCTTTACCCGTTAAATAAAACCGGGGAACCCTTAAAAATCCGATTGTGATTGTTCCGCTGGGCCGCTTATTGTAATTTGTAGACAGAGACGGACGGGAAAACTTTTCGGCACATACCCCCTTTAGCCGGGGACGGCGGCCCGGCCATGCGGATAACGACATAACACAGGGTAAAAAATGCATAAAAATGTAAGAATCCGGGAATTTGAACGCTCGGTAAAAAATAAATTTAATGTCTACAACAGCCTGTTTCTGAATCTTCCGTTCAAGGGAGTCGGTCATATCGGCATGCTTATTCCGCTGTTGCATCACGTGTGCAAAAGCGGTTTGGAGGCCGGCCGGGAGCCGCTGGAGATTATGGAGGATTTTTTCAATACCCATGCCCGCCTTCAGGACGAAGAGGAAAAAATAGAATTTATGTTTGCCGTTATCCGCTATGTGGAGCGGCAGGTGGTGCTTTATGACAGCGTGGAGGACGCCGCCTTTCCCAAACTGCGCGATCTGGGCAATGATCTTTCCCTGAAGGATTTTCTGCATCTCGGCGGCGGCCGCGAACAGAAGGAGCGCCTTGCGGAAAAGCTGGCTTCCTTTAGCGCGCGCATTGTGCTTACCGCCCACCCCACCCAGTTTTATCCTCCGGCGGTGCTGGATATCATCAACCGCCTGCGCCGGCTCATCACCGATAACCGCATCAACGATGTCGACATCACCCTGCAACAACTGGGGCTGACTTCCCTGCTCAATGCCCAAAAGCCCACGCCGCTGGATGAAGCTAAAAACATCATCTATTTTTTAAGAAATGTTTACTATGAGGCCACGGGCGCGCTTTATGCCGACATCAAAAACATGTTTGGCCGCGATTTTCACAACCCCGGCATTATCCGTCTGGGCTTCTGGCCGGGGGGCGACCGCGACGGCAATCCCTATGTTACCAGCGAAACCACCCTGGCCGTGGCCGCGGAGCTGCGCATGACGCTGATGAAGTGCTATTACCGCGATATCAAGAGCCTGGAAGGCAAGCTGACCTTCCGGGCCGTGGAAGAACCCGTAAAACAACTGCGCGCCAAACTCTATACGGCCATGTTTGATCCCGAGGCCCTGTTGAGTTATGAGCAGATACTTCACCCGCTTTTACAGGTGCGGGAGCTTTTGAAACAAAAATATAACAGCCTCTATCTTGAATCGCTGGAGGCGTTTATCGACAAGGTGCATCTTTTTAAAACGCACTTTGCCAGCCTTGATATCCGGCAGGATCACGGCGTGCACAAAAAAACGGTGCAGGCCGTCCTGAAAAGGGCAGGGGTGATCGACAACTCCCTGGAAGAAATGGACGGGGAAACGCTGACCGCGCTGCTGCTGGAAAAAGAGCTGTCCACGGAGGCCGGGCATTATGACGACCCCCTGATCCGCGACACGCTGGAAACCATTACTTCCCTTAAAAAGATTCAACGGGAGAACGGGGAAGAAGGCTGTAACCGTTATGTGATCAGCAACTCGGAAGATATTTTTTCGGTGCTGTTTGTTTTTGCCCTGTTCCGCTGGTGCGGCTGGCCGGCGGAGGAATTAAGCTTTGACATCATCCCTCTGTTTGAATCCATGACCGGGATGGAAAACTCCGCCGCCATTATGGAAACCCTGTTTTCCCTGCCCGCCTACCGGGCGCATTTGGAACGGCGCGGCCTGCGGCAAACGATGATGCTGGGCTTTTCCGACGGCACCAAGGACGGCGGCTATCTGCGGGCCAACTGGTCCATCTTTAAAACAAAAGAAAATCTTTCGGCGGTTTGCGCCCGCCACGGGATAAAGGCCATTTTCTTTGACGGCCGCGGCGGTCCTCCGGCGCGCGGCGGCGGCATGACCCACCGCTTTTACGCCGCCCAAAGCGAAAAAATCGCCAACAATGAAATCCAGCTGACCATTCAGGGACAAACCATCAGCAGTCTGTATGGAACGCGCGAGCACTTTATCCATAACAGCGAACAACTGCTGACCGCCGGGCTTTCCAATACTTTTTTTGAACGGGAAAACACCATCTCCGAGGCGGACAGGCAATTGATCGAAGAACTGGCCCGTTTAAGTTACGAGAAGTATCAGCATCTTAAAAACCATGAGATGTTCATACCCTACCTGGAAAATAAAAGCACCCTGAAATATTACGGCCGGGCCAATATCGGCAGCAGACCGGCGAAAAGGGGCCATAAAAAGCAACTGACGCTAAAGGACTTAAGGGCCATCTCTTTTGTCGGTTCCTGGAGCCAGCTTAAGCAAAATGTTCCCGGTTACTATGGCATGGGCACGGCGCTGAAGACCCTGGCCGACGCGGGCCGGCTGGAGGAACTGAAAACCCTGTTCCGGCGTGTGCCTTTCTTTAAGGCGCTGATACTCAACAGCATGATGTCGCTTTCCAAGTGCTGTTTCGGACTGACGGCCTATATTGCCCGCGATGAACCGTACCGGGAGTTCTGGAATATGCTGCATGAGGAATTCACGCTGTCCCGGGATATGATGTTGCAGATTTCGGGCTATAGCGTTTTGATGGAGGAGGAGCCTGTTTCGCGCAACTCCATCGCCATCCGCGAGGATATTGTTTTGCCGCTGCTGGTAATACAGCAATATGCCCTGCAAAAAATTGAACAGGACGCCCCCCTTGGGGAAAGCTATGAGAAGATGGTGAAACGCTCCCTTTACGGCAATATCAACGCCAGCCGGAACTCAGCCTAAAAAAAATCCCTTTCCGTAAAACGAAAAGGGATCGGTTTAAAACAGCCGGCATCACGCTATTCCTGTGGATTCATTTCCAGACGCCAGGTCAGGTTTACCGAAGGGCGCAGCATGGCCGAAACCCCGCAATATTTGCCCTCGGAGAGTTCGATGGCGTGGGTGATTTTATCCTTGTCCAGCTTGTCGCCCCAGAACTTATAGATCACCTCGATATTCTTGTAGACCTTGGGATGTTCGTCGGTCATATCGGCTTCGATGGCCACTTCCATTTTGTCATAGGGCATGCGCATTTTATCCACGATGGAGGCCACGTCGCTGCCGGTGCATCCGGCCAGGGAGAGCAGCAGCAGTTCCTTGGGGCGTATGCCGGCGTCGGAGCCGCCAAAGGTGGCCGGGCCGTCCATGGGCACCCAGTGGTTACTGTCGGTCAGTCCTAAAAATGTCACTCCCTTGATGTGTACTGCTTTGGCTTTTGGCATGGTTGGTTCCTTTCATATTGGTCAAAATCTTTTGGATGAATTACTCCCGAAAAGTTACAGTATGGTCGTCCACAAAAAAGCAGCGTTCCCCGTCCCGGGCCGGTTTTGCGGCTTAAGCGTTTTTCTTTCCCGCCCGCAGCCGCGGGGAGGACCGCTCAACCTTCGCCATACGCCCGTTTCATTCACATATTGATGGCTTCGATCAGAGCCTGCCGGTTATCTTTCCAGGCCTCTTCGGGATTGTAGGCCGGCAGCTCCAGGGTGATGGTGGGAATACCCAGCTCATTGCCGGCATAGGTACCAAAGGAGCCGGGAGTGGGATAGCCGATATCGTCATCGATATCGTAATGATTGAACTGAGCCATGCGCAGGGCCAGCTCCCGCGAGGGACCGTTGTAATTGATGATGTGCAGGTCGGCATGGATGCTGATAATGCGGTCGGGCCGGATTTGATCGATCATCTGCATGGCGATGGCCGTCTCCTTTTCGGAAGCCGGTTCGCGTCCCGGAAAGTAGCGTTCTTTTGTGTAGGCCGGTGACCAGTCTTTTGTCGGGAAATTGCGGTTGATATCCACCTTGTTGGCATTTACGCGGGTACCGGCCAGCAGGGCGTCTGGATTGAGCACGGGCACGATAACCACACGGTTTTTCAGCTCTCCGGGATGGGCATAAAGATAGCGGGCCAGGCGGATGACCAGGTCTACCCCGCCCGGTTCATCACCGTGAAAGCCGCCGAAAAGCAGGGTGGTGGTTGCGCCGCTGTCGCCCAGGGCCAGTTGATAAATGGGGTTGCCCGCCGTGCTGTGATGGGTGACCTGCCAGGGCAGACCGTCCGCCTGTAATTCCAGATACATCTTCGAAACTTCCTCCGTCGCCTTTTTTTCCTCGAACCAGGGCAGGGCATATTTCACCACCAGATAAACGATCAGCCCCGAATAAAGAACAATGCGTATTAGTGTGCGATTTTTAAACATTTCAATCCTCGAGTCCGTCTGACAAATAATAAGAAAATAACCGGGGGAAGTTTATACAAAAAAGGGCAGGAATCAAAACATTTCCCGTTGCGGGGAAAACCTTTGGCAGGCGGCGGACATACGCTTTGGGCGCTTATAAGTCTTTCTTTTAATTTAATGAAAAAACTGTTATCTTTACGAGCTTACAAATTTAAGATCGAATCGGGGTACATAGCTTGTCATCCATTGGATTTATAGAAACAAAGGGTCTTACCGGTTCGCTGGAAGCGGCGGACGCCATGTTGAAAGCCGCGCGGGTCTCGCTTACCCGCCGGCGGGAAATCGGCTCGGCACTGGTCACCGTAATGATCGAGGGCGAACTGGGCGCGGTGCAGGCGGCGGTGGAAGCCGGCGCGGCGACGGCGGAACGTCTGGGACAACTGGTAAGCGCGCATGTGATCGCCCGTCCTTTCGAAGATACCGTGCAATGGCTGGGTATTCCACAGCAGGAACCGGAAAAAGCGGCGGCTGTCCCCCCCGCCCCATCCAAAACACAAAAACAAAGCTCCCCCGGCACAACAGTGAAAAGAACCCGGAAAAAGGCCGTCCCGCAAAAGAATATTGCCCCGGTCTCAAAAAGTACGACGGATGCCGACAGTGACCGCCTGCTAAGCCTGTTACAAGCGGCTAAGGACGGAATGACGCTGGAAGCCCTGGCCGCCGCCACCGGGCGGGATAAAAAAGCCGTGCGCGTGGCCCTGAAGGAGCTGCTCGATCACAACCGTATCGAAAAAGTGAAAAACCTTTACTTTCCCCTTTAAGCCATGAAAAGTATCGTAATACTCAACAATAAAGGCGGGGTGGGCAAAACCACCAGCGTGGTCAACATTGCCGGAGCCCTGGCCCGCAAGGGCAAAAAAACGCTGCTGATCGATCTCGATCCGGCAGCCAGCGCCTCCATGCATCTGGGACTGGATAAAAACAGCGCCTCCTTTAAAACCCTGTGTGATTTTATCATCGATGGCGCGCCGGAAAGCGACGATTACATTCAGAACACCGCTTTTCACAAGCTGGATTGCCTGCCCTCCGAACCGGCTCTGAGTGATTTTTATGAGGAGATGGCCCAGGAACAGGACGGGGGCTTTTTTCTGGAACGCCGCCATCTGCCGCGAAAATATGAGTTTATCCTGTTTGACTCGCCGCCCAATATGGGCTCGCTGGCCTTTAACGCCCTGGCCCTGGCCGACTATGTGCTGATCCCGGTTCAGACTCAGTACCTGGCCCTGAACGGCTTACAACTTACCCTGAAAACGGTGGACAAGGTACGTCGTCACCTCAATCCCGGTTTGAAGATACTGGGGATTTTCGGCACCCAGTTCGACCGCCGCACACGGGTGGCGCGGGATGTTCTGCAACTGCTGCGCGAAACCCACGGCCCGCTGATGTTTAAAACGGCCATCGGCGTAAACAGCAAGCTGGTGGAGGCTTACAACGCCCAAAAACCGATCATTTACAAAACCCCCGCGGCACGGGGGGCGCTGGAATACACGGCGCTGACCCGGGAAATCCAAAAACGTATAAAAAGTGACACGGCATGAAAAAACTGATTAGCGAACAACAGATACGCGAAGCACGGGAAGCCGGCCGTTTCCGCCTGGAATATGACGGTGGCAACACCCTGTTGACCCCCCAGGCCCAAACCGTGGCCAGGGAGCTGCAGGTGGAACTGGTGGATATTTCCGCCCCGGCCGGACTGAGTCACGGCGATATGAAACGGGTGGTGGAAAAGGTTTTGGAGCAGTTGCCCTCCAGCAAGTACAGCCGGGCCCGTATCGAGGAAGTTTTAAAAGAGGTACTGCGTCAAAAGTGAATAGACGGCTGCCCCCCCGCGTTTATGAGTATTGCCGGGCACACCCGCCCCGGGTACTGTTGTATCCGGGAGAGAACCCGGCGGTGATCCGCGCGGCCCGTTGGTTGCAGGATGAGGCCCTGGCCCGGCCGGTCCTGCTCGGTGGTCCTTTTACCATACGGGATATGGCCGGAAAAGAAGATATCCGCAGCCGCGGCCTGACCATTGAGCATCCGAACAATCCGGATTTAAGACGGGAGTTGTCCCGGCAACTGTCCGGAAACCGCCGGTTTATCGACCGCTCCCGGGAGGAAAGGGAATACTTTTTAAAAGAACCGCTGCACAACCTGTGGGCCCGCCTGTGGAGCGGTGAGGCCGATGCGGCCCTGGCCGGAATCGATTTTTCCATGGCCCGTTTCGCCAAAAGTCTGCTGCCTCTGTGGAGCCAAAAAGCGGGTTACGCGCGCCTTTTTTCCTGGTATCTGATGATCCCGCCCGGTGGCGGGGCGCCAATGCTTTTCAGCGATTGCAGCCTGAACATCCGTCCGACGGCGGAGCAGCTTTCCGAACAGGCGCGGCACGGGGCCCGTTTGTATAAAGCCCTGACGGGAACGATGGCCCGGGTGGCTTTTTTATCCTTTGCCACCATGGGCAGCGCCCGCCATGAAAAGGTGGACAAGGTGGCCCGGGCGGTGGAACGTACCCACCGCTTATACGAAGAGGTCTATTGCGACGGCCCCTTTCAGGTGGACGCCGCTCTGGAAAAAACGGTGGCCGAAAAAAAAGCCCCGCAAGCGCGCTTGAAAGGTAAGGCGAATGTATTTATTTTCCCTACATTGGATTCCGGTAATCTTGCCCAAAAGATAAGCGAACATCTCGGGGCCTGGTTTTCCATTGGCCCCATGATTACCGGCGCCCGGGAAGCCTTGCATTACATGGCCGTAAGCGCGGGCCCCGAACAGATTGCCCAGCAGGCGCTGTTGGCCGCCTGGATTAAACAGAATGACAATTTCACCGAATGAGGAGAAACGAATGGAAGCATTAGGAATGATTGAAACCAAGGGACTCGTTGCGCTTATCGAGGCTTCGGATGCCATGGTTAAAGCGGCCCGGGTTAAGCTGGTCGGCTATCAACAGATCGGCGCCGGTTATGTGACGGCCATTGTGCGCGGCGATGTGGCGGCCTGCAAGGCGGCAACGGATGCCGGTGCGGCCGCGGCCGAGCGCGTGGGCGAGCTGGTGGCGGTACATGTGATTCCCCGCCCCCACGGCGAGCTGGAAGACCTTTATCCGATCAAGATGGAAGGTACCATAGATTAAGAAGAACAGCCGCACAGGCGATTTAAAAAGAAATCAGAAATATTTATCAGGAGTTCCGAATGGAAGCTTTAGGCATGATTGAAACAAAAGGCCTGGTGGGTCTTATTGAAGCCTCGGACGCGATGGTTAAGGCCGCGCGTGTACAATTGGTCGGCTATCAGCAAATCGGCGCCGGTTATGTAACGGCCATGGTGCGCGGTGACGTGGCGGCTTGTAAGGCGGCAACGGATGCCGGCGCGGCCGCGGCCGAGCGCGTGGGCGAATTGGTGGCCGTGCATGTCATCCCCCGTCCTCACGGCGATCTGGAAGGTGTTTTCCCCATTAAAGCGAAAAGCGGCAAGAAGTAGGCTAAATGAGTTTGAATGATCAACAACTGGATACGCTGGTAAAACAGGTAATTTCCCGTCTGGGTCAAACCGGGCCGGACGGCCGTAAAAAGCGGGATCTGCCCGCCGGTATATATGCCACGCTGGAAGAGGCCTATACCGCGGCCAAAGCTTCGCAAAAGGCTATCCGCACCCTGGAACTCCGCCGCAAGGTCATCGAGGCCATGCGCGCGGCGGCCATTAAACACGCCCCGGAGCTGGCCCGCCTGGCCGTGGAAGAGACCGGCATGGGACGGGTGGAAAACAAAATCCAGAAAAAGATCATTCAGGCGCAAAAAACCCCCGGCGTGGAAGACCTGCAACCGCTGGCCCTTTCCGGGGATCACGGCCTGACGCTGATCGAACAGGCCGCCTGGGGCGTCATCGCCTCGGTTACCCCCTCCACCAATCCGGGCGCGACCATCATCAATAACGGCATCAGCATGATAGCCGCCGGAAACGCGGTGGTATTTGCCGTACATCCTTCGGCCAAAAAGGTATCTCAAAGGGCCATCACCATCCTCAATGAAGCCATCATGGCCGCCGGCGGGCCGGAGGCTCTGCTGACCACCGTTGCCGAGCCCTCTATCGAGGCGGCGCAACAACTGTTCACCTGGCCGGGTATCGATCTGCTGGTGGTTACCGGCGGCGACGCCGTGGTGGAAGCGGCACGCAAGGTGACCAATAAACGGCTGATGGCCGCCGGACCGGGCAACCCGCCGGTACTGGTGGATGAGACCGCCGATCTGGCCCGCGCCGGAAAAGGCATTGTGGACGGCGCCTCCTTTGACAACAATATCATGTGTACCTGTGAAAAAGAGATCATCGCCGTGGAGAGCATTGCCGACATGCTGAAGGCGGAAATGATTAAAAACGGTGCCCATGAGCTGACCGCCGCCCAGGCCGAACAACTGGCCGGAGTGGTGCTGGTGGAAAGGGAAAACGGTAAAAAGGTGGTTAACCGTAAATGGGTGGGCCGCGACGCCGCGGTGATTGCCCGGGAAATCGGTTTGAAACTGCCCGAGGAAACCCGGCTGCTTTTTGTGGAAACGGAAAAGGATCATCCCTTTGCCACCACGGAACTGATGATGCCCATTCTGCCGTTTATCCGCGTGCCCGACGCCGATACCGCCATCGACACGGCGGTGGAGCTGGAAAAAGGCAACCGCCACACCGCCATCATGTACAGCCGCAACCTGGATAATCTCGATCGCATGGCCAATGAAATCAATTGCAGTATTTTTGTTAAAAACGGTCCCTGTTACGCCGGGCTGGGTTTTGGCGGCGAAGGCTGGACCAGCATGACCATCACCACCCCGACGGGCGAAGGGGTTACCTCGGCCCGCTCCTTTGTGCGCCTGCGCCGCTGTGTGCTGGTGGATAATTTCCGCATCGTTTAAGCGGATCCGGCGCAAGCCTTTTCCGGGTTTACGCTCTGTTTTCCATGCCTCCTTCCGGGAATAAATCTTATCCGTTTTAGTTATTTCCTTAAAATCATTTTTTCAGACAATTAAATGTAAAACCGCTACGGCCCGGGGCGGCTAAGAATATTTTTCAAAAGTCAAAAAAGGGCTGCTTCTGGTTTTCGTCAAAAATTAGCGGAAAGAACACCATCAAAGAAAAGGTGAATTCCCACGTCAATGCACCCGGTTCTTGTTTTAGATAAATTTATATTAAAAAGGGAAGGCGCTTACCCCGGTCGCAACTTTTCCTATACTCAAGGCGTACAGTACCCTTAACCTAACAGACAGGGAAAATCATGGCCCGCATCTTTTTCTTAATGCTTATTATCATCCCGGGAATGCTTATGGCGCAACAGAAACGTCCGGCTCATCATAGTGATGACGGCTTTGTCAACCCCTGGCCGGGGTATGAAAATCATGGATTGGCCCAGGTGGCGCGCTGGATGTTGTGGGACCGGTTGGTCAAGGGCTCACGCCGGGAGGACAGCGACAGCGTCCGTTTTGACGCCGGACAGAATGATCCCGCTTTTTTACGCGCCAACCGCGACGCCCTGACCGTTACCTGGGTGGGGCACGCCACCCTGCTGCTGCAAATAGACGGCCTGAATATTCTGACCGACCCCATCTGGAGCGAACGCGCCTCACCCGTTTCCTTTGCCGGCCCCAAACGACTGATGCCGCCGGGCATCGACTTTAAAGAGCTCCCGGAAATCGACGCCGTGCTCATCTCCCACAACCACTACGATCATCTCGATACGGAAACCCTAAAAAAGCTGGCCGCGCAAAATGATCACATCACCTTCTTTGTGCCGCTGGGTCTGGGCGCCTTTCTGGAGGATCTGGACATACAGCGCTATGAAGAACTGGATTGGTGGCAATCGGTGCGGCTGAACGGCCGGGAGTTTATTGCCACCCCCACACAACATTTTTCAGGACGCACCCTGTGGGATCGTGATGAAACCCTGTGGTGCAGCTGGGTGGTGATCGGTGCAAAAGACCGCTTTTATTACGCCGGAGATACCGGCTATTTTCCCGGATTCAAAGAGATCGGACAACGTTACGGCCCCTTTACCCTGGCGGCCATTCCCATCGGCGCCTACCGGCCACGCTGGTTTATGTCCCCGGTGCATGTTTCCCCCGTTGAGGCGGTGCAGGCCTATCTCGACCTGGGAGCCCGCTATTTTATTCCCATTCACTGGGGCACCTTTGTTCTGGCGGATGAGCCGCTGAGGGAACCACCGCGGCTGTTGATGGAAACCGTGGCCCGGCGCAAGCTTAACCCGGAGAATTTCAGGTTGCTCAAACATGGCGAGACCTTCATCCCCGGTAAGGAGCGTTAACAACGAACCTTTCACATAAATCAGCGTCCAAAAAAATCAATGCTCTTGCGCCAGGCGCAGCAACAGGGCCTGATGAATACGATCCACCGCCCGTAGCGAACCGTTGTAATGATTGGCGATAAAGGAAAAGGCGATCAGACGCCCGGAACGGCCGGTCACATATCCCGAATGGCTGCGTACCCCTTTTATCAGCCCGGACTTTATGCGGGCATTGCCTGCCAGCAGGGTGCCCCGGCCCCATTTCTTAAAAAAGCCGCCCCGTTTACTGTCCCCCGCCACGGATAGGGTATTGTAATAGAGATCAAACCACTTTTCCGCCGGCAGGCTTTTTAGCAGTTCCACCATCATGCGCGTGGTAATGGCGTTGGTGGCCGACAGGCCGCAGGCATCGGCCGCCGTCAGGGCTTCCGTATCTATATGCCGCTCTTCCAGAAAT
>Ga0256832_1001450_pt1 | contig 16019 bp, 12 predicted proteins | sample 134614metaG_FD_190534 | JGI IMG/M metagenome (GOLD analysis project Ga0256832, IMG submission 190534) | Hydrothermal vent microbial communities from Lau Basin, Pacific Ocean - 134-614 | ecosystem: Environmental > Aquatic > Marine > Hydrothermal vents | place: Pacific Ocean: Lau Basin | collected...
CAGGCAGGCGCGCCATTTTACCTTTGCCGTCATCTATTTGGGGCAGCAAAACATCATCGGGGGACTGGCCGAAGCCATGCCGGAAAAAGACTATCGCCAAATGCGCACGGACTTAACGCAAGCCTTCGGACATCCGGATCTTGGCAGGGTGTTTTCTCTGATGAATACCTATTTTGAAGGGGCCCGCTTTTCGATTTGGGAGCTCTTTGTAGATGAAAGACAGCGCATCCTCAATGAGATGCTGCAAGAGAGTATGGACAGATCTGCCAAGCACCTGGAAGAAATCTACCGTGACAATTATCAACTGATGGCAGCCCTGCACCATGCGGATATGCACATACCGGATGCCTTCCTGGCCGCTGCCGAATTTGTCATAAACCGACGGCTGGATAACTTCCTGAATGAACCCAAACCCGATGCCCGACGGCTGGAGCAAATCGTCGAAGAAAAAGCGCGCTGGAATCTGCGCCTGACCAATCCCGAAAAACTCAATCTCCAGGCCGGCGAACTCGTCTTCCGCGAGGTAAAAAAGATCACCCTATCGCACGCATCCAGTGTGCAAATGCGCAACCTGCTCCGCATCACGGCCCTGATCGAACAACTGGGACTCCGACCCAATTTGTGGAAAAGCCAAAACCTGTTTTACCGGATGATCCAAGGTCTGCGAAAGCGCCACTGGGACTATCACAGCATCGAATGGCAGCAAGCCTTCTTGCAACTCGGACAATACCTGCGTATGGAAGTGTGACGGAGTTTGCCCGTCAGACGGTCCACCCGTCATCACTCATCAAGAATCTTGATCTCGACGCGCTGATTTTTCTTTCTGCCTTCGCGCGTCGTGTTGGTAGCTACGGGCCTGGTCTTGCCATACCCTTTATACGTAATGCGCGCCGGATCAATACCCCGGCGAATCAGGGCATCGGCGACTGCTTTGGCCCGTCGCTCGGACAGCTTGTTACAAAAAGGTGTATCGCAGCGGTTGTTGGTATGCCCCCCCACCTCAATGCGAATGGTGGGATGCTCTTTCAGAAAGTTGGCCACTTCATCCAGTACGGCCTTACCCGAAGCGGGAATCTCGGCAGAATCAGCTTTGAAGTTCAAGTTTCTGATCCGTAGAATCTGTCCACTGGTGACCTTCTCATTCAATTCAGGCATGATGACCTTTTCAGCCGGTGTAGGGCGCGTATTATCCACCACCGGATTTTCAGGCTCCGGTTTAGGTTTGGGTTTGTTTGCCGGCTTGGCAGCCGGCGCGGTCGGCTTGGCGGGTTTGGATGCTTTGGGCGGCGCATCACGGTGCGGCTGTACAGGTGGTTCCACAGGCTGGCTATCGAGATGGCGCACCTTGTCCAGCACAGCGATGGCATCATCCTCACACGTTACTTCAAATATATTGGTAGCGTCATCCACAAGCACATTGCCGTTGTAAGAGAAAAGCGTAGGCGTCTTGTAAAAGGCCTCGATAATCAGATAATTGTAGTCGCGCAGTGGTTTGAGCTTGAAGTTATAGTTCTTCCACTTGGTATTGATGACCACCTTGCTCTCCGCCAGTACTTCGCGCCGGTCGCAGGGCGCGTTGCCGCCCCAGATGCGCACGCGGGCCGGTGTGACATAGTGAGCAGTCTGGCCGGTCTTGCGGGAAATACTGACATAGGACTCCGACCGGGCCAGCATCAAAGAGAAAGCGTAGCACCGGCCATGTTTTAGTGGCTTGGAAAGACGCTGGGACATGGCTTCATACGTATCATTGTCCCGCACGACCATCCCCACATAAGACTTACCGCTATGGGGCGGCCGCGTACACTGAAACTCACCCGGCTGGATATCATAAGGCGTCTCTCCCGGAAACGAACAATCGGTCCAGCCCATCGCCTCATATCTCGCCTGCCCTTCAAAAGAGGGATTTCGCAAGAAGATGGTATCCAGCGGCTTTTGGGCTATACCATCCCAAGGAAAAAAGAAAAAAGCAAACACCGGCAGCCACAAACCGCGACCGGCCGGACGAAATGATTGGAAACGGAAAAAAAATCGGTACTGCATTGCTTCCTGATTGGTCATACACGGACGCCGCGGCCCCTACTACGGGCGCTGCGACACGGATAGAAGCGTACGCTAATCCTGTCCGCATACAAAAACGAGCAACTGTTTAGGTGCTTCTGTTTTTTGGGATAAAACAGGCACTTTGGCGCAAAAACAGCGTGACACCTAAACAGCTACAAAAACGAAATAATAACGATTATATTTGACGATCCCCCAACTATCCACCCCACGCCCCAAAAGATGTACGGCGGTATAATGGTTCAGCGATTCGGCGGACTTACTTGTGTGGATTCATGACTGTGTGGGTGTTCCTGTTGTTAGCACAAAACAGCGGGAACCTAAGCCGTGACCTTGATTCAGCACTACCTGCTGTGTTTATTTGAAGGCATTGAGTCCTGTGACATCCATCCCCGTAATGAGGAGATGAATATCATGCGTGCCCTCATACGTGAGCACCGTTTCCAAATTCATCATGTGCCGCATGACGGGATACTCGTTGGTAATGCCCATACCACCGTGAATCTGGCGTGCCTCGCGCGCCACCTGCAAAGCCATCAGGACGTTGTTGCGTTTGGCCATCGAAATTTGAGCCGGGGTGGCGCGGCCTTCGTTGGCAAGCGTACCGAGTCGCCAGGCGAGGAGCTGGGCCTTGGTGATTTCGGTGATCATCTCCGCCAGTTTTTTTTGAGTCAACTGGAACTGACCGATCGGCTTGCCAAATTGGATACGCTCTTTCGAGTAGCGAAGCGCCGAGTCATAGCAGTCCAGGGCGGCACCGATGGCTCCCCAGGCGATGCCGTAGCGTGCCTTTGACAGGCAGCTCAACGGCCCTTTCAATCCCTCGACGCCGGGCAAGACGTTGGTTTTGGGCACACGCACGTCTTCAAAGACCAGCTCACCGGTGATGGAGGCGCGCAGCGACCACTTGCCGTGAATTTCGGGAGCGGAAAAGCCCTTCATTCCTTTTTCCACAATTAGCCCGATGATCTTGCCGTCTTCCCGTTTGGCCCACACCACGGCGATATCTGCCACGGGCGAGTTGGTAATCCACATCTTGGCCCCATTGAGAATGTAGGCATCGCCGTCATCTTTTACATGCGTCACCATACCGGCGGGATTGGACCCATGATCCGGCTCCGTCAGACCGAAGCAGCCGATGAGCTCGCCGGTGCCGAGTTTGGGCAGGTATTTTTTCTTTTGTTCCTCGGAACCATACTTAAAGATGGGATACATGACGAGTGAGCCCTGTACCGAAGCCATAGACCGGATACCGGAGTCGCCGCGTTCCAGTTCTTGCATGATCACGCCGTAGGCAATTTCGTCCATACCGCCGCCACCGTATTCAACGGGCAGACTGGGGCCATAAGCTCCGATTTCGCCCAGCTCTTTGAAAAGATGCACGGGACATTCGGCGCGGTTGGCATAGTCCTCGATGATAGGCGTCACAGCCTGCTTGACCCAGTCACGGACCGCAGCGCGCGCCATTTTGTGCTCATCCGTCAAAAGCTCATCCACCAGATAATAATCATGTGCCTGGTATCGGTCCTCCTTGTGTGCCATAGATTGTGTTTTTGTGTGTTGGGTACAGTGTGCCATCCGGTTTCGGGCGTGGGGCCCATTTATAGACGGCGGCGAAGTTAGGACAATTTTAGCAACAGACCATACTACTCAGACGTCCTCCTCCACTTTGGCATAATCTGCCAGACAGGTGGGACAGAGGCAGGTAGTACCGTACTGTTCATGGATCTTGGTGCGCGTAGCGGCGGGGATATAAAACGAGTGACACCAGCAACTGTCATTGGAGTAGCAGATCATATCCTTGCCGCATCGTCCGCACTCCTTGACAAAGCTGAACTCCTCTTCCACGACTGCGGCACCGACCCGCCCGCCCAAAGGGGGATGGAGCTTGGCTATCTTTATGCGCAGTTGTTCGATGTTGGAAAAGCTGTGCATCAATTCGGTGGCCAGGTCGTGCAAGACACTTTCGATGAGCTCCATGGGCCGCTGCATCACACCCTTGCAAATCTGATAGACAGCCTCGTAGTTGATGGTTTGCGACAAGTCATCGGAGGAGCCCGCCTCATCCAGATCAGCTTCGATGGCAATATCCACGATATACTCGCCGCCGAGGATTTTCTCCTCCGGATAGACGCCATGAAACGCATGAAATTTCATTCCTTTCAGTGATAGTTGCATGTCATTTGTCTGTTTGATGAGCGGGGGAGCGGGCCTCAGATACCTTTTCTTGCCGGTGAATCGGGATAGAAATCACCACAGTCGTACCTTGGCCCGGCTTACTATCCAGACGAATCTGCCAGCCGTGCTTCCTGCATATATTTTTTACATAGAAAAGTCCCAGGCCGAAGCCTTTGACATTGTGCACATTGCCGGTCGGAATCCGGAAAAACTTGCGGAACACCTTATGCTGGTATTCCTTGGGAATACCAATACCCTTGTCGCTGACCGAAATCACGACTTTCTTGCCCTGTATCTTCGCCGCCAATCGGATGTCCAGCCTGTCTTTGCTGTACTTGATGGCATTGTCCAGCAAGTTGTGCAAGATATTGGTCAAGTGCAGTTTGTCGGCACGTACCCATATCGTATCGGAGGGTAGCTCCAGCTCAAATTGTCCGTCTTGCTCATCCACGCGCAACTGCACCGAATAAGCAATACTCCGGAGCAGCTCATTGAGATTCAGGTCTTCCTTTTTAAGTGCAAAATCGCGCTTCTCAATGCGGGCAAACTGGAGCACTTTTTCCACCTGATTATTCAGGCGCATGTTTTGTTCCTTTATGATGTTGGCGTACTGCAGCAGACGTTTGTTTTGCTGGATCTCGGGCGTGCGCAAAAGGACATCGGAAGAAATGTTTACCGTGGAGATCGGAGTCTTAAACTCGTGGGTCATGTTGTTGATAAAGTCCTTTTGCATTTCGGATAGTCGTTTTTGGCGCAGGATGACAGAAAGCGAATAGGCAAAGAAAATCACAGAAAGGAGCAAGAGCAAACTCAAAATAATCGGGAAGGCCATACCCGAAAAGATAAACTTGTCCCGGTCGGGAAAGCGGACTCCGAAGTAATAAATGAAGCTGTCATCCACGGGCAGTTCCTTGGTCACAACGGTATCCATGGAAGAATTGGACGAAAAGGAGACATATTTTTGCCGCACCATCTTGTCAGTCTCACAGTTATATATGCCGTATTCAAAGTCCTCGTGCAGCGCTACTTCGTTAAATTCTTTTTTAAGGAAAAACTCCAGATTGTCCGCATCAAACGAGTTATTGACATTGACGATATAGTAGTTGGGCTCCACGCGCTTGATCAGGTCTTGTGCAGGCACGTCACTACCTGTCATTGTCACCAGATCTTTGGCTACTTCGGTGAGTGCCGTTGTGACCTTTTGGTGAAATTTCTTTTCATTGAGCTTCCAGCTCTTGGTAATCCAATAGGCCTCTACCAAAAAAATAGACAGAATCGCCAATGTGCCCAAAAGGACCACTCGCAATATGGTGCTCTTCTTCATGGCGACAAAGATAGGACTTCCCTGCCATTATAGCTCCGGTGGCTGATTTTGCGTTTGGACATTTGATGTGCGCAAGGCAACGGCAGCTTTCAATTCTCCTTGGCGCACTTTGCGACAAACTTCGCGCCCTTCGCCGTCAGGCGATGTGTGTCCAAACCTGAACGATAGCCGCCTCAGAGCGCATTAAGGGCCAGCACGATATTGTCCAGAGCCATGGGAGCAGGGTCAAGTGTTTGTTTTTCAATGCCATCCACGGTCAAATGCATCTTGACAAAGCGATAGCTTTCATCCTCTTGTTGGATGACCACCAAGTCCCCTTCGCTGCCATCAGGCAACATCCCGGTATATATACCCGAATCACTATCCTGCTTGAGTTCGACTACTGCAAAAGTATCTTTGAATACGAAATACACCTTCGTCCCTTCAGGCCCGATTGGACTCCTCAGCGAGACGCGCAATTCTGCATCTGACACAGACATGAAAGTTCCCAAGCCAATCCATTCCAATACAGGCACCTCGTATTCCAATCCGGTATGGACCTGGCCGTTGACGGTCCAGGACGCGGTCTCCACCTGTCCCGCCATCGCTTCCCAGGCAAAATCGTCCGGGGTATCAAATCTGCCGTGCAAGACCACTTTACCTGTGGTATCGGCCGGCATGGATATGCGTACATATATCTGCTGCCCAGACTTCAAATAGGCCGGCTTCGTATCTGCATAGGCCTTTATCATCAAGCTATGATGATTGATGACAGGCTGATCATCCAAGTTTGAGTTCAAATAGAAAAAGATCAAATCCGACTTCTTGGTGACGTCCCGGATGACGAGATAAGCCGTTCCGTCAATATCCGTGCCGGTACCATCCACGAAACTATGGGCGGGGATGGTCAGCACAGTGCCGCCGGGGAGCATCACCTCACTTTCTACACCGGCATCAAACGCCCGCACAATGGGTGCCCTATACAGCACCTCCGGCCACTGGACGGCGGTCTCACGGAGCGGCACAAATTCATCCACGTCTTTTTGACACGAGACAGCAATGAAAAAAACAAAAATCCAGAAATATGATTTAAGACTCATTATCCTGCACTTTGCGTCCTGTCATACGAGTGCGGCGCGCTCGTATGACAGGACGGGCTTAGAAAACATACCGCAATCCGCCCAAGACGTTGAATGTGGCCGCCTTATGTCGGGTATTCTGTAGCGCCGTCGAAAAATCCGATGGGAAAAAACGAAGCTGTGGCTCCACAAAGACCCCCCACCGGTCCGCCAGAAAGTAATGGGCTTGCACGGCACCAAAAAAGGAGACACCGATGCGATTTTTGTACAGCGCTTGCCCATCCAACGAACGGATCGTCCCTATGGCATCCACGTATTTGCCCCGCACGTCAAACTTCATATTCAAGGCGGCCCCTACAAACAGACCCAGTTGGACTTGTTTACCCGAGGAAATGTAGCCGATACTCAGCGGCACATCCACTGTGGTGTATTTATTGTGTATGTGCAAGTGCCGCATACCGCGCTCATACGTGGTATCACGACCGATGATATTGCCACTGTCATCGCGGTGTATGGTGATGATCATCTTCTCATCCTGGGCAATCGTATAGTCAAAAACGGCCCGCATCCGCTGCACCATCAGCCCGGCCCGCGCACTCAGGCCGCTTTTGTGGGTATAGCCCAGGCGGATCCCTGCCAGGCTCCCCCATTCGGCACGTTCGGTCGAGTCGCGCAGCCGGGCCAGGGCCTTATATTCCGGCGCCTTGGGTTCAAAAAACATTTCCGCTTTCGTGCCACCGGCGTATAGTTCCAGATAAGCCGCAGCCGGTATGTGGATTTTGCGCGTGCCGGAGCAGGACGCCTCAGGCGGCCATTGTACGGAAGGCTCCGGCTGCTGACCGGCCAGGTGCGGCACCAGGCGTGGCAGCGATGCCAAGGTCGAATGGGCCACACGCCGCCGGCCTTTCGGTTGCTGTGCGGCTGCAGAGCGATCCGGGGGCGCCGTGATCCTGGCATCCGCTTCGGGGACGGTGGATGAGCCGTGCACAGGGGATACCGCTGCTGCTTTCTTTGCTGCAATAGTACGGCGCCGGTGCGTAGCCGGTACCGCCGGCTGCAAGGCCTGCGCTCGCTCCACACCGGAGACAACCACCATTTCCGCAGATGCAGAGGACGCCACCGGTGTCTTAGGCTTAGCTGCCGGTGCGACGGGCACTATCGAAGCGGCATCTTTGACCATCGGATGAATGGAAAGTTTGCGGCCGTTCCGGCCGGCATAATTGGCCAGGCCACCCGCCAGTACCAATGCTCCTGCCAGCCACAAAAGCAAATACCGGCGATGGCGGGACGGCCCCCACATCCGCCTGGCTATGGCGGGCCAAAGATGCATGGGCGTCTTGGCTTCCGCATCCCGGAAATGCTTAAAGTGCGCATCTACATTTCGATCGTCTTTCATATCCGTAGCTTATAGGTACTCTCATGGCGCCTTCACAGGCGTGTCATCACCTAGTGGCGGCGCCGGCTTTGTTTTTTCATGGGGTTTTCCGGGCGTTTCGGCGGCATGAATCCGCATTTGCAACATCCGGCGAGCCTTGACCAGCTGAGACCGCGATGTAGAGGCGGATATCCCAAGCATCGCGGCAATCTCCTCATGGCTATAGCCTTCGATAGCGTACAAGTTGAATACCAGGCGGTAGCCATCCGGTAAGGATTGAATGAGATACATCAAAAACTCCTCGCTCAATGCATCGCCGGCTTTCGCAGCCTGTCCTGCATCGGGCAAGTGCTCATAGCCTGTCAGCTCTTTGGAAAAAGACTTGCGCTGGCAGTACTTAATCGCCGTATTGATGGTAATGCGCCGGAGCCAGCCTTCAAATGAGCCGGTAGCCCGGAAATGCTTCAAATTGTCGAAAGCCTTGATGAAGGCATCCTGCAGCATATCCTCCGCCTCCATCTCATGCCGCGCGTACCGGCGGCACAAAGCAAGCATTTTGCCCGAATATCGCCGGAAGAGTTCTTTATACGCTCCCTTGCGGTTGGCCAGGCATTCCCGAATGAGGCGGCTTTCATCCATTTGAACATCCCCTGTCGTCTCACAAGACCCGCAATGGCTTTATTGCGCTGCCTGCGGGGAGACCGGTACGGGTATTTTTTGCTAAGATACTCCTTTTTTCGGCCGTTGTCAAAGCAATGTTAGGTTTAGACATAATAAGCTGATTTGCAAAGTTTTATAAATAAAAATATCATGCATTAAGACTGGTTTAACAAGAAAAGCCCGGGGGAGCGATGCAAAGCTTGCTATTTTTGCGTTGTATTTCGACAAACGAAGATTATGCAGCGATACGGCATAATAGTGGTATTGTGGGTAGGTGCCTACCTGAGTTTATGGAGTCAGCGCACCGTAGAAGAAGTCAGTGATCCGCGCGCAACGGCCCTGCTGGAAAAATTGTCCGGCAAATTCAAGCGCTTGAACAGCTACGAGGTGAGTTTCAAGCTCAGCTTCCGCATGCCGGAAGAGGAGAAAGTCCAAGTGCACCGCGGCGTTTTTGTCAAGTCGGGGCCCAAATACCGCATCATCACCAAAGCACGGAAAAGCTACTGCGATGGGCAGACGCTGTGGATATACCTGCCCGAAAATAAAGAGGTACAGATCACCGATGCAGAAGACGGGGATGAGCAATTTACCTCACCGGACGACATACTGGATTTGTACAAGAGCGGAGACTACATCTATCGCATGCTGCACTCCGAAACAGACGATGCCGTGATCGAATTCAAACCGACAGACCGGAGTGTGGATTATTTTAAGATAAAGATGGCGGTGGACCGGCAGCACCAATGGCCCCGGCGGATTGAGATTTTTTACAAAGATGGCGTCCGGGCCACCCTGTCATTTGACCGGTTTGAGACAGGAAAGAAATATGCGGACGCCTTCTTTGTCTTTGACAAGTCCAAGTATCCGGGCGTCCACGTAGAAGACCTACGGTTATAGCAAATCACACTATGCAGTACTTTGAGCCGGCAATCGTCTGGATTGCCGGCTTTTTTGTTTCTTTGCTCAAAAACGAAATGCAACGATTCGGGGCCCGCTATGTCCATACCGTATCCGGTGAAGTCATCCCAAACGGCATTGTGAGCCTGGACGAGGCGGGCATCATTCGTGACATTAGCGCTGCCGGGGGAGATATTCCCGGTGATGTCATCTTCTTTCCGGACGGGCATCTGGTGCCTGGCTTTGTCAATGTCCATTGCCATTTGGAACTCTCTCACATGCGCGGCGTGGTGCCGTCCGGCACCGGTCTGGTGGACTTTATCGGTCGGGTCATCCGGCTGCGCCAATCGCCGGCACGAGTCATACGGGAGCAAATCCGCCGGGCAGAACGGGAAATGATCCGAAACGGGATCGTCGCCGTAGGCGATATCAGCAACACGACGGATAGTTTCGAACAGAAGCGCGCCCACCAGCTTCGCTATCACACTTTCGTGGAGGTTTTTGACTTATTTCAGGAAGACACGGGCCGCGTGTGGGCTCAAGGTCAGAATGTATTTGATCAGGTGCCTACACCGGACGGGCACGGGAAGAGTCTGGTTCCGCATGCGCCGTACAGTGTCAGCGACAAGTTGTTCCGAATGCTCGGCACTGCCGGTGAAGACGAAATCGTAGTGAGTATCCACAACCAGGAGACGCCGGCAGAGGATGAGTTCTTCCTACACAAGCGCGGAGCGCTTGTAAACTTTTACAAAAAAAATAACCTGAGTCTCAAGCATTTCCGCCCCACAGGTCAGCCTTCCATCTATAAGGCGATGGAGCATCTGAATCCCGGGAATCATACGCTTTTTGTACACAACACGCTCACGCGCCGGGAAGAGATTCGGGATGCGCAGACCTGGAGCGAACGGGTCTTCTGGGCCACTTGCCCCAACGCCAACTTGTACATCGAAAACCGGCTGCCGGACTACAGAGCGTTTTTGGATGAGGAGGGGATCATCGCCATTGGGACAGATAGTCTGACGTCCAACTGGCAGCTGTCCGTTTTGGAGGAGCTCAAAACGATCTCGCGCTACAACTCTTATATAGACTTCGGAATGCTGATAAAGTGGGCGACACTCCACGGTGCCCGGGCGCTAAAAATGGATGATGAGTTGGGCAGCCTTGAGGCCGGCAAGCGGCCGGGATTGAATGTGGTATTTGGCGTATTGCGGGACGGGCGACTATCCAAGTGGGCGCGCGTCAAAATGCTGCATCATCCATACCAGTACCCGGCTTCGGGCGAGTCGTAGGGTGCCAGCCGGAGCTTCGGAAGTGAAGCGGGAGCCATAGCTGTAAAAAAAACCCGCTCCGGGCGGAGCGGGTTTTTTTGTGCAAATGTATAAGGCTTAGTACTTCACGCCAAGCGCTTTCAAAGTCTGGAAGTCCAGGTTTCCGATCGGAAGCCCATTGTCTTTCTGGAATTTGATCAGCGCGCGCTTAGTGTCGGCGCCCATGATGTTGTCGGCACCGGCAGGGCCTACGTCATATCCACGCGCGATGAGTGCTTCTTGGATCTGACGAATAGTGTAGCTGGTCAGGTCGGCATTACACAGGACCTTTTTCCACTGTGTGAAACCACCTTTTTTGACCAATACACGGCGAGAGACGGTAGTATATTCGGCAGGTACCTTGATTTCACGTACAGAAGCCGGTGTTTTGACGACTTTGCGCGTGATAGTAGTGTACTCTTCCGGAATAGTCTCTTCGCGAACGGTAGCCGGCTTGGCGACGATAGTGCGCTTGTAAGTGGCTGTTTGCTCGGGGATGACTTCTTCGCGGACGGTAGCCGGTGTTTTCAGGCGCTTGACTTTGATATCTCTGTATTCGGCCGGTACCACTACTTCGCGGACGGTAGCCGGTGTCTTGACCACACGCTTGGTGATGGTCTTGTACTGAGCCGGTACGACCTCTTCACGCGTAGTAGGAGGCGTCTTCATCTTGCGGTAAGTACGAGTCGCCATTTTGGCCGGTACGGGAATGTGCTGGATGCAGTTGGAGTTGGGCGTGCCGTCACCCCCTGCACATCCTTTGTTGATGCGCTTAGTGATGGTGCGGTGCTGTGCAGGCACTTCCACCAAGCACCAAACCAAGCAGTCATCGGGATTTTCGGAAAGGCACTGCCGATTGCCTCTCTTCTTGACCCACTTGGTAGATGCGGGTTGTACTTCGATGGTTTCGGTGACGGTCTCATATTTGGGAGTGAGGATTTTGATCCTTTCTGTTTCGGGCTCTTTCACATAAGACTCAGTCACGGTCTCCCACTCAGCCGGAATGGTGACGATGCGCTTGTAGGAAGGTTTTACTTCGACCTTTTCGGTAACTGTCTCGTAAGTAGCGGGAATCACTTCCAAGCGCTTGTACTCGGGACGAACCATCACGCGCTCGGTAGTGGTTTCAAAAGTTGCAGGCTCTACGATAAGGCGCTTGCTGGCAGCTTTTGATACGTAAGTTTCGGTTTGAGTGGTAAACTCAGCCGGTACGGCCACCAGGCGGGTGCCTGCGGCTTTTTTGAGCACCTTTTCGGTAACTGTCTCGTAAGTGGCCGGGACCACTTCATAGCGGACATCCTCCGGTTTGGTCATGATCTGCTCAGTCTGAGTTTCATACTCATCCTGGATCAGACACTTGGCGTAGCAGCTGCCCGGCTCTCTTTCAACGGGCATATCTTCGCCAAGATCCGCCTGAGCGTAAGCTACAGAAGCCCACACCATCACAACGGCGAGTAAAAAAATGACTCTCTTCATAAGTCGGAAGCGTTTTAGTTAACAATCTGAAAATTCAGTTTAAAAGCTGATCAAGCCGGACTCCCTCGTCAATCACGAGCGGGGCCAAACTTTTTCGCTCGCAAAGTTACAACTTTATTTTAGGATAACAAATATAAAATTTCAGGATTTTGCGAGTGCCCAAGTCATAGTCGGCAAAACCGGACATAGGGCTTACACTCCCATTCTTAAATTGGATGGCAATTTCTTCCATAGGATTATAAGAAATATTGGATTGTATTCCGCAAATGACGACTTTTTCCAAATATTCTTCTGTAAGCCACTCCATTTGGCGGGCCAGGTTTATTTTTATTTCGTTAACATAAGTATCGGAAAAAGATGATTTGCTGTATTCCAGACGAAAAAGTTTTCGGTACAGGATGCTACCGGCCAAAAAAGCCAGGAGCTTGTCCGGGTGCCCGGCAAATCGTTTAAGCGCCGTATTGACGTCACAATCGTCCAATTTCGTGAACCTTTCAATCCACGCCGGGTCACGATAAACCAGGTCCATGGTAACCGGCTGCTCCAAAAAATGCCGGAGCGGCCCGGATATCCCCAAGGACACGCCGGCACGGGCCAGCTCTTTGGCCCGTTTGAAAACCGCTATCAGCATCAGTTCGGCAGCCAAGACGGTCTTGTGAAGATAGACCTGCCAATACATGATCCGCCGTGCAGCCAAAAACTGCTCGATGGAATAGATCCCTTTTTGCTCCACGACCAGCCGGCCATCGTGTACATCAAGCATCTTGATGATGCGGTCGTAGCCGACACGTCCTTCGATGACTCCGGTAAAATAACTGTCCCTGTTCAGATAGTCCATCCGGTCCATATCCAACTGGCCGCTCACCAGCTGGGTCAAAAAGGGCTTCTCATACCGCCCTTTGAAAATCTCAATGGCCAAATCCAGGCGCCCGCCCATCATCTCGTTTAGGCGCTCCATGATCAGGAGGGACAGTTGCTCATGATGCAGCTCCATAATAGAGCGCTCCAGGGCATGGCTATGCGGCCCATGGCCAATGTCATGTAGCAGAATCGCCGCACTGACAGCTTCGGCCTCTTCCGCTGTGATGGAGACCCCTTTCTCACGAAGCACCCGGATGGCCTTCCGCATCAGGTAGTAGGCCCCCAGGGCATGCTGAAAACGCGTGTGATTGGCACCGGGATATACCAGATTGGTCATGCCGAGTTGGCGGATATGGCGGAGCCGCTGAAAGTAGGGATGCTCTACCAGCTCAAAAATCAACCCGTACGGGATCTCCACAAAACCGTACACCGGATCGTTAAATATCTTTTTCTTCACTGCCATCCGTCAAAATACGCTTTGCGCTTCGGGCGTTCTCTTACGGCGAAGTTCGTAGCTTTGCCACAAAACAGGCCGTCAGATTATGAGTAAAGTTAAAATTCTTTGGGTAGATGACGAGATAGACCTGCTCAAGCCCCATCTTTTGTTCTTGCAGTCCAAAGGCTACGATATCATCACGGCCTCCAATGGCTACGACGCGCTGGACGAATTAGACAAACACCCGGATTTGGAATTAGTTTTTCTGGATGAGTCCATGCCGGGGATATCCGGCTTGGAGACTCTGCCCCAAATCAAGCTCCGCAAACCGACCCTGCCCGTCGTCATGATCACCAAGAATGAAGCCGAAACTGTCATGGAAGAGGCCATCGGTGCGCAGATTTCCGACTATCTCATCAAACCGGTCAACCCCAACCAAATACTGCTCACCATCAAAAAGATCATCGAAAACAAGCGACTGATCCGCGAAAAAACCTCCTCCGGCTATCAGCGCGAGTTTCGCAATATCTTTATGCGCATCAACAGTAAGCTCAACTTTGAGGAATGGACGCAGATTTATAAGGAAATCGTCAGCTGGGAGCTAAAAATAGACCAGTCCCGCTCCCACAATATGGCCGACATCCTGGCCACACAAAAGGCGGAAGCCAACAGTGCCTTCTCCAAATTCATCAAGCAGACTTACCAGGATTGGTTTGGTGATTGGGCTGACCAACGTCCCATCTTATCCCATGAGGTAATCCGCCATTATGTGCTGCCCCGCCTCCATCCGGACATCCCCACCGTGATGGTACTCCTGGACAATCTCCGCTATGACCAGTGGAAAGTCCTCGAGCCCATCCTGGCAGAGCAGTTTACCGTAACCGAAGAGCATACTTTCTGCAGCATCCTGCCGACCACGACGCAATACAGCCGCAATGCCATATTTGCCGGCTTGATGCCGGCAGACATCGAAAAGCACTTTCCTGCATACTGGAAAAACGATGCCGACGAAGGCGGCAAGAACAACTTTGAAGACAAGCTCCTCGAAGCCCAGCTCAAGCGCCTGGTGCGGCGCCCGATCAAAATGGAGTATGTCAAGATCACCTCCGTCCGCAAAGCCAAAACCCTGGCCGACAACGCACTCAACTACCTGGATAATGACCTGACCGTCATCGTCTATAATTTCATTGACATGCTCTCCCATGCCCGTACGGAAATGGAAGTGCTCAAAGAACTGGCCGGGGACGAAAAGGCTTATCGGTCCCTGACCCGCTCCTGGTTTCTGCATGCCCCTTTGTGGCAGGCCCTTCGCACCATGTCCGAACGACCCATGCAGCTTATCCTCACTACGGACCACGGTACGATTCGCGTCAAAAGGCCTTCAAAAATAGTCGGGGACCGGGAGACCACCACCAATTTGCGCTACAAAGCAGGGCGCAATCTACGGTACGAGCCCAAGGATGTACTTGCCATCAAACAGCCCAAAGCCGTCGGATTGCCCTCGCCCAACATTAGCTCTACATTTGTATTTGCACTCGAAGATTTCTACTTCCTGTACCCCAACAATTACACCAAATACAATAACTACTTCCGCAATACCTTCCAGCACGGGGGCGTCTCACTCGAAGAGATGATCTGCCCTGTGGTCATACTCGTTCCCAAGTGACCGCGGGAATGGCACATTTGCGCAAATAGAAAAAAACTCCCATATTTGCATCGTCCGGCGGTTAGCCGGATAGATTTGCTCGCGTTTGCCATTTTGCCAAGTTATTCGGCATCCATTCCTGTGCCGCATCGCCGCGTGTTCACGCATCATTACTTGGCTCCTGTAATCATCACAATGCGATATGCACCGTACCTGGCGTTTTTATGCATTTGCCCAAGACGCATAAATAAGACGGCAGAAACCCGGCACCCGTGTGGTTGCAGATAAGCCTCAAAACAAAAACTGTAACTGTTTAGGTACCCGATGTTTTTGCGCTAAAATAGGAGCACCTAAACAGTTACCAAAAACTTTACCTTCTGATGAGAGTTGTTTCCATTTTAGCGTTCCTTGTCGTATGGGCGTCATCTGTTATTCACGCACAGATCACCGTGTCCGGTCTTGTAACAGACGGCAGTGGACAGCCATTGGCGTATGCCAACGTACTGCTGAGAAGTACCAAAGATTCCTCCATCCTGAAAATTGGCTACAGTGATCCCGGGGGACACTTCCGGGTTATTTCGCCCGGAGCAGCGCCTTGCTTTCCGGAGATCTCCTTCGTAGGCATGGCGACTTACCGTCACGATCGCGGGATATCCGAAGATACAAATATAGGAACTGTCCAACTGAAGCCCGTGGGTCAAATCAGTGAAGTCACGGTAAAAGCCCAACGCCCTCTAGTGGAGG
>Ga0256832_1001451_pt1 | contig 16015 bp, 17 predicted proteins | sample 134614metaG_FD_190534 | JGI IMG/M metagenome (GOLD analysis project Ga0256832, IMG submission 190534) | Hydrothermal vent microbial communities from Lau Basin, Pacific Ocean - 134-614 | ecosystem: Environmental > Aquatic > Marine > Hydrothermal vents | place: Pacific Ocean: Lau Basin | collected...
GCTGCGCGGCGGCATGCAGCCCTGGGTCGGATTCGTGGTGACGCTCGCCACTCTCGTCGAGATGGTCTTCAACGTGTTCCTCTTCGCCATCGTCATCCAGGCCATCCTCAGCTGGATCAGTCCCGGTACCTGGAATCCGGTGGTCTCCATCGTCCACAGCCTGGCCGAACCGGTGCTGCGGCCCTTCCGGCGGCTTCTGCCGCCCATATCCGGCATCGACCTCAGCCCCCTGCTGGCCATCCTCGCCATCATGGTGGCCAAGATGCTGATTCTGCCGCTGTTCGGGGTGCTGTTGCGGTGAGCGAACCCTGGCGGTGGGACGGGGAGGATCTGATCCTCGACGTCCATGTCCAGCCCCGCGCCCGGCGCGACGAGATCGTCGGTCGGCATGGCGACCGGCTGAAGATCCGCATCACCGCGCCGCCGGTGGAGGGGCGCGCCAACCGTCATCTGTGCGCCTTCCTCGCCGAGGCGTGCGGCGTGGCCAGAAGCGACGTTCGCCTGCTCTCCGGCGAGGGCGGGCGCGAGAAACGGGTCCGCATCCACGCTCCCCGCATCCTGCCCAGGGGAATCCCTGCACCGGAAAGGTGAACCGGATCACGGGGTTCCGGCTTCAAGTTTCCCGTGGCGCGGTCGCTAGAGCTTGCTGAACGGGTGCGCGTCGCCAGCGCCGCACGCGCCATGGATTCAGTGCACGGGAGGATAGGGAATGTCGCAGGATCGCCTGGCGGAACGGCTCTCGGCCTATGACACCTGGAAACGGCAGGTGCTCGAATCGCTCGAGGCCTTCCAGTCCTGGCTGGATGCGCATCGCCTCGAGGTGGGCGAGGACGACCTGCGTCTCTACGAGACCATGGAGGCCATCCGCCGGGATCGCCTCACCCTGGCGTTCGTCGCGGAGTTCTCGCGCGGCAAGACCGAACTCATCAACGCCATCTTCTTCGCCGACTACGGGCGCCGCCTGCTGCCTTCCGAGGCCGGCCGCACCACCATGTGTCCGAGCGAGCTGTTCTACGATGCCGAGGCGGACGAGGCCTATGTGCGTCTGCTGCCCATCGAGACGCGGCGCGACGATCGTTCCATCGCGGAGTTCCGGGAATCTCCCGACAGCTGGGTCCACATGCCGCTCGATGTCGACGACGCCGAGCAGATGGCGCAGACCTTCCGCGAGGTGATGCGCACCCGCGAGGTGCCGCTCGAGGAGGCGCGCGCCCTTGGGCTCTACGACGAGAGCCAGGATGCCGAATACCGCAAGACCGGCCGCCTGCCCGAACGGGTCGAGATCCCCAAGTGGCGCCATGCCCTGATCAGCTTTCCCCATCCCCTGTTGAGACACGGGCTGGTGATCCTCGACACGCCCGGGCTGAACGCGCTGGGCACCGAGCCCGAGCTGACCCTGAGCATGCTCCCCTCGGCGCAGGCCGTGCTCTTCATCCTGGCCGCGGACACCGGGGTGACGCGCTCGGATCTGGAGATGTGGGAACACCATCTGCACGTCGACAGCAGAAACGGCGAGGGCGGCAGTCATCGCATCGTGGCGCTGAACAAGATCGACATCCTGTGGGACGATCTCAAGGAGGAGTTCGAGATCAACGGCATCATCCGCACCCAGGTGCGCAAGGTGGCCGAGCAGCTCAACATCGATGCCGATCGCGTCTTTCCGGTTTCGGCCCAGAAGGGGCTGGTGGCCAAGGTGCGCGGGGATGCGGCGCTGCTCGAGCGCAGCCGGCTTCCGGATCTCGAGGAACACCTCTCCCAGACGGTGCTCCCGAACCGCCAGCAGATGCTGAGGGAACATGTGCTGGAGCGGGTCGGCGGCCTGCAGACCGAGATCCGGGACATGCTGGCCGGACGCCTGGCCCAGACCGAAAAGGAACTGGAGAGCCTGCGTTCGCTGCGCGGCAGGAACGCCGACGTGCTGCACGAGCTCATGCGCAAGTCACGCGAGGAACAGGCCGCCTACATGCGCAGCGTGGAAAGTTTCCAGGCCAGCCGCCGCGTGCTGCAGCAGCAGGCGCGCGAGCTGCTCGCGGCGCTGAGCCTCGAATCCTTCGACCGCCTCATCCGGCAGACGCGCGAGGCCATGACGGGCGCCTGGACCACCCGTGGCCTGCGCCAGGCCATGGCGGCCTTCTTCGAGAGCGCGCACGAGATCATGAACCAGGCCGCGGACCAGGCGGAACAGACGCGCAAGCTCATCCGCGCCACCTACCGCAAGTTCCACGAGGAGCACGGCCTGCCGGAACTCACGCCACGGGGTTTTTCGGTCGACAGCTATCACCAGGCATTGCACCGGCTCATGATGGAGGCCGAGGCCTTCCGCAACAGCCCGGTCACGGCCATGACCGAACAGAGCATCGTGGTCAAGCGCTTCTTCGTCACCCTGGTCGCGCAGGCCCGCAGCATCTTCTTCCGGGCCAACCAGGAGGCGGAAGTCTGGCTGCGCGAGGTCATGAATCCCCTGGTGGCCCAGATCAAGGATCACAAGAAGGCCATGGACAAGCATCTCGAGACCCTGCGGCGCATCAGCGAATCCCGGGAGGTGCTCGACGAGCGCCTGCGGGAGCTGGAATCCCAGCGCGAGGTCTTCCGTGAGGATCTCGCCGCCCTCGAGGCCATGCATGCCCGCCTGACCTCGCCCCTGCCTGCCGTCGAGACGACACAAACCGAGGTCGCGGCTTCCTGACGGCCTGCCAAGGCCTGCCGAAAACCGCAGTACGAAATGTCTGTCTGCCGAGACGGAGTGGGCTATACTCCGGGAGAAGCTCGAAGCTGGAAGCTGGAAGAACAGCCACGGAACCCACTGAATCCACGGAAAGCGGACGATTTCCGTCGTAATCGATCCATGACGCAGAGAGCACAGAGGCACAGAGCACGCAGAGAAAAATCTCTTTGTCTTTGTTATTTCCGTGTCGTCCGGGAGTACGGTGGTAACGGTCGTTGTGGGCGGGCGGCGCTTTCTCTGTCATTCCGGCCAAGCGACCCGGCGCCAGCCGGGACGCGCGAGCCGGAATCCAGAGACCACACAGACTCCGTGCCATTGTGGTTCATTCCCTTTTCTGGATTCCGGATCTCGCCTTCGACGAGTCCGGAATGACGGGAGAGCGGGGTCATTCCAGGCAAGTGAGCGGTTCTTTTCTCCCTTGTCATTCCGGGCAAGCGAGCGGTGCGAGCGAGACCCGGAATCCAGAAACCATGCTGATCCATGCCATTGGTGTGCATTCATTTCCTGGATTCCGGATCTCGCCTTCGGCGAGTCCGGAATGACTCAAGGTTGGCGCTTCGCGCTTTCCGGGTTGACTCCTCAAGGTGGGTGCTGCGCACCGTCCGGAATGACCAGGAGTGGCGCTGCGCGCCGTCCGCAAACGAGGGTGTGGCTCCCGGATGGCCCGCGGTGCCGGCTTCCGGGATGGCTGAGCGGGCTGCGCGGGCTTCCGGATCGCCAAGGGGGGGTGTACCATCGGGATGATCGAGGGTGACATGACCATCTGATCCGGGGCTGTCGCCACAGTAACGAGAAAACGAAGAACCGAGCAAAGGAGGACGTGATGCGTATCCCGAGAGCATGGTTCCAGGGGCTGGTGGCACTGCTGGCGGTGCTTGTCTGGGCGATGCCGGCATCGGCCGAGAACATGCAGGATTTCGGCGAGTATGTCGTGCACTACAATGCGCTCACCACCGACATGCTGCCGCCGAAGGTGGCACACGAGTACGGCATCAAGCGTTCGCGCAGCCGGGGCATGCTCAACATCGTGGTGTTGAAGAAGGTGCTCGGTGCCACGGCACAACCGGTGGCGGCCCGCGTCGAGGGCAAGGCGGTCTCCCTCACCGGGGTGAGCATGCCGCTTTCGTTCCGCGAGATCCGCGAGCCGAACGCGATCTACTACATCGCCGAATTCAAGGTGCACAACGAGGAACGGCTGCGATTCGAGATCACCGCGCAGCCGGAAGGCCAGAAGGAAGCGCTGAAGGTGGTGTTCAGCAAGCAGTTCTTCACCGAGTGAGGAAACCGGCGGACAGTGCCCGCCAGAGCATGAGCCCGCCCATCAGGATCACCACCAGACCGGCGATGCGCCGCACGCCGGATCTGCGCGCCCAGCGTTGCAGCCGGCTCGCGGCCCAGCCCATCATCATCAGATTGGGCAGGGTGCCCAGGCCGAAGGCCAGCGTCAGCAGTGCGCCCTCGGGCGCGCTGCCCGCCGACAGCGACCAGATCGCCACGCTGTACACCAGACCGCATGGCAGCCAGCCCCAGATCATCCCGAGCAGGAGCGCGCGTGCGGGCGTCCGGGGCGGGAGGAAGCGTCGACCAAGCGGCTCCAGCCGCGTCCAGACGAGCCGTCCGCCCAGCCGTTCCAGGGCCTGCAGGCCGTGCCACCAGCCGCCCAGATACAGCCCCAGCAGGATCATGAAGGCGCCCGCCACGGCAGCCAGCATGAACTGGGCCCGCGGCAGACCGAGCGTGCCCAGCGTCGCCTCGCCCAGTCCGCCGAACAGGGCGCCGATCAGTGCATAGCTGAGGATGCGCCCGCCGTTGTAGGCGAGCAACATGCCCGTGCGGTGCCCTTCGGGCAGGGATGCGCCCGTCATGGCGACGATGCCGCCGCACATGCCGACGCAGTGCACGCCGCCCAGCAGACCCACCAGGAAAGCCGCGATCGGCCCGGCTTCGCTCAGCATGCGATCCGATCCAGGTCGTAGTCGATGATCAGGGGGGCGTGATCGGAGAAAAATCGTTCCCGATAGATGCGCGCCCGCCGAACCCGCCCGCGCAGTCCGGGCGTGACCACCTGATAGTCGATGCGCCAGCCCACGTTCTTCTCGCGAGCCCGCCCGCGATTGGACCACCAGGTGTACTGTTCGGGCCGGGGATCCACTTCACGGAAGGCGTCCACATAACCCAGCGGCCCGAACAGCCGGTCCATCCAGGCCCGTTCCTCGGGAAGAAAGCCGGAATTCTTCTGGTTGGCCCGCCAGTTCTTCAGGTCGATGGGCCGGTGGGCGATGTTCCAGTCGCCGCAGAGAATGGCCTCGCGGCGCTGCCGCCGCAGGCGGTGCAGGTGAGTTTCCAGCACGTCCAGGGTCTCGAACTTGTGCTTCTGCCGGGCCTCGCCGGACGAGCCCGAAGGCAGGTAGAGCGAGACCACGGAGAGGGTGCCGAACCGGAACTCCAGCCAGCGGCCCTCACGATCGAACGGCGCCCAGCCGATGCCTTCGACGATCCGGTCCGGTCGCCGGCGGCTGTAGATGGCCACGCCGCTGTAGCCCTTCTTCTCGGCATCCAGATAGTGGCAGTGGAAGGGCCGTGGATGGAACTGCCGGTCCGCGAGCTGATGTGCCTGGGCCCTGGTTTCCTGGATGCAGACCAGGTCCGCGCGCTGGCGGGCGAGCCAGACGAAGAAGCCCTTGCGGGCGGCGGAACGAATGCCGTTGGCATTGAAGGTGATGACACGCATGGCTCGGGGCGGTGCGGCTGGTATGATGGCGGCCCATGGTAGGGGCTCGGGCCCCCGCAGGCAATCGAGGATGCTGGCGATGCAGGCATATCAGAAGGAATTCATCCGTTTCGCGCTGGAGACCGGCGTGTTGCGCTTCGGCGAGTTCGTGCTCAAGTCGGGCCGTCGCAGCCCCTATTTCTTCAATGCCGGCCTGTTCAACACGGGTGGCCGGCTCGAGCGCCTGGGGCATTTCTATGCCGAGGCGATCGCCGCCTCCGAACTGGTCTTCGACATGCTCTTCGGACCGGCCTACAAGGGCATCCCGCTGGTCTCCGCCACGGCCATCGCGCTGGCCCGGGAACAGGGACGCGACCTGCCCTGGTGCTTCAACCGCAAGGAGGTCAAGGATCACGGCGAGGGTGGACAGCTGGTCGGCGCGCCGCTCGCCGGCCGGGTATTGATCGTCGACGACGTGATCACCGCCGGCACCGCCATCCGGGAGTCGCTGGCGATCATCGAGGCGTACGGTGCCCGTCCTGCCGGGGTGGTGGTGGCGCTGGATCGGCAGGAGAAGGGGGAGGACGAGCGGTCCGCCATCCAGCAGCTCGAGGATGAGGCCGGGGTGCCGGTCGTCAGCATCGTGGCGCTCGAACAGCTCGTCGAGTTTCTGCGCGACGATCCCGCCGTGCAGGCCCACCTCGAGGCCATCGAGGCCTATCGGGCGGCCTATGGCGTGGACGATCGTCCTCTCAATGGATGATCAGGGCGGCGCCGACCAGCAGCGTGATCAGTTCATAGGCCCGCTTGATGGCCCGGTTGCCGTGCCGGATGGCGAGGTGGGCGCCGGCATAGCCGCCGGCGAGCGAGCCGACCAGCAGGGCCGGCAGCCAGGCCCAGTGAATCTCCGAGAGCAGCCCGAGTACGAGCGCACCCGTCCCGTTCCAGAACAGGCCCACCAGGATCAGGGTGTAGGCCACCGCCTGCCGATAGTCGAGTCCGAACCAGCGCACCAGCCACAGGGTCACGAACAGGCCGGTGCCCGAGGTCAGGGAGCCATTGAGGACGCCGATCAGGAACAGACCCAGAGCACCTGTCAGGATGCCTGCTCGATCCCGATGGTGCGCCTGCGCCTGCAGTCCCAGCGAGGGTTTGCGCCAGGAATAGAGGCCGAGACTCATGGTCAGCGCACCCAGGGCGATCTCGGCGAGACGGTCCGGCACCTCGAGTATCAGGTGGGCGCCGGCGATCACGCCGGGCAGGCCGGCGGCGAGCATGAGCGCGACGAACCTCCCCTGCAGACCGCCTTCCCTCAAGTGCCTGAGGGTCGCGCCGATACCCAAGGCAACACTGGCGACCTTGTGCGTGGCCAGCGCCACCGGGAACGCGAGACCGAGAAAGATCAGGGCAGGGAGCTGGATGAGCCCGGCGCCGCCTCCGGAGAAGGCGGAGAAGAGGTTGGCGATCAACGAGATGGCGAAAAGCAGCAGTTGTTCGAACATGACGTGGCCGCGTCGGAATGGACTGGAGATGATAGCAGGATGGAGGACGGATGATGGGTGAGCGCAAACGCAGGGCATGCGCATTCATGCTCGCGATCGGACTGGCCGGCGCCGCGACCGTCCACGCCGGGCGCCTCTACAAGTGGGTGGACGAGAACGGCAAGGTGCACTACGGGGATCACGTCCCGGCGAAATACGCCAGGCAGGAGCGGCGCGTGCTCAACGATCGGGCCATCGAGGTCAAGCGCATCGAGGCCGCCAAGACTCCGGAGCAGATCGAGGCGGAACGCCGTGAAGCGGCCCGACGGGCCGAAGAGGAACGACGTCGCGCCGAGCAGGAGGCGCACGACCGCATGCTGCTCTCCACCTTCTCCAGCGTGGACGACATGGTCATGGCGCGTGACGGGAAGATCGCCGCCATCGACAGCCTGATCCGGGTGACCAGGAGCCGCATCGCCAAGCTGGAGGAGAAGCTCGACGAATACACCCGGCGCGCGGCCTCGATGGAGCGGGCCGGGAAACCGGTGCCACGGAAACTGAGTGACACCATCCAGGAGGCCCGGCGCCAGATCCGGCGTTATCGCGAGTTCATCGAGGCCAAGCGTGCCGAACAGGAACGGATCCGCGAGACATTCGAGGCCGACATCGCCCGCTTCCGGGAATTGAAGGCACTGGCGGCCCGGGCCGAGTCCGGCAGGCACTGAGGCCCGGAATCCGACAGCCCCGTCGCCGGCAGGCGGGTGACGTTCAGGGGGTGGGTGAGCGTCATCTGCCATTTTCCACGCCGCCGGTACATCCAGCCACGCGCCTGCAGGCGCCGGCCCTTCCAGTCGTCCATGCCGTCCCTGCCGAAGTAGCGGCGGTCACGCGCCGGTATCCAGAGCGTCACCCCGCCCGAGAGGCGCACGCGCGTGCCGGGTTTCAGGCGCACGCTGTCGAGCACCCGGCCACGCAGCAGGCGAAAGCCCGTCCGCAGCCTCTTTCTCTCCCGCGCCCGGTCGAGATCCACCGGTTTCCAGAACGGCATGTCCCAGACACCCCGGCGGTTCCGACGGGCGGTCTGTTCGAGCGCATGGAGGCAGCGGCTCTGCCAGAGGTTGGGCGGGATGGTGACCGCGAAGGCCTTGCCACGCTCCACCAGAAGCGCGGCGAGGTTGCGTCCCTTGCGGTCGAAGACGTGGGCGAGCCAGCGGCCATGGCGGTCCCGGCGTTCCTCGTCGAAGCGCAGACCGATGCGCTGTCCGGACTTCCGCACCAGGCGTCGCAGACTGTTGCGGGCCTCGATGCCGCCCGGTTCCCCGGGCCGGTCGTCGTGCGCGATCTCCGGCGCGTTGATGCCGATCAGTCGCACCCGGCGACCGTCGCTCAAAGTGAGGGTATCGCCATCGTTGACGAAACGGACCCGGACGGATTCGTCGATCCTGTCGGCCGGACATTCCCGCGCAGCCGCCGGCACGGCCGCGAAGGCCAGCGTGAACAACGCAAAAAGGGCGAAGCGGTGCAGACGCTTCGCCCTTTCGGGTTTCGATGGCCGGGCCATGCGCCCGTGGCCGGTCACTGCATGCCGTACTTGCGGCGGAAGCGGTCGAGGCGGCCGCCGGTGTCGACGATCTTCTGCTTGCCCGTGTAGAAGGGATGACACTGCGAGCAGACCTCGATGTGCAGGTCGCGGCCCGCGGTCGAACGGGTCTCGAAGCTGTTGCCGCAGCTGCAGGTGACCTTGATTTCCTTGTATTCGGGATGAATGCCGGGTTTCATGCGCATGTCCTCGAAAATGACGGTTGCCGACAGGCTGCCGGAAAGACCGCGCATGATACGCAAATCCGACCCCGGCCGCAATTCCCCTCTCGGCGCGTTCAGCGCGGTTCGCGGCGCAGCCGGAAGGGGACGACCTCGCCCGGCGGATCGGCCGGGCGGCTGGGTTCGCCGCCCAGCGCCTCGATCAGGCCACCCGGTCCCTCCACGCTGTCCCACATCATGCGGTAGATGCGCATGAAGGCCGCCATGGGGGTGGGTGAGGTGCGACGGATCTGGTCCACCTTCCACTGCAGGCGACGCAGCCGTTCCCGGCTGGCCGCCGGTGCCTTGGCGATGGCGCGCGAGACCACGGCGGCGCGCTCGCGTTCGAAGGCCTCGGGATCGGTGTTCGCCAGACGGGCCCAGTGGTCGAAATCGAAGCCCTGGACGGGCTTGTCGGGCGCGGGTTTGATCATGGCTTGCACTCCTCTTCCGGCGCCGAAAAGTCGGTGGCCGGTATCTCTTGGTCTTGCAGGCCGTCCGTGGTTGTTATCCTTGTCATCCAAATCTACCTCAGAGCATCTGGAATGTCACCAAAATGACGCCACTTTTTTGGCATTCGTCGCATTGCAGACTATAAGCGGTTGATTCTTCGTGCCGGGAATCCGGCGTCGATCCTGGGATATCATGTCCACCATGCAGATACCTGCCACCCAGACCGCCCCCACCATCGGTTTCGTGAGCCTGGGCTGTCCCAAGGCGCTGGTCGATTCGGAGCGGATCCTGACCCGGCTGCGGGCCGAGGGCTACCGGCTGACGGATCGCTACGAGACCGCCGACCTGGTGGTGATCAATACCTGCGGCTTCATCGAGGCGGCCGTGGAGGAATCCATGGAGGCCATCGACGAGGCCCTGCGGGAGAATGGCCGGGTGATCGTGACCGGCTGCCTGGGCGCCGAGGCGGAGCGGGTGCGGGAACGCTTTCCCGGCCTGCTGGCGGTGACCGGGCCGCACGCCTACGAGGCGGTGATGGCGGCCGTGCACGAGGTTCTGCCGCCCGTGCACGATCCCCGGGAGAGCCTGGTGCCGCCGGAAGGGCTGCGGCTCACGCCCCGCCACTATGCCTACCTCAAGATCTCGGAAGGCTGCAATCATCGGTGCAGCTTCTGCATCATTCCCAGGCTGCGCGGCGACCTGGTCTCGAGGCCGATCGGCGAGGTGATGGGAGAGGCCGAGCGGCTGGTGGCGGCCGGTGTCCGGGAACTGCTGGTGGTCTCGCAGGACACCAGCGCCTACGGTGTGGACGTCCGTTACCGGACCGGTTTCTGGGGCGGCCGGCCGTTGCGCACCCGTCTCCTCGAACTGGCACGGGCGCTGGGCACGCTCGGGGCCTGGGTTCGGCTGCATTACGTGTATCCCTATCCTCACGTGGACGAGCTCGTGCCCCTGATGGCGGAAGGCCGGATCCTTCCCTATCTGGACGTGCCCCTGCAGCACGCCAGCCCGCGCATCCTGCGCAGCATGCGGCGGCCGGCCGCGTCGGAACGGATGCTGGAGCGCATCCGGCGCTGGCGGGAGCTCTGTCCGGACCTGGTGCTGCGCAGCACCTTCATCGTCGGCTACCCCGGGGAGACGGACGAGGACTTCGAGCGGCTGCTCGACTTCCTCGAGGCCGCCCGCCTCGACCGGGTGGGCGCCTTCGTCTATTCACCGGTGGAGGGTGCGCCCGCCAACGCGCTGCCGGATCCGGTGCCCGACGACGTGGCGCAGGAGCGGCTCGAAGCATTGATGAGCCTGCAGGCGGGCATCAGCGCCGAGCGGCTGGCGGCCCGGATGGGCAGCCGAACCCGGGTGCTGGTCGACGCCCATGACGAGACGGGGAGCCTGGCCCGCTCGGCGGGCGAGGCGCCGGAAGTCGACGGCGTGGTGCGAATCGAGGGGGCACGGCTGCCGGTCGGAGAGTTCGTCGAGGTGGAGATCACCGGTCACGACGATCACGACCTGTGGGCCAGGCCGCTGGAGTAGCCGAGTCGATGGAATTCTTCCGTGAACAGCCCTGCCGTTGCCGGCCCGAAGACCTCCAGGAGCAGCTTCGTATCGACAACCTGCCCGTATGGTGCGGCAGCGTCGAGCGCGTGCTGGAGGCGCAGGGCGAGTCGGGCCGGGTGTGGACCGTGTGGGGAGAATTCGTCATCCGTCGCGAAGCGGCATGCCGGGGCGTGCGTTTCACCCTGCCGGGATGTCCCAATGCCCTCCAGTGGACGGTGACGGTCGAGCCGGCAGCGGGGGATCAGGTGCTGCGGGTGCACCTGACCATCAATCAGAAGACGCACGAGGCCGACTTCATCGAGTCGCTGGAGACGTTCGTCGAGCAGACCTGCGCGGGTGCCCTCTCGCTGATGTCACTCCCATAGGGCGATGGCCTCGCCCACGGGCTCGATCTCGCGCAGCCGGTCGAGGCGGATGCGAAGCTCCTCGCCGTTGTCGCGACGCGCGATCAGGAATTCCGCGTGCCGTTCCGTGCGCAGGTCGAGGGGGACGAGAGTTTCCACATGGGTGAGCCCGTCGCTGTCCTCCCAGCGCATCCGCAGCCGCCAGCGGCGCAGGATCGAGACCTCGAGCTGGCTGTAGCGGTGGCAGTCGATCGGGCGGTATTCGTCGTCGGTCACCATGAATCATGAGTATAGCAGGCCGCCGGGGCCCGCAGGCTGTCAGCGCAATCCGGAGAAATGCCTTCGCAGCACCCACTTTTCGAGTTCCACCAGCAGGAACAGGGCAACGGCGGCGGGCAGGATCGTCAGCCAGTCCGAGAGCGGCAGCGCGCGTGTCTCGAACAGCGCCTGCATGGGAGGAGCATAGGTGAACGCCAGCTGGACGATGACGAGCAGCGCAGCCGCCCAGAGGGCGTGCCGGTTGCCGGCAAGGCGGGCGGGCGTGAGCACGGGCTCGCGCAGGAAGCGGGCATTGAAGAGATAGACGATCTCGAAGGCCACCAGCGCATTGACGGCCAGGGTCCTGGCAAGGGCTGCATCGCCGGTCTGCTCCAGCGAGTGCAGGAAGAGCCCCAGCGTGCCGGCCACCAGCAGCAGGGTCACGAACAGAAGCCGCCAGAGAAAGAAGGGAGTGAACAGGGGTTCGTGCGGATCGCGAGGCGGACGCTTCATCACGTCCGGTTCCGCCGGCTCGAAGGCGAGCGCGAGCGCCAGGGTCACTGCGGTGACCGTATTGACCCAGAGGATCTGCAACGGGGTCATGGGCAGCGTGAAGCCGAACAGGATCGCGAGCACCAGCAGAAAGGCTTCTCCGCCATTGGTCGGCAGGATGAACAGGATGGCCTTGCGCAGATTGTCGTAGATGGTGCGGCCTTCCTCCACGGCGCTGGCGATGGTCGCAAAGTTGTCGTCGGCCAGTACCATGTCGGCGGCCTCTTTTGCCGCCTCGGTGCCCTTGCGGCCCATGGCGATGCCGACATCGGCCCGCTTGAGGGCCGGGGCGTCGTTGACGCCGTCGCCGGTCATGCCCGTGATCTCGCCCTCGGCCTGCAGCGCCTTCACGATGCGCAGCTTGTGTTCGGGCGTGGTCCGGGCAAAGACCTCCGCCTCCTTCACTGCGCGCCGCAATCCTTCATCGTCGAGCGCGTCCAGCGCCCGTCCGTCGAGCACGGCGTGTCCGGTTCCGATGCCCAGCTGGCGGGCGATGGCGCCCGCGGTCACGGCATGATCGCCGGTGATCATCTTGATCCGGATGCCGGCCTCGCGGCAGCGTTGCACTGCAATGGCGGCTTCTTCCCGGGGCGGGTCGATCATGCCGACCAGGCCCAGCATGACGAAATTCCCGTCCAGGCTGTCTTCCTCGAGCTCGGTCGTCCCGCGGGGCATGGCTTTCATGGCCACCGCGAGCAGGCGAAGTCCGTCCCTGGCCAGTTCTTCCGTCTGCCGTTCCCAGAATCCCGCATCCAGCGCCTCGTCCCGACCATCGCGGCGCTGATGCGTACACCGATGGAGGATGCGTTCCGGGGCGCCCTTGACGAAGACCCATGCATGGCCGGCATGGTCGTGATGGAGCGTGGCCATGAAGGCGCGCCGGGAATCGAAGGGCAGGGCGTCGAGGCGGGGATATTCCCTTCGCAGCCGCTCGGGATCGGTGCCGAGCTTGACGGCGAGCACCAGCAGCGCGCCCTCGGTGGGATCGCCTGCCACCGTCCAGCCCTCGGGACCCTCCACGAGGCGGCTGTCGTTGCACAACACCAGTGCCCGGCCGAGTTCGAGCAACAGCGGTCGGGTTCCAGGGTCGACGGGCCGGCCATCGTGCAGTACCGCACCATGCGGGTCGTAGCCCACGCCTTCGACATCGAATGGCCCCTCGGCCGTGACCAGCATGCGTGCCGTCATCTCGTTGCGCGTGAGCGTGCCGGTCTTGTCGGTGCAGACGACCGTCATGGCACCCAGTGTCTCCACGGCCGGGAGGCGGCGGATGATGGCCTGCCGACGCGCCATGCGTTGCACGCCCAGCGCCAGGGTGATGGTCATGATCGCCGGCAGGCCCTCGGGGATGGCGGCCACGGCCAGGCTGACCGCAGCCATGAACATGGCATCCCAGGCATAGCCCCGCGCCAGGGTGCCGAAGGCGAAGGTGGCGAGCGCAAGCAGCAGGATGGCCCCGGTCAGCCAGCGTCCGAAGGCGTCCATCCTGCGGATCAGCGGCGTGGTGAGGGTTTCCACATTGCGCACCATCTCGCTGATCCTGCCGAGCTCGGTGCGTTCCCCCGTCGCCACGACCACGCCGATCGCCTGGCCACCCGTGACCAGGGTACCGCTCCAGGCCATGCTGGCGCGTTCGGCCAGGGGCGCGTCTTCGGGTACGGGAGCGGCCTGTTTGCGGACCGGGAGGGATTCGCCGGTCAGGGGGGATTCGTCGATGGCCAGTTCGTTCGCCTCGATCAGGCGGAGATCGGCCGGCACCCGGTCGCCGGCCTGGAGCTGCACGATGTCTCCCGGTACGAGCCGGTCGGCGGGCAGATGCCCGAGATGGCCGTCGCGGCGCACGTAGGCCGTGGGCGTGAGGAGCTCGCGGATGGCCTCGAGCGAGCGTTCGGCGCGTCCTTCCTGGAGCATGCCGATGACGGCGTTGATCAGGACGACGGCCAGTATGACGCCGGTATCGAGCCAGTGGCCGAGCAGGGCGGTGATCAGGGCCGCGGCCAGCAGGACCAGGATGAGCAGGTTGCGGAACTGGGCCAGAAAACGGACGACGGGCCCGCGCCGGGCCGGAGGGCGCAGGCGATTGGGACCGAATCGTTTCAGGCGGCGTTCGGCCTCTTCCTCGTCCAGTCCGTCAGGAGACGTTGCGAGCCGGGCCAGTGCCTCCTGCGCACTCAGAGCATGCCAGGGGAGCTTCTCGTGTATATCGATTTCCGATGGCATGCCGGCCTCCCGATGGCAGATCGTATTCGTGCTTCGGGTTGGCAATCCCGAACCCGTTCGAGGTAAGATGTGAGCCTACAGTGCCGATGTCCGGCGGTCGAGACCCGGGCACCGGCAATTCGAGCATAACTAGATTCAGGGAGCCGGCCGCGGCACGCGCGGCTGGACGGGATACGGGTTCCAATGGGTAGCATCCGGATCTTTCGCCACTACGTCCTTCTGCCCTTTCTGCTGCTCGGCATTCTGGAGTTCGCGGTCTTTGCGTTCTCCGTCTATGCCGGCGCCTGGCTGCGCTTCTCCGGCGATCACGAGGCCGCCTTCGCCAGCATCGGATGGCTGTTTCCGCGCGCCCTGCTGTATGCCAGCATCATGACGCTGGCCATGATCGCGGTCGGTTTGTACCAGACCCGCCTCCGCGAGGGCATGGTCGGCGTGCTGATTCGACTGGTCGCCGCCTATATTCTGGGCTCGGTGGCGCTGGCACTGATCTTCTATCTCTTCCCTTCGGTATTCATCGGCCGCGGCGCTCTGGGGCTGGCGTTGCTGGTTTCGCTGGCGCTGGTGCTCGTCATCCGGCTGCTGTTCTACCGGATCATCGATCTCGACACCCTGAAGCGACGCACCCTGGTGCTCGGCGCCGGCCGTCAGGCCCGCACCATCAACCAGCTGCGCCGCAAGACGGATCAGAGGAGCTTCCGGATCCTGGGGTACGTGCCCATGGCCGGAGAGGAGCGTCTGGTCCCCGAGGACAGGATCCTGGAGATTCCCGAAGGGAAATCGCTCGCCGATTTCTGCCGGGAGCTGCATGTGGACGAGATCGTTGTGGCCATCGACGACAGGCGACGGGGCATGCCCGTGGAAGATCTGCTCGATTGCCGCATCGGCGGGCTGCAGGTCGTGGACGTGCAGACCTTCTTCGAGCGCGAACTCGGCAAGATCCGGATCGATCTGCTCACCCCGAGCTGGCTGGTGTTCTCCGACGGTTTCCAGATGAACCCCTTTCGAGACATGACCAAGCGTCTGCTGGACATCACTGCCAGTCTTCTGCTGCTCGGCGTCAGCTGGCCGTTCATGCTGCTCACCGTGATCGCCATCTGGCTCGAGGAAGGGGTGCGGGCGCCGATTCTCTACCGCCAGACGCGGGTGGGTGAAAACGGCGTTCCGTTCGAAGTGCTCAAGTTCCGCAGCATGCGGGTGGACGCCGAGAAGGATGGTGCGCGCTGGGCCAGCACCAACGACGACCGTGTGACCCGGGTCGGGCGCGTGATCCGCAAGTTCCGCATCGATGAACTGCCGCAGATCTTCAATGTGCTCAGGGGAGACATGAGCCTGGTCGGGCCTCGGCCGGAGCGCCCGGAGTTCGTCAGGGAGCTGGCGCGCCGGATTCCCTATTATGACGAGCGTCATCGGGTGAAGCCCGGGGTGACGGGCTGGGCGCAGCTGTGCTATCCCTATGGTTCGAGCGAACACGACGCCATGGAGAAACTGCAATACGATCTCTACTACGTCAAGAATCACAGCTTTCTGCTCGATCTCCTGATCCTCCTTCAGACAGCAGAGGTCGTGCTCTGGGGCAAGGGGGCGAGATAGTTTCGTCCCGGACAGCCTGTCGGTGGCGGCGGCCGTTCACCGATCGGCGGCGCACGGGATGCTCATGAAGGTGATCGCCGAGCTGGCCTTCCTGGTTGCCGCTGGCGGTTTTCTGCTGCTCGCTATTCTGGCGCTTGCGCGTCGCCGTCGCCTGCCTGCGTCCACGATCTTCGTGCTCGCCGGTCTTGCCACGGCCCTGTGGCTGGTCGTGCAGAATCTCTATCTCGCGGATCTTCTGCAAAGCGGCCTGTGGATGCTGACGACCGAGGCGCTTCGCGATCTCGGATGGCTGGCGCTGCTCTCGGATCTTCTGCCGGCCTCGCGACGG
>Ga0256832_1001452_pt1 | contig 16013 bp, 11 predicted proteins | sample 134614metaG_FD_190534 | JGI IMG/M metagenome (GOLD analysis project Ga0256832, IMG submission 190534) | Hydrothermal vent microbial communities from Lau Basin, Pacific Ocean - 134-614 | ecosystem: Environmental > Aquatic > Marine > Hydrothermal vents | place: Pacific Ocean: Lau Basin | collected...
CCAAAAAGCCAATAACCTGATTTGCATTCTTTCGTATCCAGTTCTAAATTCCCAAATTTCATCCGTCAGCTTCTTTAATAGGGCTACAAAGATGGCATCCCTACGGGATTATTACAGGTGTTCAAATCAGAAAAGTGCATTTTGTAATACACTCACACAACACGTATTTTTTGATAGTATTTCCCACGAAAAGCACTAACCTCTGTATAATGTCTTCCCCTGTCCCTACCCCACGATGAGTTCGTCGTAGGATAAGACCGTATCATAGCCCTTGTCATGAAAATAGGCTTCGGCATCAAATGCGCCATTACCGGATGCGAGAATCATATCTCCCCCCCAGGCGCCCAAGGACTTTATGGCTCCCGGATAATCCGGAAATAAACGCTCCTTGACAGGAGGCATCCCGAGAATCTGACCAATGAATTGCTCGTGTTCTTCTATCAATGTATTAAAGTTCTTAAGGGATTTGGCCCCTGCAATGGCTTCGGTCAAACCGGTTGCTCTCTGGATATCGCTTTTCTTGGTTCGTTTTTTTAGAAAAGTCTTGACTGCTTCGGCAGAGTTCGCCTTTTCACCAAGGGGAACAAAATACAAATCCTTCTTGAAAGGAGGGTCAAACGGTGCGGACACGATGTTCAATTCTTCTCCGGTATAGGTGTAAAATATCGGCTCATCTGCCAGGGAGGCGGCAATATCGTATCCCGATCCGGATTCGAGGTTGAAATACATCATATAGGGATTGGCTTCCGCCCATTGGGATATGAGGTTGATCAAGGTCGCGCTCGATCCGAGTCCCCAGTGCCGTGGAAATTCAAGCTGTGTTGTCACACGATACTTCTTCCACTTGGACAAGAAGTCGGAGTTTTCGCGGCACGCCGCGACGAGTATTTCCCGCAAGTTAGCCGCTACTTTCTCATCTGTCGTTTTGATGACATCGAATCCCATGAGGTCAATGTTGGCAGAAAACCACTCTTCTCCCTTGTCATCCAAAGCCTTCCAAACGACTTCTGAACCGCTCCCGGTTTTGAGCTCCAAACGCTGTCCCCTACGGGTAGGCAATGCCAATGCAGTCGCCCCCTTTACAACCAAATATTCGGCTGTAAGCAAGACTTTTCCACGTGCATAAAGTTGCTCTGCGATGGTTGATGTATTTCGTTAGATGGTGATTCGTCAATAATCAAACAGCTGCAAAATTATAACAATTTGCATATATTACTGCTTAATCCTAATGATTTTATCACCAAAATGTTGATAAAATCTACAAAATGAGAGTATTTCTGTTGTCGCGCTGGAGGGAATCCTAAAACGCAACACTCTTATTCCCCTTTCAAATCTCTATAGATTCAACCATTTCATACTAAAAAATAATAAGCATTAAAACTTTGCATTGAGATCGATGCGAAACCGGGAATGATACTGTCCCTCCCCTAATGGCCGGTTGACTAAGCTCCAAATATGGAGAGACAACTTCTTTCGCAAGCTGTAAGCGATGCCGGCGACATGTCCGGAGGTGTTGGTGCGCATCAGTGCGTCGTCCTGCACGAATGGGGTAAACACAGACTCCCTTTGGAGGTAATTGTACTGATAATAAAAGAGCCAATCCCCCCTGCTCTTGAGTTCACCGAGACTCCACCCGGTGGTAAAACCCAGGTTTTCCTCCTCTGCTCCGAAATTGTATAACATCTGGAACTTAACCGTAACCGGCATCTTGAAAGAGGTCGATTTTAGGTGCAAAAAGACATTGCCCAAATAAAAATCTGAAGCATAATAATGTCCTATTATCGTGTCCATTCCGAACTTAATCTTCCGTGTAAACTCCAGATTCCCTTCATTCCGGTCCAAAAACGGAATTTGGGTACTGAGGCCCTTCACTTTGTGGTAGTAATAAACGCCGGGCGCCAGGCTCAGGGACCAGGTATCAGACAGTCGGACATCGGTAGTCAGTTGGGTCGTGTACAACCAGTTTTTTCGGGTTCCGGATTTGAATTGTGACAGTTCATACCATCCGTTGACAAAGCGCAAACCAACACGCCCACCGGCATACTTTCTCCGGAAGGAAACCGCCAATCCTTCGGGTTGGATATCGGCATCCCAAACGACCTCCGAAAATATCTTTGAAGAGGTATTGGGGTTAGAAAACTTGCCTACCCAAAGCTCAAAATCAGAGTATCTTTTGGGGTGAAAATACACAAACGCCCGGTCAAATGCGACCCGGATTTGGTTAAACCCATCGGTGAGATTGACGTGGGACGAATTGGGGTCGTCCGGATTGCCGGTACTCACCATACGCATGCCCACTTTGACGCGCTCATTGAGGGCTGCGTGCAGACCCGCCCGGATTCTAAAGCGGCCGCGAAACCGGTTGTACCCGGGTCGAATATCCTCTTCCGCCCGGATCCGGTAGTCCCCATAGAACTCCAATCCCGGATTATTCGAATTAGAATAAGCCGGAGTCTCAGGCGCTGTCCGGTTATCCGAAGCGGCATTGCTAATGGTAGAACGGGAGCGCTCAGGAAAGAGTTTTACCAATTTTCCGGATGAAATGGCGACAGAAAACTCACCCGGATGATTTCCGCCAGTACGAACGATGTATTCCCCGACCGGCAGCCGCACGCGCGTAGCGCTTTCGTCATTTGGGCTCAGGTGATTGGCCACCTTCATAATCAACTGGCCATCGGATGAATAAATTTCATAAGGGTCATGCGGGTAGAAGTAAATTCCACCGTCTTCTACCGGAGAAGTGTGGGTATAGACGATGAGTTCCCCGGCGTCTTCTTCCAATTCGATGGCGGCTTCTTTGACCGGAATAAAACGCTTTCGCACCAGTTTTTGACCGGCGTTTGAAGTCGCCCAATGCACAAAAGATGCCACATCAGAGCGCCCTTGCCACCACAGGAGATAAAGCGGCCGGGTGATGGGGTAACTCTTATTGGTCAAGGTCAAAGGCTGCCCCTCGATCTGCAAAATGGATACGTCCTCATTGTCCTTGACAAACGAAAAACTAATTTGTCCGATGCCTCCCTGATCTTCGCGAACCCTCCGGATAATATCCACATCCGGGCTGACCTCTTCAAACTGTTGGTAATCCATCTCTCCGAGAATAATCGAGCGACACACCTTACGGGTTGCCGATTCTACCCCCACGATGTAAGGGTGAATCGCCAGATCCTTCCCACCCACCTGACTCCAGTTGGTGAATTCACCGAGGTAAATTTTGCGAAGCTGGGCTCTCGTCAATTGGCGGACACCATTTGCCTTGTTGACGATGATGGCGATGGCGTCCCATCCGATGAGTGTCGTCTTGACCCCACTACTCAATGCTTCTTTGCTCGGCAGCCGGGCGATACCGGCGAGGTCTGTCCTCCCTTCGAGGATGGCACGTTCTCCCCCGCTGCTCTCCGGGCGGGTATCGATATCAAAGGAATAAGCGGGCAAGGCTCTTTGGGCATCTTGTATGAAATTGCCGACGGTAGATGAGCCGGTGTACTTCAGGGCGGTCTTTTGGCCTCCGGTTTGAGCGGAAAGTATGGCCGTCATGAATAGTAAAAGAATTGTAAAATGCTTCTTCATTGGACTTCATTATAGGAGGGCGAAGTTATTACATGTTAGCTGCTTATCTCCTTTATTTGGTATGAAATTGTTTGCTTTTGCGATGGATCTCCACCCTAGTGCTCCGCGTAAGAAATAAATCCCCTTAGCAACCGAAGCAGTTTTTTTGCTGAATCGAGGAGCTCAAACAGGAGTTATGCCGTAGTATAATGACTGTTTGAGCAACGAAGAGTCAGGGGAAAAGAGAAGACGCAATGCATTGCGTCTGTACACTTTATATGTGTAGTTATTTTCTGCGCAGAGCACTAGAAAACAGGAGGGGATGATAGAGGAGATAGAGGATTCAATCCGGGTATCCTTGTAAATGCACCGCTCACAATAGTCCCATTAGAGCCGGTGCATGGCGGTTATTCTATCCCAATAATCGCTTCAGCAACCCCGGGCCCTCGTAGATAAACCCGGTAAATACCTCAAACAAAGCAGCGCCGGCTGCTTTGAAATCCTCCAGGTCCGGGCGTCCATGGATGCCTCCCACTCCAATGACCGCCATATCTCCTTTTGTGAGTTGCACCAACTCTTTGACCACTGCGACCGACGTGGGATGCACAGGTGCTCCACTCAATCCGCCCGCTCCGATTCGCTCTACCTCCGGTGGTGGGGTTCTCAAGCTCTCTCTTGAGACGGTAGTATTGGTCGCAATAATGCCGGTTAGGTGGTGTGCCCGGCATACTTCGACAATACCGGGAAGGGCGTCGGGATGCAAATCGGGAGATATTTTGAGAAAAATGGGTTTAGGTGATACCTGTTGCCGGGGTTCCTCTTGCAATGTACCCAAAATCTTATGCAGACTATCCACATCCTGTAGGGCACGAAGGTTGGGGGTATTGGGCGAACTGACATTGACCACAAAAAAGTCAACGTAGGGATACAGTTTCTCGAAGCAAATACGGTAATCTTCCGCCGCCCGGTCATTGGGGGTGTCTTTATTCTTTCCGATATTCCCACCGAGGAGGATGTTGCGTTTTTCTATTCTCTTAAGGCGCTCGACCATTTTGTCTACGCCATCATTGTTGAAGCCCATCCGGTTAATCAATGCACTGTCCCGCTTCAATCGGAAAAGTCGCGGCTTCGGATTGCCGGCTTGGGGCCTGGGCGTGACGGTACCGATCTCCATAAATCCAAATCCCAACGCTTCGATTTCAGCCACATATTTGGCGTCCTTATCAAAACCGGCGGCAAGGCCAAGTGGATTCTTAAAGGACAGACCACCTACCTGAACCGGTTGACCGCAGGGAGCATAAATCCGCTTAATCAACGATTTCATACCCGGAATAACCAACACCGAATGCAATAAACGCATCGCGAGCCGGTGGGCGGTCTCCGGTGGAAATAAAAAGAAAAACGGACGGATAAAAATGCGATACATAAAGGGATTTTTGCGCAAAGTTAAGCTTAAAAGCAAAAGTAAAAGGGTGCGGCCGGAGAAAGTGTGTATTATAAACTGCACTAATTCAATTCTCCTCTTACAAAGTTAACAGCCACCATTGCACGAAAGCTTTCGTTTGATGGTCACGAATGGACTAATACACACACGTCTATGTTTGATTAGGCTAAAGCCGATTTCTCTTCATTCTTTTTTCCGTCAGTTGAAACCGACATGATTAAAACAATTATTAAACACACAAAGTAATGATTGTTTTAATCATCAAAGGTTCCATCTGACCATTAAAAGACAATGAAAAAAAAACAGATGAAACTGACGGCAATGGTGTGTATTACAAATTGCACTATTTATCCGTGTTTTTTTGAGATTGAAGCATGGGCAATGTTCCCATTTTGTTCGCTTCAGCCCATTGCCGTTCGCTTCAGCGAACGGTCTAAGAGTTAGAAAAGATTGGCTTTAGCCACATAAAAACGTGTGTCTTGATTCTTTTCCTATTGCTACGATTGAGTTTTGAGTTTACTCTGAAATGTTCAGTTTGCAATACACACCGGAGAAATGACCCGCAATAGAAATGTGTAAGAGTGATGGGCACTCATTACCATACCTGAAAGTTACCTTATCTTTGCGTCGATGAAATGTTTATTCAGGCTTCTATTTGGCACAAAAAAAGACAATATCCCACAAGATATGAAATACCTGTTTGTAGGCCTCGGAAATCCCGGTGCCGAATACGAAAACACCCGTCACAATATCGGCTTCAGGGTCCTTGACAAGATCGCGGAAGACGCCGGAAGTGCGTTTAAACCCGGGCAACTCGGAGAAATGGCCCAAATAAAATTCAGAGGCAGGACCCTTTACCTCCTAAAGCCCAATACTTATATGAACCTCAGCGGTAAGGCGGTACGTTACTGGATGCAAAAGCTAAAAGTTCCCAATGACCACCTGCTCATTCTCGTCGATGACATCCACCTGCCGTTTGGCAAATTGCGCATGAGAGCCAAGGGAAGCGATGGGGGGCACAACGGCTTAAAAGATATTATCCGGGTATTGGGAAATGAAAAATTCGCCCGGCTCCGCATCGGTATCGGAAGCAAGGACGAACATCAGGTACTCACCGATCACGTACTGGGAAAATGGAGTCCGGAGGAGCAAAAAGCCCTCCCCGCCATTCTCGAAGATGCAGCGGAAATGGCCAAGCTCTCCACCCATATCGGACTTCAACGCGCCATGTCCCGGGTGAATAGTAAGTAGCAGCTGAAGGGAAAGTCTTTAAATCTACAAATGCATCTTTTAGCGGACTTTAGATAAAAGACGCATCTATCGGCAGGACATGTACTTTCCTTTTGGCGATATCAAACCGGTCGCTGTTGGAGAGGATATGGACAATTACATTGGTCAATGTCATCGGAGTACCCTCTTCCAGGTTGCCTTGTTTATTGTGCTTGATGTGCTGTCCGTCGAAGATGATGACCATACCGGAGCCGATGACCGTTACGTCATTGCCATTGCGAATAATCAACCCCGTATCTTCAGCCAATCCAACCCCTATCAATTCGGGATGAATGGCAATCGCTTCCGCCACACGGCCAAATCGTCCCCTTTGGATAAAATGGGTGTCAATAATCAATTGCGGGATAAGTCCCAGGCCGCGGTACATATCGACAGCACCTTTGACAAACGCCTCCGTACTGCTTCCTCCGGCAATCATATAAGAGGACATGGCCATCGCTCCGGCAGAGGTGCCTGCTACGACAAATCCGGGTTCGTTATGGTACCTATCCAATATTATTCGATGAACGGAGGTACCTGCAATTCTATCCGTAATCTTGGACTGGTCTCCTCCGGAAAACATAATACAGTCTGTCTTGGATACCATTTGTATTACTTCCTCCTTTTCACAATCCTGTTTCGACCGGATATCCAAGACCCGGACATGGGTACAGCCGATCTTCCCGAAAGCCTCCAAATAGTTTTCTCCTACTTCGAGCGGAATACTCGAAGCCGTTGGGATGACGATGATGGAGGCATGGATACCGCCACTTTCCTTTACGACATGGGCCAGAATACCTTCTTCGATAAAATCCTGTGTTTCCCGCTCGTCTAAAGTCGCCCCTTTATCTTCATTGCCACCGATGGGGATGAGCACTCCTTTTGGAATAATTCTTTGCATATTTGAACAATAATGGTTTTCAAGACGCAAAAGTAACCATTTCATACCAGTACACTGAAAAATAAAAAGATCGCCAAAAGATACAGTTCTAATTTTGAAGAGTTTTCTTGCATACACTAAATAACCACTCTATCTTTTTGACCGGTATTGCTTTGAAAAGAAGCGGATTTAAGAATGAATTCTTAAAAAAAACCTTAACTTGATGCCGGAAAACAACTCAATCCACAGCAAATGCGGTATAACTTATTCGTTGTGAATGACAAAACACAATTCAGTAATACTTAAGCTGTCCGGAGTAATGGTATACAACAAAACTTAAACCAAAAGCAACATGAAAATCCTTGAACTTCGAGCCATGCGGGGGCCCAATTACTGGTCTGTCAGAAGACATAAACTCATTGTCATGACTTTGGATCTTGAAGAGATGGAAGATTCCCCTTCCAACAAGATTGAAGGTTTTTTAGACAGGCTCAAAAGCATGTTCCCAAGCATGTACGAACATCGATGCTCTGTCGGAGTTCCGGGAGGGTTTTTCCAAAGGGTAGAGGAGGGCACCTGGATGGGGCATATCATAGAGCATATCGCTTTGGAGATCCAGACGCTCGCCGGTATGGATACGGGTTTCGGCAGAACGAGGTCTTATGGTGAAAAAGGGGTCTATCATGTCGTCTTTTCATACATCGAAGAAAAAGTGGGCCGGTATGCTGCAAGAGCTGCCGTACGGATTTGTGAAGCCCTGATCAAGGGCGAGGAGTATGATTTGAGTGATGATATCCAGACCATGCGGGAGATTCGTGAAGATGAACGTCTGGGGCCCAGTACGGCCTCCATCGTGGGAGAAGCGGCGAGCCGGGGAATTCCCTGGATCCGGCTCAATCGATACTCTCTTTGCCAATTGGGTTACGGAGCCAATCAAAAACGCATACAAGCGACGGTCACCAGCGAAACCAGTAATATCGGTGTCGAGATCGCCTGTGATAAGGAAGATACCAAGTACCTCCTCGAACAAGCAGAAGTGCAGGTTCCCAAGGGAGAAATCATCAGGAGAGAGAGCAGCCTTGAAAGTGCCTGCCGTTATGTGGGCTTCCCTCTCGTCATCAAGCCCATCAATGGCAATCACGGAAGGGGCATCACGGTCAATATCAATTCCTACGAAGAAGCCCTTGAGGCCTTTCGGGAGGCGCAGCGTGTCTCGAGAACAGTGATTGTAGAAAAATACATCACAGGAGAGGATTACCGGTTGCTGGTCATTAACCACAAACTTGTCGCGGCGGCCAAGCGCACACCGGCCCACGTCATTGGCGATGGCAAATCAACCATTCAAGAACTCATCGACACCGTCAATATGGACCCGAGAAGAGGGTATGGGCATGAAAAGGTCTTGACCATAATCAAGGTGGACAGCCTTACAATAAACCTGATCGAGGATAAGGGCTATACGTTGGACTCCATTCTACCGGAGGGGGAGATGCTTATCCTTAAAAACACGGCCAATTTAAGTACCGGGGGAACGGCAGAAGATGTGACCGATATCGTGCATCCGTCCAATGTGTTTATGGCAGAGCGCATTTCGAGAATTATCGGCCTGGATATCTGTGGGATTGATATCATGACTGACAATATAAGCATTCCTTTATCAGAGACCAATGGAGCCGTTCTCGAAGTCAATGCCGGTCCGGGATTCAGGATGCATCTCGCCCCTACCACCGGATTGCCGCGCAACGTGGCTGCCCCCGTTATTGACAAGCTGTTCCCGCCCGGCAGCGATTTTCGTATCCCCATCATTGCAGTGACCGGTACCAACGGAAAGACCACCACCACCCGGCTCATCGCTCATATGGCCAAGATGAAAGGATACAGTGTCGGGTATACCACGAGTGATGGTGTCTATATCCAAAACAAACTGTTGATGGATGGAGACTGCACGGGTCCGGTGAGTGCCGAATTTGTCCTGAAAGACCCTACAGTAGATTTTGCCGTCTTAGAGACCGCGAGGGGAGGATTATTGCGTGCAGGGCTGGGATTTCACCATTGCGATATCGGTATCGTCACCAATGTCGCCGGAGATCACTTGGGCTTGAAGGGCATCCACACCATCGAGCAGTTGGCACGGGTCAAAGGCGTTATCCCGGAGACCGTCCTCCCCGGTGGCTATGCCATACTCAATGCGGATGATCCACTCGTGTATAATATGCGTAAAGGGTTGGAATGCAATGTCGCCCTCTTCTCCATGGACGAAGACAACACGCACATCAAAGCCATCCAAAAACGGGGCGGACTCTCCGCCGTATATGAAAACGGTTATATCACCATCTGCCGGGGCGAGTGGAAATTGCGCGTTATTAAAGCGGTCAATGTGCCACTCACCTACGGGGGAAAAGCACGGTTTATGATACAAAATGTACTCCCGGCTGTCTTGACCGGATACATCCGAGGCTTTACCATTGATGATATGAAGACGGCATTGGAATCCTTTATTCCCTCTCCGTCGCAGACTCCGGGAAGGTTAAATTTATTTCACTTCAAGGACTTCGATATCTTGCTCGATTATGCACATAATCCGGCAGGGATGCGCGCGCTAAAGCAGTTCACAGACCACATGGATGCCACCCATAAAGTAGGCATTATTGCCGGTATTGGAGACAGAAGGGTGGAGGACAATAACGAGATGGGTAAAATCGCTGCCGAGATGTTTGACGAAATTATTATCCGTCAAGACAAACACCTCAGAGGTAAAACGGAAGAAGAGCTCATCAAGATGCTGGCGGATGGCGTCCGTATGCAGGATCCGGATATCCCGATGACCATTATCCCCTCAGAAGCAGAAGCCATCAAGCATGCGGTGGACAAAGCCCAAAAAGGATGGCTGATTGTCTTGTGCAGCGATGTCATTCCGGATGCATTGGAAATGGTCAAAACCCTAAAGGAGCAAGAAGCCAATGCGCTGTATAAGTTTGATAAAAAAGATATCCCTAATCTTCAGCGCTAAGCGTTGCTTCTGAGTTATATGAGCCGGTTATAGTTTTTTAATCCGGTATGAAATGGTGGAAAGGGGTACCATATCCGGAAAGGCAGATTGCCCCCATACCGTTAGTCTTAGAGGTGAGTTTCCTGTAAATAATGGGTATTTATCCCATTTGGGCGGTCTTCATCTGCATGACCATGGCAATTTGGCGGGCCTTTTGAAGCATTTCCTCCACTTTTGGTCCTTGATACTTTGCCCTTACGGCCGTCTCCAAATGCGATAACCATCGTTCAAAATGCAATGGGGTCATTGGTTTTTTCATATGCAGCAAGAGATGAGGGTGCATGGCATTTCTGCGGTACGTGCCGGTGTAAAACAGCATATTTTCCCAAAAGTCATCCAATACATCAAAATGGTGTTCCAATCCGCGATTGACAACCTCTTCGAAGAAGTGCTTCATGTCAGCATCCGCCAATAAAAAATCATAAAAATCGACCATGACCTGTCGAATATCCTGCCGCCCTTCAATATCCTTTACTTTGTCTGACATCATCCGGGGATTAAGCGATGATCACCTCAATACCCAGTTTTTCCAAACCGGCCTTAATCTTGGGTTCGATATTCTTATCGGTGACTACTACATCCACTTGGTTGATAGAGCAGACCTTGGCAAAGCTGCGCTTTTGAAATTTAGAAGAATCCGCCAATACCACTACGCGGTCAGATACATTAATAGCCACTCTACTCAAAGAGGCTTCCTCAATTATAGGTGAAAAAATTCCGGCAGTCAAATCAATGCCTTCGACAGACAGGAATAGTGTGTTGCAGTGTAATTTGCCCAAGGTTTTCTCTGCGATAGGACCCACCAAAGACCGGAGTCTTCCATTGAGTACTCCGCCTACTTGAATGACTTCCATTTTTCCTCCATTGTTACTAATGCCGCTCAATTCATCTACAATAGGAAGACTGTGGGTGATAATTCTTATGTTTTTGAAGCGATTGAGCTGGCGTGCTAATGGGAGCAAAGTCGTCCCTGCCCCGAGGATTACATTGTCTCCTTCGTTGATAAGGTCAACAGCCCGTTTGCCTATACGCATTTTCTCTTTAAAATTCTGCTTTATCCGTTGACTCAATCCGGGATCATCATAGCCGGACTTTTCCTTAATAGCTCCCCCCCTGGTTCTTATGAGTAGTCCTTTTTCTTCCAGTTTGACTAAATCATTTCGAATTGAAACTTCGCTCACGCTAAATTCCTTACTGAGATCCTTAACATAAACTTTTCCCTTGTTATTCAAATGTTGAAGGATCTTCGCCCTCCTTTCCAATGTATTTCTCTTTGTTTGCATACTTATACTAACTATTCTTTAAACGATTCAATCAACAATCTAAATAGAATTCATAATACATTATTGCTATGCTTTGATAGTGTAATAATGAATACCGAAAACATCCGAAAGGCAACCCTGTAAATAAGCTAAAGCAATGCAATTCAATTTTGCAAGATTTAATCTTTCGAAGGCAAACAATATCAGATACTCAAAGACTTTTGTTTGCTCTTTGTCACAATCCCGATTGCCAGAGATAGACTACTGAGCTTAATATATAACTATTGTGTGACTCACTTTGCACCAACGAAACGCAAGTTTTCAAATATACATCAGCATCATGGGACAATGAAAGTGAAAAATAGAGCAATTGCCCTTATTGCAGTACTAAAACAACACTCCTTAGATTGAATTAGTTCATCATAATGCAGGAAAAGTATCGAATAAAATACCTTTTCATCCTATGAGAATTATAGATGCTCTTTATTTTCCAGACAATATCGCATATTCACTCCATCCATCAAATGATGTTTTATGCAAACGTTTTCTTTCTTTCTTTGCATTGAAAACGCAAAGAATATACAAGTAGTAAGTGTAAGAAAACATAAGATGTATGTTGTATTATTCACAAAGTTTAGGTAGCTCTATATCTATACAGAGAAAACTCTTTGGGGTGTGCTTTGAGCAAAATGCGCGTGTATTTTGTACTGCAATGTGTGCAATAGCATTAAATAAGGCAATTCTATTTACTTGGTGCATATATTGTCCATTGTATTATATAGACGCCCGCGATATATAGTAAACTGCCAGCCAAATAACAAACACATAGGAATAAAACTATCTATTTTATTGTATAAATTTCATGCTTTTATTTCTTATTTATTTCCGGCATGTGTTCTATCTTTGTCTGTAGAACCTGAGGCTTATAGCAGTTTGTATTTGTACCTGCTGACTTTTTTGTATTCTAAAAACCGAGTTTATGATAATAGAATTACCTTCAACATTAAAAGCCTGGATTCCAATTGTAAAATGGCAAGCTACCAAAATTATTACCCGGCAAGCTGTAAAAGAAATATTGCTTTGCATCTTGATTGCCGGTATAGGAATATTAGGCACCTATTACCTCATGCACACGGGCAATCAGTTAGATCACATAACGATCCTCGATAATACACATATTATCAGTAATGCGAGTCTTGGACAATAATCCTATGACTATGCATCATTAGGCATATCAATTAATATATCACGATCTATTGTGGAGTGATGGTTTTTGGCTTTCTGTAGAATATCGCCACTACAAATCAGCAATGAGGGGAAGTGGGGTAGGCCATCATCCTTCTTTTGATTTTATTGCTTTAAGAATAGTCGGTTAGTGCAAAGGGTGTAGTACTTTTGCTCCTTCTAATCATATCAAAGTACCGCTATGCAAGAATTAAAAATTTATAACAGCCTATCCGGCCAAAAAGAACTATTCGAGCCCATTCATGATGGACGTGTTGGCATGTATGTTTGTGGGCCAACGGTTTACAATGATGTCCATTTAGGCAATGTGCGCTCTTTTATCAGCTTTGATGTCGTGTATAGATTTTTTAACTATTTGGGATATAAGGTGCGATATGTACGCAATATTACGGACGTCGGACACCTACAAGACAGCGGAGAGGACAAAATTTCGTCCCGGGCAAAATTAGAGCGGATCGAACCGATGGAGATAGTCCAGAAGTACACCATTCGCTTTCACGATATGATGCGGATTTTTAACCTTCTTCCACCGAATATTGAGCCTCAAGCCACCGGACATATTCTGGAACAAATCGAAATGGTCCGTTCGATACTCGACAATGGATTGGCATACGAATCCGAAGGGTCCGTTTACTTTGACATACAAGAATACTTGAAAAGATACCCGAATTACGGGCATTTGTCCGGAAGAAAAATTGATGAATTACTCGCCGTCACACGAGACGATTTGAAGGGACACTCAGATAAACGCCATCCCGCGGATTTTGCTATATGGATGAAAGCAGCTCCCGAGCATATCATGCGCTGGAAGACGGAATGGTCCGAGGGTTTTCCCGGTTGGCACCTCGAATGCTCTGTAATGAGCACCAAATACCTGGGAGAGACTTTTGACATTCACGGTGGCGGTAACGATCTCAAGTTTCCCCACCATGAAAACGAAATCGCACAGAATACCGCCGCCTGTGGAGTAGCTCCTGCCAAGTATTGGGTACATACCAACATGCTCCTGATGAACGGTAAAAAGATGTCCAAGAGCGAGGGCAACACCATCTCTCCGGAAGAGCTGTTTACCGGCAACAGCCCACACATATCAAAGGCCTATTCTCCGATGGTCATTCGCTTTTTTATGCTCCAATCCCATTATCGCTCTACGATGGATATTTCGGACGATGCGCTGCAAGCAGCCGAAAAGGGTTTTAACCGGTTGATGGAAGCACTCAAGGTGGTCGACACCCTAAAGCACACTTCTCCGGTGAAAGAGGGTGCCCTCGATAGCACCTTACGCCCGTTGATAGAAGCTCCTATGAAGGAGATGCTCGACGATTTCAATACACCTAAAGCACTGGCAGCACTTTTCGAACTCGTCACAAAGGTCAATGCACTGTCTGCCGGCAAATTGCCCCTCGATCAGGTCTCAGATCCTATTTTGCAGTCCATCAAAGACACATTGAAGACCTTCACTTTTGATATTTTTGGACTCAAGGATGACCGCGCTGCCGGTGGTAATACTGAGGCCATCGACGGTTTGGTGCAACTCCTCATAGGAATCAGAGCAGATGCGAGAAAGGACAAAAATTGGGCCTTGTCCGACAAAGTTCGCGATGCCCTTCTCGAACTCGGTATCCAGCTTAAAGACGGGCCGGATGGCACTACCTGGTCGTTTGCTTCTTGACAGATGCTTCCTAAAGTTGATATATTCAATACATTCCTTATTAATACCTCGCCGTCAGAAATGACAGGTAGATGGATGGATTCTTCCCATGCGCCCACCCTGTGGTCAACCATTTCAAGGCATAATGCAATATCCATTTTTAAAAACAATTTGTTTGTCATACTGATATTGTTCCCTATTTGGGTCTCCGGACAATCGGATTCTTTAAAAGGGCTTCAAACGGAAACATTCTTACATCCGGCGGATGGATTTACCGCCCAAACATTAAAGAAAGGGGAATTTGTTTATAACCAATCACCATTTACCTTTCCGCTTCCAAGCTGGGCTTGGTGGGGAATAACGGATCATATCACCGCGGAGATTGACTTGCTCCCATTAATAGGGGGCTTATTTCAAGAGCCACACCTTCCGGTTCCAAGCTTCAATTTTCGATTTAAACTCTTTGAGCAAAATAATGGGGTGCCTGCCATTGCGTTTGAAACAATGTATCAACACCTTTGGAACGAAGTAACTCAATCGGATCAACCCAATGCCATTGTGAGCAGGAGGGGCAATAGTTGGTATAATCATTTGAATTTTACCTGGAAAATCAATGCTACATTATACAGTCATATGTCACTTGGGGCTACCTATGTAGAAAACTTATATTTCAGTAATAATGATATACCCAATCCGGTTGAAAAGTTTTATCCCAAGTCATTTACTCCGGATTTTAGTTGGAGTTTAGATTATAGATGGAGACCTTGGATTAGTCTTCATGCGACGGGTTCCTATGGTACTACATTTGTGTATTTAGACAATATCCCCAGAAAACAACAGATTTCATATGGTTTTAGAGTTGCCCCATTTTATAAAAGCAAGTGGAGCTTCCTAAGGACCTTTCGTGCCGAATTTATTGGATTCTACATTTATTTGCCGGATATCCATGAATCAATCACTTCCATTCTTCCGATATTTCCTTATTTTTATTGGCAATGGACCTTTTAGGAATGGGGAAAGTTAATTACTTAAGGAGCCCCAATGTGAAGCGAAATTACTATTGAGGACGAATTGTACCGGAAGATTGAAAAGTATCGAATACGGAGAAATCAAATAGTGATCCGGTGTAAATAGTGCTTGCAAGAAACTCTTCAAAATTGGAAATGTATCTTTTGGCGACCTTTTTATTTTTCTTAACTCACTGATACCTAAGTGCTTCGCGTATGAAAAAAATACCCTTAGCAACTGAAGCAGTTTTTTTGCTGAATCGAAGCGCTCAAACAGGAGTTATGCCGTAGTATAATGATTGCTTGAGCAACAAAGAGTCAGGAGAAGATAGAAGACGCAATGCATTGCGTCTGTACACTTTATACTTTAGTTATTTTCTGCGCGGAGCACTACCATCACTTCGTCTATAAAAATGGAAAAGCTCATCCAAAATCTTACATTTCATAAAATTTGACAGTTTTCTGGCACGCACTAAATAAGGGCCAATACAAAAAGAGGCATACATCGATCGATGTATGCCCTTTATTCTCAGGGCAAACTCATACTTTTACATTCAGAACTTTAATCAAATAGTCATTATCCCATGCCGCTCGGAGTCTTTTGCTTTTGATTCCCTGTTTTTTAGTATGCTCATTTTTTAGAAGATTTAGAGCAAT
>Ga0256832_1001453_pt1 | contig 16012 bp, 11 predicted proteins | sample 134614metaG_FD_190534 | JGI IMG/M metagenome (GOLD analysis project Ga0256832, IMG submission 190534) | Hydrothermal vent microbial communities from Lau Basin, Pacific Ocean - 134-614 | ecosystem: Environmental > Aquatic > Marine > Hydrothermal vents | place: Pacific Ocean: Lau Basin | collected...
ACCTCCCATGTGGCCATCCTGGCCCGGGCGCTCGGTGTGCCGGCGGTGATGGGCGTCAGCGAGCTGCCGGTGGGGCGCCTCGACGATGCCGAGCTGATCATCGACGGCTATGCCGGCCGCGTGTACATCGAGCCGGCCGAGAACATCAAGCAGGAATACCGGCGCCTGGCCAGCGAGGAGGAATCCTTTTCCGCCGAGTTGCGCGAGTTGCGGGAACTGCCTTCCGAGACCCTCGACGGGAAACACATCCCGCTGTACGTGAACACCGGACTGCTCTCGGATCTCTCGCCCACCACGGAGAGTGGCGCCGAGGGGGTGGGACTGTATCGCACCGAATTCCCGTTCATGATCCGCAACCGCTTCCCCGGCGAGGAAGAGCAGCGGCGCATCTACCGCCAGGTGCTCGAGGCGTTCGCGCCGCGACCGGTGGTGCTGCGTACCCTCGACGTGGGCGGCGACAAGGCGCTGCCCTATTTCCCCATCGAGGAGGACAATCCCTTCCTCGGCTGGCGGGGGATCCGCATCACCCTGGATCACCCCGAGATCTTCCTGGTCCAGGTGCGGGCCATGATGCGCGCCAGCGAAGAGCTGGGCAATCTCAACATCCTGTTGCCGATGATCTCCGACGTGGCCGAACTGCACGATTCGCTGGCCCTCATCCATCAGGCACACGACGAGTTGCTGGAAGAGGGGCACGCGGTGCCGATGCCGCGGGTGGGCGTGATGATCGAGGTGCCATCGGCGGTCTATCAGGCCGGCAGCCTGGCGCGCCGGGTGGACTTCCTGTCCATCGGCACCAACGATCTCACCCAGTACCTGCTGGCCGTGGATCGCAACAATCCGCGGGTGGCCGATCTCTACGATTCCCTGCATCCGGCCGTGATCCGGGCCATCCTGCAGGTGGTGGAAAGCGCACGGGTTCACGGCAAGCCGGTGAGCGTGTGTGGTGAAATGGCCGGCGATCCGGCGGCCGCGATTCTGCTGGTGGGGATGGGCATCGAAAGCCTGAGCATGAGCGTGGCCAGCCTGCCGCGGGTGAAATGGGTGATTCGCAACCTGACCCGCGAGCGGGCCAACGAGATCCTCAGCAACGTGCTGGTCATGGAAGACGTCGATTCGATTCGCGCCTACCTGAACCAGACCCTGGAAGAAGCCGGCATGGGCGGACTGCTGCGCGCCGGCAAGTAGAACGGGAGAACCCATCACCATGTGGCAGGCCGAGAGCCGTGAGCTGACCGAAGGACCGCTGGATCTGCACACCGTGGTGCGGGCGCTGGTCGAGGATGGCCGACTGGCGCAGACCGACGCCGATCAATTTCTCATCCCGGCCCGTACCGGGCAGCTCGACATCCATCCGCTGGTGATGCTGGCCCAGCAGGACTGGGCGGATCAGGCCCGCCCCGGCCGGAAGCTGGATCTGGAAACGCTCACCCAGTGGCTGGCCGAGCGGGCCGGGCTGCCCCATTTTCGCATCGATCCCCTCAAGGTGGACGTCACCCGGGTCACCAGCGTCACCTCGCACGCCTATGCCGCGCGCCACAAGATCCTGCCGGTGATCGTGGAAAGCAGCAAGGTGGTGATCGCCACGGCCGAGCCCTTCGTGCGGGACTGGGAGAACGAGCTGGCCCACGTGACCGGCCTTGCCATCGAACGGGTGGTGGCCAATCCGGTGGACATCGCCCGCTTCCTCGACGAGTTCTATACCGTCAGCCATTCCATCCGTCGGGCCACGTCCGACAAGGAAGGCCAGCACCCGGGGATCAGCAATTTCGAGCAGCTCGTGGAGCTGGGCAAGTCGGGGCGCCTCGATGCCAACGATCAGGACATCGTGCAGATCGTCGACTGGCTGCTGCAGTACGCCTTCGATCAGCGCGCCTCCGACATCCACATGGAACCGCGCCGCGAGAAGGGCAAGATCCGGTTTCGCATCGATGGCGTGCTGCACCATGTCTACGACATGCCCACCCCGGTGATGTCGGCCGTCACCAGCCGCATCAAGGTGCTGGGGCGCATGGACGTGGTGGAAAAGCGCCGCCCGCAGGACGGGCGCATCAAGACCAAGACCCAGGCCGGTGACGAGATCGAGCTGCGCCTGTCCACCATGCCCACCGCCTTCGGCGAGAAGCTGGTGCTGCGGATCTTCAATCCGGAAGTGCTGGTCAAGGACTTCGCCGCCCTTGGTTTCGGTGGCCGCGACATCGCTGCCTGGAACCAGATGGTCACCCAGCCCCATGGCATCGTGCTGGTCACCGGTCCCACCGGTTCGGGCAAGACCACCACCCTCTATTCCACCCTGCGCCAGCTGGCCCGCCCCGAGGTGAACGTGTGCACGGTGGAGGATCCCATCGAGATGGTGGTGGACGATTTCAACCAGATGCAGGTGCAGCACAACATCGGCGTGGACTTCGCCGCCGGCATCCGCACCTTGCTGCGCCAGGATCCGGACATCATCATGGTCGGCGAGATCCGCGATCGCGAGACGGCGGAAATGGCCATCCAGGCGGCACTCACCGGCCACCTGGTGCTCTCCACCCTGCACACCAACGACTCGGCCGCGGCCATCCCGCGCCTGCGCGAAATCGGCATTCCCGCCTACCTCATCAACGCCACCCTGCTCGGCGTGATGGCCCAGCGCCTGACCCGCAATCTCTGCCCCCACTGCAAGCAGCCGGGCGACGTCGAGGAAGACGTGTGGAAGGCCCTGACCCATCCCTGGACGCTCTCCGGCGAGGCCCGCTTCTACCGACCGGTCGGCTGCGAGGAATGCCGCCATACCGGCTATCTCGGCCGCAGCGGAATCTATGAAATCATGCGCATGACACCGGGCCTGCGCGAGAAGATCGGCCCGGACAGCGATGCCGAAGCCATCCGCCGCGCCGCCATCGCCGAGGGCATGACCCAGCTGCGCATCGCCGGCGCCCGCAAGGTGGCCATGGGCCAGACCACCATCGAGGAAGTGCTCAAGGTGGTGCCGCCGGACAGTGAGATCTGATGGATTGCGAGGAATGAAAATCCAACGCAAAGAACGCGAAGATGATAATGGATGAATGCTTGTTGCAAGAACCTTGGCGATTTCAAATTGCTTTCCAAGGCCGTGAATTGACGATTTTCTCGATCCTCGTGACTCGTCCCTCGAACCTCGTCCCTGTTTTACAGTAGGAGCAGCGCTCAGCCGCGACAAGCTCAAAGATTGATCGTATAGCGATGAATCTGCCCCAGCAGCTCGGCATGATGGAAGGGCTGCACGATGTAGTCGTCGGCGCCGGCGCTCAGGGCGGGGGAGACTTCCTCCAGGGTGTGGGGTTCGACCAGCATCAGTACCGGCGTGCCCTGCCAGCCGGGGCGGTGGCGGATGGCCTGCAGCAGGCCGAAGCCGTCTTCCTTCGACAGTTCCAGATCCAGAAACACCGCCACCGGCATGTCCAGCGTGCCCAGGAGCCGCCGCGCCCCGGCGGCATCGGTGGCGGCAATCACCTCGTAGCCTTCCCGTCGCAACAGGTATTCGAGCAACCCGGCGGTGTGTGGATCCCGTTCGATGACCAGAATCGTGCCCAGGATCGGGCGTGGCGTCACGTCGTTCATGGGCAGGGCTGTTCCGCGGCAACCATGGAACGGGTTATCGGCAGGGGCTGAGTGGGACTTTAGGGCTTCGGATCGGGAGGGCTCTGGAGAACACGGAGGGCACGGAGACACGGAGGACACGGAGATTTGTTGATTGTTTCCTCTCGCTGTTCGATGGGTGCCTCTTCAATATGGTTTCAAAGACAATCGAAAAGGCATAAAAGCATCCGCTTCGACCAGACAACCGGATTCTCGGTGTTTACGAGCGCCGGTTCATGATGAAGTCTCCCTCATAAAAAACCTCCGTGTTCTCCGTGTCTCCGTGCCCTCCGTGTTCCTTACACCATCCCATGAACAGCGCACCGTTCAGACGAACAGCGCCAGCAGTTCCCGGGCGGCCTGGCGGCGGGCGCCGTTGCAGGAGATGGAGCGGTGGACCGGGAAGCTGTCCAGTTCGGTGGCCCCGGCGTAGGCTTCGCGGGTGAAGGGGGTGTCGTGGTTGGAGATCAGGACCGGGATGCCGCGGGCGGCGGTTTCGGCGGCCAGTTCTGCCAGGTGGCGCTGTTGTTCCAGATCGAAACCGTCGCGGCTGTAGCTGGTGAAACTGGCGGAGGCAGAGAGGGGAACGTAGGGCGGGTCGCAGTAGACGACGTCGCCCGGTCGGGCATTGCGCAGGGTTTCCTCGAAGGATTGCACGCGGAAGTCGGCCCGCTGCGCCCGTTCGTGGAAGGCCAGCATTTCGGCCTCGGGCAGGCGGGGCTGTCGATAGCGACCGAAGGGCACGTTGAAACCGCCCTGCTTGTTGTAGCGGCACAGGCCGTTGTAGCCGTGACGGTTGAGATAGACGAACAGGGCGGCCTTGCGGCGGCTCTGGCGGGCGCGGTTGAAGGCGTCGCGCAGGGCGTAGTACTGCTCCGGCGTGTTGTAGCGCGGCTGGAAAAACCGGCGGCAATAGCGCACGAACCCGGCGCCCTCGGTCTTGAGGGTGTTGTAGAGCAGGATCAGATCGGGATTGGTGTCGGTGAGCAGATACTGATCGTAATCCGTATTCAGAAACACCGCGCCGGAGCCGGCAAAGGGCTCGACCAGGCGCTTTCCCGGCGGCAGGCGCAGACGGATGTGGGGCAGTACCCGGTACTTGTTGCCGGCCCATTTGAGAAAGGGGCGCTGATCGCCGTCGGCGTTGGCGAGCCGGGCCACCATCAGGCGATGTCCTTGATGAAGACCTTGGCGTTGCGCTGGTAGTTGTACAGTTCGCGCCGTTTCACCGGCAAATCGTCGAGGCTGCCGGGACGGAAACCCCGTTCGCGGAACCAGTGGGCGGTGCGGGTGGTGAGCACGAACAGCCGGCGGATGCCGAGCTGGCGGGACTGGCGCTCCACGTAGTCGAGCAGGGCGTCGCCGCGATGCTGGCCCCGATAGTCGGGGTGTACCGCCAGGCAGGCCAGTTCGCTTACGTGTTCGTCGATAAAGGGGTAGAGGGCCGCCACGGCGATGATCATGCCGTCGCGCTCGACCACGGTGAAGTGGTCGATTTCCATCTCCAGGCGTTCCCGGGAACGGCGCACCAGGATCTCTTCCCGTTCCAGCGGCTCGATGAGTTCGAGAATGCCGCCGATGTCCTCCAGCCGGGCCTGGCGGGTGTCCTCGAAGGGATCCTGCATCAGCAGTGTGCCGCAGCCGTCGCGGGTGAACAGCTCCATCAGCAGGGCGCCGTCCACCTGCCGGCTGAGTATGTGGGCGCGGGGCACGCCGTCCTTGACGGCGCTGATGGCGCTGGCCAGCGCCTGCCGGGCATCCTCGTCGAGGTAAGCGGCCTTCTCCAGCAGGGCTTCGGCCTTCTCCAGGGTCAGTTCGCGCAGCAGCCGGCGGCGCCCGTCGACGATGCCCTTGCCCTCGACCAGATGGATCAGCTTGTCGGCACCGAGCTGCACCGCCGCCGCGGTGGCCACGTCGTGCACGCCGAGATTGAACACCTCGCCGGTAGGCGAGTAGCCGAGGGGCGAGAGCAGGACCAGATCCCCGGCGGCCAGATGGCGCTGCACGCTGTCGCGGTCGATGCGCCGCACCTCGCCGGTATGGCAGTAGTCGACACCCTGGCGCACGCCCAGGGGCTGGGCGGTGACGAAGTTGCCGGACACCACACGGATGCCGGCACCGGCCATGGGCGAGTTGGGCAGGCCCATGGACAGCAGGGCCTCGATGTCCACGCGCACGCTGCCGGCAGCCTGTTTCACGCATTCCAGCGCCGCGTCGTCGGTTACCCGCAGACCGTTTTCGTAGCGCATCCTGAGCTTGCGCCGCCGCAGGCACTGTTCGATCTGGGGCCGCGTGCCATGCACCAGCACCAGCCGCACGCCCAGGCTGTTGAGCAGGGCCAGATCGTGGATCAGGCCGGGGAAGCCTTCCGCGTCCAGGATCTCGCCGCCGAAGGCCACCACGAACAGCCGCTGGCGGAAGGCCTTGATATAGGGGGAGGAGTTGCGAAAGTCGTGGACGAAACCGGACTGGGGCGGGCGGGATCTGGCCATGGTGAACGGCGGCGTTGGTGATTCACCCAAGTATGACAGGCGGGCGCGGAAAAATCACACGCCGGCGAGTCGGGTTACCAGGTGCTCTTCCGGCGCCAGCGCAGACGCGGCAGAATCAGGCCCAGCAGCATGCCGCCGAGCAGCACGCCGGCCCCGGCGATGAACCAGTCCCGCTGCGAGCTGTTCTGCAGCACCTGGTTCTCCTGTTGCAGCAGTTGCAGTTCCTTCTCGAGGGAGACGTTCTGCTGCTTGAGTTCCTGGTTCTGCTGTTCCAGCAGGATGGGTTTGGCCGCGACCTGTTTCAGGTGTGTCAGCTCGGCGGCGAGTTTCTCGTTCTCGCGCTGCAGGCGGTTTCGCTCGGCTTCCAGTTCACCGGCCTTCTTGCGCAATTCCGCGAGCTGTTGCCTGAGCTTGCCGTTGCTGGTCCGGTAGCGTTCGAGCTGCTTGCGGGCCTTTTCGAGCTGGTCGCGGGCGATGGGTTCCTCGCTCAGATAGCGGCTCAGCACCCAGCCTTCCACGCCATCGGGGGTGCGCACCCGGCTGTAGCCGCTCTCGGTGGTCTCGAGCACCTCGAGCGGGGTGCCGCTGGGCAGGGTCTTGATGATCTGGTACTGGCTGCCCTGCCCCGAACGCAGGGTGATGATCAGGTGATCGGTCACGTAGCGGGTCTCGGCCGCCTGGACCACGAGGGGGAGGGCCAGCACCAGCAGGAAGAAGGCAATTCGTTTCACGCGGTCATACCCCGAAGATTATTGTCATTATGCTGCCGGAGCTATTATATAGAGGAAGTGCGGCCTGAAAAGGGGCGATTGACCGAATCCGGGCCCATTTCACGGTTTTTGGCCCGCCAGCGGACAGTGGCGGGCGCCCTGTGGATGTCATATCCTTGTCAACTCCCTTCAGTCTAATTCCGGTGAGCACGCCGGACGGCGGTGCGCACCGTCATCGGGCTGACACGAAGCCGTAACCGGAAGGGAACCATGAACGAGAAAACGTCTGCCAGGATTCTCATCGTCGAAGACGAAGCGGCCATCCGCGAGATGATCGTCTTCACCCTGCAGCAGGAGGGCTATGTGGCGCTCGAGGCGGCCGATACCCGTGAGGCCACCGAGCAACTGGCCAGCAAGCCGGATCTGATCCTGCTCGACTGGATGTTGCCGGGCCTCAGCGGCGTGGAATTCGCCCGCCGCCTGCAGCGCGACGAGGCCACCCGCGGCATTCCCGTCATCATGCTCACTGCCCGCGGCGAGGAGGAGAGCAAGCTCAAGGGTTTCGAGGCCGGCGTGGACGACTACGTCACCAAGCCCTTTTCCACCCAGGAACTGCTGGCACGGATCCGCGCCGTGCTGCGCCGGACCCGGCCGCCGGAGCCGGAGGTGATCCGGATCGATGGTCTGGAACTGGACAAGGCCGGCCACCGGCTGCGCATCCACGGCAGGCCGCTGGATCTGGGACCCACCGAGTTCCGTCTGCTCAACTTCTTCATGACTCACCCGGAACGCGTCTACAGCCGCGATCAACTGCTGGATCAGGTATGGGGCGAGAACGTCTACATCGAGGATCGCACCGTGGACGTGCACATCCGCCGCCTGCGCAAGGCGCTGGCGCCCTACGGCTTCGATCGCCACGTGCAGACCGTGCGCGGTGCCGGTTACCGCTTCTCCCGACAGGTCTGAAATCGTCATGCGTCGCACCTGGTATTCCGAGCTGGCCCAGTTTCTCTGGATCGGGATCGTGGTCGGGTTGCTCGGCGCACTGGCGGGGCATCTCACCCTGGCCCTGCTCGTCTACACGCTGGTCTATCTCGGCTGGTATTTCAACAACCTGCGGCGACTGGAACGCTGGCTGCGTCTCGGCCGCAAGTTCGCCCCGCCCGACGCCCGCGGCCTGTGGGGCGAGGTGTTCAACGGCATCTACCGCCTGCAGCAGCGCAACCGCAAGCGTCGCAAGCGACTGGTCAAGCTGCTCAACCGTTTCCGCGAGACCACCGGCGCCATGCCGGACGGCATCATCATCCTGCAGCCCAACGGCGGGATCGAATGGTGGAACGAGGCCGCCGAGCGGTTGCTTCGGCTCAAGTATCCCCAGGACGTCTGCCAGCACCTCAACAACCTGATCCGGCATCCTGACTTCGTGGCCTTCATCAACGGCGAGACCGATGCCGAGGACGTGACCATTCCCAGCCCCTACGACGCCCAGCAACTGCTCAACATCCGCATGATCCCCTACGGCAAGCGCCAGCAACTGGTGCTGGTGCGCGACGTGACCCTGATGGAGCGGGTCGAGCAGATGCGCCGCGACTTCGTGGCCAATATCTCCCATGAACTGCGCACACCGCTGACGGTGCTGAGCGGTTACATCGAGAACCTGCAAAACGGTGAACATTCGCGGGAGACGGTCCAGCGCGCTCTGGCGGTCATGGCCCAGCAGAGCAGGCGCATGCAGCACCTGACCGAGGATCTCATGCTGCTGTCCAACCTGGAGAACCGCCGGGAACAGCGGCGTGAAAAGGTAAACGTTGCGCAGATGCTCGACAGCCTGCTGGAGGAAGCGCGACTGGTGAGCGGCGAGCGGGCCCACGTCATCGATCTGGCGGTGGACGACGGGCTCGAGGTGCTCGGTGATCCGCGGGAGCTGGACAGCATCTTTTCCAATCTGGTCATCAACGCCGTCAACTACACGCCGGCGGGCGGGGAAATCCACATCCGCTGGCATCGCGACGAGGATGGTGGCGCCGTTTTCGAGGTGACGGACACGGGTCTCGGGATCCCGGCCCATCACCTGCCCCGGCTCACCGAGCGCTTCTACCGGGTAGACGTGGCCCGCTCCCGGGAAACCGGCGGTTCGGGGCTGGGCCTGGCCATCGTCAAGCACGCCCTGCAACGGCTCGGTGGCAGGCTCGAGATCGAAAGCGAAGTGGGGCGGGGCAGCACCTTCCGGGCCCGCTTCCCCGCCGAGGTCGTGGTGCAGGCGCCGGCTCCCGAAGGCGCGGACGAACTCGAGCGCACGGCCTGAACCGGCGGTCATCCTGCCGTCATCGACGTTTCATGTTTCTGTCACATTCCGGCGCTAGAGTGTCGCTGTTGGTTGCTTTAACCCCATCCTCAATCAATCTGGAGAACGGCATGTTCAGCAAGAAAAACCTCATGGCGCTGGTCGCCAGCGTGGCCCTGGTGACCGCCGGTTCGGCCGTGGCGGCACCGAAACTGGATCCCAAACTGCCCACGTACAAGCCCACCAGCGGCGTGTCGGGCAATCTCAGCAGTGTGGGTTCCGACACCCTGGCCAATCTCATGACCCTGTGGGCCGAGGAGTTCAAGCGCGTCTATCCCAACGTGAACATCCAGATCCAGGCCGCCGGTTCGTCCACCGCGCCGCCGGCGCTGACCGAGGGCACCTCCAACCTGGGCCCCATGAGCCGCAAGATGAAGTCCAAGGAACTGCAGAAGTTCGAGGACAAGTACGGCTACAAGCCCACCGCCATCCGCGTGGCCATCGATGCGCTGGCCGTGTTCGTGAACAAGGACAACCCCATCAAGGGCCTGACCATTCCCCAGGTGGACGCCATCTTTTCCTCCACCCGCAAGTGCGGCTATCCGGAAGACATTACCCGCTGGGGTCAGCTGGGCCTGACCGGCGCCTGGACCAATCGCAAGATCCAGCTCTACGGCCGCAACTCGGTGTCCGGCACCTACGGCTACTTCAAGAAGCACGCCCTGTGCAAGGGGGACTTCAAGCCCAGCGTGAACGAGCAGCCGGGGTCGGCCTCCGTGGTGCAGTCGGTCTCCGCCTCGCTCAACGGCATCGGCTACTCCGGCATCGGTTACGTCACCACCGGCGTGCGTGCCGTACCGCTGGCCAAAAAGCCGGGCCAGCCCTTCGTGGCGGCCACGCCCGAGAACGCCGTCAAGGGCAAGTATCCGCTGGCGCGCTTCCTGTACATCTACGTGAACAAGGCACCCAACAAGCCGCTGCCGCCGCTGGAGCGGGAGTTCATCAAACTGGTGCTCTCCAGACAGGGTCAGCAGGTGGTCATCAAGGACGGCTACATTCCGCTGCCGGCCAGGGTCGTCGAGAAGGAACTGGCCAAGCTGCGCTAGAATCACGCCGGATGGCGGAAGGAAGGTCGACGGGCGCAAGCCCGTCGGCCTTTTTTCATGGCCCAGTCATGGAACGGTCATCCGTCTGTCACAGGCCCGGGCCATGCTCCGTCCGGCATCAGGTGGCGCAGGGAAGGGAGACGGCGCCATGACCACGGAAGGTAGCCTGTTGCCCGAATTCCGTTCGACACCCTTTTGAAATCAATGGCTTGTCGAGGTGGTGTCGGTCGCCGGCGGGCTGTAACATTTCTGTCACAAAAAGCGTGTAGGCTTGCGCCATCGTGCGACCACCCCGGAATCCCCGCCTGCGATGACCGACGTCCGTACTCCCCGCCAGCTGATGATGTGGCGCATGTTCAAGGATCGCCTGGCCCGTTACATGGTGGTCTTCGGCGGGATCAACGTCATCGTCGCCGTCATCCTGATCTTCATCTATCTCCTGTACGTGGTGATTCCCATGTTCCGGCCGGCGGAGATCGCCCGGGTGTCCACCTATGCGTTGCCGGAGCAGGCCCGCACCCTGGCCCTGTCCCTGGAGGAGCAGGCCACCATGGGCATGCAACTGCTGGACGATGGCCGTCTGCGCTTCTTCGACACCCAGACCGGCGAGCAGGTCGGGGAAGCGCGCCTGCCAATCCCGGAAGGGGTCCGGATCATGAGCGTGGCGCGGGGGGATCCGGCATCCAACGTGTTTGCCGTCGGGCTTTCCAACGGCCAGGCCATCGTCTTCCGCCAGGGGTATCGGGTCAGCTATCCCGGTGACAAACGCACCCTCACGCCCTTCGTGGAATACCCGCTGGAGGGCAACACACCCTTGCAGGTGGACGAGGAGGAACTGCCGCTCGACAAACTGGCCGTGCAGCTCGACGAGGAGCAGGCCACGGTGGCGGCCCAGACACCGGATGGCCGGGTGCTGCTGGTTCACGCCGCCCCCGGCGAGTCTCTGTTCGCCGAGGACGAGGGCTGGAGCGTCACCCGCTACGAAGTGGCCCATTCCGGCAAGCCGGTGCTGCGGCTCCTGCTCGACAAGCAGCAGCGGGATCTGTTCCTGGCGCGGGAACAGGGCATCGTCGATTTCTTCGACATCAGCGACTGGGACGAGGGACCGGATCTGATCCAGCAGGTCAATATCGTCCCCCCCGGCCGTACCCTGACCCGTATCGAATTCCTCACCGGCGACATCTCCCTGCTGGTGGGGGACTCGCAGGGCACCATCGCCCAGTGGTTCCCGGTGCGCCGTGAGGGACAGCGGGTGCTCACCCACATTCGCGACTTCGATGATTTCACCTCACCGGTGAAGGACATCGTCTCCGAATACCAGCGCAAGGGCTTCCTCGCCACCGACGCACAGGGGCGGGTCGGCATCTTCCATTCCACGGCTCACCGCACCCTGCTGGTCGAGCGCATCTCGGATCGGCCCCTGCTGCAGGCGGCGCTCAATCCGCGGGCGGATGCCATGCTGCTGCTGGACGACAGCCAGGCCCATTTCTACCGCATCGACAACGAGTTTCCGGAGATTTCCTGGTCGTCCCTGTGGGGCAAGGTCTGGTACGAGAGTTATCCCGAGCCGCAGTACGTCTGGCAGTCCTCGTCGGCCAGCAACGACTTCGAGCCCAAGCTGAGCCTGGTGCCCATCTCCTTCGGCACCCTCAAGGCGGCCTTCTACGCCATGCTCATCGCCATGCCGCTGGCCATCATGGGTGCCATCTTCACCGCCAGTTTCATGTCGCCGCGCCTGCGCAAGGTAGTCAAGCCCACCATCGAGATCATGGAAGCCCTGCCCACGGTGATTCTCGGTTTCCTTGCCGGCCTGTGGCTGGCGCCCTTCGTGGAGAATCATCTGCCCGGCATCTTCTCGCTGCTGATCCTGATGCCCTTCGGCCTGCTGTTCGCCGCCTGGAGCTGGCGCATGCTGCCCGACCGGATCCGGCATCGCGTCCCCGACGGCTGGGAGCCGGTGCTGATGATTCCGGTGGTGGTGCTCATCACCTGGGTGTGTATCGCCGTCAGTCCCTCTGTCGAGGCCAGCTGGTTCGGTGGTGACGTGCGCGTCTGGCTCAAGGAAACCCTGGACATCGACTACGATCAGCGCAACTCCATCGTTGTTGGCCTGGCCATGGGCTTTGCCGTGATTCCAACCATCTTCTCCATTTCCGAGGACGCCATCTTCGCGGTGCCCAAGCATCTCATTCAGGGTTCCCTGGCGCTCGGCGCCACGCCCTGGCAGACCCTGGTGCGGGTGGTGCTGCTCACCGCCAGCCCCGGAATCTTTTCGGCGGTGATGATTGGCCTTGGCCGGGCGGTGGGCGAGACCATGATCGTGCTGATGGCCACCGGCAACACGCCGGTGATGGACTTCAGCATCTTCGAGGGCATGCGCACCCTGTCGGCCAACATCGCCGTGGAAATGCCCGAGTCGGAAGTGGGCAGCACCCATTACCGCGTGCTGTTCCTGGCCGCGCTGGTGCTGTTCGCCCTGACCTTCATCTTCAACACCGGTGCGGAAATGGTGCGCCAGCGCCTGCGCCGCCGCTACAGCAGCCTGTGACGCCATGAACCTGAGACAGCAGACACGCGAATGGTGGCAGAGCGGCAATCCCTGGATCTGGCTCAATGCCGGAGCGGTGAGTGTCAGCGTGCTGATGGTGATCGGCCTGCTGCTGCTGATCATGGTCCAGGGCCTGAGTTACTTCTGGCCCGCCGATGTCTTCGACGCCCGTTATCAGGAAGCCGATGGCCGCATCGTCCGGCTGATCGGCGAGATCACCGACAGCGAAACCATTCCGGTGGCCCGGGCCCGCGACAACGGCTACACCCTCGACGAAGGCACCGGCCAGATCACCCGTTACGTGGTCAAGATCGGCAACCGGGATATCTACGGTGCCGATTTCAAGCCGGTCTTTGCCCCTTTCCTGATCGACATCACCTATCCGCGTGACCTCATTGTCGGGGAGCGGCGGGAGTGGGGCAACTTCTACGGCTACCCGCTGCGGCTGCTGCACGATGGCAAGGTGGTGGCCGAAGGCGAGGCGGTGCCGGCGGCACTCGCGCAGGCGCTGGCGCACGTCACGGATCTGTTCGAGCAAGTCGAGGGCCTGCGCAAGCACGACATCGGCAAAATCAACTACCAGATGGAACGCCTGCGCCTGGAACGGCGCCGGCTGGAACTCGATGGCGTGAAGGATCCTTCCGCCTATGCCGACATCGAACGGCGCAAGGCGGCTCTGCAGGCCGAATACGAAAAGCTCAATGCCCGCATCGCCGAACTGGGCCGGGAACTGAACCGCGACAGCCTGATCATCCGCATACAGAACGATCAGGAGATGACCATCCCCCTGGCCAAGATCGTGCGGGTGTACTATCCCAACGCCATGTCGGTGTTCGCCAAGCTGGGCACCTATTTCAGCAAGATCTGGGAGTTCGTCTCCGCCGAGCCGCGCGAGGCCAACACCGAGGGCGGCGTGTTTCCGGCCATCTTCGGCACCGTGCTCATGGTGCTGCTGATGGCGGTGCTGGTCACACCCTTCGGAGTCATCGCCGCGGTCTATCTGCGGGAATATGCCAAACAGGGGTTGATCATCCGTACCATCCGGATCGCCGTGAACAATCTCGCCGGCGTGCCATCCATCGTCTATGGCGTGTTCGGTCTCGGCTTCTTCGTCTATTTCCTCGGCGGCAACATCGATGCCCTGTTCTTCCCCGAGGCCCAGCCGGCGCCCACCTTCGGCACGCCCGGCATTCTCTGGTCGTCGCTGACCCTGGCGCTGCTGACCCTGCCGGTGGTCATCGTCTCCACCGAGGAAGGACTGTCACGCATCCCGCGGGCCATCCGCGAGGGCAGCCTGGCGCTCGGCGCCACCAAGGCCGAGACCCTGTGGCGCATCGTCATCCCCATGGCCTCGCCGGCCATGATGACCGGCCTGATTCTGGCCGTGGCCCGTGCCGCCGGCGAGGTGGCGCCGCTGATGCTGGTGGGCGTGGTCAAGCTGGCCCCCTCGCTGCCGCTGGACGGCAACTTCCCCTACCTGCACCTGGAGCGCAAGTTCATGCACCTGGGCTTCCACATCTACGATGTCGGCTTCCAGAGCCCCAACGTGGAAGCGGCCCGGCCGCTGGTCTACGCGACCTCGCTGCTGCTGATCCTGCTGATCGTGCTGCTCAACCTGACCGCAATTCGCATTCGCAACCGCCTGCGCGAGAAATACCGCGCCATGGAACACTGAACGGACGGACATGACCATGACCGACACGGCTCCCCTGACACACGGCATCGATCTGGACAACCTCGAGCGGCCCCTGGCCGAGGGCGGCGAGTCCATGGACGTCACCCTCAAGGTGGTGGATCTGGATCTGTACTACGGCGAGAAACAGGCACTGAAGAAGATCAACCTCGACATTCCGCGGCACAAGGTCACCGCCTTCATCGGTCCCAGCGGCTGCGGCAAGTCCACACTGCTGCGCTGCTTCAACCGCATGAACGATCTGGTGGACAACGTGCGCATCGAGGGCCTCATCGAGCTCGATGGCCAGGACATCTTCGCCAAGACCCTGAACGTGGCCGAACTGCGCCGGCGCGTGGGCATGGTGTTCCAGAAGCCCAACCCTTTCCCCAAGAGCATTTACGAGAACGTGGCGTACGGCCTGCGCATCCTCGGGATCAGGGATCGGCGCGTCATCGACGAAAAGGTGGAGTCGGCCCTGCGCGGCGCGGCCCTGTGGGACGAGGTGAAGGACCGCCTGGAGGACAATGCCATGGGGCTCTCCGGCGGCCAGCAGCAACGGCTGGTCATCGCCCGGGCCATTGCCATCGAACCCGAAGTCCTGCTGCTCGACGAGCCGGCCTCGGCCCTGGATCCCATCTCCACCCTGAAGATCGAGGAACTGATCTACGAGCTGAAGGATCGCTACACCATCGTCATCGTTACCCACAACATGCAACAGGCGGCGCGGGTTTCCGATTACACGGCATTCATGTATCTTGGAGAACTGGTCGAATACGCGGATACCAAGACCCTGTTCACCAATCCGCGGGAAAAACGCACCGAAGACTACATCACCGGCCGCTACGGCTGAGGGTGGCCAGCCCCACCGCAGGAGGAAACCGCATGGACAAGATCAAACTCGGCACCCACATCTCCCAGCAGTTCGATGCCGAACTGGAGGACATCCGCAGCAAGGTCATGGCCATGGGCGGCATCGTCGAGCAGCAACTGGCCGACGCCATCCGCGCCCTCAGCGACATCGACGCCGATCTGGCCGAGGTGGTGGTCAACAGCGACTACAAGGTCAACGCCATGGAGGTGGACATCGACGAGGAGTGCACCCAGATCCTCGCCCGCCGCCAGCCGGCGGCTTCCGATCTTCGCCTGGTGATCGCCGTGATCAAGACCATCACCGACCTCGAGCGCATCGGCGACGAGGCCGAGCGCATCGGCCGCATGGCCGTGCACTTCGCCGAAAAGGGCGGCAACTCCAAGATGCTCGCCGGCGTCACCCACCTCGGCAACCGCGTCCGCTCCATGCTGCACAACGCCCTCGACGCCTTCGCCCGCATGGACACCGAAGCCGCCCTGGCTGTCGCCCGCGAGGATCTCAAGGCCGACAAGGACTACGAAAGCGTCCTGCGCGAACTGATGACCTACATGATGGAAGATCCCCGCTCCATCCCCTACGTGGTCGACATCATGTGGTCCGCCCGCTCCCTCGAACGCATCGGCGACCGCGCCCAGAACATCGCCGAATACGTCATCTACCTGGTCAAGGGCAAGGACGTCCGCCACACCAGCTTCGACAAGGTCGAAAGCGAGGCACGGGCAAGGA
>Ga0256832_1001454_pt1 | contig 16006 bp, 10 predicted proteins | sample 134614metaG_FD_190534 | JGI IMG/M metagenome (GOLD analysis project Ga0256832, IMG submission 190534) | Hydrothermal vent microbial communities from Lau Basin, Pacific Ocean - 134-614 | ecosystem: Environmental > Aquatic > Marine > Hydrothermal vents | place: Pacific Ocean: Lau Basin | collected...
TGATATTAAACAGGCGCCATGGTATGTGGTTAATTCCGATGTTAAAAAACACGCCCGGCTGAATTGTATTGCGCATTTATTAAGTCTGATACCCTACGAAGATCTGACGCCGGAAAAAATCAAGCTGCCCAAGCGGCCCCCTATTGGCGGCTATATCCGTCCGCCTATTACCGACCAGACCTTTGTACCGGAAATTTATCCCAAATAATACTGTTCCCCGATCCCTTATGTACCCTCTCCCTCTGGGAGAGGGTCAGGATGAGGGCCTTCTTTATAACCTTATCTTATACCACCCATAACCAATCAACTCATGCAGAGCCAGGTAGTTTTGCCAGAGTGACTTACTATTGGGTATAAAATCCCCGGGAATATAATCAATTTCACTGTGCATAAAACCCATAGGCGCCGGAGTAATATTGTCAATTACTGGCTTAAAGGCCAGTAATGCCCTGGGCATATGAAAGGCACTGGTCACCAGCAGGGGCCTGGTAAAATTATGCTGGCTCATTATCACTTTAGAAAAACGGGCATTTTCCATTGTGCTGGTGCTTTGCTGTTCGACAAAAATATCCGCGGTGATCTCAAATTCCTGCTGTAACACCTGCTTCATTAATTCCGCTTCAGTAATATCATTACGTTCTATACCGCCGGTCACAATCACCGGTAAGCCGGTCTGTTTCTGTAGCCGGGCACCATAACGCAGACGCAGTAAGGTAAAATAGCCCACATCCGGCTTATTATCATATTCCTTTGCCCTGGACTGTATGCCACCTGCCAGAATTATAATGACATCATTATCCAGCTTTTTAATGGATGCCTGAGTTAAAGGCGGCACGGTTTCCAGCAGGCTGTACAAATGGTGTGTGGTGGTGGAAATACTTAATACATAAATAATAATAATCTGCATCACCAACAGCCGCTTAACCATGCGCCCATGCCTGATAAACAAAATGGTTAACAGCAGCAGGGTAATAAACAGACCCGGCGGCATAAACAGCAGTTCAAATATTCGGGTAATATAAAGACTCATCAGGCATAATCATTTATGATTTATTTAGGATAACGTTTATTATCTTGTAACATCACTTACCTAAAAGCAAGACGGAGATTTTTTTGGCGGGACAAACCACCGGCAATACCCTTTACCTGTGTGAAAAACCCTCCCAGGGCCGGGATATTGCCGCCTTTCTGGGTGCTCATCAGCGCCGCAACGGCTACCTGCAGGGACAGGGCATACTGGTGTCCTGGTGCATCGGTCACCTGCTGGAACTGTCCCCCCCGGATGCTTATGATAAGCGCTATAAACGCTGGGCCTTAAATGACCTGCCGATTATTCCTCAGCAGTGGCAGCTGGAAACTAAAAAATCCACCGCTAAACAGCTTACGGTGTTAAAAAGCCTGTTAAAACAATGTCAGGCCGTAGTGATTGCCACCGATGCGGATCGGGAAGGCGAAACCATTGCCCGGGAAGTGCTGGACTATCTGCATTATAACGGAGCCATACAGCGTCTGTGGCTGTCAGCCCTGGACAAGGTCAGCATACAGAGAGCCTTTAACCATCTTAAAAGCAACCAGGAAACCCTGCCCCTGTATCGATCCGGCCTGGCCCGCAGTCGGGCAGACTGGCTTATCGGTATGAACCTGACCCGGGCGTTTACACTTAAGGCTAATAATCGTCAGGTACTTTCTGTGGGGCGGGTACAGACACCTACCCTGGCGCTCGTGGTTAAACGGGATCGGGAGATCAGTCAGTTTATACCGCAAACCTATTATGATGTGGAGGCTTTTTTCCAGGCCGGTGACGGAGTATTAAAAACTCAGTGGCTGTTTGATCCCAAAGGTAAAACCCACTGTTTTGATAAAGCTGTCGCCGAGGCTCTGATACAACGTTGTGAAAACCAGTACGGTCAGGTCAGCAAGGCCCAGACCCAGCGTAAAAAACAGCCGCCGCCGCTGCTGTATAATCTGTCCGGCCTGCAGCAGGAAGCATCACGCCGCTGGGGCTATGGCGCCCAGGAGGTATTAAATATTGCCCAGGCGCTTTATGAAACACACAAACTCACCAGTTATCCGAGAAGCGACTGTGAATATCTGCCCCTAAGCCAGTTTAAAGATGTATCTTCAGTGCTACAGGCTATGTGCAAAACCGATCCCACCGTCTGTGAGCTGATTGCACAGGCGGATCAGAAACAGCAGTCCCGGGTCTGGAATGATAAAAAAATTACCGCTCACCATGCCATTATTCCCACCCAGGCTGCTGCCTCTGTCAGCCGTCTGAATGAGCGGGAAACAAATATTTATGATTTAATCCGCCGCCGCTATCTGGCTCAGTTTTTTCCGGATTTTGAATATGATCAGAGCATTATTATCGTCAGTATCGGCCAGGATCAGTTTAAGGCCAGTGGTAATATCACTCGGGTGACGGGCTGGAAAGCAGTGATCAGAGAGACTTATAATAATCAGGACAAAGAACAGCAACTGCCCGCCGTATCCAGGGGAGAATCTCTGCTGTGCAGTCAACTGGAACTGAAGGAAAAACAGACCAAGCCACCCAGACACTATACCGAAGGCACCCTGATCCGTGCCATGGAAACCATCGGCAGTCAGGTTACTGACAAGGTTATGAAAAAAATTCTTCGTGAGACCGCCGGCCTGGGTACCCAGGCTACCCGTGCCAATATTATTCAGACTCTGCTGCAGCGCAAGTTTATTCAAAAGGATAAAAAACTCATTAAAGCCACAGAACTGGGCTTTAAGCTGATTGATTCAGTCCCGGAAAGCATCAAAGATCCGCTGTTAACCGCACAATGGGAACAGCAGTTAGAGGATCTGGCTAATAACCGCGAAGATAATATTGAAGGCTTTTTACAGCAGCAGATTGATTTGCTGAATAGTATTCTCAGCCAGCTAAAACAGGGCCGGCACTCATCATCACCCAAACGCCCCACAGCAGTAAAATACCAGAGCGGTTCAGCCTGCCCGCAATGCGGTAAACCACTGGAGATCCGCAAAGCAGTTAAAGGCAGGCGCATCGGCCAGAATTATATCGGCTGCAGCGGATTTCCAGACTGCCGATTTTTTTCCTGGGATTTATAACTATAAGCTGTATTTCTGACAAATAGTCACAGTCGATAAAACCCATAAAGGTTGTATGTACAACTTTTATGGGTTAATATTCATCTATGTTTGATAGATGCCTGTATTTCAATATTAATGCTTTAACTCGTGTAGTCAACAGGATATGGGCCAAAGCATTTGAAAAATATGAACTTTCCCCAGCACACGGCTATATGCTCAGGGTTGTTTTATCTAATCCGGGTATCTCCCAGAAACAGCTGGCCAATGAACTCCGCCTGGAAAAATCGACCATTACCCGGTCTGTTGATGCCTTACAGAAAAAAGGTTTTGTTATTAGAAAAACGGGTCATACCAGTGATGCACGTGAACATAGTCTTTATGCTACAGAGCAGGCAAAAGCCATTCAGACTGAGCTGGAAACACTGGGTGATGATTTATATCAAACCATGAAATCTAAAATTGGTTCAGAAAACCTGAAATTACTTGTTTACGAGCTACGTGAAGCCAGCAGAAAACTTGAGTAATATTTTTTACACTTAAAGTTGTACGTACAACTACCTGGAGATAAATTATGTTTTTTATTGAAAAAGCGATTACCGGAAATGAAGCTAAAAACATTAATACCACAGAACCTGTTTCTGCATTGATTGATTTTTATCATGCCTTCAACAGCAGAGATCTGGAGTTAATGTCTAATAACTGGGAACAAAGTGATGAAGCCAGTATGTCAAATCCACTGGGTGACATAAAACGTGGTTGGGATGCTATAAAAGAAGTTTACTCCAGCCTGTTTCATGGATATGCCAGAGTGTATGTTGAATTTTACAATTACACCATACACCACTCAGGAGAAATGTTTTTTGCTGTAGGCCGTGAAAGAGGTTACTTTCAACTGGGAGAGCAGAAAATTAATCTGGCCATACGCACCAGCCGTACTTATCGTCAGACATGTGGTCGATGGCATCAAATTCATCATCATGGGTCAATTGAAAACCCGGAATTATTGGCCGCATACCAGAAAGCCGTTTTTTCGCAAAAAATTTAACATCTGAATGCTTATGGTACTGTTAAAACCCGTACCATATTCGTACCGCCGGCTTCCTGTCCCGGGCCGGCGGTGACGACAATAATGTCCTTGGACTTGATAAAGCCGCAGCGTTTGCCTTCTTCCAGGGCATAATCCAGTTTTTCGTTGTTATTGCCGCCTTCTTTATACAGAATGGAATACACGCCCCAGTTCATGGCTGAACGCAGGACGACAGATTCAGTACAGGTAACGGCCAGAATTAAGGATTCAGGACGATATTTGGAAATTTGCCGGGAGGTAAAACCCGATTCGGTCAGGCTGATAATGGCAGCGGCTTTTAAATGGTTGGCCATGGTGATGGCCGCCTGGCTGACGGCTTCAGTAACCACATTACTATTATGAGGGCGGATACTCTGCAGATAGCCGAACTCCGCCAGTGATGCCTCGGCACGCTCTGCCAGCAACGCCATCATTTTAACCGCTTCTACGGGGTATCGGCCCATGGCCGTTTCACCGGACAGCATAATAGCGGAACTGCCGTCAAGAATGGCATTGGCCACATCACTGGCTTCCGCCCGGGTGGGCCTGGGGTTATTTTCCATAGAGGCCAGCATTTCGGTGGCCACAATCACTGGTTTACCACTGGTTACTGTGGACTGAATAATACGCTTCTGCATACCGGGTACATCAGCCAGGGGTAATTCCACACCCAGATCACCACGGGCCACCATGGTCCCGTCTGCCACCGCTACAATAGCACTCAGGTTTTCGATACCGGCCTTGTTTTCTATTTTGGCAATAACCGGAATACTGACCCCTTTATCTTCCAGAATGGAGCGTATTTTTATGACATCATCGGCAGTCTGGACAAAAGAAGCGGCGATATATTCCACATTATTTTCAGCGGCAAAACTAAGTTCTTTTAAAATTTCTTTCTGGTTTTCCGGGCTGACAGCACTCATTTCCAGTTGAGTTTCCGGCAGATTGACGCTTTTATTTTCTCTGAGCAGGCCACCATGAATGACCTGACAATGAACTTCTCCACCATGGGTCTGTTCAATTTTAGTCACAACCAGTTCAATGGCACCGTCATTAAGCAGAATATGAGTGCCTTCCTTAACTTCATTGTGCAGATTGCTGTAATTAATCGATACACCCTGTTCATTGCCTTCTCTGGCATAGGAGTACAGAATAAAATTCTCACCGGCGGTTAATTCAACACTGGCATCCACCAGTTTTCCGGTGCGGATTTCGATACCCTTGGTGTCTGCCATAATGGCAATATGCTGACCCATTTCCCGGGCTACCCGGCGTATAGTCTCCAGCCGTTTCTGCTGGACTTCATCCACACCAAAGGACATATTCAGGCGGGCAACATTCATACCCGCGTTTATCATCTGTTTCAGTATTTCTGGGGAATCACTGGCTGGGCCGATAGTGGCAACAATTTTGGTTTTACGCAGGGCTGGGGCATTACTCATAATTAATTCTTTATAGTTCGATAAAAAGTGGCTGAATGAAAAGAGGACATAGTGTACCTGAATGACAGATTTTTTTCATCCCGGCACTTATTATAGCTTTAAACCTAAGCCGGTTGCTGGGCATCTTTACGTTGTTGTAATATCTCTGTCATGGCCTCTGCCGTCATGGGTTTATGGATCAGGTAACCCTGAATATTTTCACAATGTTCGGCCAGCAGAAAGGCCTGCTGTGCTTCGGTTTCCACGCCTTCGGCTATGACCTCCAGATTCATGCTTTTAGAAAGCGAAATAATGGAGCGGACAATCGCTTCATCATCTTCATCTCCGGGAATATCACGCACAAAGGACTGATCGATTTTTAGCTCATCAATGGGCAGTCGTTTTAAATAGGACAGGGAGGAATAACCGGTACCAAAATCATCAATTGAAATGGTAAAACCCATATCCTTAAGCTGCTGCAGGGTATCAATAGCCTGCTCAGGATTGGTCATAATATAGCTTTCAGTGATTTCAAACTGTATATACTGTGGATTATACTGATATTTTTTCAGGCCCGTCATTATCCTGGCCAGGAAATTTTTGTCCTGGATCTGTTTTACGGACAGGTTAATGGATAAATGCCCACTACAGAAACCTTTTTTACTCCACACCAGCATCTGACGGATTACCTTTTCAATCACCATCCAACCGATTTGCACAATCAGACCGTTTTCCTCTGCAACCGGGATAAACTTGTTGGGCGATACCAGCCCCATTTCCGGATGCTGCCAGCGCAGCAGAGCTTCCATACCCACAAACTGATGGGTGCGGCTGTTGTATTGCGGCTGGTAATAGACCGTAAATTCATCATTTTCAATGGCCCGGCGTAAATTCTTTTCCATCAGAATTCGTTCAAAGGCCTGTTCCGTCATATCACTGGTGTAAAACTGGTAGTTATTGCCGCCTACGCCCTTGGCCTGATACATGGCAGAATCGGCATTGCGGATCATGGTGTCGGTTTCATCTTCTCCCGGCTCAATATCATCGGGATACAGGCTGATACCGATACTGGCGGCCAGGTACAGTTCATGATCCTGATAGTTAACCGGCTGTGCCAGCACATCCACTAGCTTCTGTGCCACCTCAATCACTCCGGACACCCGCTCGATACTGGATAAAATAATAATAAATTCATCCCCACCCAGACGGGCCACAGTATCAATATTGCGAATGGCGGCTTTAAGACGTCCGGCTATTTCTTTCAGAACTTCATCGCCAACGTTATGACCCAGGCCGTCATTAATCTCCTTAAAGCGATCCAGATCAATAAACAGAATTGCGACTTTGGTCTGTTCTCGTTGAGCCTGCTTAATGGCCTGCTTAAGACGATCCATAAGCAGGATCCGGTTAGGCAGACCCGTTAAAGCATCATGATGTGCCTGCTTATCCAGTTTACTTTTCTGCTGTTGCAGCTGTTTACGGATTAGTACGTGATTGGTCACGTCATGACCCAGTTCAATAATAGCCTCTACATTTCCGTCTGTATCCAGCAGCGGTGTAGCCGTTACTTCGATAAAGTGCGATTTACCATCATTAGATATATGATCATGGACTACTTTAACCGTTTGCCCGGTAGCAAATACTTCAGCATGAGGACAGGCCTCATTTTGCTGTTCACAGGGAACATCCAGGTGATGTGAAACTTTATAGCATTTCAGGTGCTGATAATCATCCGTTGTTATACCGGTAATCTTTTTTGCAACCTGGTTCATCATAGTGACATTAAAATCTTTATCTATCACCATAACAGAATCAGACACACCATCCAGTACACTTTGCAAAAACCGACCCTGATGCATTAATTCCTGATTCTTTTTACTGACCTTGTTTTCCAGCTCATAATTCAGCTCGGAAATTTTCTGCGTTAAATGCAGATTGGCTATATAACGCACCAGAACATAGACAAAAAAGGTCAGCAGCAGAATATAGAAAAAATACAGGTTGCGCTGAGCATAGATATCAGTTAAATCAATGTCTCCCAGGGGTTTAAAGAGAATAAAATATCCCATGGGCTGTTTTTGTAAATCCGGCAATAAGTATTCGCTGACCAGCAATTGAGCTTTTTTATCCAGCAGCATTTTATTACCCAGTTCAATATATTTGTCTATACCGTTCTGGTCAATAAGCTTAATGTAGAGTTGCTTAGCATTGCTGTTCGCCACATAATAATCATGAACAAAACGTTTACTGTCAGCCCGGCTTAACTGTGCCCGGTAATGACGGTCAATTAGAAAGACCGGTTCTATACCCTGTCGTTCCAGCTCTCTAGCAATGGAGTCAAAACTGGAAATAACTTCTACAATACCGATAAATTCCTGGTTTTCATAAACCGGAATCATCACCTTAAAGGTAAGATTGTATTTACCGGTACTAATAGTGCGCTTAATTTCCGGGTGTTTGAGCATGTCTGCAATATCCAGACGGACTTTAAGCAGATTGTCTCCTGTTTTATCCGTCCAGCTGCGATGAAAGCTGTTACCCTGCTTATCGATTACCTGAAACCAGAGGTTTTTCAGGGAAGTATAGCGGGCAAATTTCTGCACCAGTTTCTGTAAATTCAGACTCTCCGGTCTGCGCTGCTGCAATGCCTGTTTGATACGTGGATTATCACCAATGGCCAGAGCTATCAGCAATATGGCATTGTGTTTTTCAACAATTAATTTACGGGTATTTTCCCGCATGGTTTCAGCAACCCGCTGGTAGCGGTTATCAATATCAACAAGAGAACGGGAATAAACGATCAGCAGCAGCAGAATACTGATAAAGATGGAGATAATCAGCGGTAATTTATAGGCACCCGCTATTTTTCTGGAAATCATAAACCTGTCATAATTTTTTGTATTACTATCAAGAATAATGGCTATCAGGCATGTTGTCTATGTAGATTGACCATCAATTATAATATTTATTGCAATTAGTTAGTTTCTATCCGTTTATTAAGCTTTTAACTTCCCCCTTAGAAAAGGGGGAAGTTAAAAGCAGAGCAATTTCTGGATACACTCTAAATTAGAATCAGAATAAAAATAATTTTTTGCTCACAAATCAGCTTAAAGGATTTAACAGTTCAGCCAGATCCTCCTGGGATAATTTAGGGGCTGCATCGGCTGACTGTTGTTCACTGCTTTCGGCTTTCTTTTTGTCTTTATACAGGGCATCAGCCAGTGCCTGTTTGTTCTGCTGCATCAGCAGGATTTTTTCTTCTACCGTTTCTTCAGTTAATAACTTATAAACGAATACCGGCTTATCCTGACCGATACGATAGGCCCGGTCGGTGGCCTGACGTTCTACTGCCGGGTTCCACCAGGGATCATAATGGATCACGGTATCCGCAGCCGTTAGGTTAAGCCCGACACCGCCGGCTTTAAGACTGATTAAAAAGACCTGTACCTTACCTTCCTGAAACGCCATAATGACATCATCACGGTTACGGGTAGAGCCTGTCAGTATGGTATACGGGATACCAGCCTTAGTCAGTTCCTGTTCAATAATTTCCAGCATTTTAACAAACTGGGAAAAAATCAGGATTTTGCGACCTTCTTCCACCATCTCCGGAACCATTTCCATCAGCATCTCCAGCTTGGCGGATACCTGTACATTTTTAGCAGCCGTTAAGGACAGTAAACGCGGATCACAACAGACCTGGCGCAGTTTTAACAGAGCATCCAGGATCATGATCTGACTGCGGGCAAAACCTTTTTTGCTGATTTCATCCTGTACTTTTTTGTCCATGGCCAGACGCACCGTTTCATACAGATCACGCTGTTTTCCGGTTAAGGGAATGGTACGGATCATTTCAGTTTTTTCCGGCAGCTCCGTGGCCACCATTTCTTTAGTACGGCGCAACATAAAAGGTTTAATGCGTTTATGCAGCTGTAGCTGACGATCCGTGTCGCCCTGTTTTTCTATGGGACTGCGAAACAGTCGGGTAAAGCGCTCCTGGGTACCCAGAAAACCGGGCATTAGAAAATGAAACAGGGACCAGAGTTCACCCAGGTGATTTTCCATGGGTGTACCGGTCAGACACAGACGATGATCCGACTTAAGTTGAAAAATAATCTGGGAGGTTTTGGAACGGGCGTTTTTAATATTCTGCGATTCATCCAGAATCACATAATTATAGCGCTGTTCCATATGGACATCCTTATCACGCAACACCAGGGAATAAGTTGTCAGGACAATATCATATTGAGTGATGTGCTCAAAATTCTCCTGCCGCTGAGAGCCGTGCAAAACCAGAACCTTAAGCTGCGGCACAAAACGTTCGGCCTCACGCTTCCAGTTACCCATCAGGCTGGTGGGCGCTACCACCAGGGCAGGTAAGTTCTGCTGATCTGGTTTCTGCTGCTGTTTCAGATACAGCAGCCAGGCCAGCGCCTGAACGGTTTTTCCCAGCCCCATATCATCGGCCAGAATACCGTTAAACCGGTATTCATGTAAAAAATTCAGCCAGGCAAGACCATGCAGCTGATAATCACGCAGTTCAGTCTTTAACCCTTCCGGTGCGGCTATAGCTTCAATGCCTTTAAAGTTCTGCAGTTTTTTACTCAGCTGCTGCAATTCAGCCGCCCCTTTCCACTGCATGGCCGGATCATTAAGCAGCTCGGCAAACTGCATGCCCTGCTGACGATTAAGTACCAGCTTACCCGAAGTATTCAATGCCTGAGAATCATACAGCTCTACCAGGGTATCATAGATACCCATAACCCGTTGGGCCGGCAGTTTAAACCAGCGGGGACGTTCATTTTTATCAACAACCGGCAGAATAATCTGTTCACGAGCCAGTATTTTCTGGCGTAACTGCTGCGGATCTTTTTCCTCCACCAGCAATTCCACCAGTGCCGGCAGCAGGTTAATGGTCTGACCGTTAACTTCTATACCCAAAGTCATTTCAAACCAGTCATTGGCACTGTCCTGTTCAATTTCACCGTACCATTCGTCAGCTTCATCAACCTGCAGATAAAAGCTGTCATCTACTTCAAACTGCCAGCCCTGTTCCCTGAGCAGGGGCATGGTCTGCTGCTGAAACTCATCCCACAGCCAGACAGAGTCATTAAACGAATCCGCCAGCATAAGCAGATCCAGATGATTAAAGTTCTGCAGGCCGGCATTGTCCGCAGCAACAAATTCACAGTCTTTTAACAGGGCCAGGCATTGCTGCTCAAAGTCCAGGTCCCGCTCAATAATAAAGCGTTGCTGTTGTTCAAGAATGCCAACACTGCGGGAGAAATGATTAGGCTGGATAATATGGCCGTCATAATCAAAGCGCAGGCTGAGCAGATGAACTCTGTGATTATCAATTTCAACACTGTGCAGACGGGCATTGGCTATTGGCTGTGCCTTAATATGAACGGTTTCTATGTCCGCTTTAGCCGGCATGGGCACTTCATTGTCTGGCCAGGTCTGAATCAGCTGGCTGGAAACTTTTTCTGCCATTTCCTTAGGGACAGGAGGTGCATTTAATATTTTCTGTACCTGCTGTCGGTTTAAACCGGAGTGTTCAAGCAGACCAAGACTGTTATTTTCTGTGTCTACATAATAAAAATGTTTGAGTAAAAACAGCTCCTGTGCCTGCGGTACAATATCAACTTTTAACTGATAGTTATCATCCTCTAACTGCCACTCAATCTGCAGTTGCCTGGGCGGCTCCCATCTGAGGGGCTGACTGTTTTCATGGCCAGACCAGAAGCAGCGCTGATTCGCCATTAGCTTTTCCAGAGCCAGTTCACCAATGTCCCCTTTTAGAGGATAAATATTCTGACGATGCCGATAACCCCTGCCGGCCATACTATAAAGCAAACCGGCAATATCAATATCCTGATCATTATGCTCGAAATTAAGATACTGAGCGTATTCATCGGTCAGTTCTTCCACACTCTGTGCCCGCGCCTTGCCATAACCGCCCCGTTTAAGTCTGCGGGCAACTACAGTTTCCACTTCCAGTCCCAGTTCAGTCTGGGCAGGTCTTAGCCAGTACAGTAAAACATTATTATAACCAGGTTCAGCACCGGCAAAGGTGCCCTGTACCGAATCCTTGCCTGACTCACTGTGCAGACTATTCAGCCAGATTTTAACTTCCAGCTCTTTAATACGCCTCTGTTCTTCCCGGGTCAGAGCATCGGGCTGTTCTGACACCAGAGCACCGGCACGGGCAAATTGAAGCAGGGTCGCTACAGCGTGTTTACAGCGAAACCCGACCGGACAGTCACATTCACCAATAACGGCAATAAAACTCTGCTTAATTTTTATGGCTACTTCGGTATGGTAACAATAACCACCACTGCCCATGACTTCAGAGAATATATAGACTTCTTTTTGGCTTTCGGTTTCAACATCAATGATTTCCACCCGATCCTGTTCAAAATATTCAATACCGCGTTTAAGTGTCGCGGCACTGAATGCATTGCTAAGGGTAGTTTCATCAATACCGATAGCAGCCAGCATCTCCAGATATTGCGGTTTAATATTCAAGGGTGTATAGCCTGTGAGTTATTGTGTTGTTGAACTGCCAACGGGCTGATCTTCCGAGTCCACCTCATCAGGCTGATGCTGAACCGGCGGCAGCATTTTCCCGCCAAAGGTGGTATAAAAACGCCAGTCCATAAAATTGGGGATGTGTTTATAGGTTTTGGTCACAATAAACTCCAGCACACTCTTAAGGCGATACACATGAGCCACCGAGTCAATACGTATGATCTCCTTACCCTCTTCATCAAAGGCAATCAGGGTAGGTGCATAAAACAGGTTTAGCTGTTCCGCCCATTGTTTAGCCGTAAGATGCTGACCATCCGGAGTGATCACCGGGGTATCTGAATTCATATCCAGCTGCACCACTTCAAATTTTTCCAGCAGCCTTCTGGTTGGTTCATATTCCAGGGGCTCGGAATGCAATACATCACAGGCATGACAGTCAGTCTGTTCAAAAAATACCAGTAAAGGTTCCTGGGCTTTAAAATGAGAACGATCCAGTGCATAAGGCGGAGACATAAAGAAATCTTCATGATTCATTTCTGAAACTTCAAACTTCGGCGGCGGATTGGCACGGGTCATATAAGCACGAAAGGTTTCTTCCCTGTAATAACCTTCCACGACATATTCCATGGCGGCACGGAATTTATAAGGGGGATAATAACCGCGCAGCATCAGGGCTTTTTTACCCTGAGTATCATAATAAATCAGGGTAGGCGTAAAATTGGCCTTTTCCCGAATAGCGTACTCCCGTTCGGTCATGGTTTGTCCATCCGGTGTTATGACTTCATTACTGCCCCAGATATTGATGGCAATGACATCAAAATTTTTACGGGTATACGTTTCTATGTCTTTCTGTCCAAAGTCCCTGTCTATCAGCATCTTGCAGTATGCGCAATGCTTCTGGCCAAAATAGACAATAATACCTTTTTTACCGTCCTTTGCTGCCTCGCTGATATCTTCCGGCAACTCCAGAAAACTCTTTTTAAACCAGTCCGGATAAACAATTTCCGGCACCACCGGACTGTCATCAAAACTGTTTTCGAATGTATCGTCCCATTCCGAATCCCAGTCATCTTCTTCGGCACTGGTCTCTTCCTGGGTATCTGTATTAGTGACACCTGCTGCCGTACTGTCTACGGAATCTTTTTTTTCCTGAGCCCAGACTGCAGAAACTGAACAGAAAAACATAAGAATAGTTATTATTTTAAGACGCTTTTTCATTTAAACCTGCCCGGTACACTACGGTACTTAATAAAATAACCGTAGCCCCCCTTTTATTAGCCAATTTTTTATTATAAAACAATTTTATCCTGTATAGAGATATATTGGCTTAAATAATAAAAATATGAACCCATGAGCACCAAACTTGATATTCCGCTCTCTGTAAACGATACTGAAATAATCTAAAGCACTTAATTTTTCCCACAAAAGAACGCCCTGACCTATGCTGCAGAACGAGCAATTGCTGATCAAAAAACAGGCGGATTACTTATTCCAGTATCTGAATCCATCAGTTCTGAGCATTTTTTTTGCCATTTCTCTGTATATGTTTATGCTCTGGGAATTTACCGCCATCCGCGAATCGCTGCTCAAATGGTATTTTATTAATCTGTTTATCCTGTCGCTGCGCAGCATTACTAATGTTCTGTACCAGGGCAAACTGATCCGCCTGCAGCCTTTGAGCTGGATTTACCTGTATATTCTGGGCGCCTGCCTGAATGGTATCCTGATCACGCTGCTGATTTTTATTATTCCGGAACAGAACACACTTTATTTTACCTATATCTTTTTATTATTAAGTCTGATGCTGGTTGCTGCTATTACTACCCTGGGCGTAATGCTGCAGGCTTATTTTACCTACCTGACCACTATTGCTGTACCGGTTACTATTTTTTATATCAGCTTCTTTAATGAGCAGTACTTAAGTCATTTATTTGGTTATATACTGCTTGCTTTATTTTCAACCCTGAGTGTGATCCGCTTCAACCGCAGCCTGCTCAATGCCTTTAATCTTGAGATTACCAATCTGCAGCTGGTAACCCAGCTGGATCAGGAAACCGGTATTCGCATTCATACCCAGGATGAACTGTCAAAAAAATCCAGGGAACTCGAAGAACTCAATACCACCCTGGAACTCAAGGTCAGAGACAAAACCAATGAACTGGAAACCCTGGCCTTTTACGATGCCTTAACCCAGCTGCCTAACCGCACCAGTTTTTATAATTATCTGTCCCGGACACTTAAGCGTAATAAAATTACCCGGGAGCCTTTTGCTCTGTTTTTTATTGATCTGGATGAATTTAAAACCGTCAATGACACCCTGGGCCATGATTTTGGTGATATGCTGCTGATTGAAGCAGCATCCCGGCTACAGTCCAGTATCCGCGTAGATGATTTTCTCGCCCGTATCAGCGGTGATGAATTTACTATTATTATGAAAAATGTAAACGGTGAAAAACACCTGGCCAGTATTGCCCGGAACATAATTCACTCCATTTCCCAGCCCTATATGTTCCATGAAACCCAGGCCTTTGTCAGCTGCAGTATTGGTATTGCCATTTTTCCTGATGATGGTGAAAATGCCAATACTCTACTGAAATTCTCCGACCTGGCCATGTACCATGCCAAGGAGAACGGCAAAAATGCGTTTAATTTCTACCATCAGGATTTGTATGAACGTAAGGCCAAAAAATTTATCCTGGTCAATGAGCTGAAAAATGCGCTTAATAATAAGGAACTATACCTGGTGTATCAGCCCCAGGTACATTGTCATCATGAAACCATTGACAGTATGGAAGTTCTGCTGCGCTGGAACAACCACAAAATAGGTCCCGTTTCACCGGACGTTTTTATTCCCCTGGCAGAAGAGTCCAATCTGATTATTGAACTTGAAGATTTTGTACTTAAAACCGCTTTAACTCAGGTTAAATACTGGAATCAACACAGTAAACAGCAATATACCGTGGCAATTAATATCTCCAGGATCCACTTTCAGCGCAAAGACTTTATTCAAAAACTGCAAAAACTGCTTAAGCAGCTTTCTGTCGATCCCAAAATTCTGGAAATTGAACTGACTGAATCGGCCGTAATGAAAAATACCCAGGAGAGCATAGAAAAACTAAATTATCTCAAGTCTCTGGGGATCCGCTTTTCCGTGGACGATTTCGGTACCGGTTATTCCTCTATGAGCTATCTGAAACACCTGCCCATTGATACTCTGAAAATTGACCGGAGTTTTATTAAGGGAATTCCATCCGACAAGGACAATAAGGCCATTACTCAGGCCATTATTGTGCTGGCTAACCAGTTTAATATTAAAACCATAGCCGAAGGTGTGGAAACAAAGCAGCAGCTGACCTTTCTTAAAGAAATCGACTGCCAGATGATACAGGGCTATTTTTATTACAAACCCCTGAGTGCAGAACAGTTTGAAGCAGAGTTTAATATTCCAGACAATTCCCGGACAGCCTGACTAACTGGTTTTCTGCTCGTTTTCAAGTGCTTTTTTTGTGATTTCCTGGTACAGCCCCATAACTTTACCCACCAGTTCTTTTAAGTCATTATCCGCTTTTTTCAAATACGACTCATTTTCACGAGCATCTTTAAATACTTCTTCAAGAAAATTTATTTCATGATTGCTTAAAGTAAGCCCCTGATTGACATTTTTTTTAATTTCCAGCAGACGAGGCAGACGCTGCTCATCAAAACGCTTTATTATTGCTGCCAGCACGGCTTTATCTTTCTCATTGTTTTCCATATCATTCGCCCTTTATATAAGCGTTTAAATTTTTTTTACCGTAAACCTTGATTATTGGCGATAGGAACGATATGTTCAAGCCATAAATTCACTAACACAAGTAAACTTCTTATGCGTTTAACAAAAAAACTATCACAACTCTTTTCAATTATACTT
>Ga0256832_1001455_pt1 | contig 16003 bp, 16 predicted proteins | sample 134614metaG_FD_190534 | JGI IMG/M metagenome (GOLD analysis project Ga0256832, IMG submission 190534) | Hydrothermal vent microbial communities from Lau Basin, Pacific Ocean - 134-614 | ecosystem: Environmental > Aquatic > Marine > Hydrothermal vents | place: Pacific Ocean: Lau Basin | collected...
AGCCCTTTTCCTTCATCCCGGGGAGGAAGGCCCTCGTCAGCAAGAAAGGTGCGGTCAGCATCAACCCGAGCATTTTCTGCCACGTCTCAAGGGGAAACGCCTCGAGCGCCGCCACGTGCTGGAAGCCGGCGTTATTGACGAGGACGTCCACCCCGCCCCGGCCGAGGGCCCACTCGGCCGCCTGCCTCACCTCTTCGGGGTCGCTTAGGTCGGCCTGAAAGGCGTCTTCGCCGGGAAGGGGCATTAGGTCTACCCGCAGGACGCGGAAGCCCTTTTCTTCAAACGCTTCGGCGATCGCCCGGCCGATGCCGCTCGCGGCGCCGGTGACGAGGGCGGTTCGCGCTTTCTTATCCCCTTCGAGCATGTTCACAAAATACGCCGGGGTACTCCAGGCTAGCGTAGCATCGGTGGTGAACGCATATGCCGAGAGGGCACCGCATCTACCACATCAGCGACACGGAGAACTTCATGTCCATCGTGTCCAGCAGGGCGCTTCTTTCACGCAATGCCTTAGTGAGAGGCGGCCAGCTGGCCGGGGTTGAGCCGTTTATCGACCTCGCCGAGCCCGAGATCGTGGAAAAACGTGCACAGAAAAGGGTGCCGGTATCCCCGGGCGGGTACCTTACCGATTACGTGCCGTTTTTCTTTCAGCCCTTCCCACCCATGTTGTTCGCCCTTTTGCACCGGGACCCAAAGCCATCGCTTATGCACCTCGTCACCAGTGTGGAAAGCCTGGCCGAGGCCGGGCTGCCCTTCGTGTTTACCGATCGCCACGCGATCAACCGGGATTGCCGTTTTTACAATCGCCTCGAGGACTTAGACAAGCTCAACTGGGACGTCATCCTGGGTCGCACCCAGGATTCTTGGGATGAGCAAGCCAAGCTGATCCGCCAAGCCGAGTTCCTTGTTTTCGGGCAAGTGCCCCTCGAGCTCATTCAGGAGATCGTAGTAGGAGAACCCGGACAGGCTCGCAAGGTATCGAAAGTCCTTCGGGCCGCAGGACTCAAGATCGCGGTCCGCGTCGCTAGGCGATGGTACGATACTTGACAAAATGCCGGTGAAGTTCGTCCGAGGCGATCTATTTGAGGCCCCTACCGAGGCCCTGGTGAACACGGTGAACACTGTCGGGGTCATGGGCAAGGGGCTGGCGCTGGAGTTCAAGCGCCGCTACCCGGACAACTACCGGAGCTACGCGAGAGCCTGTGCGCGGGGGGAGGTCCAAATCGGTCGGATCTTTGTCCATGACCGTGGCCCCTTCGCCGGACATCCCCGATACATCCTGAACTTCCCCACCAAACGCCACTGGCGCGAACGTTCCCGGATCGAATACGTCCGAGAGGGTTTAAAAGACCTCAAACGGGTGCTTCGCTCGCTCGGGATCCGCTCGGTCGCCGTCCCCCCCTTGGGGGCGGGCCTCGGCCGCCTACCCTGGGAGAAGGTTCGGGCCGAGATCGAAAGCGCCCTGGGAGACGTCGAGGACGTCGAGGTCTGGGTCTACGAACCCCTGACCGAACTACATTCGAACCCGCGCTAATCCAAGGGCTCGGAAGGGTTGGCTCCGGGGCCCCGGGGCTTGCGCCAGGCGGCTAAGCTAAGGCCATGCGCGTCGAGGCCGCGGAGCTCTACACCCTGAGGATGCCCCTCAAGTTTCGGTTCGAGACCTCGTTCGGGGTGCAGACCGAGCGGGAGCTCTTGCTCCTCGTCCTGAAGGGCGAGGGGGTCGAGGGCTACGGGGAGGGGGTCATGACCCCCTTGCCGCTTTTCCGCGAGGAGACCCTGGCCGGGGCCCGGGACCTCTTGGTCCGCGCGCTGCTCCCCGCCGTCCTGGGGCAAGACTTCGACTCCCCCGAGGCGCTCGCCCGCGCCCTGGCTCCCTTCCGGGGCAACCGCATGGCCAAGGCGATGGTGGAGATGGCCTTTTGGGACCTCTGGGCCCGGGCCCTGGGCGTGCCCCTCTACCGGCTCCTCGGCGGGGTGCGGAGGGAGGTCCCGGTGGGGGTTTCGCTCGGAATCCAGGAGAGCGTCGAGCAGACGGTCGAGCTCGTCGGCCGCTACCTGAGCGAGGGCTACCGCCGCATCAAGCTCAAGATCAAGCCGGGATGGGACCTGGCGGTGGTGCGGGCGGTGCGGGAGGCCTTCCCCGAAGCCCCCCTCACCGTGGACGCGAACTCGGCCTACCGGCTTTCCGACTACCGCGTCTTCCAGGCGCTCGACGCGTATGGGCTCGAGTACGTCGAGCAACCCCTCCACTTCGAGGACCTCGCCGACCACGCGAGGCTCCAAGCCCGCATCCAGACGCCGATCTGCCTCGACGAGTCCGTCGTCTCCAAGGAGACCGCGCGGGCGGCCCTCGAGGCCGACGCCGCCCGGGTGATCAACGTCAAGGTCGCCCGGGTCGGCGGCCACGGCGAGGCCAAGAAGATCGCCGAGCTCGCCGAGGCCTTCGGGGTGCCGGTCTGGATGGGGGGGATGCTGGAGACCGGGGTGGGCCGGGCCCACGCGATCCACGCCGCCACCCTGCCGAACTACCGCCTCCCCGGCGACACCAGCTCGGCGAGCCGCTACTGGGAGGTGGACCTCGTGAACGAGCCGCTAGAGGCCAGGGAAGGCCTCATGCCCGTCCCCGAGGGGCCGGGGATCGGGGTGACCCTGAACGAAGAAGCCCTCGCCCGCTACCGGCTCGAACGTACCGAGCTCCGCTCCGGGGTATAATGGCCCCGTTGCCCCCAAGCGGGAGCGCAAGGAAGGAGTAAGTATGAAGCACGGAAGGATACTGACGCTGGCGGCGGCCCTCGCGCTGGGCCTCGCCTTCGCCACGCCCAAGGACACCTTCGTCCACATGACCTTCGGTGAGGTGGACACGCTCGACCCGGCCCAGGCCTACGACACCGCCTCGGGCTACATCCTGGAGAACATCTACGAGACCCTCTACACCTACAAGAAGGACTCCCTGACCGAGTACGAGCCGGCGCTGGCGGTGAGCTACTCGGTGAGCGAGGACGGCAAGACCTACACCTTCCAGCTCCGGAAGGGCGTCAAGTTCCACTCCGGCAACCCGATGACCTGCCGCGACGTGGAGTACTCGATCGAGCGCCTCTTGGTGACCAACCCCGGGGACTCCGCCGGCTGGTTCTACGCCGAGAGCCTGGTCGGCTACGACGTGAACGCCAAGGCCGCGGCCGCCGACGAGCTCGGCGAGAACCCCGATCCCCAGAAGCTCGAGGCCTTCCTCGAGGCGTACTGGCAAAAGATCGACCAGAGCGTGGAGTGCGACGGGCTCTACACCGTCAAGTTCCACCTGGTCAAGCCCGACCCCAGCTTCTTCGCCAAGCTGATGTACACCGCCTCCTCGGTGATCGACTCGAAGTGGGCCATCGAGCACGGCGAGTGGAGCGGCACCAAGAAGGACTGGAAGGACTGGATCGGGAAGGACCTCCGCCAGGGCTACCTCCACAACCACGCCTCCGGGACCGGCGCCTACAAGCTGGTGAAGTGGGACGGCAAGGACGTCGTCGCCGAGGCCTTCGACGGCTACTGGGGCAAGAAGCCGGCGATCAAGAAGGTGCTGGTGCAGGTGGTGGACGAGCAGGCCACCCGCATCGAGGCCTTGAAGCGCGGCGACGCCGACCGGGTGACGATCAACGACCGCGCCACCCTCGAGTCCCAGATCCGCGGCCTGCCCGGGGTCAAGGTCTGGGAGGACCCGAACTGGGCGCCGGCGGTGGCCAGCGCGATCTTCTTCAACCAAAAGCCCTCGGTCCAGGACAACCCCTACATGGGCTCGGGCAAGCTCGACGGCAAGGGCGTGCCGCCCGACTTCTTCCAGGACGTGAACGTCCGCAAGGCCTTCGCCTACGCCTTTGATCAGGACGCGATCATCGAGGACCTCTACCTGGGCCACGGCGTCAAGCTCACCATGGCCCTGCCGCCCTCGTTCCTGGGCTACGACCCCAACATCCCCACCTACAACCTCGACCCCGACAAGGCCGAGATGTACTTCAAGAAGGCCTTCGGCGGCAAGCTCTGGGAGGTGGGCTTCGAGCTCACGATCCTCTACAACGAGGGCAACACCACCCGCCAGACCATCGCCGAGATCCTGAAGGCCAACATCGAGGAGATCAATCCCAAGTTCAAGATCAACGTCCAGGGCGTGCAGTGGCCCGACTTCATCCGGGCGGTCTCCAAGCGCCAGCTGCCCGTCTTCGTGCTCGGGTGGGGCGCCGACTACGCCGACCCCGACAACTTCGTCTACACCTACTACCACTCCCGCGGCTACTACGGGAACAAGATCGGGCTCAAGGACGCCGAGCTCGACCGGCTGGTGGAGGAGGCCCGGAGCATCACCGACCCCAAGAAGCGCGCCGAGCTCTACTCCAAGGTCGGCCACCGCGGCTACGAGATCGTGCCCTTCGTCCCCTACCCGCTGCCCTCGCCCTTCATGGTCACCCGCGACAACGTGACCGGCGTCTACTACAACCCCATGCGCTCGGGCGAGTTCCTCTGGAAGGACATCGTCAAGAAGTAGGACGGCCCGGTTCGTGCGGGGGGCCATCCGGCCCCCCGCATTTTGTAAACTCGGGAAGCGGCCGCCTAGGCCGGGGAGGCGAACGTGCTCACCTACGCGATCCGGAGGCTCTTGCAGCTGCCCATCGTGCTCTTCGTGGTCTCGGTGGTGATCGTCGGGCTGCTCCAGTTCCTGCCCCCGACGGCGCGCGCCGCCGCCTACGTGAAGAGCGAGCAGCAGCTCGCCCACATCGACGAGATCATCAAGCAGTACAACCTGGACGCGCCCTTCTACGTGCAGTACTGGACCTGGCTCAAAAACGCCCTGCAGGGGAACCTGGGGTTTTCCCGGGTGGATAAGAAGCCGGTGCTCGAGTCCATCTTCACCCGGCTCCCGGTCTCGGCCGAGCTGGTGCTCTACGCCTTTCTTCCCACCCTGCTCTTCTCCATCTGGCTGGGGACGCTCGCCGCCATCCACCGCGACAAGTTCCTGGACCAGCTGATCCGGGTGCTGGCGGTGGTCTTCTGGTCGCTCCCCACCTTCGTGCTCGGCATCGCGCTGGTGGCGGTGATCTACGGCTACTTCAAGCTCTTCGGCATCGGCCGGCTGCCCCCCGATCTGATCATCCAGCTCGCCCAGCAGGCGAACGCCGGCGAGTTCCGCCACTACACCGGCCTTTTGACCATCGACGGGCTCCTCAACGGCCGGCTCGACGTCGCCCTGGCGGCGCTCAAGCACCTGGTGCTGCCCACCATCACCCTGATCCTGGTGCTCGGCGCCCAGATCGTCCGCGTGATGCGCTCCTCGATGCTCGACGAGCTGGGCAAGGACTACGTGCGCACCGCCCGGGCCAAGGGCCTGCCGGAGAAGGTCGTCTACTACAAGCACGCGCGCCGCAACGCCCTGATCCCGGTGATCACCCTGGCCGGGTTGATGTTCGCCTTCATGCTGAACGGGGTGGTGATCACCGAGACGATCTTCAACCTCCCCGGGCTGGGGCAGTGGGCGGCGGCGGCGGCGATCCAGCTGGACCAGCCCTCGATCCTGGGGTTCGCCCTCTTCACCGCCTTCGTCGTCGCCCTCGCCAACATCGCGGTGGACCTGCTCTACGCCCTGGTGGACCCGCGGATCCGCTACGAGTGAGGAAGCCATGGCCGAAGCGACCCTCCTAAAGCCCAAGCGCGAATCCTTCTGGCGCTCCCGCGCCTGGCGGCGCTTCCGCCGGAACCCCTTGGCCATCGTCGGTACGCTGATCGTGATCTTCTTCCTGCTGGTGGCGCTCTTCGCCCCCGCCCTCACCGCCGACCGGATGGGCCGGAACTGCCTCCGCGACCTGGGGGTGAAGCGAACCGAGGCCGCCCGCGTCCTCCGGAGCCCGCTCTCGCCCAAGTTCTGGCAGGCCACCCTGCACCCGCCGGCCTCCTGCTACAAGATCCCCCGGAAGGGCTACTCCCCCATCCCCAAGCACCCCTCGAAGAAGTACCCCCTGGGCCTCTCGGGGGGCGGCTACGACATCCTCTACGGGCTCATCTGGGGCGCCCGCAGCGCCTTCTACGTGGGCATTCTGGTGATCGGGGTCGCGCTTTTGATCGGGATCGTGATCGGCGGGCTCACCGGCTACCTCGGCGGCTGGGTGGACAACACCCTGATGCGCTTCACCGACGCGGTCTACGCCTTCCCCGGCCTGGTCCTGGTGATGGTGGCGGTGACGATCTTCGGCCGCAGCCTGACCACGATCATGCTGGCGATCGCGATCGTCAGCTGGCCGACCTACGCCCGGATGCTCCGCGGCAACATCCTGAAGGTCAAGGCCCAGGACTTCGTGGACGCGGCCCGGGCGCTGGGCGCGAGCCCGGTGCGCATCTTCTTCAAGCACGTCCTGCCCAACGCCATTGGGCCGCTCATCATCCTCGCGAGCCTCGACATCGGCTCGATCGTGCTCTCGGTGGCGGCCTTGAGCTTCCTCGGCCTCGGCCCCGAGATCGGCTTCGCCGACTGGGGGCAGATGGTCAACTTCGCCCGCAACTGGATCGTGGGACCGCCGGGCGAGCCCCTCAAGTACTGGTACACCTGGGTCTGGCCGGGGCTCGCGATCGCGCTCTTCGTCCTCGGGTGGAACCTGCTCGGCGACGCGGTGCGCGACGCCCTCGACCCCCGGAGCTAGAAAGCCCGTCCTGGACCCGCCCGCTCCGTCGGGGCGGGCGTTTTTTTGCTATACTTGGGCTCGTACAAAAGGTACGGGAGGTGGTTATGAGGAAGAAGTTCGGGATCCTGGCAGCGTTCGCGTTCCTTCTCGGGGTTGCGTTCGCGGCGGTGCCGAAGGACACCTACGTCTACATGACCTTCGGCGACATCGACACCCTCGACCCCGCGCAGGCCTACGACACCGCTTCGCTCCACATCATCGAGAACGTCTACGAGACCCTTTACACCTACAAGAAGGACTCGCTCACCGAGTACGAGCCGCTGCTCGCCACCAGCTACGAGATCAAGGACGGCGGCAAGACCTACATCTTCCACCTGCGGAAGGGCGTGCAGTTCCACTCCGGCAACCCGATGACCTGCCGGGACGCCGAGTACTCGTTCGAGCGCATCCTGGTCACGAACCCCGGCGACGGCCCCGGCTGGTTCTTCGCCGAGAGCCTGATCGGCTACGACTCGAACGCAAAAAGCGCCCTGGGCGAGAACGCCTCGCCGGAGGACTACGACAAGTACTGGGAGCTCATCGACAAGAGCGTCGAGTGCGACGACCTCTACACCCTGCGCTTCACCCTGGTGAAGCCCGACCCCAGCTTCTTCGCCAAGCTCCTCTACGCCGGCGCCGCCATCGTGGACTCGAAGTGGGCGATCGAGCACGGCGAGTGGAGCGGCACCAAGAAGGACTGGCTCGACTGGGCGGGCAAGGACCTGCGTCAGGGCTACCTGCACAAGCACATGTCGGGCACCGGCCCCTACAAGCTCGTGAAGTGGGACGGCGAGAACGTGGTGGCCGAGGCCTTCGACAAGTACTGGGGCAAGAAGCCCAAGATCAAGCGGGTGCTGGTGCAGATCGTCAAGGAGCAGGCGACCCGGCTCGAGGCGCTTAAGCGTGGCGACGCCGACCGGGTGACGGTGAACGACTGGGCCACGGTCGAGTCGCAGGTGCGCGGCCTGCCCGGCGTCAAGGTCTGGAGCGACCCCAACTGGGCGCCCGCCGGGGCCGGGGTGATCTTCTTCAACTTCAAGGTCGAGGGCGCGGACAACCCCTACATCGGCAAGGACACCCCGCGCGACCTCTTCAGCGACGTCAACGTGCGCAAGGCCTTCGCCCACCTGGTGGACCAAGACGCCCTAATCGAGGAGATCTTCCTCGGCCACGGCGTCAAGCTCACCATGGCCCTGCCGCCCTCGTTCCTGGGCTACGACCCCACCATCCCGATCTACGAGTTCGACCCCGACAAGGCCGAGATGTACTTCAAGAAGGCCTTCGGCGGCAAGCTCTGGGAGAAGGGCTTCGAGATCACCATCACCTATAACCAGGGCAACACCTTCCGCCAGACCATCGCCGAGATGCTGAAGGCCAACGTCGAGGCGATCAATCCCAAGTTCAAGGTCAACGTCCGCGGCCTGCAGTGGCCCGACTACCTCCGGAGCGCCCGGAACAAGATGCTGCCCATCTGGCCGCTCGGCTGGATCGCCGACTACGCCGACCCCGACAACTTCATCCACCCCTTCTACCACTCCAAGGGCGCGCTGGCGAAGCGGCAGAACCTGAACATCCCCGAGCTCGACCGGCTGATCGAGGAGGCCCGGGCCACCGTGGATCCCGAAAAGCGCGCCGAGATCTACAAGAAGATCGGCCGCCTGGCCCACGACCTGGCGGTGAACGTGCCGCTGCCCTCGCAGTCGCCGTTCATCGTCACCCGCGACAACCTGAAGGGCGTCTACTACAACCCCATGCGCTCGGGCACCTTCCTCTGGAAGGACATCTACAAGGAGTAGGGCCCGAAGACCGCGCGCCCCGGGGCCCGCGGGCCCCGGGGCTTTTTCAGTAGGAGCGCTTTTGGACCTTCAGCCCCCGGGCGGCGAGCCAGTCGACCAGGAAGCCCACCGCGTGCCGCACCCCGGGGGTGACCAGGGGGTCGCCGAAGCGCTTGAGCCCCGCGTAGAGGCCGTGGGCGCTGGGGCGGAGTTCGAGGAGGAGTTCCTGGACGAGCTCGAGCTCAGGCTCCTCCACCCGCACCAGGAAGTAGTAGCCCTCGGGCGCCCGGCGGGCGGCCTCGAGAAAGATCGCGTGCCCGCCGGGGAAGGCGTGGACCCGTTTGGCGAAGTCCCCGAGCTCGGGGAGCGAACCCTCCAAAATCGCGTGGGGCATCTCATCCTCCTTCCTAAGCGGCGGGAAGTCCTCGCCCGCCTCGGCGACCTTGACGAAGACCGCGTGGAAGAACCGCCGGCCGCGCTCTTTCCACTTCTCGGCGTACTTGGTGGTGAGCACCTCCGGGGGCGGGGGCTGGGGATGCGCCTCGAAGAGGCCGCTCCTCTTCGCCTCCTCGAGGGCGAAGGCGAAGTAGTCCTCGTGGTCGGTGGTGAGGAGGAGCCGGCCTTTTGCCTCGAGCCGGGTCGAGAGCAGCCGGAAGAAGGGTTCCCGGAGGAGCCGCCGCTCGGCGTGGCGGCTCTTCGGCCAGGGGTCGGGGAAGTTGACGTAGACCGCGTGGAGCGACCGGGGCGGCACCAGGTTCCGGACGGCGAACCCCGCCCGGCCCTTGAAGAGCCGGACGGGCTCCACCCCCTCGCGCACCAGGCGCCTTAGCGCCCGCGCCACGCTGGCGGCGGCGGCCTCGACCCCGAGGAGGTTCCAGTCGGGGTGCGCGCGGGCGAGGGTGACCAGGAACCGGCCGTCCCCGAAGCCGATCTCGAGCACGAGCGGCCCCGCCCGCCCGAAGGCGGCGCTTGGGTCCAGCGGGAAGTCGATCTCGGCGAAGCGGAGGAGGCGCGCCATGCGCCCTGTAGCATACCGGTATGCGGGCGCTCCTCTTGCGCTGGCTTTTGAACACGCTCGCGCTCTGGGTGGTGAGCGAGCTCTACCCCGGCGTCGCCTTCGCTCCCAAAAGCGGCCTCGACGACTACCTGGTGGCGGGCCTGGTGCTCGGCCTCGCGAACGCCCTGATCCGCCCCCTCTTGCTCCTTCTCACCCTTCCCCTGAACCTCCTGACCCTGGGCCTTTTCACCCTGGTGGTGAACGCGCTGGTGCTCCTCCTCGTGGCCTGGGCCACCGCGCTCGAGGTCCGGGGCTTCGCCGCCGCCTTCGTCGGCGCCCTCCTGCTCGCGCTGGTCTCCTTCGCCCTTAACCTCCTTATCAAGGAAGACGCCTAGGCTAAGGGCGCCATGGCGACGCGAACGCCCTCGCTCCTCCGCAGCGTGGCCCTGCCCGCCGAGCACGGCGGCTGGGGCTTCACCCTCGAGCCCATCCTCCTGGGCCTCGCCCTCGCCCCGAGCGCCGCCGGGCTTGGCGTGGGGATCATGGGCCTTTTTGCCTTCCTCGCCCACCACCCGGTCAAGCTCGCCCTCGCCGACCTGCGCCGGGGCCACCGCTACCCAAGAACGCTTCTGGCCGCGCGCGTGGGGCTTTTCTACGCCGCCCTCGCCGCGCTAGGCCTCGCCCTCGCGTTGGCGACCGCAAAAAAGCCCTTCCTCCTCCCGCTCGTGCTGGGGCTGCCGATGGCGTTCGTGAAGGTCGGCCTCGACGCCGCCGGCCGCGGGCGGACCTTCTGGGGCGAGATGGCCGGGGCGCTGGGGGCGGCGACGCTGGCCCCGGCGGCGGTCCTGGCCGGGGGCGGGAGCCCGGAGTGGGCCACGGGGAGCTGGCTTCTGCTCGCGCTCCGCTCGCTGGTCTCGATCCGCTACGCCCGGGCGGCGGTGCGGCGCGCCCGGGGCCTCCCCGTGAGCCTGGTCTCGATGGCCGCCACCGCCCTCCTGGGCAGCCTGCTCGCGCTGGCGCTCGCCCTTTCGGGCCTCATCCCCTGGCTCGGGGCGGCGGCGATCTGGGCGCTTTCGGTCTACGCCCTGGTCATGCTCAAGCGCCCGCCGATCCCGGCCAAGAAGGTGGGCTGGGGCCAGATGTTCTGGGGCTGGGCGACGGTGCTCCTGGCGGCGCTTGGCTACGGGCTCGGGCTCTAGCGCTTTTTCTGCTCCTCGCGGAGCTTGCGCATCCGCCAAAGCATCTCGTTGGTGACCACCCGCCGGCTCATGGCGTAGACGAAGACGACCATGGCGAAGAGCTGCAGCAAGGCGGAAAGAAGTAGCCCCGCGGAAAGGGGGAAGCCGTAGCCCTGGGCAGCGGCGAGGGGCTCGAGCACGCCCCTGAGCAAAAGCCCCAGGTTCAGGGTCCAAAAAGTCAGCGCCTCCAGCCCCGGCTGCTTGATCTGGCCGGGGCGGGGCATCATCCAGTAGGCGACCCCGAAGACCATGTTCATGAAAAACCCCACCACCCCGGCGTGGACGTGCACGCTCCGCCACGCCCCCATGAGCCCGGGGTCGAGGTAGAAGAGCACCCCGAGCACCCCGGCGACGAGGAGCCAGAAAAGCGAGGTCCGGACGAAGAGGTACTCGTAGTAGAACATCAGCGCACCAGCGCGACTGGGCAGGCGGCCCGGCGGAGCACGTACTCGGTGGTGGAGCCGAGGAGGAGCTCGAAGACCCGGCCCCGGCCGAAGGCGCCCATGGCGAGCAGGTCGCTCGGCTCGGCGAACGCGACAAGCTCCCTCGCGGGGTCGCCGGCTAGGGCCTTGGGGTGAGCCACGGCGCCGTGGGCCTTCAGGTACTCGACCCCCTCGGCGGCGAGCGCCGCCGCCCGCTCGAGGTCCTCGTCCACGCTGGCCACCAGGGCCTCGAGCGGGAGCCCCTCGAGCAGGTCGGCGGCGAAGTGGAGCGCCCGGGCGGCGGAGTCGGAGCCGTCGTACCCCACCACCAGCCGCTTCGGCTCGACGAAGTCGAGCGCCGCCACCAAGACCGGCACCGGGCTCGTCCGGGCCACCCGCTCGACGGTGCTGCCCAGGCCGGTGGCCTCGTGCCCCTCCTGGTCCCCGGCGCGGCCGATCGCCACCAGGTCGAAGGTGCGGGCCTCCCTGGCGATGACCTCGTAGGGCACGCCGGTGCGGAGGATCCCCTCGAAGCGGACGTCCCCGGCTTCCCGCGCGAGCCGCTCGAGCACCGCCTTGCCCCGGGCCTCGAGGGCCGCGTCGATGGCCTCGTGGTAGGTGGGGACCGGCACGCTGATGGCCCCGAAGTCGAGGAGCTCGGGAAAGCGCACGAGCCGGACGTCCTTGACAAAGAGGGCGACGAGCTCGGCCCCGAGCCGCCGGGCGAGGAAGAAGGCCAGGGCCTCCGCGCTCTTGGCCGGGGCCGATCCGTCGGTGGCGAGGAGAATGCGCTTGATCATCGCCTTCATTCTTGCACGGGGGGATGCTAGACTTCCGAGGGATGTCCGCGTTCACCCAGGGCTCAAACACGCCGGCTATAAAAGAAAAAGTGGCGCGCCCGAGAGGACTCGAACCTCTGACCTTCGGCTCCGGAGGCCGACGCTCTATCCAGCTGAGCTACGGGCGCACTCAGCAACGGCTAATGTACCAAGTCGCTAGGGAGGTCGTCAAGTGAAGGTAAATCGTCGCGCCATCACCATCATCTTTGGCATCCTTGCCGTGAGCTTCGCGCTCGGCACCATCCTGCTCTTCACCCCGAAGGGCCAGCAGCAGTCGCAGGGCCGGGCCCTCCTCTGGGTCAACGGCAAGCCCATCTACGAGCTCGATCTCGCCCGGCTCCAGCAGTCCGACCCGCTTTTTGGCCTTGCCCCCGAGGGCGCGCTCCGTCCCCTGATCGAGACCCACTTCGTCGAGCAGGTGATCCTGAACGAGGCGCTCGCCCAGGACGCGAGCCGCGTCAAGGTGAGCGCCAAGGAGGTGCGGGACGAGGTCGCCAAGATCCGCAAGCAGTTCGGCCTCACCGATAAAAAGGCCTACGACCGCTTCCTGCAGCAGATCGGCTACACCGATAGCCTCCTAAGGAAGCAGATCCGGCGCGCGCTCCAGATCCAGAAGCGCTTCGAGGAGATCAAGAAGAAGGTCGAGCTCACCGAGGAGGAGGCGCGCTTCTTCTTCGAGCTCCACAAGGCCAACTACGCCCCCGAGGACAAGGTCCTCGCCCGGCAGATCGTGGTGGACGACAAGGCGCTCGCGGAAAAAATCCGCAAGGAGCTCGAGGGCGGGGCCGACTTCGTCGAGCTCGCCAAGAAGTACTCCAAGGTCGGCGCCGACCAGGGCGGCGCCCTCGGCGCCGAGCCCGGCTCCACCGAGCCCGGGCCGGTCACCCGGCTCGTCTTCCCAGAGCCCGTGGCCGCCGAGGTCTTCCGGCTCAAGTCGGGGGGCATCACCCCGGTGATCGAGGCCGGCGGCCGCTACTACATCGTCCAGGTGGTGAAGTTCCTCCCCGGCGGCGAGGTCGCGTACGAGCAGGTGAAGGACCGGGTCAAGAAGGACGCCCTCGCGGTCAAGCAGCAGGGGGCGCTGGAGGACTACGTCCTCGAGGTGCGCAAGAAGGCCCAGGTCAAGTTCGTCGAGGACTTCCCCTACCGGTACGAGAATCCGGTGGTGGCCCGGGTCAACGACGCCGAGATCAAGCTCGAGGACGTCTCCCAGGTGGTCTTCGCCAACCCCCAGGTTCCCCAGCTCATCCAGCAGGGGCTCGGCGAGCTGGTGGTGCAGTTCTTCTACCCCACCACCCTGGACCAGCTCGTGACCAACGAGCTCCTCTACCAGGAGGCGAAGAAGACCGGCCTGCCCTTCATCGGTCCCAAGGCCCGCGTCGCCTCCGACGTGCAGCTTTGGAAGACCAAGGACCTCGCCGTCACCGAGGAGGAGGTCCGGGCCTACTACGAGAAGAACAAGGCCCAGTTCACCGAGCCCGCCACCGCCTCCCTCGTGCTCGCGCGGTTCGAGGACGAGGCCAAGGCCAAGGAGTACCGGGAGGGGGTCCTGAAGGGCGAGGACCCCAAGGCGCTCGCCGAAAAGCTCGGCGGCCAGGTCGCCGAGGCCGAGGCGGCCACCGCCGACCAGCTGCCGCCGGTCCTCCTGCCGGTGGTCTTCGGCGACGCCCCCAAGGCCGACGCCCCCGCGGGCAAGGTCTCCGACGTGATCAAGGTGGGCGAGAAGGACTACGAGGTGGCGATCGTCCGCGCGGTGACCCCCGAGGTGGTCCGGCCCTTCGAGGAGGTCCGGGCCGAGGCGGAAAAGCTTGCCCTCGCCGAGAAGCGGGCCGAGGCCGCCCGGGCCTGGATCGAGGAGCTAAAGAAGCAGGCCAAGATCGAAAACCGCCTCCAGGAGGTGCTCGACGCCCTCGCGCCCAAGACCGAGGCCCCGGAGGGCGGGGAGGCGGCCCCGGAAGAGGAGCAGAAGGAGACGACGCCCTAGCCCCGCGCTCCGCGCCCCGAAAAGACCCCCGGCCTTGCCGGGGGTCTGTTTAAATAAGGGCATGCCCGAAGCCGGGCTCGAGGCCGCGATGGAAGCCTTTCGGAACTTCTTGGACGGCGACGAGAGCCGCCCGGGGCTGGTGCCCTGGGACCTCGAGGTCGGCGTCGAGCCGCCGCCGGGGGTCGAGCTCCGCTACCGCGCCGACGACCAGAGCCTCTGGGTGCACTTCCGCGAGCACGGCGTGCGCGTGCGCTACCGCTGGGACGGGTTCCGCTGGGTGGAGGAGGAGAGCGACGCCGCCCCCGTCGCCGAGGGCGGGGACCTCGCCGCCCTGGTCCGGGCGGTGCGCCGGCTGGAGGAGCGGCTCTTACGGCTTGAGCGGCTGCTCGAGGGCTGTCTGGAGGGACGCGGATGATACGGGTAGGCATCCTCACGGTTTCCGACCGCAGCGCCCAGGGGGAGCGGGTGGACACCACCCAGGAGGCGATCCGCGAGGTCTTGAAGGAGGGCCCTTTTGAAGTCGCCGCCTACGAGGTGGTGCCCGACGAGCCCGCCCAGATCCGCCGGGTGCTCCGGCTCTGGGCGGATCAGCTCGGGCTCGAGCTCATCCTCACCAACGGCGGCACCGGCCTCGCCCCCCGCGACCACACCCCCGAGGCCACCCGCGAGGTCCTCGACAAGGAGGCCCCCGGCCTGGCCGAGCTGATGCGGCTCGAGGGGCTCAAGAAGACCCCGATGGCGGCGCTCTCCCGGGGCGTCGCCGGGGTGCGGGGGAAAAGCCTCATCGTCAACCTGCCGGGAAGCCCCAAGGGGGCGGCGGAGTCGCTCGCCGCCCTCCTGCCGGTCATCCCCCACGCGCTGGAGACGATCACGGGGAAGTCCTTTGGAGGTGGAAAGGAGCATGCCTAGTTTCGCCTCGCGTCGCGCCCGGTCCGTTCCCGAGTCGGTCTTCTTGCTCATGGACCAGGCCAAGGCCCGCCGCCGGAAGTCCGGCGGCGATCTCATTGACCTCTCGATCGGCTCCTCCGACCTCCCGCCCCCGCGGGAGGTCATGGAGGCCCTGGCCGAGGCCGCCCTCGACCCCACGACCTACGGCTACTGCCTGAGAAGCTGCACCCGGCCCTTTTTGGAGGCGGCGACCGACTGGTTCTTCCGCCGCTTCGGGGTGCGCTTCGACCCCGACCGCGAGGCCCTCACCCTGATCGGCACCCAGGAGGGGCTCGGCCACCTGCTCCTCGCCGTCCTCGACCCCGGCGACGTGCTGCTCCTCCCCGAGGTCGCCTACCCCAGCTACTGGGGGGCGGCGGCGGTGGCCGGGGCCGAGCCCTACCCCCTGCCCCTCGACGCCGACTACCGGCCGGTGCTCGAGGCGCCCCCCGAGGTCCTAAGGCGGGCGAAGGCCCTGCTTTTGAACTTCCCCAACAACCCCACCGCCGCCGTCGCCGACCGCGCCTACTTCGAGCGGGCCCTGGCCTTCGCCGAGGAGCACGACCTCCTCGTCATCCACGACAACCCCTACGTGGACTTCCTCTTCGAGGGCGAGGCGCTGCCCCTGCTCGCGGTCGAGGGGGCCCGGGCGCGGGCGGTCGAGCTCTTTTCCTTCTCCAAGTCCTACCACCTGGGCGGGGTGCGGCTCGGCTTCGCCCTGGGCAACGCCGAGGCGATCGCCGCGCTCGAGCGGGTCAAGGCCCCGATCGACTTCAACCAGTACGCCGGCATCCTCCGGATGGGGATCCGGGCGCTCGAGCTACCCCTGGAGCGGATCCGGCGCGACGTGCAGGTCTTCAAGAAGCGCCGCGACGCCCTGCTCGCCGCCCTCCGCCGCCACGGGATCGTCCTCCCCGCCCCCAAGGCGAGCCTCTACCTCTGGATGCCGCTCCCCAAGGGGATGGACGACGTTCGGTTCGCCCTGCGCCTCGCCGAGGAGGCGGGGGTCGCCCTCGCCCCGGGCCAGGGCTTTGGGCCCGGGGGCCGGGGGTACGTCCGCTTCGCCCTGGTGCAGCCCCCCGAGGTGCTCGAGGAGGCCGCCCGCCGGATCGCCGCCTTCCTCGACTAGGGG
>Ga0256832_1001456_pt1 | contig 15999 bp, 14 predicted proteins | sample 134614metaG_FD_190534 | JGI IMG/M metagenome (GOLD analysis project Ga0256832, IMG submission 190534) | Hydrothermal vent microbial communities from Lau Basin, Pacific Ocean - 134-614 | ecosystem: Environmental > Aquatic > Marine > Hydrothermal vents | place: Pacific Ocean: Lau Basin | collected...
ATCACTGTGCTGACTCCCGAGCAGATCACCGTTTGGAAAAAGGCGATGGAGAAGATCTATCCTGAATTCTACGATCCCAAAATGATCGGCAAGGATCTGATCGAAGCGGCGATGAATACCAAATGATTGTTGCGCCATCGGCGCGACAATCGTGTTAAGTGCTAACTGCTACGAGGAAAAGAATAGATGGAAAATTTTTTCTTAGCACATAGCACTTAGCACACAGCACGTGAAAAAGGGGGAGTGATGGGGATTGTCAAAAGGTTCTTTCACTGGCTCGGTCTGCTGATCGGCTGGATCAATCAGAGTATCGCCGCCATCGGGATCGCCGGGGGAGTGGCGTTGGCCTTTTACAATGTGGTGGCCCGTTATGTCTTCGGGTCTTCCCTGACCTGGGCAGGGGAACTGACGGTCTATCTCTTTCTCTGGAGCGCCTTTTTCGGGGCAGCCTACTGCTTCAAGCAGGATGCTCATATCTCCATCACGATCCTTCTGGAAAAAGTGCCGCCCCGCGTGGCCAAAGCATTGCTGCTGCTCTCCCACCTGGTGACCTTCATCTATCTGGCGGCGGTCAGCTGGTACGGCTATGAGTATCTCCAGCTGGTGATCGAACTGGACGAGCGATCCATCGATCTGGATATTCCCATGTGGATCCCCTATCTGGTCATTCCGGTGGCCTTCGCTTTCGCCGCCTATCGGGTGGCGGAGAAGTTTATTGAGATATGGCGGACCCCGGCCGGGGAGGTGGTTCATCGCTCCGAAGCGGAGATGATCCTGGCGGAGATGGAGGAAGCGGCCAGTGAGGAGCTGGTGAAAAAGGTCGAGCGCAAGACAGGAGGGATGCTGTGAGTGTCGCGGTCCTTTTCGGTCTTTTCGCCCTGCTGCTGCTGATCGGCACCCCCATCGCCGTCGCCCTGGGGGCTTCGACCTTTCTGACCCTGGTCCTCTATACCCCGATCTCACCGGTAGAGATCTCCTCGATGATCTTCGAAAAGGTGGAGGGGTACTCTCTGATGGCGATTCCCATGTTCATCCTGGCCGGGAGCCTCCTCTCCAAAGGCTCCAGTGCCCATCGGATCATCGAGTTCGCCAAATCGATGGTGGGACATCTTCCCGGCGGGCTGCCCATGTCGGCAATCTTTGCCAGTATCATCTTCGCGGCGGTCAGCGGGAGTTCCCCGGCGACGGTCGTGGCGATCGGTTCGATCATGTTCGCCGCCATCGAGCAGGCGGGCTATCCCAAGCGTTATGCCATCGGAACCGTGGCGACGGCGGGGAGTCTGGGGATCCTTATTCCTCCTTCCATCGTCATGATCGTCTACGGGGTGACGGCAGAGCAGAGCATCGGCAAGCTCTTCATGGCCGGGATCGTGCCGGGGATCCTGATCGGATCGATGATGATGGCAGTGACCTATATCGGGGCGCGGAGGCTCGGCTTCAAACGTACCGATCCCCAGCCCTGGAGTGTCCGGTTGCGGAAAATGCGCGAAGCCGCCTGGGCACTCATGACGATCCTCATCGTCATCGGTGGGATCTACGGCGGGATCTTCACCCCCACGGAGGCGGCGGCCGTAGCGGCGGTGTGGGCATTTTTCGTCAGTATGTTCATCTACCGGGATATCGGATGGGCGGAGATCCCGAGGGTCTTCCTGGATGCGGCCAAGACCTCGGCGATGATCATGTTCATCATCGCCAACGCCATGCTCTTCGCCCACTTCCTCACCCTGGAAAATGTCCCGCGAATGCTGACGGAGTGGCTCATCAGTATCCATGTGGGACCGCTGATGTTCCTGCTCTTTGTCAACATCCTGCTCTTTTTCGCCGGGGACTTCATGGAACCCAGCGCCATCATCATGATCATGGTCCCGCTGCTGCTCCCGGTGGCCATCGCCCTGGGGATCGATCCCATACATTTCGGTATCATTGTAACGATCAACATGGAATTGGGTATGATTACGCCACCGATAGGGTTGAATCTTTTCGTGACCAGCGGGATCACGGGGGTGAGCCTGAAAGACGTGATCGTCTATTCGCTCCCCTGGAGCATGACGATTCTCGTCGGGCTCCTGCTGGTGACCTACATTCCGGAGATCGCACTGTGGCTGCCCGATATGATGTACGGACATTGAGGGCAGTCCGGAGTATGAGAGGCAATCCGATAAACCAAAGGACACGACGGTGAGGAAACGGATCGAGGGACAGGGACTGAGCGTCACTGCCTCCGTCGAAGAGATCTTGGCTCTCCAGCCCCAGCTTCCATCGGTTGCAAGCGGCGGAAAATGGCGTAGCGCTTTGGCGAACCTTTTTCATCTGCGACGGCACGTGATGGTGGAGAAGGATGTCCTCGACGACATCTTCGAGATGGAACGCCGGACGCTGATCACCCTCATGCTTCTGGAGACGATCCTCCTCTACATCCTCGTTCCGCTGCTGGGAGACGGGGTCTTCGCCTGGTACGGAACAATCCTCACTTTGACCCTGTGGCGTTACTACAACGCCCATCAGTATCAGAAACATCCCGAGCTCAACTCTCCCGTGGTCTGGCACCAGAAATTCGTCGTGCAGGCCTGGCTGACCGCACTGCTCTTTTCTCTCCTGGGGCTTTTCGCCATTCCGATGCTGCCCCCCTACTATCAGCTCTTTGTCTTTATCGTCGTCATGGGGATCAGTACGGGGGTGGTCAAAACCCTGGGAGAGGATCAACGCACCGCCATCGGCTATCTGCTGATCCTATTGGTCCCTTTGATCGTGGAGATGCTGCTGCTGGGTCGGCAGGAGATGCTGATCCTGGCCTTTCTGACGATTATCTACCTGGTGAGCCAGGTCAATCTGCTGTTGCAGTCCTATGACCGTTTCGTGGTCCTGAAAAAGGCCCGCAAGGTGATCGAAGAGGCCAAAGAGCTGCTCTACGAGAAGCAGGAGATGCTTCAGAACTTCTTCGATCAGGCGGGGGAGGGGATCTTCACCTACGACCGGGAGCTGAAGATCCTGGACTGCAATCAGGCCTTTGTGAGCTTTTTCAACCTCTCCAAAGAGTCGGTCCTTGGACGGAAGTTCACCGAACTCGAGGATCAGAAACTGGTGACGATCCTTCAGGCGGCACAGGTGGAAGGGGTCGCCAAATTCCAGGGGCCTTATCGCAATCTCCAGGGGATGGAGCACTGGATCGAGGTCAGCTGCTCGGCGATCACCAACCAGGAGGGGCGGGTCATCGGAGGCGTAGGACTGATCCAAGACAAGACCCGGGAACATCTGGCGATCGAGGAGCTGGAGTTCCTGGTCTCCCACGACCCGCTGACCTCCGCCTGCAACCGCCGGGGGTTCCGTCAGTACATGCAGCAGCTGCTGAGGGAGGAGGAGCACAGCCGCCTGCCGACCCTGCTCTTCTATCTCGACATGAACCGCTTCAAACATATCAACGATATCTATGGTCACGAGGCCGGAGACCGGTTGCTGATCCAGGGGTGCCGACGGCTGCGGCAGCTGCTGCCGGAAGATGCCTGCCTGACCCGGATGGGCGGGGACGAGTTCTCGATCGTCATTCCCTTCGTGCCGATGGAGAAGTCGAGAGAGGAAGAGGTCATTTCGGAGTGGGTGGAGCAGCTGGAAGGGGTGCTGGCCCGGCCCTATACCGTTCGGGGACAGAGTGTCAGTGTGGATTGGAGTATCGGGGTTGTGGTGATCGAACCCGGGATCATGGAGATCGATGAGCTGATCCGGGAGGCGGACATCTCCATGATGCAGGCCAAGGCCGATCCCAAGCTGCGCTATGTCCGTTATTCGGCGGATATGGGAGAACGACACCGGCGGATCAATCAGTTGCATCACGATATCCAGGAGGCATTGGACGCGGAGCAGTTCCTCCTCTACTTCCAGCCAATCGTCCGGGCAGGTGACGGCAAAATGGTCGCTGCCGAGGTGCTCCTGCGCTGGAATCACCCCGAAAAAGGGTTGCTGTTGCCCGGAGATTTCCTGCCGGTGGCCCGCCAGTTCCACCGGATCGCCGAGATCGACCTCTGGGTGCTGGAGAGAGCCTGCCGCCAGATCGCGGAGTGGAAAGCTTCGGGAGATCTGCCGTTTCGCTCGCTGGCCGTCAACGTGGATGCCCATCTCCTGCTGCGGGAGAGTTTTCCGGCGACTCTCTCCGATCTGTTCCGGAAATACGGGATCCGAAGCGGTGAACTGACCCTGGAGATCACGGAGGATTCGCTGGTGGACAATTTCGACCAGGCATTGAAAGTCCTTCAGCGGCTCCATGCGGAAGGGATCGGGTGTGCCATCGATGATTTCGGGACGGGCTACTCCTCACTCTCCTATCTGAAGAAGCTCTCTTTCGATACTTTGAAGATCGATCGGGAATTTGTCCGGGATATGCTCGAACGCATCGAGAACATCTTTCTGCTCCAGACGATCATCGACATGGGGAAAAAGCTCAACTATACGATCGTCGTCGAGGGGATCGAGACGGAGAAGCAACGGGAGATCATAGCGGGGATCGATCCGGAGATCGCCTGTCAGGGGTATCTGATCGGCAAACCGATGCCGGAGGAGGATTTCCGTCGGGATTTCCTCGAAACCGGGAAGTAGATGGGATCGCGATCGGGAGATATGGATAACGGACGTCTCCTGCAGTCGGTGGTGATCGCCGTGTTGCTCGGAGTCCTGGCCGTGGGGGTGATCCGAAGCTGCTGGCAGCGGAGTACGATTTCGCACAGTACTGAGAAGCATAAGACCTCTATGCAAGGTCCAGGGTTCCGGAAACACGCCTCTCCCGATGCCGAAGCGATTCGCTGGGAGTTGGCGGCGCTGCATTCGCCGGAGTATCTTCATCGCTATATCGTGGAGGTGATCGAGAAGGGGTCCCATCAGTTCGATTTTCCGGGTGGAGCGATGGAGGGAGGATATCTCTCGGCAGATCTGGCTCCCCGTGTTGCCTGCTATGTCATTGAGCTGGGGGGTCACCGCTGTCCTCACCCCTATCCGAAAGATGCGGCAATGTATTTCAGCAGTGTCTGTGCCGGATGCCACGGATCCGACGGCAAGGGGTTGCACGGCAGCTATCCCGATCTGACCCGACCCCTGCTGCTGGGGATCAGGAAACGGGAGGAGGAGTTGCGCTCGAAACTCTCTGCACCGGAGCGTTGAGTCGTGATCAGCGGCGGTTGTACTCTTTCTTTCTCGGACCGGAGCGGTTGTAGCTGCGGCGGTTGTTGTAGGGGCGGCGTCCCTTTTTCTGATGACGCTCCTCTTTGAGCCTGGCAAAGAGCCGTTCGATCTCCGCCAGATCCTTGCCGATCCTGTCCGCTCCGCGGACCTCCTCTTCCTCACGAACCATGCTCAGAAGCTTGCAGGCAAGAGTGGTCAGGTCGTACTCCTCTTTGAGCATTTCGATCATGGTATAGGAGGCGGCATCGACCTCCTGGGATTCGATCCGCGCTATCAGCTTGTCGCTCCGGCGGTTATGAACCTCTTCGATCCTGGGAATGATCCGGCTTTCGATGGTGGAACCGACACTCTTCTGGATCCGCTGCAGGGAACGAAACTCGTGGGGGGAGACGATGGAGATCGCCGTCCCTTCCCGTCCGGCCCGTCCGGTCCGTCCAATGCGGTGAACGTAGCTTTCGGGATCGAAAGGGAGATGGTAGTTGAAGACGTGGCTGACGTCGTTGACATCCAGTCCCCGGGCGGCGACATCGGTGGCGATGAGGATCTCGGCGCCCCCGTTTTTGAAGGCACGGATCGTGGCTTCACGCTGGCGCTGATCCATATCGCCGTGGAGTCCTTTTGCCTCATAGCCCTGGGCGGCCAGGCAGTCTCTGAGGCGATCGACCTCTTTTTTCATCCGGCAGAAGATGATGCTCTTGTCAGGATTTTTGTAATCCAGCAGCCTCACGAGAGCGTCGTCGCGTTCCTGCTCGTCCACAACGTAGAAGAGCTGACGGATCTTGTCGTTGGTGACGTTGCCTCCGGTGATGGCGACGGTGGCGGGATCCTTGAGGATACGCTGGGCCAGGGCTTTGATCTCCCTGGACATGGTGGCCGAGAAGAGCAGCGTCTGGCGTGTGGCGGGCAGATGGGTGAAGATCTCCCGAATATCGTCGAGGAAACCCATGTCGAGCATCTCGTCGGCTTCGTCCAGGATGACGAAACGGGGAGAGAGGGTGATCTTGCCACTTTTGAGCAGGTCGATGAGACGACCGGGGGTCGCCACGACGATCGAGGCATTGGCCACATGCTGGATCTGACGGGTGTAGGAGCTGCCGCCGTAGACGGTGGCGGTACGGATACCGAGGGCTTTGCCGAAGCGGAAGATCTCGTCGCTCACCTGGGTGGCCAGCTCCCGTGTGGGGACGATGACAAGGGCTTCGACGCTGCCGTCACAGCGGAGCTGCTGCAGAACCGGCAGGCCGAAGGCTGCGGTCTTGCCGGTGCCGGTATGGGCCTGGGCGATGAGGTCTTTGCCCTCCAGAACGAGGGGGATCGCCTCTTTCTGGACGGGGCTGGGTTCACGGAAACCGGCTTCACGGATGGCGCCGGCGAGTTCGGGTCTGAAATGAAAATCTTCGAAGGTCATGTGTAGGTTCGCTTTCACGGCAGGCAAAGGAGTTCGCTGATCATCTGCGGGCTGATTTGCTGCCGGTGAAATGAGAGTGGATCGGAGTGCGATACAGTCTGTGACGCGGAGAAACTCAGAATCGTACGAAGAATAGCTGGCTTGGAGCCTGTCGGTTTGGTTTTAGATGGCGTATTGTAGCCGGATTGTTCCCGGGATGCAAGAGGGAAGCGAAAGCTGTGCTTTCGAGTGAGGAATGAATTTATGGTGGGAGGGTGAGAAGGTGGGAGGTGAGAAAGCCGGTGGTTCATCTCTTCCCACCTTCTTACCAGCCAGCGCGAAGCGCGATCTCGCCTCCCCACCTTCCCTCGAAAAACAAAGAGGGGCGAAGTCCCGTTCAGACGTCAAATGACTACAACCTCGGCAGTGCCCATCTCCGGCGGTAGGCAATCATTCTCAGGATGACACCGCCGAGGAAGAGGAGGGTCAGGAGAAAAGAGTTGTCCCAACCGAGGGTATGCAGCAGCCAGACCGATCCTCCGATCCCCAGGGCGATGATCCCATAGAAGCCGCCGCGCAGCACATAGGGGACCTGATTGATAAGGATATCCCGAAGGATCCCGCCTCCCACTGCCGTGGTGAAAGCCAGCAGCGTCACACCCGCCAGATTGAACCCGGTTTCCAGACCCACCAGGGCTCCGGAGATGGCGAAAGAGACCATTCCCAAGGCATCGACAAAAACAAAAAGCCATTGGGACTCCCAGGGATGCCGGTGCATCCGGCGCCATATCAGCAACGTGGTGACCAGGATCACCACTACGGAGGGAAGAGAATGGATCAGAGAGTAGGGGAGCCGGTCGGCCAACAGATCCCGAATAATCCCGCCTCCCAGGGCGGTAAGGAAACTGCTGAGGTAGATCCCCAGCAGGTCGAGACGGTGTCGCACGGCGAGATAGAAGCCGCTGGCGGCGAAAGCGGCAATGCCGAGGTATTCCGCAATCAGAAGCAGCATAGTTGCTCCTGATTGCGAATGGGGAGTGAAGAATGAGAAATAAATTTATGGTGGGAGGATGAGAAGGTGGGAAGGTTGGAAGGCCGGTGGTTCATCTCTTCCCACCTTCTCACCAGCGCGAAGCGCGATCTCACCTTCGCACCTTTCCTCGAAAAACAAAGAGGGGCGAAGCCCCGTTCAAACGACAAACGACGAAATACCAATAACTCGAGCCTCCGGCTCGTCAATGATTGAGGATCTGTTTGAGGAAGAGCTGGAGGCGTTCACTTTCGGGGTGGTGGAAGAAGGTCTCGGGGTCGTTCTCTTCGATGATCTGTCCCGCATCCATAAAGATGACCCGGTCGGCGACTTTGCGGGCGAAGCCCATCTCGTGGGTGACGGTGATCATGGTTTTCCCCTCTTCGGCCAGCTTGATCATGACATCGAGGACCTCCCCGATCATCTCGGGGTCCAGCGCGGAGGTGGGCTCGTCGAAGAGCATGATATCGGGGCTCTTGCAAAGTGCCCGGGCGATGGCTACCCGCTGCTGCTGACCGCCGGAGAGCTGGTTGGGGTACTTATTGGCCTGATCGGCGATGTTGACCTTTTCCAGATAGTGCATGGCAGTTTCGATCGCCTCTTTCTTGGGGGTTTTGTAGACCCAGACCGGCGCCAGGGTGAGATTCTCCAGGATGGTCAGATGGGGGAAGAGATTGAAGTGCTGGAAGACCATGGCGACGTTGGAGCGGATCGCCCGCAGGTTCTTGACGTCGTTGTTGACCTCGATCCCTTTGACCCGGATGCTCCCTTCCTGATACTCCTCCAGGCGGTTGATACATCGGATCATCGTCGATTTTCCCGAACCGGAAGGGCCGGCGACGACGACGATCTCTCCCTGGCGGACCTCCAGATTGATATCTTTGAGGACATGGAAATCGTCGTACCACTTGTTGACGTGCTCGAGCTGGATGATCGGTTCACCCAGTTTTTTGGTGTTTGTCTGTTCAGCCATCGTTTATTTCCCTTTGTCGGTATTGAGTTTTCTCTCCAGCCGTTTGGAGTACATGGACATGCTGAAGGTGAAGATCCAGAAGATGAAGGCAACGAAGACGTAGCCTTCGGTATCCATCCCCAGCCAGTCCCGGTCGTTGGAGGTGACGTTGACCATGGCCAGCAGATCGAAGAGGCCGATGATCATTACCAGCGAGGTATCCTTGAAGAGGCTGATGAAGGTTCCCACCAGGTTGGGGATGGTGACCTTGATCGCCTGGGGGAGGATCACCAGCGCCATCTTCTGCCAGTAGCTCAGTCCCAGCGCGTCGGCGGCTTCGTACTGCCCCTTGGGGATCGCCTGGAAGCCCGAACGGATATTCTCCGCTACATAGGCCGCTTCGAAAAGGGTGATCCCGATCAGCGCCCTGGCCAGTTTGTCGAAGTTGACCCCTTCGGGGAAGAAGAGGGGCAGGACAACCGAAGCCATGAAAAGAACGGTGATCAGAGGAACGCCCCGGACAAACTCGATGTAGAAAACGCTGAGGCTCTTGATGATGGGAAGCTTGGATTGGCGTCCCAGAGCCAGCAGGATCCCGATGGGAAAGGAGAGGATGATGCCGACTGAGGCGATGACAAGCGTCAGCAGCAGACCTCCCCATTTGCTCGTCTCCACCAGGGGTAGCCCGAAATATCCTCCATGGAGCATGATGAAAGCGAAAACCGGGAAGAGGACGATCAGAAGCAGTTTGAATCGGTGCAGCCCCGGTACGAATTTGGCGAAGGCCACCAGAGCGAGGATCGCAGCGATGACACTCTTGGGGCGCCAGAGCTGGTCCTGGGGGTAGAAGCCGAAGAAGAACATGTTGAGTTTCTCTTTGACGAAAACCCAGCAGGCACCGTCTCCGGTACAGTCGGCTTTGGTATGGCCGGCGAAGTTGGCGTCGAGGAAGGCCCACTTCACAAAGGGCGGAATGGTCCAGTAGAGAATGGCCAGGCCCAGGATCGTAAAGGCGATATTGAACGGCGAAGAGAGCAGATTGTGCCGGACCCAGGCGATGGGGCCGCGTTCCAGCAGCGGCGGCTCTTTGGCCGGTTTGGGGGGATAAACTGCCATCTCAGCGCTCCTTGATTTTCATTTTGGCGTTGAACCAGTTGAGGATCAGCGAGACGATGAGGCTGATCAGCAGATAGGTCAACATCGTAATCAGCAGGATCTCCAGTGCCTGACCGGTCTGGTTGAGACTGGTCCCGGCGAAGATCGTCACCAGTTCCGGATAACCGATGGCGGCGGCCAGGGAGGAGTTTTTGATCAGGTTGAGGTACTGGTTGATGACACTGGGGATCGCGATGCGCACCGCCTGGGGCAGGACCACCAGCCGCAGCTGTTTCAGCGGAGAGAGCCCGAGGCTGGTCGCTGCCTCCTTCTGTCCTTTGGGGACCGCCTCGATCCCGCTGCGGATCGCTTCGGCGATGAAGGTGGCGGTGTAGATGCTCAGGGCGAAAAGGAGGGCCAGGAACTCGGGGGTGAAAGTCTTGCCGCCTTTGAAGTTGAAGCCGTGGAGCTCCGGATAGACGGCGGTCACGGGCTTTCCGGCGATCAGATAGGCAAGCAGGGGCAGAGCGATCAGCAGGGTCACACCGGTGAGGAAGACCGGGAACTGCTCCCCCGTCAGATCCTGCCTGCGCTTGGCCCATCGGTGAAGCCAGACGATGGCCAGTACTGCGACGATCAGGGCGACACCGATCATCCAGGACCCGTCACCGAAAACGAACTCCGGCATGAAGAAGCCGCGGTTGGTGATGAACACGGTATCGAAGAGGTTGATACTGTGCCGGGTCGACGGCAGGGTGGCCAGAACGACGTTGTACCAGAAGAGGATCTGCAGCAGGACCGGGATGTTCCGGAAGGTCTCGATATAGGCGGCGGCGATCCGGTTGATCAGCCAGTTGGGGCTCAGACGCCAGACGCCGATGACCAATCCGATCAGGGAGCTGAAGACGATCCCCCAGAAGGAGACGATCAGCGTGTTGAGCAGACCGACCTTGAAGACTTCCCAGTGGGTACTTGCAGGGGTAAAAGGAATCGGGGACTCCGTGATGTCGAATCCGGCCGTGGCATGAAGAAACGCGAATCCCGTTTTGATCCCGCGCTGTTCGATATTGTGGGCGGTATTCTGGGCGATGTAGAAAAGAAATCCCACAAAGAGAACGATCGTGATGATCTGATAGAGGATGCCGCGAATCTTTTCGTTTCGTAGAAAGGCTGGCAAGGGAATCCTTTTTTTGAATTAGAAGTTAGGAATTAGGAGTTAGGAATTGAATAAGCAGGAATCTATCCATACTTTCTCATTCCTAATTTCTAATTCCTAGTTTCCAGAGCCCCGGAGGGGCGCTGTGATCAGCGGAACGGAGGAGAGTACTGCAGTCCGCCTTTGGTCCAGAGGGCGTTGAGACCACGCTGGATCTTCAGAGGAGTTTTGACACCGACGTTGCGCTCGAAGATCTCGCCGTAGTTGCCTACCTGCTTGATGGCATTGTAGAAACAGCCTTTCTCCAGGCCGACGTTCTTGCACATCTCGCCTTCGACGCTCAGCAGACGCTTGACCTCGGGATCGGTGCTCTTGGCTTTGGCATCGTCCACGTTGGCCATGGTGATCCCCTTCTCCTCGGCGGTCAGCAGAGCGTTGCGGGTCCACTTGGCGATATCGAACCACTGATCGTCACCATGCCGGACAGCGGGAGCCAGAGGCTCTTTGGAGATGATCTCGGGCAGGACCACGTACTTGGCGGGGTCTTTGAGCTTGGTCCGGGTGGCGTAGAGGCCGGAAGCGTCGGTGGTAAGCACGTCACAGCGTCCAGCTTCGAAAGCCTTGGTCACCTGATCGTTGGTATCGAAGGTGATCGCTTTGAACTTCATGCCGTTGGCGCGGAAGTAGTCGGCCAGGTTGAGTTCGGTGGTGGTACCGGCCTGGATACAGACCGTGGCCCCGTCAAGCTCCTTGGCACTTTTGACTCCCAGGGATTTGGGGACCATGAAGCCCTGTCCGTCATAGTACATGACGCCGGTGAAGTTGATCCCCAGCGCGGTGTCCCGGGTTTCGGTGTTGGTGGTGTTCCGGGAGAGGACGTCGATCTCGCCGCTCTGCAGTGCGGTGAAGCGCTCCTTGGCGTTGAGGGGGACGAACTTGACCTTGGAGGCGTCGCCCAGGACGACGGCAGCCAGGGCCCGGCAGTAGTCCACATCGAGTCCGCGCCAGGTTCCTTTGGAATCGGCTTCGCTGAAACCGGGAAGACCGGTGTTGACACCGCATTTGAGGACGCCGGCCTTTTTGACGTCATCGAGGGTTCCCGCCATGGCGAGGGTCGCGGTAGCCAGGGCGGCAACCGCTGACAGCTTGAGTAGTCTTTTCATCATACTTTCTCCTTTGATTGATGGGTTGACCCCTAAGTTTAGAATGATTTGGATTAAACAAAGCTAATAAGAGATGATAATTTGGGCATTTTTGATCCTGAAGGGATAAACAGAAAGCGGTGGGGAGGGCAGAGGGACCTAAAGCGGGTCGATCTCCCAGAAAAAATCGATCCAGGCCGGGGCCTCTTTGACGGAAAAATCGGGCTGGATGAGAGAGTCGGGTTTGTAGAAGAGGGTGGCGACCTTGAACTCCACTTCCGGATAGAGCTCCTCGAGTCGGTGAAGGACCGCCAGCAGGGTCTCGCCGCTGTCAGCGATATCGTCCAGGATCAGGACCTTTTTGGCGTCGGAGAGATCGGGGATGTTGAAGATCTCCAGGGTATCGAGTTTGCGATTGCCCTCATAGTGGATGGAGTTGAGGGCAAAGAGCCGCCTCGTATCCATGGCGCTGGCCAGAAAATGCCCCATGGTCAGTCCGCCCCGTGCGATCGCCAGGAGGGTATCGGGACGATACTCCTCGATCTGTTTGTGGAGGCTCCGGATATCCTGCAGGAACTCCTCGTAACCGTAATAGTATTTGTCCATCTCGGGTCGCTTCTCAGTGCAGGACGAAGACGATCAGACTGATGGCGGTGATCAGATAGATCCCGATGTTGAGTTCGGCGAATTTTCCCTGAACGATTTTGAGCAGGGTAAAGGCGACGAATCCCGCCGCCAGTCCGTTGGTAATGGAGTAGGTCAGGGGCATCAGCAGCACCGTGAAGAAGGCGGCGGTTGCGGTCGCCAGATCCATGCTGCCGAAGTCCATTTTGCCCAGCTCGGTGAACATCAGGATCCCCACGATGACCAGGACGGGATAGATGGCGGGTCCCGGGATCGCTTTGAAGATCGGCAGCATGAAGAGGGTCAGGATGAAAAAGGCGGCGGTGAAGATCGCCGTGAGTCCGGTGCGGCCCCCCGCTTCGACCCCGCTGGCCGATTCGATGAAGCTGGTGGTGGTGGAGACCCCCAGCAGCGAACCGGTCACGGTGGCCACCGCATCGGCTTCCAGAGTCTTCTCCAGAGATTTGTCGGGATCGTCCCCTTCCTGGAAGAGCCCCGCTCTCGCTCCCACAGCCGTCAGGGTTCCCAGGGTATCGAACATGTCGGTGACCAGGAAGGTGATGATCACCGGGAGCAGCGCAAGGCTCAGGGCCGAGACCACGTCAAGATGGAAGGCGATGGGAGCGATGGAGGCCGGCATGCTGAAGAGCCCCTCCGGTGCTTTGCCAAGCCCCAGGACCCAACCGACCACAGAGGTCAGCAGTACCCCGAGGATAAAGGCCCCTTTGATCCGGTAGAGGTAGAGCACCAGGGTCAGAAAGAGCCCGAAGATCCCCAGGAGTACCGCCGGCTGGCCCAGATCGCCCAGGGTCACCAGCGTCGCTTTGCTGGGGACGATGATCCCAAGCTGTTTCAGCCCGATAAAGGCGATGAAGGCGCCGATCCCCGCACTGATGGCCCGACGCAGGTCCATGGGGATCGAGTGCATCACCCAGACCCGGAACCGGGTGAAAGAGAGGAGGACGAAGATCACCCCGGAGAGGAAGACGATCCCCAGGGCCGTCTGCCAGGGGATCTTCATCCCCAGTACCAGTCCGTAGGTGAAGTAGGCGTTGAGCCCCATTCCGACGCTCATGGCCACGGGGGTGTTGCTCCAGAAGCCGTTGAAGGCGGTGGCGAGAATGGTGATCAGGGCCGTCGCCGTGATGACGGCGGGCATGGGAAGCCCCGCGTCGGCCATGATGAATCCGTTGACCGGGACGATGTACATCATGGTCAGAAAGGTGGTGAATCCGGCAATGAGCTCGGTCCGCAGGTCGGTGCCTTTTTCCTCCAGCTTGAAGCGTTGCAGCATGGGGGTTCCTCCCTTTGAAAAGCGTGATGGAAAAGTATAGCATTCTATGGCTTTTTCCGGTATTGTGCGGGGGTTTTTCTTTTGGAACCGGGAATTCATTCCCGGCCAAATGAAAGGCCGAGACGATACGCCAAGGTTTATGACGTTACGGGGTGCGAATGAATTCGCGCTTCCTTATTTGGATTGTCCATCATTTCTTTCTCTTTGTTTCGCGACAAAGAGAAAGAAACGAAGCAAAGAAAGAGAAAACGCGAAAGACTGATGTCTTTTCCGTGGCCCCAATGTCGCAGCACTGTCCGGTGGGTATGAAAGCTGATGGTTTCGTTTCAGTCATTAGGTGACGCTTTCGAAGCAGGGAATTCATTCCCGGCCCATTGGGGGCTCTGACGAAATGGGAAGGTGTTTTGTATTGGGGGCGCGAATGAATTCGCGCTTCCGGAGAAGCGTTGAGTGCTGAGTTTTTAGGCAAACGTTATGCGGCGACGCTTTCCGCCTCAGCGGCAGGTCCAGTCGTGGCGGAGGATCTCCCGGTCTCCCTCGTAGATAACTGCCTCGAAACGGTCGTTCCGTTCGTAGGTGGAGACCCCCTTGGGGGTTCCGGTCATGATGATGTCCCCATCCTCCAGCGTCATGAAGCTCCGGATCTCCTCCAGCATTTCGGCCGGTTTGTAGATCATCAGGTCGTAGTGGGCATGTTGGGCGAGCCTGCCGTTGCGAAAGAGTTCGAAACGGATCTTCTCCAGGGAACCTTCGAAGGGAATAAAATCACTCAGGACCGCCGCTCCGTCGAAGGCCTTGGCCCGCTCCCAGGGAAGGCCTTTGGCCTTGAGGCGATTCTGGGTCTCGGCATGGGTCAGGTCCAGGCCGAACCCGATCCCGGCGATATTTCCTCCCTGGATCAGCAGGCAGAGCTCCCCTTCGAAACGTGTCTGGGGTTCGAAATAGCGCAGTGTCTCGGTGACGGCGGAGTTTGGTTTGTTGAAGATCACCATGTTTTCGGGCATCTCATTGCCCAACTCTTCGATATGTTCGACGTAGTTGCGCCCGATGCAGACGACTTTGGAGGGGGTATAGAGCTCACGGCCCATCCGAACCTGGTTCACGGGATTCTCCTTGTTTCGTATCAAAGTGCTATGATTGTAACAGTTTTTTCCGGGTTGAATACCCGAATGGGGAGGAGTGGAAAAGGATGCAGGGGATCTGGGAGAATTTTCTACAGCAGGGGATCACTTTTGCGGCGATCATGGATCCGGTGGGGGTGAGTGCCATGATGCTGGGGATGCTGCCCCACCGGGCGACCCATACCGAAGCGGCGGGGATCGCCCGCCGCAGCACCCTGACGATCCTGATCGCCTTTGCGGTGGTCTTCCTCACCGGGGATATGATCCTGCGCTTTTTCGGGATCGATCAGCATTCACTCAAAGTGATCGGAGGGATCGTCCTGCTGATGATGGCGATCGAAATGCTGGGCAACAGCAGCTCCGGCCGGATGCTCAGCCCCGACAATCGGGAGGATATCGCCGTGATCCCTCTGGGGATACCGATCATTTTCGGTGCGGGGCTTTTTACGACGGTGATCATCTTTCGGCAGCAGGATCGGACCGTTGTGGAGAGTGCCGTGACCGTGGCCGCCTTTACGCTCAATGCCCTGGTGATCTATTTGGCCCTGCGCTACGCCGTCTGGATCCGAAAACTTCTCGGAACGACCGGAGAGAAGGTGATTACCAAGCTGATGGGGATCATCACCGGGGCGATCGCCGTCCAGTTCATTGTAAGCGGCGTGGTGGTCCTGGCCCGGCATGTTCTGCAGTCCCTTTGATTCACAATTGATTGTTTTGTGATGGGTTCAATTTGATCGTCAGGAGTGGGGGCGCTGCAGTAGGCGGACGGCGATGACCGCCATCACGGTTCCCACTCCCATCCCCCAGGTGACCTTCTCCCCCAGAAAGAGGGCGCTCAACCCGATGGCGCTGAAGGGGACGAGAAAGGTGAAACTGCTGATCCGGTCGGCCCCGAGTTTTTTGCTGCCGATGAAATAGACGGAGGTGGCGAAGGTGGTGCTCACCAGGGCCAGGAGGAGAAGGTTGAGGTCCACCAGGGGACTGAGCGCCGTCAGGTCCGTCGAAAAGTCGGTGAAAAAAAGCCCCTCCAGC
>Ga0256832_1001457_pt1 | contig 15995 bp, 8 predicted proteins | sample 134614metaG_FD_190534 | JGI IMG/M metagenome (GOLD analysis project Ga0256832, IMG submission 190534) | Hydrothermal vent microbial communities from Lau Basin, Pacific Ocean - 134-614 | ecosystem: Environmental > Aquatic > Marine > Hydrothermal vents | place: Pacific Ocean: Lau Basin | collected...
CTGGATACCCCCGGGCACAAGGATTTTGCCGAAGACACCTACCGCACCCTCACCGCCGTGGACAGCACCATTGTGGTGATCGATGTGGCCAAAGGGGTGGAAGAACAGACCGAAAAACTGGTCAAGGTGTGCCGCATGCGCGACATTCCCATGATGATTTTCATCAATAAACTCGACCGCGAAGGCAAGGACGCCTTTGACCTGATGGACGAAATCGAACAAAAACTGCACCTCAAACCCGTTCCACTCAGTTTTCCCATTGGCATGGGACAGGATTTTATGGGCGTTTACAATATTCCGGAACAAAAAATCATCCTTTTCGAAAGCGAAAACAAGCAGAAAGTCGGCCAAAAGCACGAATTCACCGACCTGGACGACCCCGACCTGCAAGCCATCCTGGGTTCGGATGCCATCGATGAATTGAAAGAAAACCTGGAAATGGTTCGGGAGATTTACCCCGCCTTCGACCGTGAAAAATACTTGCAAGGCGAAATCCAACCCGTGTTTTTCGGTTCGGCCCTCAACAATTTCGGCGTGCAAGACCTGCTGGATTGTTTTGTGGACATCGCTCCCCCGCCCCAACCCAAAAAGGCCGACAAACGCATCGTTTATCCCAACGAGCCGCAATTCACCGGCTTTGTGTTTAAGATTCACGCCAACATGGACCCCAAACACCGCGACCGTTTGGCTTTCGTAAAAATCGTTTCGGGCGTTTTCGAACGCAACAAGGCCTACTACCACGTCCGGCTCGATAAAAAATTGAAATTTGCGGCGCCTAACATGTTTTTCGCCCAACGCAAGCAAGTGGTGGACAAGGCCTATCCGGGCGATATTGTGGGCTTGCACGACACCGGAAATTTTAAAATCGGCGACACGCTCACCGAAGGTGAGAAACTCTTGTTCCGCGGCATTCCTCGCTTTTCGCCCGAACATTTCCGCTACATCAACAACGAAGACCCCATGAAGGCCAAGCAACTCAACAAAGGCATCGACCAACTGATGGACGAAGGCGTGGCCCAATTGTTTACGCTCAACGTGAACGGCCGCAAGGTCATCGGCACGGCCGGTGCCCTTCAATACGACGTGATTCAATACCGGCTGGAACACGAATACGGCGCCAAGTGTTCCTACGAACCCCTAAATGTCTACAAAGCTTTTTGGATCAAAACCGACGACCCCGAAAGCGATGAATACAAGGAATTCCTCCGCATCAAACAGCGCTACCTGGCCAAGGACAAGGACGGCCTGCCCGTCTTCCTCGCCGACTCGCCCTTTGCCGTGGAAATGGTCAAAAACGACTTCCCTTCGGTCAAGCTGATGGAGATTTCGGAGTTTGAGTGAGGTTGACTGAAACTAATTTTAAAAGTTTTACTCCAATAATTATATGCAAATAGTATGTTCCGGTGAAATAAAAAAACACATATCATAAACCATATAAATTATATACCTCTTCATCTAGTTTCTCTTGGATTCGATTAAGTATGTCATTGGCCTCTTGCTTAGTGATTTCACTGGCAAATTGTTTCTTCTTTACGGCCACGGCATTATCAAAAATTTCTTTAAAGACAACCAATTGTTGCCGGTTGGGGACAATAACCGGTAATTGCCTTATGTCATTAATTTGGATATTAACAGAATTATTAATGAAATTTCTAAAATACAGAAATAATAATTTAGAATTTAACAACGATACAAGAAAATAAGCAGGTGTTCTATTGCAAATCGAATATAATGACATAGCTCCAACATCATTAATACCTTTTTCTTTTACTCTGCATTTAATTAATTGCGAATTAGGGTTTAGCACATTTGTCCAACAAAATCCTTCACGAAAGTAAAATTGATGTCCTTGCCACCTTGCTCGTGGGTCATTTTTTAACCAACTGACAGATTCATTAGACCAGTCAATAACAAAAGGGGTTTTTAAATACCACCTGTTTCCGTCTTTATCGCCTTTGTCATACAACACAAAATAAGGTTTGTTTTTCGCTATGCCGTTTTTCTTTTCATCATCGGTTAATTTATCCACATCGGCAACAAGTTCATCAGGGACTATTCTATAAATATATCCTTGCCCCAAAATATCCCTGCCATATTTATGTTTTAATTCATCAAAAAATTCCCAAATTTCCAATTCATTCATACTGTTCAAATAATTTTCGGCGTCTTGCTTCGAATTGATATTCAAGGGTATTTTATTTTCTTTTACGGCTTTAAATAATTTTTCCGGTCGTGTTTTTAAAATATTTTTCGCCTGCTTGGTATTCATACGAACGCCTACAAATCGTCCGTTATTTGCTGTGGCCAAACCTTGCCCGCCTTCGGTAACCAAACCCAGAAGCGTCAAATCGCCCGGCTTTAATTGTGCACGGTATGTTTCTAATTCATTCCTGTGTTTATCAATTTTTTTACTGGTATTTATTTTATGCCACCAGTTATCATACAAATGGCGAAGTTTATCGTTGTATTTATGATAAAATTTCATATTTAGTTTTGTTGGCGGAAAAAACACCTGATTTATAGCATTACGATAAATATTGATTTCAACCGGATAGGTTTCCGGCTCTGAAAAATTGTTTTTAGCATCTTTAAAAATAAGCTCGTAATTTATTCTGTTTGTTTTTATATTTTTAACCGTAGTTATTGCCGGTGAAACCATTGCATCGAAAACATCTGCGGTTTTTATGATTTCATATAATCTATGTTGCTGTAATAGTTTTCTTAAATTTTTTTTCGTATTGATAGTAAGAAATGTGTTTGATGTGATAAAAGAAAGTATGCCTTGACTTTTTAATATTTTAAAAGATTTGAAAAAGAAATGACTGTATAGATCATCCACAAAACCATAAACTTCTTTTAATACCTTCTTTTCTGTTTCCTTTCTTCCTTTTGTAGAAACATACGGCGGATTCCCAATTACAATATCAAAACCGCCTTTGGTGTGAAAAACATCGTGGAAAAAAAGCTTGAAATCAAAATCTATTTTATAACCGGCCATTTGGGCTGAAACAAAATCCAGTTGTTCTTGTATTTTACTGTCGATCAATTGTTTTTTCTCCTGTTTAATATGATTGTCGGTGATGGGAAAAAATTCATTGATTAATCGATTAATTTCTTTTTGCAACTTGTCATCATCTGCCATATCGTCGGGTTTATTAATTAGTGAATTACCACGAACAATTTTATAATCCAAATTGGGCAAGGGATTAATTTCGTGGATATTGTTTTCGTCTACCACCAGCGAAAGCCATAGACGGAGTTTGGCAATCTCCACGGCACCTTCGTCGATGTCCACGCCGTAAAGAGAATTTTCTATGGCATGGGCTTTGAAATGATAGGTTGTTCGTTTTGAATTGTTGCCCGGAATAAAAGGCGTCAACAAATTGCGCAATTTGACCACCTCGTGCATCACGCCCACCGGAAAGGCACCGGAGCCCACAGCAGGGTCACAGATTTTGATGCCGGCAAGCAGTTCATCAATACGCCGGGCATTTGTTTTGATGTTTTCGGGAATTTGTTGTTTGTTACGGTTAGCGTTTAATTGGCCGTTTTCGATAGCAATATCTTTTTCGATATGATGTTCGGTGTGATTTATAAAGCTTTCCAAATCGGTTTTGGATATTATGTCGCCCAATTCATTATCCAAATAATACAACAAACTTTGCCTGGCCATATAATGCACAATTTCGCGGGGCGTGTAGAATGCGCCCTTGCTTTTACGGTCTTTGACTTCCAGTAAACGTTCAAAAATTTTCCCGAGCATTTCGGGGTCAATGGCCACTTCGGTTTCAAGGGGTTCGTCTTCTTTTACGGTAAAATTATACAGGTCGAACACATCGAGAATGCCGGTTCCTTCATCGTTTTCGTCATTTTTGTTCGAAAAAATTTCGTTCGGGATATTTAAATCCAGATTTTCCCAATCATAAAAATTAATGGGGTCGAACAGGCCTCCGTTCAAAAACGGGATGCGGCAATAGAATTTGGGGTAGAAATCCGTGGGGCGTTTTTTGCTGAGGGCATCGTAGAATAAATATTTCAGATAGTGGTTGTAGTAGTTTGATTTGTCTTTTTGTGATTGCTCAAAAAGATGACGCAAAAATTTACGGTCGCCTTGGCCGTATGCTTGCCCGTTTTGTAAACCGAGCCATCCTTTTTTTTGAATAAAGTATAAGAAAACAATTTGTCCCAGTAGTTTTTTGGAAAAATTCAGGGAGTCAATGTTTTTACGTTTGAATTCATTCCGTACTTGCTCATTGTTTTCTATGATTTTATCCAAAGCGTCTTTGAGTTTAAACAGCAATGATTTGTATTGCTCGAAAAACTCCTCCGTAACGCGCTCCACACCAAACGCATTCTCTAAATCATAGAGTGAAGGTGGCTTGTCGGAAATCAATAAAGGAAGCAATTGTTTTTGTGCCGTATGGCTTTTTTCGTCTTTTCCAACAAGGAATGACGAACGTTTGGCAGGGGTGAGTTCGTCTTTTTGTTTTTCAAGACTATACTGCATTTTGATAAACGAAAAGCGCCAATCGGGTGAATTTTCGGAATAAAAAGCCACCAAAGCCGCATCTTTGAGTTCGTTGCCGCGTGAACCGTTCAAATACCACCGGATAAAATTCCGTTGGGTTGTCCGGGCATGCTCCACCGAATGATCGTTTTTGAGCTCTACTATCAAAACATCGATAATATTACCTTCGGCATCTTTAAATTTCCCGATACGCTCCATTTTACGAACAACATTCCTGTATGCCTGAGGAATGGTATTGCCTGTATAAATAAAGGTTTTTTCTTCAAGATTGACCAACAGGTTTTTGACAAAATATTTGAACTTTTGCTTGTTGAAAGCGTTTTCAAAAACATCCCTGATCATTTTTTTGGCTTCGTATGCTTTCATGATTTATTTTTTTGGTTCTAAGATTTTCCAGTATCCACGTGTGCCTCCTACACGCGCAATGATTCCTTTTTCTTTTAGTGTATTAAGATGTTTGAGTACGGCCGAAGCATTTATTCCAACTTTTTGAGCTATTGCACGATAACTTATTTTATTATTTTCAATAATTAGTTCCAAGATTTCTTTTTGTCTGTCAGTTAAATCATTTATTGGGCCACCCATTGAGTCACCTATTGAGCCACTTATTGCACCACCTATTGCACCACCTATTGCACCACCTATTGCTTCAATATGTATGGTGGTAATAAAAAATTCATCGTCAATAAATTCATAAGTAGCGTTTGGGTCATAAAGAGGGAGGTATTTTTTTACGTTGTAAATACCGGAGCCCACTTCTTCCACAAGTCCCATTTGTAGCATCAGTTTACTGATAAGCGGATTTTTGGCAAAAGGGGAAAAATGTTCCGGATCGATTTTACCGAAAACTTTCGGGTTATTGGGATTTTTGAACTGAATCTTATCGGGCAATATGGTTATGGTGGCCGGGGCGGGATTCAAATATTCACGATGGGCAATAATATTGGCTACAAGCTCCCGGAAAATTTTACTTCGTAAACTAATTCGTTGCGTGCCTTCCAAATAAAAAGGGTCTTTCAAATGTTTATTGATAAATGCCATAAGTTGGTCATAGGCATCCAACAGGTTGGTTCTGATTGTAAGACGGTCGTCATAGCGGTCGATATTTTCAATTCGTAATAGCGCTTCAAATTTATAGGCCGGCAATAAAGATTGAATGAGTTCATCGGTTCCGAAAAAGAGCACGGCGGCAAGGGTAAATCCGCTTTTTCCGTTTTCATCTTTCCGGTATAATCCGGTTTTGAGCAAAAAATCCATATCATCCAATTGCCATAAATGGTTGTCCGGCCGGTTTAACCGGATGAGTTTTTTGGTGCGGTCAATAAGCACGGGGTTGAGCTCATTAAGTTTTACTTGTGGAAAAATAATTTGTTCGCTATAATAGTTTTGTTTCCGGTTCACAATCCGGGCAATTTCAACGGGATGTTCTACAATGAAATCGCCATCCTGATTCCTGACAAATATTTTCCCGTTGGTTTTATGCACTTGTGCACTTACCGGCACTTCAATAACAATAATTTTTTTTCCATCTATCTCCAAATCCCTAATTTTCAGAAAATAACCGGGTTGTAGTTTTTGGGGATTATTGGAAAGATTGGCAATGTCTTTTTTCATCTGCTCCACCCGTTCGGGCTCTATTCCAATGATTTCTCCATCGTCTGACACACCGAGTAAAATGATTCCTCCATCGGTATTCAAAAAAGCACAAATGGTTTCGAACAAATCCTTAGGTAGTTTACTGCGGCTTTTTTTGAATTCCGCATGGATGTTTTCGCCTTGCCGGATTATATGTTTAATTTGTGCTTGTGTCATCGGATTAGATATTCGGACAAAATGACCTCTCCGGGTTGTTCGAGTGATAAATCTATGGCCGTCTTAGTTTCATTGAACAATTCATTCGGAATATTCCTTTTTAAAATGGCAAGAATTTTTTTCGGATCTTTTTCATCTTTGAGTGAGGCAAAAACATTTTTGGCCGTTTTTTTGGGGAGACCGCCTTCGGTAATCAATTTTTCGGTTTTTTTCAAGAAAGCTTCATCTATATCCGTGAAACCCTGATAGTTTTTTATTTCTTTTGAACGGATTATTTTCAAAATTTTTGAAGCATTATCTCTTCCGCCTCTATTGCCGGCCGGTGTTTCGTCTTGAATTAAATCCGTGTCCAATTGTCGTTTATTTTTTTCCAAAAATTCATAATAATCCGTAGGTAATTTTCGGGATTTTGTCTCGGGTTTTGCTTCAAATAATTTTACGGCCGAAAGAAAATCCAATTCCCGGCTCCCATCATGAGTTGCCCTATAAAATTTTTCCAGTTTTCCTTTCCGGAAATAGGTGATCAAGGACGGAGCCCATTGGCTATTATGAACCTCCGGTTTTCGGGCCACTCTGGCTTTACGTGGTAAGGATTTTATTTTGGCAAAAAGTTTTTGGTCTTTATTTTTAATGTTTTCAATCACTTTGAAGTATTTGAGTTCGCCTTCTTCACTTTCCTCGTCTCCGAGAATATATTCTTTGGAGGTGAGTTTGTTGAACAATTCGAAAGACTTGATCTCTTCGCCTTCGGTCAAAAGCTTGGCATCGTTTCCCAGCATTTCAATGAAATACTTGATTTTGGCCATGGCCGCTTCTTTCAACCTGATGATGTTATTAGCTTGAATTGATGGAAAGAAATTATAAACATAAATCTTATCAAAAGGCGTATCCAAACGGTTAATCCTTCCCACACGCTGAATCATGCGTGTAGGGTTCCAAGGAATATCATAATTTACGACCACATTGGAACGGTGCAAATTGATACCTTCGGACAAAACTTCGGTGGTTACCAATATCCGGAAATCATCCTTTTGATTTTTGGCGTTGGCATCAAAATTTTCGATGACGGTTTTCAGTTCGTCGTCCTTGGAACCACCATGATACAGGAAAACGTCTTCTCCAAGATTTTTTTCTAACTCGTCTTTTAAATATTCGGCTGTTTCTTTGGATTCCGTAAAAATAATCAGTTTATTCTTCCGTAAAATTTTATCAGTTTTCAGTTTTTGAAGAAAACTTTCCAGTTTAGGGTCATTTTTAATGTCCTGCCACTTCTTATGTATTTGCTTCAATGTATCCAGGTCGGATTCCAAATCTATTTTAAAATTACCGGTAAAATCACTTGCAGGAAACTTTTGGGCTTTATCTTCTTCGATGAGTTTTTTTATTTCTTCAAATTTGCCAGCAATAATATATTCCATAATTTTTTGCCAATGTTTTTTGCTGACATACACATATCCACGCTCAAACTCTTTCAAAAATGCTTCATAGGATTGGATAAATCTGTCGAGCGTGTTTTTAAAAGCATAAAAACTACTTTCCAAGCGTTTGACGAGCAAAATTTTCATAAATCCGCTCATGTTTCTTTGGGATGTTTCTTCCGGAGCCGATAATTGTTTTTTCAAATATAACAATGGCGTGTACCGGGCATATTTAAAATACTTTTCATGGGTAATCATTTTAATGGTTTCCATAAAAACCCGGTCGGTGTGTTCATCCATCTGATAATAAATCGGTTGCGGATCGGCCACTTGGGGGAATTTTAGTTTTTGGGCTTTTAAATCTTCTTTGAAGTATTTTTCAATTTCCCGGCGAGTTCTCCGTACCATAATGTATTTCAGTACCTTATCGCGAATTTGAACGGCAATATCTTTAACGATTTCCATAAATTCATCGTTAGACCTGTCTAAATCTTTCAATCTTTTTTGAAGGTCTTTAAAAAATTTTTCCAAGTCTCTAATACCGGGAATGGTACTGTTTTTGGCTTTTTGAAAAAGTTTTATCTGAGCCAAAATGTCCATAGGCGAATTGTTCAACGGCGTTGCCGTAACCAAAATAACTTTTTTTCCGCGTGTGATCCGGGATAATTTTTCATAGCTGATATTGCTTTCGTTTCTGAATTTATGCGCTTCATCGATAATCACATTGCTGTATTTTTCCACGCCTCGTTCCAGAATCTTATCCAGTTTGCCCACCGAAACAAAATTGGCGTGAATCTTAAAACTGTCAAAGACATTTTTCCAAGAATTCGGGTTGTCTTCGCTCAAAAGTGCCGGAGAAGCAATAACAAGAGTTCGTCCTGTCAATTGTTTGGCCAATAATGCCGCCATATAAGTTTTTCCCAAACCCACCACATCGGCCAAGAAAACACCGCCATATTCTTCCAAAATCTTTTTGGCATTGATAACCGCCTGCTCCTGATATTTTAAACGCATAAAATTTTCGGGCAAGTCTTCATAAAACAAATCGGGGTCCAAACTCAAATCCGCCTTAAAATATTCATATAATAGCTTTAAGTAAATTTCATAAGGCGTAATCTCGTTGTTCAAAAAGGTTTTTTGTCGGATGGTTTCGGTATAAACATCTTCAATATCAACCGCTTCGGCCCACAATTCTTCAAATCGTTCCAGGGCGTATTTTACATCGCTACTATTTTTCAACTGCACATTAAACTCATAATTATCCTTTAATCCCGCCTCCGAAAAATTACTGGAACCGGTAATAACATTCCCAAAATCCGGCCCGTCTTTATACCTGCTGATATAAACCTTGGCATGAATGCGGTTGGAAGGATGGGCTTTGATTTCTATTTTTCCCGATTGTATCCATTCGATAAATTTTTTTATACCTTCTTCAACTTCATGGGTATCCTCGGCTTGCTCTATCTCATAGATAAGATTTTTACTGATCGCTTTTCTAGTTTCGGCATGGGTTACAAATTCTATTTCACCACTATTACGGAATGATTCAATGATTGAAATCGTTTTGTTGTCGGCATTCAGTCCTACAAGAATTCTTATTTTTTCAACTGATTCAAGTGAATCATATAACTGATAAAACCCGCTTATTCTAAAATATCCCACCAAGGCATCAAAAAATCTTACATGTTTCAATATGGCTTTAAACCTATCTAATAAAGTCTTACCTTCTTCATTAGTAAAAAAAGTGAGGTCGGTAAAATTTTTCATAAAAAATTTTTGTTGCTAAATTTAATAAATATAGTCCGATTTATTATCCCTCTTCCTCGCCGACTCGCCCTTTGCCGTGGAAATGGTCAAAAACGACTTCCCTTCGGTCAAGCTGATGGAGATTTCGGAGTTTGAGTGAGCTTTGCAATTATTTATCTTTCTTAGATTAAAAAATCCGTTATTATACTTTTCTACAATAAAACTGCGGTAAATAAGAAAACCGTGAATAATTGTTTTACCAAATGCCTGCAAGCGGAGTAATGCGTTCACCGATAAGATCCAATAAATTTTTTGGGCGCCATTTGGCGTGCTCCGCTTAAATCTTGCTTGCATCCGGCGGTTTTTGTATAGCGGCGTGCGTATGCCTCCTCGTCGGAGCTCGGAGACTCCGCCGCCGCACAAAAACTTTCGCCGGCTGCTGCACAAGGATACCGCTGCGCCCGCCGGCGCAAATAAAAAAGGAGACCTAAAACGGCCTCCTATAATTCAAAATCTTCGTTTTATCATTCTTTTCGTTTCAACATAAATACCCGTCTAACTTTTCCGCTTATGACTTCCGAATATCCATCAACATATTCCCACCCGTGTTCGTATAAATAATTTAACGCATCCATGGGTGAATTAAATTTAATTACATTGCCATCAGCATCTGTAATCATATAGCCCTTTAATGCTTTGGTCTTTTGCCCGTAATCCACATAAACTTGATATTTGGATTTCAATCCCATAATTGACGTGTTTACGGCGGTCAGTTGCATATATACTGCGCCCGTTTTGTTTATGTCAACACCATTAACATAAACCTGGGAAAACACATTATTCCCCAAGAACATCATCAAACCGATGACAAAAAGTTTTTTTAGTTTCAAGGCAATAATTTTTTTTGGATTTGCGCCTACTTCCGCTTATTTATAGTCGGCTTTTCGGCCTATTCCCGACTTGTAGGGCAAAAATACTCAGACCGAAAGGTTCAAATCAAACCTTTATGAAAAATATCTTGTTTCTAGTGATGACTGGTTTTATTTACTTGAAAATAATTTTTTCAATAAAAAAACGCCCCCTACGGAGGCGCTTTTTTGGTATGACGAAAACAATTTATCCTTTGATCTCATTCAAATAGGCCTCGGCTTCAATGGCGGCCATACTTCCTGTTCCTGCCGCCGTTACGGCTTGTTGGTAATGCGGGTCGGCCACATCACCGGCGGCAAACACACCCGGCAAATTGGTTTGCGTGGATTTACATTTGGTAATAATATATCCTCGTTCGTCCAAATCGATTTGACCTTTGAAAATATCGGTATTGGGCTTATGACCGATGGCAATAAACAATCCTTCCAGCGGAATAACTTTTTCCTCGCCTGTTTTGTTGTTCACCACACGAATGCCTTCCACCACCTTGTCGCCCAGAACTTCCTTGACCTCGGTGTTCCACAACACCTCGATATTATCTTTTTTGAACACCCGGTCTTGCATAATTTTGGAAGCGCGCATTTGGTCGCGACGGATGAGCATTTTAACATCTTTGGCAATATTGGAAAGGTAAAGCGCTTCCTCGGCCGCCACATCACCGCCGCCTACCACGGCCACCCGTTGATCACGGTAGAAAAAGCCGTCGCAAGTGGCGCAGGCCGAAACACCGCCGCCACGCAAACGTTGTTCGCTTTCCAAACCCAAATACATGGCCGAAGCGCCGGTGGCAATAATCACCGCATCGGCTGTTACTTCTTTGCTGTTGTCGATGGTTACTTTGTGTTTGCCTCCTTTTTCTTTGGCAAATTCCACGGCCGTAGCCATCCCGAAACGCACTTCGGTGCCGAAACGCTCGGCTTGTTTTTGCATACGTTCCATCAGTTCGGGCCCTTGAATCCCTTCGGGAAAACCCGGATAATTTTCCACATCGGTGGTGGTGGTCAACTGACCGCCCATTTCCATTCCGGTGTAAACCACGGGTTTGTATCCGGCACGAGCCGCATAAATGGCCGCAGTGTATCCGGCAGGGCCGGAGCCCAATATCAACACTTCAATATGCTCTTTGTCGCTCATAATTATCTGATTTTTTGGCTGCAAATATACGACATTTTATTCTCCCTGCCGGCAGAACGTTTCCGGCCGGGACACCGGAATCAAACTAAAAAAAACTATATGAAACGTAAGACAAGAAACCGGTAAGAATTGTTATTGCCCGTGAAGTTTGTCCAGGTTCAAATCAAAATGTCCGTCGGTGACATGTTTTGTTCTCCCTGTTACATCACAGTATAACGTCATTTCAAAACGACCGCGCAACCTGCGTTTATCGGGCGAAACATAATCGATTTGGATGTAGCCCGAACCGGGCGTGGTGTAATAAGCATTATGCCGTAGATTACCGGTTGAATCCGCTTCTTCGACAATCAAAAATGCACTGGAACCGTTGGGATTATCACACAAAGGGTAGTCTTCTTGTTGGAAATCATGGCGGCCCGGGCTAAGATTGGCGATTAACATATAAAAATGCTCCGAATCCCTTAGCTCCAAGCCACCTGCATTTACACTTCCTTGCGGACAATGAGCATAGGAAACGGCATAAAGCCAGGATTCTCCGGCCCATTTCGTTTTAGGAATAACCAAGCGTCCGTCCACATAATAATACCATGTGTTTTCGCCGTGCGGCAAGCCGTCGTTATGAGGCGGTTCACTGAGTTTTTTCCAGCAGGAAACAAATAGGAATGACAGGAAAAGCAAGTAAACAAAAGGTAAAAATCGCCTCATAATTTTTGTTTTTGCTACAAAAAACATAGCAAAAATTATACCAAAATCTATTCTTGTGTGAGGACAGATTTGATGCATTATCGTTCCTGTTTTTGTAAAAGAACATAACATGGCGTTTTTGCTTGTTTGAACTCTTTCCGCGCCAGCGGGCGCAGCGGTTACGGGCCGGCTGCGCGCCCGAGCATTTTCCCGCGGGCGGCGGCTGACAGCGGAAAGCCCTACGCACCACGGGGGCGCCGAAGGCGCCTAAATGCCGGTGCGGGCGGCCGGCCCGTTTGAGCGGAGCACGCGGTGGGCGCCTCATGAACACGCCGGCGGTGAGCCAAAGGCGATAACCGACGGCATGTGTGAATGAGAGCGGCCAGGCGCCCGAAAACTTATAGAATAATCGTTGTGCTACAATAACCCGTAGAAACTTCGTAATTTTGATACAGTGAAACGTATTGGTCAATATTTGTCATATCTTTTTTTGATGCCGCCCTTGGTATTGATTTCGGCATTGCCGTTCCGCTTGCTTTACGGTTTGTCGGATGTGTTGTATGTGTTACTTTATCACGTGGCCGGCTACCGGCGCGATGTGGTTCGCGGCAATTTGGCCATTGCTTTTCCCGAAAAATCCGAAGCCGAACGGCGGAAGCTGGAACGGACTTTTTACCGGCACCTGGCGGATTTGTTCCTGGAAATGCTCAAAACCTTTACGGTGAGTCAAAAAACCTTGATGCGGCATTGGGTGATCGAAAATCCCGAAGTGATGAACCGTTTCTATGACGAAGGCCGTTCGGTGGTGATGATGACCGGCCATGCGGGCAATTGGGAATGGTCGTTGGCCAGCGGCGGTTACTTCAAGCATCAAGGTATGGCCATTTACAAAAAGCTATCGAATCCTTTTTTTGAACAATGGATGCTCCGGTCGCGGCATAAATTCGGAATGGATATTATTCCCACCTTTGCCTCACGCCGATATATTGAAAATGCTCAGCGTGAAGGCCGTTTGATGGCCTACGGCTTCGCCGCCGACCAAAATCCGTTAAAGCACAAGGCCAAACTATGGATTCCGTTTTTCGGCAAAACGGTTCCGGTGCATACCGGTGCCGAGGAAATCGCCCGCCGCTACAATTTGCCTGTGGTATATGCCGAAATTCGCAAAATAAAACGCGGATATTACCGTACCCGCCTGGAAGTGCTTTGCGAAAATCCGGCCGGATGTGCGGAAAACGAAATCACCCGCCGCTACTTTGCCCGGCTCGAAGAAAGCATCCGCCGCCAACCGGGCGTTTACTACTGGATTCACAGACGTTTTAAGCATTCGCGGGACTAACGCGTAAACAGCATTTCGCGGTATTTGACCAAGGGCCACATTTCGTCGTCCACTTGCATTTCGAGCGCATCAGCGTGCGTACGCAGGTCGTCCATAGCAGGTTTGATTTTATCGACAATCAAGCGGGCTTTGGCTTCGTCGTCGCCGGTGGCGTTCAATTTTTCCAATAGCTTTTTGAGCGTGTCCAAACCCTTTTGCAAGGCCGTGATATTGGCAGTTAAATCCTTGAACCAACGGCGGTTGCTTTCGGCCGATTGCATGGAAACGGCTTCGGTGTTGGCAATGTTGGCCGCCAAGCGTGATTGGTATTCCAAAACCGTGGGCAGGATATGATTGGAAACCAAATCGTGCAATACGCGCGCTTCTATTTCGAGCTTATTGTTGTATTGCTCCAAAAGCACATGGTAGCGCGAACGGATTTCGGCTTCGGTAAACACACCAAGCGAAACAAACAAGTCGATATATTCGGGTTTGAGGGTGGCTTTGAGCGCGTCGGGAGTGGTAAGGTGATTGCTCAGGCCGCGTTTACGGGCTTCGGCTTTCCATTCGTCGCTATAACCGTTGCCTTCGAACAAAATCCGCTCCGATTGCAGTATGTAACTTTTCAAAACATTGAGGATGGCTTCATCTTTGGCTAAACCTTGGGCACGGCGTTGTTCATAATCAATCATAAATTGTTTGAGTTGGCGGGCTACAATGGTATTGAGCACGGTCATAGGGGCGGCACAATTGGCCGAGGAGCCCACGGCGCGTATTTCGAATTTATTACCCGTAAAAGCAAAAGGTGAAGTGCGGTTGCGGTCGGTATTGTCGAGCAGGATTTCGGGTATTTTACCCACCACATTGAGTTTTACCTCGGTTTTGGTTTGCGGGGTAAGTTTACCGTCTTTCAGTTTTTTGATTTGATTAAAAACCCGGGTCATATGGTGGCCGATAAACACCGAAATGATGGCCGGTGGGGCCTCATTGGCGCCCAATCGGTGGTCATTGCCGGCCGAAGCAATGGAAGCACGCAGGAGTTCTTCGTTGTCATTGACGGCTTTGATCACATTGACAAAAAAGGTCAGAAATCGCAGGTTTCGTTTGGGGGTGTCGCCCGGACCCAGCAGGTTGATTCCCGTATCGGTCATGAGCGACCAGTTGTTGTGCTTACCCGAGCCGTTGATGTAGGCAAAGGGTTTTTCGTGAAGCAGCACTTCAAAATCGTGTCTGGGCGCCAATTTGGTCATCAAATCCATCATCAGAGCATTGTGATCCACGGCCAGGTTGGCCTCTTCGAACACGGGGGCCACTTCGTATTGGTTGGGTGCCACTTCGTTGTGCCGCGTTTTGACCGGAATTCCCAGTTTGAGCGCTTCGATTTCCAGCTCACGCATAAAGGCCATTACCCGCGAGGGAATGGAGCCGAAATAATGGTCGTCCAGTTGTTGGGATTTGGCCGGGGCATGCCCCAGAAGCGTTCGTCCGGTGAGCATCAAATCGGGGCGGCCGCGATAGAGGGCGCGGTCTACCAAAAAATATTCCTGTTCCCAACCCAAGGTGGGATAGACTTTTTCCACATTGCGGTTAAAAAGTTGTGCTACGGGCACGGCGGCTTCGTTGAGCACGTGTTTGGAGCGAAGCAAAGGTGTTTTATAGTCGAGCGCTTCGCCGGTATAGGAAATAAACACGGTGGGAATACAGAGCGTTGTGCCGTAGATAAAGGCCGGCGAACCCGGGTCCCAGGCAGTGTAACCGCGGGCTTCGAACGTGTTGCGCAGCCCGCCCGAAGGGAAACTGGACGCATCGGGTTCCTGCTGGGCCAATTGGTCGCCCGAAAAGGTTTCGAGGGCCGAGCCGTCGGGCAGTTTTTCGAGGAAACTGTCGTGTTTTTCGGCGGTGGCTCCGGTGAGCGGTTGAAACCAATGGGTGTAGTGTGTAGCGCCGTTTTCCATGGCCCATTGCTTCATGGCTTGGGCGATTTTGTCGGCCAATTGGCGTGAAATGCCTTCGTCGGAATCCTTGGCCCGGAGGTAGGCCCGGAAGGTGGCTTTGTCCACGTATTGACGTAGTTTTTCGTCGTTAAAAACGTTTATTTCGAAAATGTCGGAGCGTTTGGGCACCGGCGGCACTTCCACCGGACGGCGACCGAGGGTTTCTTTCAGGACGATAAAACGGATGTTCATAAAAACGAATTTACAATGATTTTGCGCAAAAATAATCTTTTTTCCGGAAAATGATAAAAATATTCGGGGGGTTGGAAAATAAAAAGTGTATTTTTTTGGTTAGTATATACGGATAACGAATGGTTAAGCTTTTTTTGCGCCAGGGATGGAAGCGGTTATGCGGCGAAGGGGCGGACGGGGGCGTCGCTTCAAGCATAAAATAACCAACCAAGTTTTGTTCTTTTTGCCGATAACGGCAT
>Ga0256832_1001458_pt1 | contig 15992 bp, 13 predicted proteins | sample 134614metaG_FD_190534 | JGI IMG/M metagenome (GOLD analysis project Ga0256832, IMG submission 190534) | Hydrothermal vent microbial communities from Lau Basin, Pacific Ocean - 134-614 | ecosystem: Environmental > Aquatic > Marine > Hydrothermal vents | place: Pacific Ocean: Lau Basin | collected...
ACCGGATAACATCATTCTTAACCAATTTCAATTCATTACCAATATTAAGAGTAGTTTTGATGTTTCTAACAAATTGATTGCACAAATAGAAATTTTCAACCCAAGTGACATCCTTACATCCTCTCGATACAAATTCCAGACTAATGCTTCCAGTTCCGCCGAATAAATCCAAGACTTGAATAGATTCAAAAGCATAAGAGTTGCTGAGGATATTGAAGATCGCCTCTTTTGCCATATCCATTGTTGGTCTTGTATTGCATTTTTTTAATGGGGGGGCAAATCTTCGCCCTTTAAATTTTCCGCTGATTATTCGCATTTTGATAAGGAGTAAATATCGAAGAAAAGATGCTTGGGCTTTCCCAGAAATACATTGGAAAAATCGGTTCTTTCCACATTGTCCACAAAGTGAATATTCTTTATATGTTCAAATAACAATTTGTAAATAGATGATTCTTTTTGCACCCTGCCGCTCAGATATATATGTGCCATATTCAGGGGAATACCCGTATTTTTAAGATTTAGTAGTATGTAGTACAATATATCATCTTTCGTTTTTATATCATAGACATTTGTTTGAACAAATTTACCTGCTCTATACACTATTGTTTGCAATATATACTCGTGAAAATTGACTAATATAAAATCTTTTTTGTTGATGATTTTATTTGCTTGACAGACCAAAGGGTCATTTGCGTGATATATCTTAAAATTGGGGTAATTACCGGATACTATATTTTTTAATGCAATAGGAAATGGAAAGAAATTATGGGCATCAATATTGACTATATCACTTTTTTGAATAGTATAATCATCAAGATATTGTTTTATGGAATGCAATAAGTTATTGTGAGTTTTTTTTAAGTCTTTGGAAATTATTCCTTTGGGGACAATAGTGAATTCTCCGGATAGAAAGGCGGTGGAAACACATTCGATGTTTTTATGAAAAAGTTTATTCTTTTTGAATAAGTCATATGTATAATCACTATCCAAGAAGAAATTTTCCTTGAGATTAGAAATTTCTTTGAGTTTTATTATCTTCTTATCTGCAAGCCGAGTCAGAGCAAAAAGCAAATTGTCCCCGGTAATTATCGAGGACAATTTGTATTTATCTTTATTGTTATAATCTATACTCGAATAGTCAATTTCTGTCATTCCCAGTTTCCTGTTAGATTAGGTGTATTCAAATCTCCGAACTTAACTACATTATTCGGATCATAACCCGTTTCGTATTTTTTATACTTCTTGTCAGCATATTTTCCCATAAAATCCTTATATCTTGTACCCACTTCAACCACATTCACCTTGGTTTTCTGGTAATCAATTTCATCTGCTGCTATATTAAAGATTTTTCCATTTGAAAATGGTACATATTTCAATGAATCCAAGTTTATATTCAAATTTCTGATTGAATCGATAGCGCTAAAATAAATTGTGTCATATTCTACTTCGGTGACAGATTTTATTTCATCAGGGTTTCCAATGATTTTAACCACAGGAATGCTGTCATTTTTCAAGACATATGCAAGAGTATCAAAATTATTTGCAAAAGAATCTGTTATTTCGCGATACAATTCTTGAGCTTTTCTTATTTGTTTCAGGTTTTCGATTACAAGTTTTTGACGTTTTGCTTTTACATCGGTAAATCTGATTGGCTCGGCAATACTCTGGTATAAGAAATAAGCAAATACCACTATAAGCGCTAATAACACAAAATTGATTACATATTTCATAAGAACTATATTTGATTTTTTAAATCATTAAATATTCAACAAAAATTTCCCGTAAATTTAAAAAATATTAAACTCACACCACAATAATAAAACTTTTTTTTCTTTGATTAAAATATTTTAACGAAAAATAACTATAAAATGTTGACTTTTCTTAAGCAGTTTTACATATCATGGATAAAAAAACGATTAATTTAATTGTTTTTCTATATTTGATATAAGCTAAAAAATACACAGAATCAACTATGTGAACCTTGATATTTGCCCGGGGATATATCGTTTTTCATTTATCAGAACACAAAGTTGTTTTTAAAGATGATTGCAATATTTGTCGTGAATATTTTAACTGATATAGCAATCAGCAATACTCCGAATATTCGTCTTAAAACGCTGATACCTGCACTTCCGATTTTACCTTCAATTATAGGAATCAGTTTTAATATCGTGTAAACTATAACCAGATTAACAACAATCCCAATAAAAATTAATGCATTAGAATAGCCTGCTTTTAATGATATAATTGTAGTTATGGTTCCTGCACCTGCTATTAATGGAAAAGCAATTGGGACTATAGCGGCTGATTCCAAATCTTTGTCAGGTTTCATTATCTCTATTCCCAATATCATTTCTAACCCAATTATAAAAATTACAAGAGCACCGGCTATCGCAAATGAAGCGACATCAACACCTATGAGCCGAAGTAAACCATCTCCAAGAAACAAAAATAAAACCATTAAGATAAAGGCAAATCCAACTACTTTTTCGGATTTGATATGACCTTGCTTTTTTTTGAGATCTATGAGGACAGGGATACTCCCTATTATATCAATAACAGCAAACAATGTTAATGATACCGTGATTAAATCATTAAGATAATTCATCTTATTTTATTTATTATTTTAACTAAATTCTTTTTTCAACTATTGTATTGATACACACTATTTATTGATAAAATTTAAATCTCTTACGACAAAAAAATTTAAACTAGGTAGGGTGAAAATACAGTAGTAAATTGAAATATCAGCATAACAACCAAAAAGAGTTGTATTTGTTTAAAAAAAAACGATAAAAATCATTGTTATAATTTAATATTTATTTTATTATTCAGTTGGTGTTGATATTTAAAGGTGCATTTCATTTTTTCGCGTTGCAGATTGATTTTCCTTTTTATTGGCGTATCTGCCCCCTCATCCATCCCGCAAAAGCTTTGCCCTCCCCATAATAATTTTTCTTCACTTTGTTACAAAAAATGATAGGGGGAAGTAGCAACCCACGACTCATCGAAAAGGGAAATGCGGGTTGAGGTTCTCCCGGTTTCGTAGTCTACGAAGAAACGGGGAGTTAGAGGGCAGTGTTGCAAAAAGTGAAAAAATGAAATGCACCAATATTTAATGTACTAAAGAAATATAATTTTAGGTAATTTAATCAAAGCAAAGAAGTATATTGATTAAATGTTAAAGTTGTATATAAAATCTATGAAAATATGATAATTTAAATATTTGTTGTATATTTACATTATAAATATATAGAAATGTTGCTTACTGCTTACTGCTTACTGCTTACTGCTTACTGCTTACTGCTTACCGGCAGGAGTATACCGTTATTTAGCAAGATTCAACAAGTATCAGGTGGACAGGATTTATACCAAATCCGATCCACCGTTCTGGTAAAAAGGTTTTAAAAATGACAGAGTATAATTTATTTGTTAATTTTTAAAATTTTTAATTTATGAAAAAGAATATTTTTATTTCAGTTATAGCTCTTATAGTTTTTTCATTTGTATTGGTACAATGCACCAAGGAAAATAATAATGAAATCAATAAGAATCCAAAAGAAGGCTTGACTTTAAGATCTGATGTTTTTTCAATTGGAGGAGAGGTGCAATCTCCAAGTTGTGGATTGGACGATTATGCTCCAGGTTTTGAATGTGAGGCTCCAGTAAGTGTTGATAAAACAGTAGCCTCTCCAAATGGATGCAATGTAAAAGTAACAATGGATGTAAAGAAATGTAAGAATTCAGATGATAGTGAAAGATTTATTGTTTTTAGTAATTTACAGTGGAGCTTTGTTCCGCCTTATTCAGCTGATTGCTTAAGTTGGTATCTTGATTTATTACAATCTAGTGAAAAGGATCAAATTTTGGATGAATTTGAAACCTATATAGAACAGGCATTTGAAGATGCTTACATGAGTGATTACGTTATAGATAATCAATTGGACTGTCAATTGGAGACTGAATCATCTTTGTTTTTCAAGTCACCTTGTACTCAAAGATGTAGTACAAATCCAACTAAAATCGGGATTCCTTTTTTTACTTATACTACTCCATGTGCAGATGATGGCTGTTGTGTGCAAATTACTTCATATTGTGTTTTGGATGACGGTACAGTTTGGAAATCTGGTCCGAATGTAGATCCAATAAGTCCGTGTACAAATTTTCATCCTGTAACCTGTAATGCATTAACCATACCTGTTGGAAATTGCGTTGACGAAGGATGTAACTAGTTTAGCTTAGTAATTAGTAATATTTTAGACATATAATTAAAAAGTCGGAAAAGATGTCAATGTTAAAATAGGATGTTTTTTCCGGCTATTTAAAAAATTAAACTTATGAAGAAGAAAATATTTAATACTTTTATAATAATTATTTTTGGAGTAATATTATATGGTCAAGAATTGACTTACGAGGAGGTTGAATTTAAAAACCTTACCCCTGTTTGGTTACATTCTCCTATTGACAGTAGTCTTATCGGAGATGGAAATTATACAGGCAGGAATCATTTTAGAAATGTTTTTGACCATCCTTTCCCACATTTTATTTCAGATAACTATTTATATATTGCATATCATGTAAGATATAGTTTCGGTGATGTAGAAGGCGCCTTGTTGGAAAAAATAGATCTCAAAGATGGGAAAGTGATGTGGCAACAAAAATGGGATCTAAGAAATAATGATAGACAAGAATGGGTTGAATCTATTTATATGGGGGATCAAGGGTATCTGAATGTTGTCACAGATAAAAGAATCAGAGAACCTTTTTATGATATTTATCATACCTTCGATAATAGAGGTGATACTTGTCTAATAAATATACGGAAATTTGATATCGAAGATGGTTCTCTTGTAGAAAATACAGGAGGTTCTGTCGATGACCCGGAATCAGTGAGAATAAAAAATAATTCGTATAAAACTGCATTGTTTCCGGACGGTAATAGTTTTCAATATTATGATATGACTAATTCTTATGAGACTATTTCATTATACAATATTGATGAATATGGACATTTAACCTCCGATGCCTTAATTGATACTATTAAGTTTGAAGGTGATGTTGATATACACGATGAAGAAGTGTATTTTTATAGAAGAATATATAAAGTCAATAAAGATACTTTAATATCTTTGAATATTTTGAGAAATAAAAAAAAAATTGGAACAGATACACAGATAAATGTTATCGATACACAAACAATTGTCACAATATTGAATAAGGAAATGAAAGTAATTAATAAATTCCGAATTGATACCTTACTTCCTTATCGATACAAGCATTTGTATTTGAATTATGCAGATGACAAATATTTTAGAATTTATGGAAAAAAATTAAATAAAAGTTATCGAGATACATTCTTTTATGTTTTGTTCAATTATGAAGGTGATATTGAAAGGCAATTTACGGGAGTATATAAAAATAAAAATCATCACTTTTATAGCATTAAGTATTTGGAAGATGAAAAAGAATTTTTGTTATCGACTTACAGTAGTCATTATTACGGACTAGATTTTGTGTTGACGACACCTTATGATAGTGTTAATCAAATCAAAGAATTTTATTATGACGATAAAACATATGGATTTTTCCCATTATTTATCAAACAATTAGGGAATAATGATATATTATTGTATGGTTATACAGCTTATTATGATAAAGAATTATCATTTTTTGTGCTGAAATGGCCTACTATGATGCGAATAAAAGCTGAAGATTTAGGGTTGCATGGAACTGCTACAAGGAACATTTTGACAAACAATAATAATATTTCTATTTCACCTAATCCCGCTAAATCCACCATCAACCTTGATCTTGATGAAATATTTTCAGGAGAAATAGAGATAACTGATGCATTGGGTAGGGTAGTGATAAACACTAAAGTAATAAATGTATCAAGGCAAAATGTTGATGTTTCAGCATTGACTTCGGGGATGTATTTCGTGAAGCTTATAAATAGGAAAAATCATGATATGTACAAAGTGGGCAGGTTTGTGAAGGAGTGATTGAACGATAAGGTAATTGGATAAATGGGCGATAGTGCGATAAGGTTTGGAAAGAAGAATTAGTATTATATCTACATTAAGTAAAAAGCATAAATAATGCAGGTCTCGTCCCCCTTCCCTTGCCAAGGGGTGGGGATGGGTTCTGATACTAGTAATTTAAAACTTAATGTGCTTTTATGGAGATATTATATATACCGGTTTCAAACTTGCAAGTTTCTCTTTTTTTGAAAAGGACGTGCCAAGTACCATCGTATTTGATGTTTTTAGGATAATATTTGCCAAATTTCTTTTGTAGTTTAATAGACATTTTTACATCAAAATTATATGCCAATGTCTTGTATTTCAAATGGTATTCTCTCCTGATTACTTGCAGGCTTTTTTTTGCAAAATAAGTTTTTAAATATTTCAATACCGTATTGTCCGCTTGTGAAATTGTCAGGTTTGGCTTTAAATATGCCGTGAAGACATAACACGGGATGCTATCATTGTAATTTTCTTGCGTTATGGAAAAATTGTAATACTTTCGCATTTTTTTAGAGAATATTTCCATTTTGCTGCCTAAAAGCGGTATGTTAGCCTTTTTCCCGGGACTAAAGATAAGCTTTTTCAATTCCAAAACATATTTTTCCATTCCCGAGGCACTGTTATTGTCAGTTTTCAAAGTATGTGAGGTGTCTTGATCGCATATTTTGCCATGAGTGTAAAACAAACGGTCATATAGCTTGGAAGTATAAAATTTGTATCTTCCTTTGGAATCCAAATTTTTGTAATTCTCTTTTGTTGAATTTACTTCCATCCATCTGCATCGATTTCTGAAATATTGGTGATTTGATGAAGCATATCCGGCTTTTTTTCTTTTCTTTTTATCAAAAAAAACAAGCTTGTTGTCAAAATCATATTCGGCGAAACGAAGATTTTTAAAAGCTCTGTAAAATGAATTGTCATTTTTGACCATTTTTATGAAATCGCTAACATCAAAACCATTTCTGCTCGCACGGACTACAACGGAATCCAAATAAACAAATCCCGTAAAATCCGAATAGACTGAATCATAATTAATTTTTTGAGATGGAATTTTGGTTTGTGATATACCCAAAGATAGTCTTAAGCCCAAAATCAATATGAGTAAATTCCATTTCACGATAACCCATTGCTTTTACAAAGATTTGAAAACTCTTGCCAGAGAATATCCCGGAGCTTTCATATCAAGATCCAAGAAATATCCAAAAGGCGTTTGATTAACTTCAAAACCGGCTGCGATTAACTTTTCTTCCAATTTGTCCAACACGTCTTTGGTGAACTTAGGATCTGCTTTGCTTTCTGACAAATGACCGAATGAATGTAAAATTATGCTATTGAATTCATTTTTTCGACTCAACCATTTTACGAAGTTCATGAATTTTTTTACAGGAATCTTTTCTTCATCCTCTTTCTCAACTTGTATAAAAGCGACCTGAACATCACTATATTCTTTCCCCTCTGTGATCTCGGGAACAAAGTCCAGAGTCTTGAGCGTAGGAGTATAGCCAAAATGACTAGCGTATATCATCAATAGTTTCATGTGTTTAAATTTTTTTTGTTAGTAAAAGATGCAAAAAAAATTCTGCACCCATGTAACCGCTTCGCTTTCGCAAGATTTTTATTAATCATACACTTGTGTGTAATTTTTGATTAATAAAATTCATGCTCGTTTCATGTGTTTATTTTATACTTTCGATTATTTCCAAAAATTTTTCAACAGGTTGTGATCCCGTTAATTCATATGTTTCATTGATTACGATTTTTGGCACTCCTCTTACTGCATATTTTTGAGATAAATCAGGAAATGAAGTTGATTCAATCATATCACAGCTTACATTTTCGCTCTTGAATGCGAGTTTGTGACCGTTTATGACCGCAGCGGGACAATATGGGCAAGTAGGGGTGACAAATACCTGAATATGAACATCTTTATCAATATTCTTTATTCTTTCCTCTTGCTCTTTTGTTATTTCATCTTTGATGCCTGCCGCTTCTTTTACTGATGCGATCAACGAATGGATTTCATATCCGGCCGGGATTCCATAAAATCTGACACCTCTATCTGTCTTGTCTTTGTCCAAAATCACAATTGCCGGAATTCTTTTTATACCATATTTTTCGACTTGCTCTTTATCATTTTCAAAATCAAAAACTTCCAAAGACAAATTGTCGTGCAAATCAGTAAATTCAGTGATGTATTGCTTAGTGTCCCGGCAAGTTCTACAATTTTTTTCGCTGGTGAAATATACAATATTGACTTTGTTTGGAATATCTCCTAATAAATCTTTTAATTGTTTTACGGTTTCTTCATTAAAAATAGCCATAACTTATATTTTTATTACAATTCATTTTACAACCATTATAATCAAATAAATACAAGAAAAGTTTAAAATAAATGAGGTTTTCTTGAAATATATACAGGCTCATTACTAAATATTTGCAATTTCAATTTATCTTTGGTCTTAGGAGCACTATTTCTAAATTCATTCGTATGACAAAAGTATTAATTAAAGGAGGCTTAATAGTAAATGAAAATCAAATATTCAAGTCGGATATTTATATCAAAGATGGTAGGATTGAACTGATAGGAGAGAATATTCATAAATATGCAGATGAGGTGATTGATGCTTCAGGAAAATATATTGTGCCCGGAATAATCGATGATCAGGTTCATTTTCGAGAGCCAGGTATGGAATATAAAGGAAATATTTTTACAGAATCCCGCGCCGCTTTGTACGGTGGAGTTACCAGCTTTATGGACATGCCAAACAATAAGCCCTCTATCACTACTCAAGAATCATTGCAAATGAAGTATGATTTGGCAAAGGCAAAATCTGCTATCAACTATTCATTCTATATGGGGGCAGCCAATGATAATCTCGATGAGATATTGAGGACAGATAATGAGCTGGTATGTGGAGTGAAAATATTTATGGGTTCCAGTACAGGAAATCTATTGGTAGATGATGCGAAAGCTTTGGAAAATATATTTTCCCAAAGTACTTCTTTAATAGCAACTCATTGTGAGGATGAAAAGTCGGTAAAAGCCAATGAGAAAAAATACTATGAAAAATATGGAGATAACATTACTGCGGAATATCATCCGGTGATAAGAAATGATGAAGCATGTTATCTTTCATCTTCATTTGCTGTTGGTTTAGCTAAAAAACACGATACTCGATTACATGTTTTGCATCTGACGAGTGCAATGGAAATGCCTTTGTTTGACAATAAGATTACATTGCCGGACAAAAGGATAACTTCTGAAGTATGCGTACATCATTTATTTTTTGATGATAGCTTTTATCCTGAAAAAGGAAATTTGATCAAATGCAATCCTGCGATTAAATCAAAAAAAGATATTATAGCTTTGTGGAAAGCATTGCTGGATGATGGGCTTGATGTTATCGCTACCGATCACGCACCTCATACTTGGGAAGAAAAAAGCAGTATTTATAGAAATGCTCCCTCCGGATTACCATTGGTTCAACACAGCTTGTTTGTTATGCTGGGATTTTATAAAGAAGGAAAGATAAGCCTTGAAAAGATTGTGGACAAAATGTGTCATAGTCCTGCACAGGCCTTTAAGATTAAGGAAAGAGGATATATAAGGGAAGGTTATTGGGGAGACATAGTTATTTTGGATATGGATAAAAAATGGAAAGTTTCCAAGGAGAATATTATGTATAAATGCAACTGGTCTCCATTTGAAGGGCATGAATTTACAGGGGTAGTAGAAAAAGTTTTAGTGAATGGAGAGCTTGCATTATCAAATGGAGAGTTGAAAAATACTGATAATGCGCAAAGATTGTTATTTCAAAAAGATAGATAGATATGAAATCGACCAATAAAATTATAGCGGCTCTACTGACTATAGGTATTTTGTTCTTTATATATAATTATATGCTAAATATAATCGCGTATGTATTAGTCGCTTGGGTATTGTCTATGATGGGAACTCCGATAATGAATTTTTTCTTAACGAAGCTAAAGTTTGGAAAGCTAAAAATTGGAAAAAGTTTAAGTGCGATAATGGTGATATTGATTTTTCTGATTTTTTTCTCATTGTTTTTTATAATTATACTTCCTCCTGTAATTAACCAATTGGATAAATTGACAAATCTCGATTATAATTTGGTTTTTACCCCATTGCAAGAGCCAATTAAGGAATTGACAGACAAGATGGTTGAATTGAAATTGATAGATCCTCAAGACTTGGATTCCCATATAGTCAAAAAGTTTTTTCTCGGTATGTTTAATGTTAAGGGGATATCGACATTGTTTTCCTCTTTTATCAATGTTGCAGGAAATATTGTAATCGCGATATTTTCTATAGGTTTCATCACTTTTTTCTTCTTGAAAGAAAGTTCGATGTTTTCAAATTTTGTGACATCTGCATTGCCCGAGAAGTACACAGGAAAGATTGTTTCTATAATCGAAGAAATCAGCTTTTTATTGAGGAGGTATTTTGGAGGAATAGCTTTGCAGATATTGATTTTGATGACATTTGTTTTTACAGCCTTATCCATAATGGGGATAAAAAATGCATTGATTATTGCCTTTTTTGCTGCTATAATTAATGTGATTCCATATATAGGACCTATTATCGGAGCAACATTTGGAGTTTTTATAGTATTGACCAATAATCTCGGACTGGATTTTTACGATATTATCTTGAATAAAATTATGATTATCTTAATCGTATTTGCCTTGATGCAAACCTTGGATAATTATATATTGCAGCCGATGATTTATTCAGATAAGATCAAAGCACATCCCTTGGAAATTTTCATTGTTATACTCGTGGGAGCCAATATTTATGGCATAATAGGAATGGTATTGGCAATTCCGGTTTATATTGTCCTTAGAGCGATCGCAAAAGTATTTTTCAGCAATTACAGGGCGATTGAAATGTTGACGAAGGAAGATTGAGATATGCGTGTTCCGAGTTTTGCAAAGAGGTCGGGAGACCTTTTGCATGTAGGGATGGGGTTAAGCGTACCGAGGGAATTTGTAGGATTTGAGAACTTTGAACCTTGATCTAGAACTATGAACTATGAACCCAAAACCCTAAACATTGAATTCGAAACCCGAAACCTACCTCACTCCTGGACAACCGGCAATATTATTTTACTCGTAGAATAAACCTTGTGTATCGCATTAGAAAAATCTTTTCTGTCTGCATCAAATACATTATCTATATAGTTTTGTGGATTTATGTCAAATAGAGGAAAATCGCTACTCTGTATCTGAATCATAATCCTGTGGCCTTTCTTGAAAGTGTGATTTATTTCGAGCAATGGTATATTGATATCGTACTTTTCCCCTGGAGTAAAAGGCTTTGGTGTAGAAAATGAATCCCGGAATCTTCCTCGTATATATCCCACTCTGACCAATTGTTGGTATCCATTCATTTTTATACCCGGTTTATCCTCTTTTTCCGGTACTCTGTCCATTGGATATACATCGATAATTTTCACATAGATATCTGCTGCGGTATGATCTGTCTCAAATGATATTATGGCTTGCGGCTGACCCAAAATAGTCGTATTCTTATCCAACTTATCAGAGACATAAGTAAGAACATCTGGTCTTTTTGATGCCGGTCGTTGATCAGCCGTCATATAATATTTTGGTGCTATATAATAAAAGTCATCATACCGGATAAAAGGAACAGGATGAAATGGATCAGAGATATATTCAGCGTATGAATCGGGTTTTGATGTCGTTTTTGATAGTTTACCATTATTATTAAGATAATATGTGATTGTTTTTTCGGTATATAGTGGATTTGTTGAAGTTTCTACCCATTTTTTTATTCCGGTATCAAATATCCTGGTTTTAAATCCGGGTTCATTTCCAATTCCCTTTAGGTAATACTCAAAATATGGTACTTGAATATTTTTTTGATAGTCTTTAGCAAGATTATAGCCGTAGAAAATATCTCCCAAATAATATTTTTCTCTTCGCTCTTTGGGATGGGAGTGAGCCCAAGGTCCCATTACCAATTTGGCATTTGCCTTTGGTGAAAATTTATCTATTGTTTTGAATGAATTGAGTATTCCATACAGATTTTGTTCGTCATTCCATCCACCGGCAATCATCACTTGCGTTTGTATGTTTTTTATATAATTCAACCAGTTTCTTTTTTTTCTAAAGCTATCATAATTTGTATGTATAGCCAAATTATTCAAGAAGACATTATTGCTGTCAATAAGTCTATGTCTGATATTTTTTAGTGTAAATAAATCAAGGAAATATTGATAGTAATCATAGGTAAGATTTCTTTGCGGATCTGCAATAAAATCTTTGCTTAATGAGTACCAAGCCTCTTTTGTCGGATAGTCTTTTTCGATACCAAATGCATCCATGATTGGAGCGTAATTTATAGCGACAAGTCCATATCTTGTAAAATCTTCAAAGAAAAAATTTGTGACCGGAGCCATTGCGATTACCGCTTTTACAGTCGGGTGATTGCTTGCAGCAGCAGTCAAAGTACTCCAACCCAGATACGAATTGCCATAAACACCGATATTCCCATTGAAGTGATTTACATTTTTCTTAAGCCATTCAAAAGTATCCCAGGCATCTGTCAATTCATCTGTTTTTGTTTTGTCCCAAAGAGAGTAGGGGGGCTTTATATTCTCAAACACACCTTCACTCATCCATCGACCTCTTACATCTTGGAAGACAAAAATATATCCCTTCGCAACTAAATCAGGATTGTACATTATATTTTTTGGTATGGTATCTTCACCATATGGGCGACAGCTATAGGTAGTCCTTGTAATAAGTATAGGATAATTTTTAGCAGTATTTTTTGGGCTATATATCGCAGTGAAAAGTTTTATGCCGTCACGCATTGTGATATATACTTCTTTTTTGGTATAGTCTTTTGAACTCAGGTTTTGCCCATATGCTGATATTACAAGGACAGAGATAAAGATTGATAAAAGAGTTTGCATGTATTTGAATTGTTTTTTGTTTTTTTTTGAAATAGTTATTAACAAATGTACAATATTTTGATATATTTGTTATTATTCAAGGTAAAATCATCATTTTGAATAAATATATAGTGGCTGGTTGAAAATAGGCAATTTTTGAAATTTAGATAATTATTTATCAGATTTTGGCTTTTTTGCAATGAATTGATGCCTTTGTATCAATCACTTGTAAAAAAGGCTAAAGATGACAATAAGAATCAATTTCAAATTTGATGTGTTTTCGACCAGACACTATATAGGTACATTTCTCAAGAATTGACGTTACAAAGATATTGAAGGAGTATTGTATCAAGATATTGTAAAATTTGATAAATCAATGTAATTTATTAAGATAATGTTTCCAAAAAATATAATGACTGTAATATGAAAAATATACACAATTTGAATAAAAAGCAGAAATGGTTACTTTTTGTTTTATTAGTAATATTATATTTCACATTATTGTATATTTTTAAATACTATAAGGGCAATTACATTTCAATTATTGATAAGATTTTGGATTTTGTTACGTGGCCATTAATATTTTATTTATGGATTTTCAAAGAAAGAAAGGGGTATCCTAAATCAATACTATATTTCAAGGAAAAAGACTATGATGAAATAGTATCACAATTGCAATCTATGGGGTTTGATAAGATCAAAGATACTGCCCGAAAAAGCAAATTTGCAGATAAAAATAAATGGTGGAGAAAACATCACATATATATTAACAAAAATGAAAATGGTATTTGGCAAATAGAAGGTAATAATGAATTTATTGACCATTTTGAAAAATATATTGTCAAATATTCAAGAAGGTAAGATCATTGTATAAGCGAGCGTCTCTGACCTCGCTTCATGTATAAATGCACTAATCCTGTGTTGATGCACTTCACTATCAAGTGAGACATACAATGCGAAAAAATGAAATACAGCTATATAATCTTTCTTTACAGACCGGCTTTAAAATCACTCCTTGCAGTCGTGCTTTCGAGTCCTAAGTTCTCAGATACCGCGGGTTTCACATAAAGGGATTCACATTTATCCCCTGTCGGGAAAATTGAAATTGCCGGATAAAACCACGGAGTGGTTTAATGTGAATAGCCCCGTATGAAATGCGGGGTAAATGTTCAAGGGAAAAAGAACGCCGTTAGGTGTTCAATGAATTAAAAAAAATCTCCTGATAAGCGAGTGTCTCTGACCTCGCTTCTTGTATAAATGCACTAATCCTGTGTTGATGCACTTCACTATCAAGTGAAACATACAATGCGAAAAAATGAAATACAGCTATATAATCTTTCTTTACAGACCGGCTTCAAAATCACTCCTTGCAGTCGTGCTTTCGAGTCCTAAGTTCTCCTTGTATTCTCCAAAAAAATCCAATGGTTTTTATCGAGTTTTATTTTTTCTCTCCTGCCCACATCAAATAAGCTTTGATAAAACCATCCAATTCGCCATTTAAAACCAGATCGGGGTTATTGACAGTATAACCTGTTCTATGATCTTTTACCCTTCTGTCATCAAGAACATATGATCTTATCTGTGAGCCCCATTCATTTTTCATTTTTGACGATTCGATTTCATCTTTCTCGGCTCTTTGTTTTTCCAATTCCACTTCATAAAGTCTGGATTTAAGCATTTTCAGAGCTTTCTCCCTGTTCATATGTTGTGAACGCTCTTCTTGGCATTCGGCTACTAATCCTGAAGGAAGATGCCTTACCCTTACCGCTGATTCTGTCTTGTTTACGTGTTGACCTCCTGCACCACTTGCTCTGAATGTATCCCATTCCAAATCTGCAGGATTAATGGTTATTTCAATGCTATCATCTACCATCGGGTGTACGAATACCGAAGCGAAAGAGGTCATCCTTTTGCCTTGTGCGTTGAACGGACTCACACGTACCAGACGGTGTACTCCGTTTTCTCCTTTTAACAAGCCATAAGCATAATCTCCTTCGATTTCGATTTCTACTGATTTGATACCTGCGACATCTCCATCTGTTCTATTGAGAAGTGAAACTTTAAACTCTTTCTTATCTGTCCACATTTTGTACATTCTAAGCAGCATATCCGCCCAATCATTACTCTCTGTTCCTCCTGCTCCGGCATTTATTTCTAGTATGCAAGATAATTCATCCTCTTTTTTATTGAGAGTAGTTTTGAATTCCAAATCATCGATTAATTCTTTGGTTTGTGTGTATAAATCATCCAGCTCTTCTTCCGATATTTCTCCTTCTTTGAAAAATTCTTGAAAAGTTTCAAGTTCCTCTATTGCAGATTCATTTGCCCTAAACTCATCTACTATCTTTTTGTGCAGTTTAATAGACTTGAGGATTGATTCAGCACGCTTTGAATCATTCCAAAAGTCAGGATCAAGACTTTGTTGCTCCTTGTCCTCTATTTCGAGTAATCGTTTATCAATGTCAAAGATACCCCCTTATCAATATCAAACGACTTTTCAATTCATTTAATTGATCCGTTGTCATTTGTCCTTTTTTTGTTAAATAAATAATGGTTATTCAAAAAAACCTTTAGCTCCATTTTACAAAAACAATCGAGCTAAAGGTTCTGACTTACTAAAAAACAATTTGTATGATTTCTATAAATGGGAAAAAATACACTGGTTTTTCTTACAGTTACTATTTTTTAACTTTATGCACCTCAATATAAAATACAAGATCAGCTTTAGCCGGAATTACAGGTGGTCTGCCTGCTTCACCGTAAGCTAATTTATAAGGAATAAACACAGTAGCTTTGTCACCTTCATTCAAGTAAAGCATAGCCTCGTCCCAGCCTTTAATCATTTGTCCCATTCCGGCAGAAAATGGAAGATCTTGAGCTCTGCCAAATGAATTGTCAAACATTTTACCATCTTCTTTTAATACTCCGTAATAAGCTACTTCGACTTTATTTCCTTTCTCCACTTTTGGACCATTACCTTTTTCGTTGATATAAAACTCAACTCCGTTTTCTGTTTTCTTAATCT
>Ga0256832_1001459_pt1 | contig 15988 bp, 8 predicted proteins | sample 134614metaG_FD_190534 | JGI IMG/M metagenome (GOLD analysis project Ga0256832, IMG submission 190534) | Hydrothermal vent microbial communities from Lau Basin, Pacific Ocean - 134-614 | ecosystem: Environmental > Aquatic > Marine > Hydrothermal vents | place: Pacific Ocean: Lau Basin | collected...
GGTATTGGCGCACGGAAATTTGCCTGTTCATCTGTGTGCTGAAGCCGAAGGCGTTGGGCAGAGGGTTGAAGTTGAAGCCCGTGATGAGCTTCAGGTGCTTGCTCTTGGAGACCTTTTTGAAAGGCGTGATGAACTTGGAAGAGCGGCTGTAGTTGTAATCCAGCGCTCCGCGGTAGATGCGCTCTTTATCGCTTTGGATCAGCGGGTCGGAATGCTCTGTTTCCGTATAGGCGTAAGTGGCGCTGAAGTTGGAGATGTCCCAGGGTTTGGGTTTCTTGTTGTTGCGCGAGCGCTCTTTGCGCACGTTGGTCAGGCTGATGGTCTTGAAGGTGGTGATGTCTTGGGCGATGTCGCGTATGGAGTCGCGTTGCTCGCTCGGAGCGCTGGCAATTTTTTCCTGCAAGGGGATGTCGAGATCAAAGGGGTCGTATTGAGGCGACTTGCGCGTTTCAGTCCATTGCATGTAGAGCGGCAGGCGCAGGCCCCATTTGGAGGGGAAGAATTTGTCGAGCGCCAGATTGGTGGCTGCATCCAACTGCACCACCTGCTCGCGGCTGCGCTCAATGACGTTTTGGTCCAGGCCGCCATAGCCGATGCTGCTGTAATTGCCGGCCAGGGAGAGGTTGCCCAGATCGGCCATTTGAATGTCTAAGCGGGCCGTGGCGGCGCCACCGCCTTTTTCATCTAAGCCGAAGAGGCGTAATTCGTTGACCCAAACCTCGGCACAGTGCTCCAGATTGTCGTCTTTGGGGTTGCGGATACCGATCATGATGCTGCGCACTTCGCCCAGATTGGGATTTCCCTTGATGCGCAGGCGGGCTTCCGGATGATTGGGGTCAATGAAGCCTTCGACCGGATAGAGCGCTCCGGCATTGACGCCCGCCTGGTTGCGGGTGATTTTGAGTTCTTTGAGCAGCTCGAAGAGAATCTCCACATTGTTGGCCTCGGGCCAGACGATTTGGGGATATTCATCGCTGTTTTTAGGCGTGCTCGCAGCCAGATCGGGGTCCGACAGCGTCAGCGGCATTTCGTACTCGTAGTAGTTGCGCGAGAGGTCGCTGCCAAAGCGGATGAAGATGTGCAGGTCTTTGTTTTTGAGGTTGGGGTCCTGGGGTACGGCCTCTGCGTGTACAAACATTTTCATGCCCTTGTAGAGGCGGAAGTCCATGTCGAGCAACTTGTAGATGGAGCGTTCGGCATTGTCGGGCAGGCCACAGATGTTGAGCGAAAGGGCCTGCTCGTTTTGCGTGGCCTGGAGGTTGACGCCCAGGGCCTGCTCCTGTACAATGCCCGGAGGCAGGATGTAGCCAAAGGGCGTGCGCTCGGCATTTTCAAAGAAGTTGACGTCGTCCACGTCAAATTGCACGCTGCTCTCTTCCTGCTGCCCGCCTATGGAGCTGAGGCCGCCGGGCAGGGTGTAGCGCCGCCACTGGTTGCGCACCAATTCTAAGCGTGCGAAACGGAAGGTAACGGGTTTTCTGAAATTTCGCAAATACATGCGCACAAAGCGTATGGAGCGGAAATCCTGAATGCTGCCCACCCGCGAAAAGTAGGGGTTGTCATCGGTGAGCTGCAGGGGTATTTTGAAGCGATACCAAACCCGCTTGCCGTCAGAACTGGTGATGGAGTCCGTAACAAAGGGATTGCTCATGTCTATACCGCGGTCGCCATCGTACTGAATGGGAATGCGGTACTGAAAGTAAGATTCCGTCTCATTCAGGGAGAAGTCCTTATCCACGTCCTCCATGTCGGGGTCTAAGCGGCCGAAGGAAACCTGCTGTTGCCCCTGCTGGGCTGTGGGCGTATTGCCCTCGGAGAGGTTGTAGCGCAGGTAACGCTCGAGGATGGTGGCATCGGGAGGCAGCTTGGTGTTGTCGTTGTAATAGATGTAGTCGTCGAAGGCGGGGTCGTCCTCAAATTCCTGGTAGTTGGAGATGCCCGCAGCCTGCAATTCCTGGAGGTAGTCGGCATAAAAAGCGCGCTCCTCCTCATCGCTGAGGCCGTCGAGGCCGATGTCCTGGAAGACCCGTTTTTCGGGCTCGGCATCAAAGGCATTGGTGATGCGCGGAACGGTGGGGATGCGCCCCCAGGCTGTTTCGATGACCTTGTTTGCGGCCTCCGGATCGTCGGGCGTAGGCAGGCCGTTTTCGAAGAAGAGGCGGGAGTCTTTGAGGATGTCTTCAGAGATGTTGCCGAGGTTGAAGTAAATTTCGCCCTCGTAGTTTTCGGGGTCCTCCACAGGACCGCCGCTGCCGTCGGGATTGAGGAAGGGGCTGAGCACCCAAAACTCGATGTACTCCACATTGGCAGCCTGAAAGTCGTTGGTGGTCAGATTGGTCATGATGCCGGCCCAGCGGGTTTCGGGCGCTTTGAGGGTGCCGTCATCATTTAAGCCGGCGGAGTAGGGGGTGCCTTGCGGCAAATCAAAGTTGTACGAACCCCGCCTGTTAGGGTAGTACGTCAGGTCGAAAGTCTGGAAGAAAATGCGCCCAAAGCTGTTGGGATAGGAGAGGTTGGGGAAGATCTCCTGCTCGTCAATTTGCATGGTGTAGGGCGACTGTGCTGCATTTCCGGATGCTCCCTGCAGGCCCTGATCAATGCGATACCAGGAGAGGTGCGCGCGATTGACGCCCGTGAGGCGGGAGTTAGACAATTCCCCTTCCGGGAAATAGGGATTGTTGTTGAACTCGTCGTTCTGCGGCACACTGGCCAGCACCCAGGAGTTCACGCGGGTGTAGAGCGGAATGGAGCTGACGCTGCCCTCGAAGTCGTCCACATAGACCACGCCTCCTTTGTCTTTGGAGTCTTCTTGCTGCCCGGGTTGATTGATGGCCTTGGAGTGGCCGGGCTTGAGGTAGGCCGCCTCAGCCGTAAAGGCAATCTGCGAGGGCGCTTTGGTCTCCACCAGCGGAATGGCGTCTATCATGCGCGTAATCCAGGGAGCTTCTGTGCTGTAAGTGACGTCTAAGCCGAAAATGCGGTTGTTGATGGGGTCTTCACCTATGTTGACCTTCTGGGTGAAGGGTCGTTCGAACAGGTGCAGATAAGTGGCTCCGAGGTTGAATTGATCGCTAAAGCGGTAATCCGCCCGCAGGCCTATAAGAGCTTTCGTCTGGAAGCCAAAGAGGTTGTTGTCTTCAAAACTGATGTTGATGGGTGCTCCCGAAGTGAGCAGGGCTTCGTTGAGGATTTTGACGCGGCCTACGGTGTAGTCAATTTCGTAGTCGCGCCCTTCTATGAGTTTTTGCCCGCCGGCGCTGACGTTGACCGAACCCGGAGGCAGGTTAAAGGCCCCCAAAGATATTTCGCTGGAGATAGAGGTCTTATAGCTGCCGCGTATGACGAAGCGGTTGAGGTAGGCGAATTCCTGGGCGCGCGTTTTGGTCGAGTCGTACAGTTGCTGATAGACGTAGCGCGCGCTGTCCACCGGGTCGTGAATTTGCTCGGCCAAAGATTTGCCGAAAGGCTCTAAAACCGGAAACATGATGCGGCCGTTGCTCGGATTGATGGTGATGCCCTGCACGAAGTCAAACACCCCGTCGGGCTGGGGGTCGAGCTGGCTGTTGAGCCGGTCTAAGTTGAAAATGCTCAGCAGCGGAATGCCCTTGATCTCAGTGTCGGGCAGAAAGCGCTTTTGGCCGCCGCCCGGCTCTTCGTAGTAGATGTCGAGCTGGAAATCCTGGGGATTGACCTGGTAGGCGCCGATGGAGTAAACGTTTTTCATCATCAGATCCCAGGAGGGCAGGTCCACGCGCTGGGTGGCGCTTTTGAGCATCTTGAGGAAGATGACCTGCTGGTCGCCGGGATTGGCGCCTGCCTGGGCGGGGATGTCGTCGGCAAACTGCCCCACCTGATAGACGCTGTCTTTGTAGGAGTATTGGTAAGCCACGGCCAGCACCTGGTCGGGCTGTACGTTGATGTTGACGGAGATGAAGCCCAGCTCGGGATGGTAGGTAAACTCCGAGGGCGACAACTGTCGGGCGGTTACTTTTTCGAAGTCGAGTCCCTGGCGCAGGTTGAGCGGCGGCGCTTGCAGGGCCGAGACCACGCGGTCCACGCGGGCGGAATTGGGGTCGTTTTGGATGAGTTGGAGCAGGGGGTTGGCGCTGTTGTCGGGCAGGCCGTACTGGCCGCTGATGTCGCGGTATTTGGGCGAGAGCGGAGGCTGCACGGCCGGATTGTCGCTGATCATCTTGGAGGCATCCGGCTCGCCCAGGTCGCTGAGGGCCACGATGTCGCGCACGTTTTCAAACGAACCGCGGTCGTTGGTGATCCAAACCTGGATTTTTTGGATGCGAAACAGACTCTTGATTTGCGGCATGTTTTCCAGAGACTCCTCAAAAACTGCGCGGTTGTAGTGCGAGAGAAAGAAGTGGCGGTTTTCATCGTATTCATTGACGCGTACCTCGAAATTGCGAAACTCACTGCCGCCCTGCACAGTGATCTGCTTGCGCTCGGACCTCTGCTGTGAAGCCACGGCCGTCAACCAGAGGCGCCCGAACTGCAGCTCGGTTTTGATGCCGAGCAGGCTCTGCGCACCCTGGATGAGCGTCCCCCGCAGCGGCAGGCTGACGTTGCCCACTTCGATGTCTTTGATGATGTCGTCTTCGCCGAAGAGGTCGGTGTTGTAGTCCAGCTTCATCACATTGTCGAAGTTGAACGTAGCCTGGCTGTTGTAGTTGGTAGAAAGGCGCAGCTTTTTGCCGATGGAGCCTTCGACATTCATCTGTATGCCCATGTCGAAATCGAAGGTCGTGATTTTGCGCTGGCGCTCGATGAGTGCGGGGTTTTGCACATGTTGGTAATCAAGGCCAAAAGTAAGATCAATGTTTCCCTGCGGGCGGATATCTACTTCCGTGCCGCCGAAGAGGCGATCCACCAGGCTTTTTTGGATATCCACCTTGGCGATGGGGTCGAGTTTGCTGATGTTTTCGTCGCTTTCGATGCCGGCCAGTTGCTTGAAGTATTCCTGTTCTTGCTCTTTGGCGCGGTATTCGAGATACTCCTCAAAGGTCATGTAGGTTGGCATGCGGTAAAATTCGCCGCCTATGGTTTCGGTGATGAGGTAGGAGTTGGTTTCGGGGTCATACTCGACCTTTTTTTCGATGATGGCGGGGTCTTGCAGGTCGAAGGGGTTGTGGTTGGGTTGGGAGAGGAAGTCTCCCTGCCGGTCTTCGAGCGGTATGGTATCCCGGGCGGGTGTTGGCGGCGTTTCGGCCTTTTCATCTCGGGGGTAGGGAGGCAGAAAGGGGTTTCCCGAAAATCCGGCTGAGGCCCATGCCCAGAGGATGAGTCCGGGAGCGAGGAATAGCAGCAGTGCAGCGCGTAAGAGTGATTTGTTCATATTTCTTCGTACAAAGAGGTTTTGACGTTTGGGTTTCCTGTAGGCGACTATATGCCCTTAAACGCCTGTGTGCAAGATGTTTTGCCTTTCGGCAAATTTTTAACGCTTGGCCACACGCGCCTTGGCCGCGGGGGGAGCTTGCGGCTGTGCAGGCTTTTGCGCAAAACTTAATGCAACAAACCCAGGGCAGATTTCACGAGTTCTTCCACCGTTGTGGGGGGCTTTTCGGCTTTCAGGGAGCTGTTGATGGCTTTGAGGGCCTGCGCTTTGCTGAAGCCCAGAGCCAACAGAGCAGATAACGCCTCATCCTTCAATGTATTGCTTCCCGAAGCAGAGGTGATGAGGGTGGTTTCTCCTGAATGTTTCACCAGCTTGTCTTTCAGGTCCAGAATCACGCGTTTGGCCGTCTTGGGCCCTATGCCTTTGACGCTCTTAAAGGCCTGGACATCCTCGGTGAGTATGGCCATGCGCGCCTCTTCGGCCGTCATGCCCGAGAGCAACAGCTGAGCCGTGCCAGGCCCTATGCCCGAGACGGAGATGAGCTGCTCGAAGAGAAAGCGCTCCTCTTCACTGGCAAAGCCATACAACTTCTGCTGGTCTTCCCGGATATGCTGGTAAACGAGCAGCCTGACTTCCTCCTGCCCGGCCAAAGCCGCAGAGGTGTTCAGGCTGACATACACCCAATACCCGATGCCATGTACCTCAACGATGAGCAGAGTAGGAGAGCGGAAAGTGATTTTGCCGCGTAAGTAGGCGATCATGTCTCTGTGTTTGGTTTGAAAGGGGCAAAGATAGGGAAATGTGGGCGCTTTGCGCCTAATGTGGACGCTTCGCGTCTAATGTGGAACGCAAGCGTTCTAATGTGGAGACCTTGCGGTCTCTAATGTGGTTTTACGCTCGCTGGCGCATCGCGTTTTTTGGGAGGGTTTATATCTCAAACTTTCATCCATCCGTGAAATCTTTTAATCTGTGAAATCCGTGATTCTGACAATTTACAAAAAAATCGGTCGGCACTTGCAAAAGTTGAGTATAAGTTATAGCTTTGCAATGAGTTGCTTAGAGTTCTTGATTATGGGAAAGTAGTCGGGAGGTATGGAAGAGAGAGTGGAGGATAGCAAACTTGGTCAATTTGGCTTGAAAAGCAGATTTTTGATATGAGGACAGACCCTTTCCCTCCAAAAGGTTAAGCTATGGCATTGTACAAAATCGGAAGCAAATTAGAATACATCAGGGAAAAGCCATTTCGATTGGAAAAGGAAATTCAGGAAATGGCTGAAAATAATCTGAAAACGATTTTTGGGCTTGAATTTGTGAAATCTGAATTTGCCTTAAATAATTTTCGCATTGATACCCTTGCTTTTGACAGAGAAGCAAACGCTTTCGTGATTATTGAATATAAACGCGATAAAAATTTTAGCGTAATAGACCAGGGGTATGCTTACCTGTCTTTGATGCTGAACAATAAGGCAGACTTTATCTTGGAATTCAACGAACGCCGGGACAAAACATTGAAAAGAACCGATGTTGACTGGTCTCAGTCGAGGGTTTTGTTCGTTTCGCCCTCTTTTACAAATTATCAAAGAGAAGCGATAAACTTTAAAGACTTGCCCATCGAATTGTGGGAAGTTAAACGCTATGCCAATGGAACTGTATCATTTGAGCAAGTCCAAAAAGCAAGCGCCCAGGAAAGCATAAAGACCATTTCAAAAACCAATAAACATGTTGATGCTGTTGCAAGAGAGATTAAAGTTTATACAGAAGAGGAACATCTGTCAAATGTAACAGAAGAAATAAAAGAGCTTTATGAGAAGTTGAAGTCAGCCGTATTGAATTTGGATAGTCTTGAAGTTAAGCCCAAGAAAGTATATATAGCTTTTGTCGCAGGGAAAAATGTCGTTGATGTGTTGCCACAAAGAAAAAACTTGAAAATTTGGCTAAACATGAGTAAGGGGGAACTTGACGATCCAAAAGGAATCGCAAAAGATGTTTCAGCAATAGGGCATTGGGGGAATGGTGATTATGAGATTAAGATTCAAAATGATGATGATTTGGAGTATGTTTTGAGCTTAATAAAACAGTCACTGAAAAAGAATAAAAAATGAGGGGATGCCGTATTAACCCATGAAACCCTACCACCTCATATTCCTACAAAACGGCAAACTGCTTTTAAGCAAAAAGCCTTATGCCGGCTGGAAGGAAATCCGGCAGGAGTGTGAGGGGTGTTTGAATCGGTGAAATCGGTTGAATCGGCGGAATCGGGGGAATCGGGGGAATCGGGGGAATTGGGAGAATTGGGAGAATTGGTGTGATTCATGTGATTTGTGGACGACTTGTATGAAAATCGGTAAAACTTATTAAAAGTAGCGTCAGAGTGTAACTTTGCACCGGGTTATGACGTCACTTGTAAGTGATATGCCTGTCAGGCATAGAGGCAGAAGTGCGGATGAGGGCTGAAGAACTTAGCGATTTTGATTGAAAAGGGCTTCTGCTGCAAGTAAGGTCTGTTTACAAGATGGCTGATGGCCGGTATATAAAATTAAGCGAGAAATGAAAATTAGATTGACATTACTCTTTTTATTGATTACGTTCATAGCTTGCTCTACGTTTAAGAGGCAGTATGATTCAAATATGGCGAGGAATTCCATCGCTCCGCTCCTTGAAAAATATAGAGATAGTTTGGAGGTCAGAAGGTATGGAATAGTAGCTTCGATACGGAAAAATGGAGGAATTGAAAAATGTGCGATAGGTTTTTCAGACAGCACGCATGAAATGACTACAGATAAAATATTTAACATTGGCAGTCTTACAAAAATGTTTACTGCTGTTTTGATAATGCAGGAGGTTGAGAAGGGTAATTTGAGTTTGAATGACACTATAGGTAAATATTTTAGCAGATCTTATGTTTTTAATAAAAATGTAGATCTTCAGATAACCATTGAACAACTTTTGAGGCATGAAAGTGGGCTTGGTGAGATTGTTGTAGATACAATTGTCAATCAGGCTTTTTTTAACTTTTTTTATGCGTATAACAATGATCTCCTTTACAATAAAATACCTGAAAAAATATTTGATAAAGGAGAGAGGTTTAAATATACAAATACAAATTATATCCTGTTGGGTTATGTTTTGGAACTTATTAATGACGAGCCCTATTCAGAGCTTTTGAAAGAGCGTATATTTGGGCCATGTGAGATGAAAAATACCTATTCTTTTCTGCCTAAAGCAGATTCTGATATTGCTCATCCTATGTATGAGGGGCAAGACCTTTTGGAGTTTGTTACCTATAAGTACTATTATGATTATGGATTTTCGGCAGGTTGCATTTTTTCAAATATAGAAGACCTCAATAGATTTTTCATAAATTTGTATGAGACGGAGCGCTTAATAACCAGAGAGTCATTTGGGCAAATGTGTACTTTTAAAAATGATTATGGTTATGGAATTCAAAAAATACCCATTCTTGGTGAAAATGTTTATTACATCGGTCACGGAGGTGATAATTTGAGTTACACAAATAGAAATTTTTATAATCCTAAAACCAGAACTTTGGTTGTGCTTATGGCAAATCATTTGTACGATAAATATTGTTGGGAAATAGGGTGTGAAATGCTTTATGAGTTTGATAAATAGAAGTCCGTTGGTAAAAAGTGTTGCTGTGTATTGCAGATAGGGTTGTCCGATAAGGCAAGGGATGAAGTGCGCAGATTGAATGCTTCTGCAGGTGATACGATTGAGCTTGAAGTGTGAGGGGGCGGTGAAATCGGGGAAATCGGTTGAATCGGTGAAATCGGTGGAAATCGGTGGAATCGGAAATTGGTGGAATTCGTGCAATTCGTGGATGCATTTCCGTACAAATCTGTGTAATCTATGGAACGTTTGTAAAAGAAAATCCGCTGGCGTTTGTGAAAGTCAGGTAGAAGGTGTAGCTTTGCGCCGGGCTATGGCGAGTGCCGAACGCGCCATTTTGAGCCATCAACCTTAATCGAGAAGATGAAAAAAGCGCTCTTATTCCTGTTCCTGTCTATTGTACTTGCCACCATAGAAGCTCAAACACCGCCAATTGTCTATGTGAGTAGCGATGGGAGCGGAGATTTTAATTGTGACGGAACAGGCGACCAGGTGCAAATTAACCAGGCCCTGGACTTTGTCGCTTCCGATACGAGTTATACGACAGTCTATTTAAAAGGGCCTGCAACTTATTGGATAGACAATACCATCTATATCTCTTCGAACACCATACTCGAAGGAGATTCCACTGCGAAGATTAAGCTGATAGACCATGCCAATTGGAATGCGCAATTCAAGGCATTGATTATGCAGAAAGGAGCTACTTTTTCCGCCGGCATGGCGGATACCTCGAACAGCGTACACGATATTACAATAAGGGGCTTTGAAATTGACGGAAACAGAGACCAACAAGACGAACCTTCCGGAAATTCGTATTACAACATCATCAAGCTGCAGAATTGCTACAACATCACGATTAACAACATGTACCTGCACCACAACCTCGCCGATGCAGTGAACATTCAAAGCTGTTGCTACGGGTATGACATCAATATGAAATTTTTCGGGAACCGGGTTGTAAGAAGCGGGCACGACGGCATCTATGTCGGCTTGTCAGTCAACTTTGAAATCTACGACAATCTTTTCTTAGACAACAGAACAGACGCACATATCAGGGCACAAGATTGCAATCAGTTTAAAATTTATGGCAACATCTGTGGAAATAACCCGAGAGGCAGAAATTCGGGAGGAATAGGAATTGATATCCAAGTGAAAGACGACACGCCACTGAATGACCTGGAAATTTACAACAACTACTTATTCGGGAAAGGCTCTTATCACGGTATATGGTTGTGGCAAACTCGAAAAGGCGGAGATTTGAACACGCATTCCAATGTTTACATTCATCACAATATCATTACGGGACATCAGGCCTCCGGAATTGGTATTTACGGATTTAACAATACGCTGATAGAAAACAACACCATTGAGTTCAACGGTAAAGGCAACAACCATTCATACACCGACAATGTGCTTTTGGGCAAGCAAAGCGGCATAACCTTTTATAAAGGCGCTGACGGAAATAAAATACGAGGGTTTAAAACCATCGTGCGGAATAACATCATAGGCAATAGCGCTGCCTACGGCATTGAGAACAAAAAGGAAAAAATCCATTCTTTCGTTTTAGAGTACAACGACATCTACAACAATGCAAAGGGGGCCTATAAAGGAGCATCTTCGACGACTGATATTTACATCCATCCCGATTTTGCCTGCGATGAGCCAACGGTGGTTGACGGGAGAATAGATTATACCTATTACATCTTCGATCCGATATGGGAAGCCGCTGCAAATGCCGGAGAATATATGGGCGATTTGGGAACAAAGGCCGCAATCTTAGTCTATCACCTGAAATCCGAAGATGGCCGCTGGGATGGCTCACAATGGGTTTATGACGATCTTACGAGTTTTTGCATCAATACGGGAAGCCCGTATTCCGACTACTTCTATGAACCTTCTCCAAACGGCAGCAGAATAAACATCGGAGCATTTGGCGGAACGCCAACTGCCTCTATGAGCGATAAGATTCCGGATGTACATCATTTCATGGCCTATCCCAATCCGACAAGCGGACTTATCACCATATCAGAAGAATTTGTCGGGAATGAATTTTATGTTTTTTCTCTGTCCGGCAAACTACTGCTTCAAGGCGTTTTGGATACCAATTCCATAGATTTGTCCAACTTGAGCAATGGCATATACCTGATAAAAATCAGAGCGCATCATTCTGATCATTGGAGAACGGGGAAGGTGGTGAAAGTGAAGTGAGGAATCGGTTGAATCGGTGGAAGCGGTTGAATCGGCAGAATCGGGGAAATTCGTGGATGCTATTCGAGCTATCCGTGGGCAACTTGCATGAAAATCGGCTGGGGCTTGCAGACATCAGGTAGAGGGCGTATCTTTGAGCCTGACTGCAATGCGACCTTTCCGAACTGAAACAGAGGGACGCAAAATGCGGCAAATTTTACCGATAACCTAAACTCAATGGAGATGACAGCCAGGAAAATCTACCAAATTTTGATCGAATTGAGAGGAAGCCAACCCAAAATATGGAGGCGGCTTTTGATCTCGTCACAGATGTCCATGTATGATTTGCATAGAACCATCCAGTTGGCGATGGACTGGGATAATTCGCACATGCATCACTTTATTAAGGATAAGAAGATTTATGCGTTAAGAACCCCCTGGGATGATTATTGGGAGGAAATGGGCTGTATTGATTATTCCGAAATAAAAGTATCAGACCTGCTGAAAAGGAAGGGCAGTAAGATGCTTTACGAATACGACTTTGGCGATAGTTGGTACCATGACATCATTGTGGAAAAAACGAATGTGAGCAGTACACACAAAATGCTTCCCGTCTGCCTGGAGGGCGAGAACAATTCTCCTCCGGAGGATTGCGGCGGGATTTGGAGCTATATGAATATTCTGGAAATCCTGAAGGACCCTGAGCATGAGGAATACGACGAATGGGCGGAGTGGATGTCCGAGGATTTCGATCCCACATATTTTGACAAAGATAAACTCAACAAGAGGTTTGAGTTGCTGCTGGGAGATTGTGGGTAGCTTAAGGTGTTTTGAAGTGTCGAGTGTAAGCGCGTTCTTGTTGAGTAGCTTTTTTAGTTTACTGTTTGCTGTTGAGAGTTTACAGTTGTTTTTTACTTTAGATTTATTTCAATGCTTCATTAAGTTTTTGGCTACCTGTTTCCATCAGAAATCAAGCTATCAAGTTGAACCGGCTCAATCTGACAGGTTTTAAGGAAGGTTCAATTGTCAGATGGTGTCATTTATTTTATGCTACTTTGCAATCAAGCCTAAGTTGACAAAAAATAAAAGGAGTATTGGATATGCGCTGAATTTTGGGCATATTGCTATCTCAAAACTTAATGAACCATTGATTTGTTAACTTGACGAAATAGAACAAATATGGATCAACTGAAGAATGACAAAATCCGCGAGGCAGTGCGCAAGCACTATGCCAAAATTGCAGAGTCTCAGGATTCGGCTTGTGGGTCCTCGCAAACCTCATGCTGTGATGAATCCGGCTCAGATGTGAAGGCCATCTCTATGGAGTTTGGCTATTCAAGTTTAGAGGTAAACCAGGTGCCTGAGGGCTCCAATTTGGGCCTGGGGTGCGGTAATCCCAAGGCAATTGCTTCTCTGCAACCGGGCGAGACGGTTCTGGACCTCGGCAGCGGCGCCGGTTTTGACGCCTTTCTCGCTGCACGGGAAGTAGGAGAGAGCGGCATGGTCATAGGCGTTGACATGACTCCGGAAATGGTGAGCAAAGCCAGAGCAAATGCAGCAAAGGGAGGCTATACCAATACGGATTTTCGCTTGGGAGAAATTGAAAACTTACCTGTTGCCGACTCGCAGGTTGATGTCATCATCTCCAATTGCGTGATCAATCTCTCACCGGAGAAAGCCAGGGTGTTCCGGGAGGCATACCGCGTGTTGAAGCCCGGCGGCAGATTGGCCATTTCCGATATTGTCGCTACTGCCGACTTGCCGGAAAAAGTGAAAAGCGATATGGCCCTATTCGCAGCCTGCATGGCCGGTGCATCCTCCATTACCGAACTGGAAACCATGCTCAAGGATGCCGGATTCGAAGCCATAACCATCAAGCCAAAAGACGAAAGCCGCGAATTTATCCGAAACTGGGTGCCTGGAAGCAAAATAGAAGATTATGTGGTTTCGGCAACGATTGAGGCTGTTAAGCCGGAAGGGTGATTGGTTTGATGGTTTAGTGTTTAGTGTTTAGTGTTTAGCGTTTAGCGTTTGGCGCCTTGGACCTTTGCTGGCAGAAGTCGTTAAAAATGGAAGTAAAGGAAATAATATTGGTCATATTTGTTGGAATATGGATAGGCTGTCAATCTCCCAGCCATGAAAGTGAGTTAGCTGTTTTTAAATCGCCTCAAATTATTAATTCGCAGGTTAATGATTCAGTGGAGTTAGCTGTTTTTCAGGTAGAATATGTGACTGAGGCATTTCCAGTCTTTGCAGGGAAGTTTAAGTTTCTGGATAAAATTGATGTGAATCCGGAAAACAGGGATACAGCCCTCTACAAAGATTTTATGACTGACTTTTCTCCTATTCGATTTAATGACAGCTTAGATGTAAATGGCTTTGAATTGGTTGTTGACTATGAACAATCTGTTAAATACAATGAATATTATCGTTATGGCTCTGGCTTGTATGACTATTATCCTGTTTACTTTGTTAATTCAACGAAAACCGATAAAATCTTTTTAGGGAAGGATAGCTATGTTTTTGGAATACAGGAAGCTTTAGACAAAGAAGGGGAGTATGCACAGTGGAGACCAATTGAGGGGAGAGGCTTTGATTTCTGTGGAAATGGGAGATGGAAACTCATCGTCCACCCTCAAGAATTTGTTCTGATTTTGATGAGAAAATATAAAGGCGATTATGAAACTGAAATGCGAGTTAGATTTCAGGTAGGTGAAAATATTTTTGTTAGCAGGCCTTTTAAAGGAAGAATAAACGAAAAGCAGTTTTCTATACATGACAGTTCGTATGTGGCGCGGGTGTTACGAGAAACTGACGGTCAAGCATGGGCTTGGCTGTTTTATGGTGCGCCTCCAAGAGAAGAATGGGTGGTGAAAACATTTTAACAATTTTACACAGGGCTTCCGTGTAAAGTGCTTTCTTGGCTCTGCATGAGCATGAGTCAGCCCATTGTGTGTACTGTAAAAAATATGAGCATGAAACAGAAGACACTACTCCTTTCGATTGTTGCAGAGAGGAAATCATTTTAGCGTCTTTGTGCGAAATATATTAATCCCTGTCAGCCATTCCGTTTCTGATTTCCTGCACCAGGTTTTCTGCTTCGGCGTATTTCTCTACGATAAAGAGCACATACCGTATATCCACCATGATGTTTCGGCAGATGGAGCTGTCGTAGAAGACGTCGCTCATGGTGCCTTCCCAGACGCGGTCGAAATTCAGGCCGATGAGGCGGCCGCGGGCATCGAGCACGGGGCTGCCGGAATTGCCGCCGGTGGTGTGGTTGGTGCCGATGAAGCAGACCGGCAAACGCTTGTTTTCTCCGTATGGGCCGTATTGTTTTCGCTCGTACAGGCGCCGCAGTTTTTCCGGCACGTCAAATTCGTAATCGCCGGGCTTGTACTTTTCCATCACGCCGGAGAGATACGTTTGGGGCAGGTAAACCACCGCATCGCGCGGCTGATAGCCTTTCACCCGGCCGTAGGTTACGCGCAGGGTGCCGTTGGCATCGGGATAAAAGCGTTTTTGAGGAAACACTGTGATTAGTCCCCGCAGGTAGCGCCTTTGCAGTTCTTCGAGTTCGTTTTTGATGCGTTGGTAGTCGCCCTGTACTTTTTCTTCATAGGCTTTCGCCAAACGGGTGAAGAGCTGATAAGCGGGGTCGGCTTCTAATGTTTTCGCGAGTTTTTTTGGCGAAAGCCTCCAGAGTTCGTCTATGGACTCTGCGCTTGCGAGTGTGCTGTTTTGGTATAGCTCGGCGCTGAGGCCTGCCATTTGTTCGCTTGTCCATTTTTCTTTGATGCCTTCCGGCAAATGGGCGTCCGGCACTTGCTCGAGATAGGCCTCCATGAGGGCGACGAAGACTTTTTGGTCTATTTGGGGCAGGTAGTTTTCATATTGCTTTTCGAGATAGGGCTGCAGCCGTTGCTTGAAGTTGTCGAAGCCCTTTTGGCCGCTGCTCTCATAGATTTTGAGCAGACGCCGCATGAGGCCGGCCGTGCGCAGCAGGTCCACGTTTCTGCCGGTGAACTCCGCATAATATTGGTGCGATCGCTCGTAGGGAGCCAGCTCGGCGTACAGCTCTTTGAAGCGGGGCAGGATATCGCCAAAGGCTTTTTGCAGATCGGGATTGGCGCTCAACTGCTCGAGGAAGAGCAGTTCGAACTGCGTTTTTTTGCCTATGGCGTTGACGCGCTTGAGGCCCTGCATTTCGCCTATCCATTTTTTCCAGCCGTTGGCGATGCCTGCAAATTTGGAGGCGTATTTCAGCTTGACGATGGGATTGCGCCGCATGGCTGCGCCCATGACGGCGAGGGAGAGGTCGCGCATGCCTACGCGCACGGGGTCAATGACTTCAGCTATGTGCTTTACGCCGGAGGCGGGCAGGTATTCGTTGGTGCGGGCCGGGTAGCCGAAGACCAGGGTGAAGTCGCCTTCCCGAATGCCGTCTAAGGAAATTTCGAGATATTTTTTCGGGCGATAGGGCTGATTGTCGGGGGAGTAGTCTGCCGGCAGATTGTCAGGACCTGCGTAGATGCGGAAGAGGGCGAAGTCGCCCGTATGGCGGGGCCAGACCCAGTTGTCGGTATCGGCGCCGAATTTGCCGATGGATTCGGGAGGTGTGCCTACGAGGCGGATGTCGCGATAAGTTACCGTTATCAGCAGGTAGTATTGCAGGCCTTTGAAATAGGGTTTGATTTCCACCTCTTCGTATGCTTCATGCGGTGTTTCCCTGAGGATGGCCGCGATGTTTTTATCTATGAGTGACTGTCGCTCTTGAGCTGTCATGCCGGCCTGCAGCCCGGCGATGACTTTTTGGGTAACCTCTTCCAT
>Ga0256832_1001460_pt1 | contig 15987 bp, 12 predicted proteins | sample 134614metaG_FD_190534 | JGI IMG/M metagenome (GOLD analysis project Ga0256832, IMG submission 190534) | Hydrothermal vent microbial communities from Lau Basin, Pacific Ocean - 134-614 | ecosystem: Environmental > Aquatic > Marine > Hydrothermal vents | place: Pacific Ocean: Lau Basin | collected...
GTAAACTCGGACTCTTTAGGCGCTTCGCGCCCGGGGTCGACCTTCGTCGACCTGATTTCCAGCATGAAAATGGACGGCGGAGGCCGTCCACTGGCCGCAGGCCTGCCATGGTGCGACTTCAGTCGACGATATGAGCGACCAAAGCAGACCTCAACGCGTTTTGTCAGTCAATCAGCGTCATGCGTCATGTCCTGACGTTTGACGGTTGACGTTTGACGCTCACCTGTGCTCATCCATTCCGATCTGCGTTATCTGCGTTCCTATCGTTCATTGTCCCGGAACCAGACTGAAATCGAACTCGCCCGTATGGCTGTCCACAGCCGACTGATTTCCGGCGCCGTCTTCCGCCACGATGAAGTAGTAATCGTTGGAGGCGGCGTCACCGAGGCTGCTGGCGTTATCGGTGTAGGTGACGGTGTCGCCCACGTTGGCGGGCGCGGGCACGGTGTCCAAAAGCTGGCTGGCGGGATCGCCCGGTTGGGCGTAGGGGTCATCGGTCGCCCGCCAGACTTGATACTGGGTGATGAAGGCGTCGCTGTGGGTCCAGCTTAGCTGGATGGAGGAACTGACGATGGCGATGTCGCTGGCGATGGGCCGGGGTCTGCCGCGCAGGCCGAAGGGTGAATAACTGCTCACATTGTCCACCTCGACATACTCATAGCTCCCGACCGCGCCGCGCACCTCCCCGCCGTTGTCCTGCACGTCCCAACTGCTGCCGTTCCAGTGCCACACCTGCATGTTGGCGGGGTCGTAGCCATTGCGCTCGCTGTTCAGATACCAGAAGCGGATGGTGGCGGAGGCGCTGGTGGCGGGGGCGATGTCGAAACAGCGGTGGATAAGGGTGTCTTCGCTGTTGCAGCCCGCGGTCTGATTGCCCTGGATTTCCACTGTGACGTCGCCCATGCTGCTGGCGGGCGTGATGGCGACGCCCAGATAAGCGTCTGCGGTTCCAGCGCTATTGCGGATGTGCAGGATGTCGGTAGTTGCGCTCGCGGGCGCGATCTTGGTCTGCCGCAGCGTCCCGTTGTTGGTGAGCGCGCCGTCCACCGTGGCGTCGTACCTGGCCAGGTCCAGCGTCGCGCCCGCATCCACCGTCAGATCATGGACCACGGTCAGATCATGGTCGAAAAGCAGCGCCCGGTCGGTGCTGGCCACCTGCAGGTCGTAGAAAGCCAGGTCGCTCAGGGCCTCCAGCTTCACATTGTCCACGATGGCGTAGGGGCCGGGCGCCTTTTGCGCCCGGATGCCGAAGACATACGTTCCGGCCGCGGGCACGGTAAACGTATCCGTTCGGGTGGCGTAGGCGTTGGTGGAAGAGGTGGCCGTGCTGATGAGCGTGGTCATGCTGCCCGAAGCCTGGGCGTCCCCATAGTAGATCTTGAAGTCCACCGGCCCGCCGCTGCGCGCCCGGTAGTCGAAGGAAAAGCGGTAGGTGACGCCGGGCTCCAGGTTGAAGCTGGTGGTGAACAGCCAGCCGTCGGTGGAATCCCACCAGAGGATGGCGGAGCCGTCGTAGCCGTCCAGCTCCCCGCCGAACCAGCCGGAGCCATCCACCGTTTCCCGCTTCCAGCCATCGGGCAGCCAGGCCGTGCTACACCCGCAGCCCTTGCCATCCGCCTTGCTGAACTGCTCATCCATCAGCACCGCGCTGCTCACGGGCTTGCTCAGGTCCTGGGCCGCGCCATCCAGGATGACGGTGCTGGTTCCGTAGGCGAAACGCCCGCTGTCGTTCCAGTTGCCCGCCACGTGCAGCGGGTGCGCGCCCGCCGTTAGGGTGGCGTTAGTCTGAAGGGTGAGGTCGCCGTTCACGTCCAGGTCGCTGCCCAGCGTGATCTCCTGGGTGCTGACACCATCCCCGATGGAGAGGTTGGGGAAGTAGGAGCCCGGGGTGGCGATAAGGCTTTGGGGCAGCCTGCCCGTCAGGACGACCTCGCCCCCGTTGCCATGGAACGCGCCCGCGCCCTGCACCTCCCAATCGCCATACACGGTGAGGACGCCCGCGGACTGGGTTAGGGTGGCGCCATCCTCGATGAGCACGTTGCGGGCCACGGCGTCGGCGCTGATGACGGGCGCGGTGGCTGTGGCCGGGATGCGCACGTCGTCGAACTCGCGCGGCACGCGGTGCACCAACGTGGTCGAGCCCGCCGGGCCTTCCTGCATATCCCAGTTGGAGGCGTTGTGCCAGTCGCTGTTCACTGCGCCCGTCCATACGATCTCGCTCTGGCGGAAGCCCGCCACCGTGGGCGCCGAGTTGTTCAGGGTGCGGTGGTTGTCGGCCTGACAGCGTTGAGCCGGGACCGAGCCCGCAGTGCAATTGGTGGGGCCGGTGTCATCCACGCCCGTGGGCTGGCCGTTGTAATCGATGTTGGGATTGGAGAAGTTGGGAATGCCGGGACAACTCGCGCCCTGGTCGGAGCACTCGGAGCTGTACGCCATGATGGTGTGGAAGGCGTAATCCGCTGGGACGTAGCCGTGCGCGTAGGGAAAGGGCGTCGCGGCGTCGTCCACGTACCAGTCGTGGCGGGCGCCCATGTTGTGCCCAAACTCATGGGCGAAGATCACCTGGCCCCAATCCAGACAGCTTTCCATGGTGGCGAACCCGTAATCCTCGAAATCAGGGCTGATGGGGTCCTGAAGCCAGGCCAGGCCGCGGCAGACGTTGGCATCGTTGTCCGCGTTCTCCACCACGAACATGGTCAGGTCCGCGTGATAGTCGTTGCGGGTGGGGTGCACGTCGTCGATGACGCCGTCGTTGGGGTCGGTGATGTTGTTCAGGTCCCAGTTGAGGCGGTTGCCGCCGTGGAGATCGGGGTCCTCTTCGTCATACAACACTTCCATGGTGTGCACCAGCCACAGGCGCTGGTTGATATCGCTGTTGATGTAGCTCTGGTTGGTCCAGGCCACCGCGCCCTCGATCTCGCTGAGGATGGTGGCGTCCGCGGCGTCGTCGGTGTAGACGACCATGATGTCGATGACCGAGCCGTCATCCGCGGCCGAGACCGCGGTCGCCCCTGCGTTTTTCCTGGCCGTGATTTCGGGAACGAGATAATCTCGCAGCACGCCCGCCACGGGCGGCAGGACGTACGCAGGGTCCATCTGTTGCACCGCGTGCACCCCATCCCCCAGATAAGTGACGCGGTAGGAGCCGACGGGCGTGGTGATGAGCCCGGTCAGCATCTCGTCCCTGCGCACCAGCACGATGATGGTCCCCTCCATGTCCTGCACATGTCCGATCCAACTTATGCTGCCCGACGCGTTCTGCTCGACCCGATCACGGATGATGGTGAACGCGGCATCGGGGAAGAGATTCAGGAGCAGTCGGACATCCTCCAATCGCTCATAGTCGATGGTGACCAGGCGGCTGCGGAGGATGTGTTTTCCCTGGGGCTGGGGCAGGCCCGCGGATGAGGCGTCGATGAACAGGCCTTGAGGTTGAGGCGGCGCCAGGGCGGAAATCGAAGCGGCAGCGCCGCTTTCCCAAAAAATCAACCCCGTCAACAGAACAGCCAGCAACAGGGCGGTCGTGAATGCTTTTCTCGTTTCCATCAGGCAACTCCTGTAGGGAAGCAGGGATGAGGGGGTTGCATAGAGAAAGACGCCCTGGCAGGAGGAAACCAAATGGGAATGGCTCAGACGCTATCGAAAGTTGGCGGCTCCATGGTCATATTTGGAAAGAGTTGAGAGATTACTTGCAGGAGTTCGGCAGGAAGTCCAGCTTCGAGATGCAAACGCTCCCCCGAGTAGGGATGGGTGATGTCCAATGTCCAGGCGTGAAGAAAGAGTCTGTGCAGGTGATAGCGTTCGCGAAAGTGGTGATTGATGCGCCCCTTGCCGTAGGTGGTGTCGCCGATGATCTGATGGGCGATGCGGCTGAGATGGCGGCGAATCTGATGCCGGCGGCCTGTCTCGATGCGGGCGGCCACCAGGGTCACGTTTTCGTTGGGGTTGTAGTGCAGGGGTTGGATGTGGGTGATGGCCGGACGCGGCACGTCGCCTTCCTTCAGGGGCAGGTCGATGGTCATGGGGACGTCGATGCGCCCACGGGCCAAAGCCAGATAGACTTTGCGGGTGTCGGGCTGGCGAAGCTGGTCGTGCCAGCGGCGGGCGGCCTCGCTGCTGAGCGCATAAAGCAACACGCCGCTGGTGGGCCGGTCCAACCGGTGGATGGGATAGGTCTGACGGCCGAGCTGGCGCGCGACCAACTGTCGAAGCGAGGTCTCCTTCGGCCCCGCCCATGTGCTATTGTGCACCAGCAACCCGGCAGGTTTGTTCACGGCCACGGCGGTCTCATCGAGCCACAGAAGAGGCGCAGAATCGGGATTAGGGAGGTTCATAATGCGTCGAGTATACTTTGATGGTCGCAATTCTAACACTTTGCTGGCCTAATTCTAATACCATTCTTAGCAAAAAAGTGTAAAAGTTTGGTTAGATGAGCCACACAATTCTCTCAATAAGGAGCGACCTATGGTTTCGAATATCCATGCCGATGAACTGGTTTTGAGTCTGATCGGAGATGATGAACGCGGTTACGATTTTATCACCGAGCAAGACATTCTGGCGCTGAAATCCTTCTCCTCCGAGCAGGGGATGATTTCCCTCTATTTGGACACTCGCCCCGAACGGTTGCAAGTTGAACCGTTGGTTCTGCGATACAAAAATCTGGTGGCGTCGCAACGCGACCGCATCACCGATCGCAACGAACTCCTACTGTTCGATGCGGTCACCTCCCATATCGGCAGTTTGCTGGAACACAGCCTCGGCCGATCGCCCATGGGCCGCGGTCTTGTCATCTTCGCCGCGCCGTTCAAGTTTTCGCCCAAACGCGATCGGGAGGTGAAATACGAGAAATTCCTCATCTACCATCTGCCCGAAGCGCCGGTCGATTTCCTGGCCTGGGGCAAATTGCCCGTGCTGACGCCGTTGCTGATCCAGCTTGATGAGCACGAACCCACCGGCGTCGTGCTGGCGGACCGCCGCCGGGCCCGGTTCTTCGTTTACTACATGGGCGAGGTCGCGGAATACAATATCTCAGAAGTGGATGAAACGCCCTCCAAGACGAAGGCGCTGGGCTGGGGCGCGCACAATCACGAACAATGGCAGGAAGAGCACTGGCGTCAGCATTATCGCCATGTGGTCGAACTCACCGAGATCATCGATCGCAAGGCCCGCTGGAAGTGGCTGGTCATCGCCGGACCCGATGAAATCCCCCATGAGATCGCCGACTTGTTGCCCAAGCCCCTCCGCGAAAAACTGCTGGGCGTGGTCAATATGTCTCTGCGCGTCACTTACAACGATGTGCGGGACAAAGTGGCCCCGCTGGTGCAGGAGGCCGAAGTGCGGGAGGAGCGCGAGCGCCTGGCTGTATTGACGGGCGAACTCGAACGCAGGAATGGTCGCGCGGTCGCGGGCCTGGCCGATACGACCTTCGCGGGCCAGCAGGCCCGCATCGACACCCTCTTCTTCCCGCCCGACTTCGTGCACAAAGGCTGGCAGTGTCGGAACTGTCAGGGCCTCATCGCCGATCTGGCCGAAGCGCCGCCCAAGACCTGCCTCTACTGCGGCAGCGACCAACTGGAGACCGTGCCCGATGTGGTCACCCTGTTGGCCGAGCAAACCCTGAACCTGGGCGGGCATGTGGAAGTCGTGCGGGATCCGGAGAATCAGGCCATCCTCAAGAGCCACGGCAATATCGGCGCCCTGCTGCGATACTGATGGCCATCGAGGCCTCGGAGGTCCGCACAGACCCCCGAGGCCTTTGCGTATGCCCCAATGCCCTCCTATCCCCATCCTCCTGTCCCACAAGCGCCGCCCCGCGGCAAGGCCCGCGTGCGGGCGGCGCTTGTGCGCGCGGGAGCGAAAGCCCTGCGCGGGGATGGGGGTAGGCCGCCTTCGCCCGACCATCTGGAGACGGCCCGCATCCTCATCATTCGCCCCGATCACCTGGGCGATCTCCTCTTCCTGGGGCCCGGCCTGCGCTGGCTGCGCAACCGCCTGCCGCGGGCGCATATCACCCTGGCCATTGGCCCCTGGGCCAGACCCGCCCTGCCCGGCCTGGCGGGCGCGTACGACGCGGTCATCGAGCTGCCCTTTCCCGCGTTCGAGCGGGGCCCGCGGGCGGGCGCAGTGGCACGCTGGGAATTGCTGCGGCGCGAAGCGAGGCGTCTGCGCGGGCAAGCCTTCGATGCGGCCCTGGTTTGTCGGCCCGACCACTGGTGGGGAGCGATGCTCGCCCGCTTCGCGGGCATCCCCTGGCGGTTGGGATTCGACACGCAGGAGACGACGCCCTGGCTCAGCCGCGCTCTCGCCCTCCGCCATGAACACGCGGCCGCCGCGAATCTGCGCCTGATGACTGCGCTCACGGGCGACGCCATCCAGCCCGACCCCATCGCTCACCCCCTGCGCTTTCACATTCCCGCCGATGACGCCGCGCAGGCGGATGCGCTGTTGGCCGCAGCTTTCGGGGGCGATGGCGGGCCGCTGGTGGTCATCCACCCCGGTTCGGGCGCGGCCGTGAAGCTGTGGGATACAGCGAAATGGGCGGAGATCGCCCGGCGTCTGGTCGATGCAGGCGCGCGGGTGGTCGTCACCGGCGGGCCGGACGAAACGTCCCTGACGCAAGCCGTGGCCCATGCGGATGCGTGCATCCTCGACCTGGGCGGACGCACTTCCTTCTCGCTCCTGGCCGCGGTGCTGGCCCGAGCCGATCTCGTGCTGGGCCCGGACAGCGGGCCGCTGCATCTGGCCGTGGCCGTGGGAACGCCCACAGTGCATCTGTTCGGGCCGGCGGACCCGGCGTTGTACGGGCCGTGGGGCGACCCCGCCCGGCATGTCGTCATCGCCAGCCCGTGGGACTGCGTCCCTTGCGGCAAATTCGATTGGCCCGACCTGCCCGCGCATGGCTGCGTGCGCGATATCGCCCTGGAGGAGGTGTGGGCTGCGGTCGGGCGGCTGCTTTGAAAATAGAGCCACGAAGGCGCGAAGGAAAGCGAAGGCACGAAGAAAAAAGACTGAAGACTAAAGATTATCTGCGGAAATCAGCGTTGCATCTGCGTCATCTGCGTTCTCATTTTCATCGGTATCGGCGAGCTGCCGCGCGTGGCGTCTGTTCCGAAAATAGCGTTGGTAAACCGGGAAACCGATAGACCGGTAGACCAGTAGACCGGGAGGCTGATCCGGTTTCCCTGGTTTCCTGGTTTACCGGTTTTCTGGTCTACCGGGTTACCGGGCTACATAACGCGCTAGCTTCCTGTAAATTTTATGCCATTCCCCGCCAAAGGGTTCATAATTGCCCGGCGGTGGGGATTGTGGTAAGCTCTCGAATTGGCGAATTCTTTTGAGTTCGCGCCCTATCCCATTTCAGAAAGGAACGCATCAACCTATGGAAACGACGACATCAACGCCCTCTGCGGAAGCTGCCATCCCCATCGCATCCTCGCGAAGCTGGAAAGAATATCTGGGGCTGGTGGCGCGCGGATTCGCCATGGGCTCGGCGGATGTCGTCCCGGGCGTATCGGGCGGCACCATGGCGTTCATCCTGGGCATCTATGCCGAACTTATCTTCAGCATCCGGGCGGTGGGACGCAAGGCGTTCTGGAATGCGCTTCTGCATTTTCGCATTCGCGAGGCCATGCAGGCCATCAATTTCCCCTTCCTCATCGCCCTGGGATCGGGGATTATTCTCGCCTTCCTCACCCTGGCCAAGGGGCTGGAATGGTTGTTGATCAACAAGCCCGTCTTCATCTGGAGCTTCTTTTTCGGCCTTGTGTTGGCCTCGGTTATCACGGTGGCCCGACGCATCAAGAAATGGACGGTCATCCTGGCGGCCTTTCTGGCCGTCGCCGCCGTGGGAGCTTATCTGTTGGTCGGGGCTGTGCCCGCCCAAACGCCCAACACGCCCCTTTATGTCTTCCTCAGCGGCGCCCTGGCCAGCACGGCCATGATCCTGCCGGGCATCTCGGGCGCGTTCATCCTGGTGTTGTTGGGCAAATACCAGTTCGCGCTTAGCGCCGTCAACAATCGGGATGTCGTCAGCCTGATGATCCTGGCCGCAGGCGCAGCCGTGGGCCTGGTCACCTTCGCCCAGGCGCTGGGCTGGCTCTTCCGCAAACACCACGACCTGACCGTGGCCATTCTCACCGGCTTCATGATGGGCAGCCTGCGTAAACTGTGGCCGTGGAAGGTCGTGGTCGAATCCATCACCGATAACCACGGTAACGTGATCCCCACCGTGGTGCACAATGTGCTTCCGCCCGCCTTCAATGCCGAGGTCGTTTTCGCCATCTTGCTGGCGGCGCTGGGCTTCGCCGCGGTGCTACTGCTGGACAGGCTGGCGGTGACCATCGGCGACTGAGTTTGCACCAGGCGTCGAGCGCTTCTCATCCCATACGACAAAGAGGTTGCCATGGAATATCGAAACATGGGCCGCACAGGTCTGAAACTCAGCGAAGTCTCTCTCGGAGGCTGGCTCACCTTTGGCGGTCAGGTGGATGACGACACCACATTCGCCTGCCTGGACGTAGCTGTTGAACATGGCGTCAATTTCATCGACCTGGCCGATATCTATGCCCGCGGGAACGCGGAACGCGTCTTCGGAAAATGGCTTCGGGGCAAGAAGCGCAGCGATTTCGTCATCTCCAGCAAGGTTTACTGGCCCATGAGCGACAATGTCAACGACCGAGGCCTGAGCCGCAAGCACATCATGGAATCGGTCGAGGGCAGCCTCAAACGCCTGGGCACGGATTATCTGGATATCTATTTCTGCCATCGCTACGATGAAGAGACGCCCATCGAAGAAGTGGTGCTGGCCATGACCGACCTGGTGCGCCAGGGAAAAATCCTCTATTGGGGAACCAGCGTGTGGGAAGCGGACAACATCGAGGATGCAGTGGACCTGGCCCGTCACTGGCTGGGCTATCAGCCCTTTGTGGAGCAGCCGCGCTACAACATGCTCGACCGGCATATCGAGGACGCCATCATGCCCATGTGCGCGGAAAAGGGCCTGGGCATCGTGGTTTGGAGCCCCCTTGCCCAGGGCGTGCTCACCACGAAATATCTCGACGGCATTCCCGAAGGCTCTCGCGCCACTTACTCCAATTGGATCAAGGAGGACCTGACGCCGGAGAATATCGAGCGGGTCAGGAAGTTGACCGCCATCGCTGGCGATCTGGGCCTGACCATGCCTCAACTGGCGCTGGCCTGGATCCTGCGCCGTCCCGAGATCACCAGCGTTATCGTGGGCGCCAGCCGGCCCGAACAGGTGGAAGAGAACGTCAAGGCCAGCGGCGTCACTCTTAGCGAGGATGTGCTGGCCGAAATCGAGCGAATTCTACTATGACAACAAAAAGATCGTCGGTTGCGGTAGGATCGCCAAGGCGACGTTGGGCGAGTCTGCCACGAGCGTGATGCGTGAAAACGTGAAACGTGAGATCGTTACGCATCACGCATTACGCATTACGTGCCTGGCTTCCCGCGCCGCTCTGGCCGCGAGGCATTTTCATCCATATCGGCGAGCCGTCGCCCGTGCCGCCTCTAACGCCTTCCCCTTCACCAGATACAGACCGATCGTGGCCATCTACCCCCTGCGCCTCAAACCCAAGCTCGACCATCGTCTGTGGGGCGGGCAGCGCCTGGCCCGCTGGCTGGGCCTGCCCGAGCCCCTGCCCGACGATCTGGCCGAGATCTGGCTCGTCTATGCCGAAAACCCCATCCTCAACGGGCCGTTGGCGGGCAAAACCCTGGGCGAAGCCGCCCGCGAGCTGGGCGAGGGCCTGCTGGGCAGTCAGAGCATCCCCCGCTATGACCGCGACTTTCCCCAGCTTGCCAAATTCATCGACGCCAACGATCGGCTCAGCATCCAGGTGCATCCCGACGACGCCTACGCCCACACGGTCGAGGCCCACACCGGCTTTCATGGCAAAACCGAAGCCTGGTACATCCTCCACGCCGAGCCGGGAGCCACCCTCATCTACGGCCTGAAACGCCCCAGCAGCCGGGAGGAATTCGCCCGAGCCGTGGCCGAAGGCTGGCTGGAGGAGCTGGTCCACTACCTGCCCGTGCAGACGGGCGACGTTATCTTCGTGCCCGCGGGCACGCTCCACGCCATCAACGAAGGCATCCTCCTCTTCGAAATCCAGCAGAAGTCGGACCTCACCTACCGGGTGTACGACTACAACCGCCGCGGGCCCGACGGCAAATTGCGCGAACTCCATCTGGAAAAGGCCCTGGACGTGATCCGCTACGAACCCCCGGCCCAGGAGAAAATCCCGCCCATCGCGCTGGAACCGGATCGGGATTTGCTGGTCGCCTGCCCCTATTTCGCACTGGAACGCCATCGCCTGGCTCAGGCCCGGGCCTATGCCACCCGTCCCACCAGCTTCGACGCCTGGACCGTCATCGAGGGTGCAGCGACCGTGGCCGGGGAGAGGCTGGCGCTGGGCCAGTCCATCGTTCTCCCCGCGCATCTGGGCGACTACCTCATCGAACCGGAGGGCACCGCCACGCTTCTGCGCACCTATTACCCCGATCTGGACGCCGATCTCATCGGGCCCCTGCATTGGCTCGGATACAGCGACGAACGCATCGCCCAAACGGTGAAAAGCGCCTGATCATGGCCGAAAAACTCCGCATCTACGTGGCCGCCACCGCGGACCTGGAAGCCCAACGGGGCGTCATTGGCCACCTTCTGGCTCACCTGCCCGTGCAGGTCGGCGCAGAAATCCGCCGCTGCCCGCCCGAAGGCGCATCCTACGACGACCTCTTCGAGCGCATCAGCAACGTGGACCGTTTCTACTTCCTCATGGGCAGGGATATCACCGCGCCCGCGGGCGTCGAATGGGACCTGGCCATGGAGCTTCAGCGCCCCGCGTTGCCCCTGCGTCGCCGCAACCCCATCACCCCCAGCGCCTTCCTCTTCATCACCCAGGCCATCCTTCAGGTGCCTCTGAAGGAATGGCGCTTCTTCCAGACGAACCTGGAACTGGCCCGCATCATCGCCCAGGACCTCATCGAACTGATCCTCCATCCCCAGAACCGCTACGGCCTCACCGCGGGCGAAGTCCTGCTGCTGGAACAGCGCTTGCAGGCGGTGAAAGCGGGCCAGTGGCCTCAGATGGACGATTTGCCCGCGGACATCCTGGGCGAAAGCGGCGTCATCCTCGACGCCCGCCCCGACCTCGACAATCCCCTCACCGACCTCCCCACCTTCGACGCCGCCACGGAATCCTGAACGCTGTTGATGATCGCTGATTGCTGAAGGCTCGCAAAGCCAACGTCGGCCGAGGCGACAACGGCGTGATGCGTGAAAACGTGAAACGTGAGAGCGTTACGCATCACGCATTACGGGATTGGCTTCCCCCGCCAACCCGGCCACGAGACACGTTCGTCGCCTGATATCGGACCACACAAACCCATGCCTCCACGTATCGACCTCCGCTCCGACACCGTCACCCAGCCCACGCCCGCCATGCGCGAGGCCATGGCCCGCGCCCGCGTTGGCGACGACGTGTTCGGCGAAGACCCCACCGTGAACGAACTCGAAGCCCTGGCCGCGTCCATCTTCGGCAAAGAAGCGGGGCTGCTGGTCACCAGCGGCACCCAGGGCAACCTGGTTTGCCTGCTCGCCCACTGCAACCGGGGTGACGAAGTCATCATGGGGCATGACTCCCACACCTACAATTATGAGCAGGTGGGCTCCGCCGTGCTGGGCGGCATCGCTCCCCGCATCGTGCCCAACCAGCCCGACGGCACGTTACGGCTGGAGGATATCGAAGCCGCCATCATGCCCGACAACGTCCATTTCGGCGTCAGCCGACTGGTCAGCCTGGAAAACACCCACAACCGCCGCGGGGGCGCCTTCCTCACGCCCGACTACACCCAGGCCGTGGCCGACCTGGCCCATCGCCATGGCCTGAAGCTGCACATCGACGGCGCTCGCATCTTCAACGCGGCCGTGGCCCAGAAGGCGGACGTGAAAGCGCTAACGCGGGATGCCGACTCGGTCACCTTCTGCCTGAGCAAGGGGCTGAGTGCGCCGGTGGGGTCGGTGGTCGTCGGGTCGGAGGCGTTCATCGCCCGCGCCCGGCGGATGCGCAAAGTGCTGGGCGGCGGCATGCGCCAGGCCGGGGTCATCGCGGCCGCGGGCATCGTCGCCCTCACCGAGATGGTGGACCGTCTGGCCGAGGACCACGCCAACGCCCGCCTGTTGGCCGAGGGCCTGGCCCGCCTGCCGGGCGTCGAGCCTGAGCCGGTGCACACGAACATCGTCTACTTCCGCGTCGACCATCCTCGCTACACCGCCCCCGCGCTGCAAGACGCTCTCCAGGCTCGCGGGGTGGGCGTGCTGGCCCTGGGCCCGGACCGCATCCGCGCGGTCACCCACTACGGCATCGAAACGGGCGACATCGAGGAAACGCTGGATATCCTCGAAGCGTTGCTTTGAAAATAGGATTAGGGAACGCAGATGACGCAGATTGAAACGAATGAACGCAGATAAAAAGAAAAAATCTGCGAAAATCATCTGCGTAAATCTGCGATGCGAAGCATCCATGTCATCTGCGTCCTCATTTTCGTTCGTATCGGCGAGCTATCGCTCGTGTCGCCTGCTTTGAAAATAGCATTCGTCTGTAACTGCTAAGGTATCGCCACCACTTTTTGCCACGAAGACACGAAGAAAAGCCAAGGCACGACGTATTTTCCTTGATTTTTCCTTCGTGTCTTCGAAAAACTTCGAGCCTTCGTGGCTTTTGGCGGCCTAAAGTCAAGTACGTTAGCAGTTACATTCGTCTACAAAATAACTCGAAGCCAACGTTGGGCGAGTCTGCCACAGACGTGATGCGTGAAAAACGTGAAACGTGAGAGCGTTACGCATCACGCATTACGGATTACGTGCTTGGCTTCCCACGCCAAATGAGCCGGCAAGCACTTTTACCTCCAGACTGATTACCGAACACTGAACCATCCCTCATGCGCCTGCGATTCCTCCTCATCCTTCTGATGGCGATCCTCCCGGTTGCGTGCACGCCCGCGGGCGCGCCCACTGCCACGGTCGCGCCCACGCCCCAGGCCACCCTGCCCCTGGTCACGCCCCAGCCCTCCACGCCCGAACCCATCACCCTCACGGTGTGGCTGCCCGACTGGATGGCGCTGGAAGAAAGTCCGGGACATGAAGCATTGATGGAGATTGTGCAGGCGTTCGAGGCGGAACAGGGCGTGCGGGTGAGGATCGTGCCCAAGCTGCCGCGCGGGCCGGGTGGGCTGCTGGATTGGCTGGAGAAAACCCAGCCCGTCGCGCCCTCCCTCCTTCCCGACATCATCGCCCTCCCCTTCCAGGATATCCCCGTCGCGGCTCAGGCCGATCTCCTCCAGCCTCTCACGCCCCTCCTCCCCGAAGACCTCCAAGGCGATCTGTATCCCTTCGCCCAGCAAGCGAGCAGGGTGGAAGATGAATGGATGAGCGCACCTTTCGCCGCGGACTTCGAGCACCTTGCATTTCAGCCGGCTGCGCTCTCCGAACCGCCCGCCACCTGGGAGGTCATCCTCTCCTCCAACGCCTCCTATCTCTTCCCCTTTGGCGGCGCCGAAGCATCCTGGACGGACGCCGTGCTGATCCATTACCTCAGCGCCGTGCCCAACGGAGAAGATCCATTGCGCAACCGCGAAGCCCTGCGCACCCTGCTCGATTTTTACGAGGCAGCGTATCGCCGGGGGCTCATCGATCCGGCCGGGGCGCAGACCAACAACCCCCGCGACACCTGGGAAGGCGCACTGCAAGGAAATAAGCCCATGGCTGAGACCACGGCGTCATTGTGGCTGGCCCAGCAGGGCCAGGCCGCGTTTCTGCGATTCGGCCCCACGCCTACGCAAGATGGTCATGGGCGCTATCTCATGCACGGATGGGCTTACGCCATCGTGACCGCGGACGAAGCCAGGCAGAACCTGGCCGTTCAGCTTCTGGACGACCTGATGGCGACCGAGTCTCTGGCCCAATGGAGCCATGAGGCCCATGTGCTTCCCACCCGCCGCACCTCGTTGATGCAGTGGCCTGCGGATGACTTCCACAGCTTCGCCTCCGAGGCCCTGGAGAAGGGCTTCTTGCAGCCGGAATTCAGCAAGGATAAAGAGATGGCCCGCAGCGTGCACCAGGCTGTGCTGGCGGTGCTCACGGGCCAGATGACCGCGGAAGAGGCGTGGAATCAGGCGGTGTTGGGGTGGGGTCAGTAACTCACATCCATCCCTTCCACCTTGCGGAAGTAGCGCAACACGCCCGTGACGTTCATGTAGCTGGGCACGACCACCTCATAGCGGTGGACGCCTTCCTGGCTGACGCCTTCGCGTCGGGCCTGATCCGCCAACCACTGAGGCAACTCCACCATCAGTTCATCCGCCTGTGCGCCCGCCTTCACGCGCCGACGCAGATAATCGGTCAGCACATCCAGCTTCTCCACCACGCCGTCGAAGTGATCATCCACGTCTTCATAAGGACCGTAATGGGTGGGCAAGATGATGTCGGGCTTCATGGCCTTCAGTTTGGCCACGCTCTCCTTCCATAATTGGAGATGGAACTCAGGCGGGGGCGTGGGGAGGCGAATATGGTCGAAACCGGGCAGTCGCACCGCGGCGATGTCCCCGGTGAAGCACAGGCCATCTTCCAACCAATAGGCCATGTGATGATAAGCGTGGCCCGGCGTGTCGATGGCTTTCACCGGGATGCCTGCGGCGTCGATGATGTCGCCATCGTGCAACGCGTGGATCTGGCTTTCGGGCACGCTGAGAAATTCACCCCACAACGGCCCCATCTGGTCGCCATAGATGCGTCCGGCCGAGGCCAGCAGTTTGGAGGGATCGATCATGTGAGGCGCGCCTACATGATGCACATGCACCGTAGCCCCGGTAAGACGGGCCATGTATCCGGCTGCGCCCGCGTGGTCGAGGTGGATGTGGGTGAGGAGGATGTCGGTGATCTCCTCCTTGGCGATGCCCGCTCGCATCAGCCCCGCGAGCAGATTATCCGCGGTCGATCCGGGGCCGGTTTCGATGAGGGCGACGCCGCGGGGCCCGCGCAGCACATAACTGGCGATGATCTCCGGCTCGCCCTGAAAATGCAGGTCGATGATTTCGTACATCAGAGTTCCTCCACGTAGGATAAATTGGGCGGGGGATCGGCATACACGCCGCGCATGGACTCAGGCAGACATTGAGCCAGGCGACGCATGGCGTAATCGGTGACGACCTCCTCGGCCTCCCGCCGGGTCATCTCTTCGGGAAGCTGAAAACGATAGGGACGACCGAAGCGGAAGTGCACCAGAGGGCGTTTCAGGCGCTTGTAGGATGCGGGGAAGTCGGTGGTTCCCCACACGCCCACGGGCATCAGCATGGGATTGACCCGATAGACCAGCAGGCCCAGGCCTTTCTCTGCAGGCATGAGTCGGGCGTTGGGCGAACGCGTGCCTTCAGGGGCAATGAGGAGGGCGTAGCCGGTCTTCAGCACAGCCAGCGCCGCCCGCAGCGCCGGGATATCGGGCTCACCCCGTTTGACGTAGATGGTGCCATACGAGCGGGTGGCTGGCCCCAGAAAGAACGCGTGCTCCAGTTCCGCCTTGGCGATGGCGACGACATGACGTCGGCCTCGCAGCCGCGCCATGATGACGATGGGGTCGATATAGTGGATGTGATTGTAGTAGAGGATGAGCGGCCCCGAGGCGGGCAACTTTTCCAGCCCCTGCACATCCTTCCGGATCAACAGTGCATCCAGGGCTGCGATCACGCCCATCCAGAAGTGCGCCTGCCAGCGGCGATGCGCATCGGGGGCGGCCACCCAACGATAGTCGCGAGAAGGCGTGTCGGCGGACATGGGCAATCTCAAGCGGGATCCTCGAGACGCTCGCGGGCCAGTTTCACGATGGCGTCCACGACCTGATCGATGTTCATGTGGTCGGTGTGGATGACGACGGCATCCTCGGCGACGCGCAGGGGCGCGGTCTCTCTCGTACT